>Ga0315278_10003573_pt1 | contig 13908 bp, 13 predicted proteins | sample YL17G06_0_MG_FD_203880 | JGI IMG/M metagenome (GOLD analysis project Ga0315278, IMG submission 203880) | Sediment microbial communities from Yellowstone Lake, YNP, Wyoming, USA - YL17G06_0 | ecosystem: Environmental > Aquatic > Freshwater > Lake > Sediment | place: USA: Wyoming | collected...
TTCCTCGGGCTCCATGACGACGCGCATACCGCGGCCGCCCCCCCCCGCCGACGCCTTGATGAGAACGGGATAACCGATCCGATCCGCGGCGTCTCGCGCGTGGTCCTCGCCGTCGATCACGCCGTCGCTCCCGGGGATGGTCGGCACACCCGCACCCCGGACCGTCCGGATCGCTTCGGCCTTGTCCCCCATCTGTCGGATGACGTCGGGACTCGGACCGATGAACGTCAGGCCCACCTCCCGGCAGACCTCGGCGAAATGAGCGTTCTCGGATAGGAACCCGTAGCCGGGGTGCACGGCTTCGGCGCCGGTGATTTCGGCGGCCGAGAGCACCGCGGAGATGTTGAGGTACGAATCGCGGCTCGCGGGTGGGCCGATGCACACGTCTTCGTCGGCGAACTTGACGTGCAGCGCATCGGCATCCGCGGTGGAGTGCACCGCAACGGTCTTGATCCCCAACTCCTTGCAGGCGAGGATGACCCGCAGGGCGATCTCCCCGCGGTTGGCGATCAGAATCTTGCGAAACATGGGACGGCCCCCGGCGCCGCTACGACGCCATCGGCCGCAGCCGGAACAGGATCTCGCCGAACTCGACCGGTTGCCCGTTGGCCACCAGGATCTCGATAACCTCGGCGTCCATTTCGGCTTCGATCTCGTTCATGAGTTTCATCGCCTCGATGATGCAGAGGACTTGCCCCTTCTTGACCTTGCTTCCGGGCTCGACGAACGGAGGGGCCGCTTGGCTGGGCTGGCGGTAGAAGGTCCCGACGATCGGCGACGTCATGTCGACCAGACCCGACGAGGCCGCGTCGACCAGGGAAGCCACGGTCCCGTTGCCCAAGGGCACGGCCTCTTGGCCTGCAGCCGCGGTGGCCTGAAGAGCGAGAGCAAAAGACGCTGGGGAAGCCTGCACCTGGTGACCGGCCGTCGGTGCCGCGGGAGCGAAGCCGGTTCCCTTTTCGAGCTTCAGCTTGAAGCCCTCCCGCTCGAGCTCGAACGTCACGAAATTCGATTTCGAGATGAGATCGATCAGGTCTCGCAGCTCTTTTCCGTCCAAGAAGGCTCCTTCAAAAACCGGGAAAGGCTATCACCCGCCGCCGCCGCGGCACAACCGGCGCCCGGCGGGCGGGGAACGAGGCGTGGAGCGTCAGATCAACTCGGGTAGGAGCGCGGCAGCGGCCCTCCGAAGCTCGAAGCGCGTCCGACCCAAGCTCCCGATCCCATCGAGCACGGCGACCAGTAGGTACTCCGGTGTCACCGCCCTCAAAGCGGACTGCCCGGACGAACCCGCCGACGTGAACTCCTTCGGCGGAGCGAGACCGGCGTCGCGGTGGGCCACCCCAACCTTAAAGAACAGGTCGGCCAACGACGCCGCGACCACATCGGGAGCCGGGCCGTCCTTCGCCACGGCAGCAGCCACGACCATGCCATCCAAACCGGCGAGGAGCACGCACCGAGCGCCCTCGACCTCAGCCAAGACCTTCTTCAGGACCTCATCGAACATGTCGTGCTCCCCGATTGCGCTGCGTCCACTCCAACCACAAGGACAACCGCCGGACTCGGGCGTTCGGTCGGCGGGCGTCCAGCGCGTTGCGGAATCGGCGCGTAAGGTCTCCGACCGTCGCCGGCGTCACGGCCTCCGCAACGACCTCCGCGGGCTCTGTGTGGGCCACGGCAAGTCGGTTTTCGATCTCGACCAGGAATGCGCGGGCCTCGTGGTGCCCCGGCTGGACATCCAGAATCACGTGGAGAATTCTTACCGCCCCCCGAACGTCGCCCTGAGCGGCGCGCAGTTTCGCGTGCGTCAGTGTCGCGAACGATGCTCCCGAGTCCCCGTTCACCAGCCCCCCCCGGAAAGAGAAACGGCCCCTCCGCGCATCACGCGAAGGGGCCGAGGATAGCAAGTGTCGAACGCGATAACGATGCGGGGACGTCTAATTACACGTCGTCGAAACGCACTGCGTGTTGTCGCCGCCGTAAACACCCCCTGAGGTCTGGCAGTTTGCCTGGGTCTGCAGAGTGCACACGACCCCGTTGCAGCATGCTCCGGTGAATTGGGTGGTGCAACTGTTGACCTGGAGCGTGCCGCCCGTCGTGGCCGAAACCGCGTCGCCGGAGCCCGTCGTTCCAATGAACGTCAGCCCTAGGCTGGCGGTGTGCCCGGCGCGGCCGGTGCCGACGGGATCGTTGGGGCCGTCAACGGTGAGCGCCGCGTTCGAGATCACCGCGAACTGCGCCGTGGTGGTTCCTCCGGCCGGCACCGATCCACCGAGGCCCGCCGACACGGGGTCCTGGCCAACGCCGTCATCCCATGCGTACGTGATGTTGACTCCCTCCAGGACGATGTCGTTGAAGGGCGACGTGCCGGCGTATTGGTTCTTGGGGAGGTTCTTAAACGTCCCGTTGGCAGCCGTGATCGTGTAAGTGCACGTATTGGTCGTGGAGTTCTGGCTCGACGTGATCGGAGTGATCGTCAAAGTCTGGACCTCCAGGACGACGTTGGGCTCTTTGTCGATCGTGCCGTTGCATCCGGCGAACCAGCCTGCGGTGGCGAGGACGATTGTACCGGCGAGGATCTTCGTGTGCTTACGCATGGGGGCCTCCGCTAACCGATCTTGACGATCTTAGGCGTGATGAAGATCAGGAGTTCGCGGTTCTCGTTCGTGATGCTCCGCGTCTTGAACAGCCAGCCGAGGCCCGGGATCTTGCGGAACCACGGGACGCCCACCTCGCTCGTACCCTCGTTGATCGTGAAAATGCCTCCGATGACGGCGGTGCCACCGTCGGCGACGAGGATCTTCGTTTGGGCCCGCTGCGTCCTGATCCCCGGAACGCCCGACACATTGACCTGGAAATCGGGCGAATTGTTCTCGACGATGACGTCCATGGCCACCGTTCCGTCGGCGGTGATTTGTGGGGTCACGGCGAGGCGCAGCGACGCCGACACGAACTCGACGTTGATCTCCGTCGCCGTCGTGCTGACCACGGGAATGCGGACACCTTGTTCGATCTCGGCCCGCTCGTTGTTCTGTGTCGCGATCTTCGGGGACGAGAGAATGCGCCCGCGCCCTTCCCTTTCGAGATCGGAGAGCGCGATGTCGAGCGTGAAAGAATCGATGATGTTGCCGAACGAGAACGCCAGGGTCGAGGCCGACCCGGCGCCCGGGAGATTGAGACCGTACTTGGCGGAGGCGTTGGCCGGGAAACCGAGCCCGGTACCCGTGCCCCTGCTGGCATCGGCGACCGCGTTGAAGCCCCACCTGATGCCGAGGTCCTGCGAGAAGGTCTTCGAGGTCTCGACGATCCTCGCCTCGATCATCACTTGCGGTGTTTCGGAGTCGAGCGTCGAGATCAATTGGTCGAGCGGCTGCAGCTTCTTCGGAATGTCGCTGATGATGAGCGCGTTCGTGCGTTTGTCGACCATCACCTTGCCGCGGGTGGAGAGAATGCCTCCATCGCGGATGACCTTCTCGACCTCATCGGCCTTGGCGTACGACAACGTGCGGGTGATCGTGATCGGCTCGACCTCGAGGTCCTTCGCTTCCTTGAGTTGTTTTCGCTGGGCGGCTTCCGCCGCGAGCTTTTGCGTGGGCGCGAGCCGGATCACGTTATTCTCGAGCTGCTTGTCGAGGCCGTTGTTCTTCAGGATGATGTCGAGCGCCTGATCCCAAGGAACATTGTCGAGGACGATGGTGACCTTGCCGTCGACGGCGGGATCGAGCACGAAGTTGAGGCCCGAGATCTCATGGAAGAGACGGAAGATCTGCTTCACGTCGGTGTCGACGAGGTTGAGCGAGATCTTCTTTCCTGAATACGTGGCCTTGTCGGTAACGATGGCTTTGGTCTCGAAGTTCCCCTGAACCGTCGGCGCCGCGGTCAGACCGGCTGGCTGCTCTTCGGCCGCGAAGGCGGGGGCCCGAAGTAGCTTCTCGATCGTGTCCGGGGAGACGGCCCGAGGCGCGGGAGCTTCGAGCGGCTCGGCCTCGGCGACCTTCGCTTCGGGGAGGCTGGTAGCGGCCACGGGCGGGAGTTCCGTCCTGGCCGGCTCGGGCGCCGCGGACGAGGCGATTTCCGCAGGGGCCGGACCGGGAACCGGTCCAAACGCGATCTTGAGATCGCCGCCCTCGGCCTCGATCTGATAGGGCACCGGCCCGTCGAGGTCGACCACGACCCGAGAAACCGGCTCCGGTGACCGCCGGAACTGCCCGGAGCGAACTCGCAGCACCCCGCCCTGATCGACGGAGACCTGGTTGCGGTCCAAGCGGCTCACCGTGTCCTTGAGGTCGATCACCAGCCGCTGCGGGTTCTCGAGCTCGAGGGTGGTGTACGCCATCGGACCCGACCCCGCGAGGGTCACCACAGGACGTCCGTTGCCGTCGTGGTCCACGCTCACGCTTCGCAGCTCCGAGGGTGCCGCCGCCGGGCCGGGCTCGGCGGCTCTCCCCTGAAAGGCGCTGCTGGCCAGCACGACTGCGGTCAGCGCCGCCAGGCCCAACTTCCCGTACTTACTCATTGCCCTTCTCCTCGCCCTGGGGGACCAGCCTCTTCACTACGTCCCGATAAGGCTTGATGAGTCTCGGATCGTCAACCTGTTGGCGAAACGTCACGCTGCCCGCTGCCGGATCGATCGCGATCACGCCGCCGTCGTAAACCTCGTCACCCACGTGAAGGAAATACCCCTTGTTGTCGGTTCCCATGACGACCGCGATGTTGCCGCCGGTCGTGTCCCTCACGATGCCCGTGAGATCGAGCTCGACCACGAGCATGCCGCTCACGCCGCGAGGCCTCGGGCCCTTCCGGCGCAGCGCTGATTCTTCTAAGAGCGAGCGGAACGGATCACGACGCCCGCCGGGATCGTACGAAAACTGTTTCCCCGAGAGGAGATCCTCCTGCTGGCGGAGAATCGTCTCTACGGTTTGCTGGCCTTCTTTCTGTTGCGCGCTCGCCTGGGCCTTCGTCGCCTCGGTCTGAGCACTCGCCGCGTCGGCCGCGTTCGTCGCGGTCGCGGGATTCTCCGCCCCGCGCACCGGCGCACTGAAACCCACGGCCAGGATCAGCGCGGCGCCCGCCGTCCACCATCCCCATTGCCGCCTCACTGGTGGGCCTCCTCGGACACGATCTTGTCGTCGTAAACGAACGTCGTCGCGGTGAAACTGGCCCGAATCGTCTTGTCCCCGCCACCCTGATTCGTGTTCATCCGAAGGTTGTCGACGTTGATGATGCGGGAGTACTTGCTGACGCGGTCCAGAAATATTCCAAGATCGTGGTAGCGACCCACGACGTCCATCTCGATGGGGAATTCCTTGTAGAAGTCGACAGGGCGTAAACCGCCCGGCGCGAACGCCTTCAGGCCCAGGTTCGACTGGTCGGTCATGTTCTTGATCCAGCGGAGCAGGTCCCCGGTCTGGGCATCCGTGGGGAGGATCTGCTGGACGTCGCCGAGCTTCCGCTGCAGATTCGCGACCTCCTGTTCGAACTCGGGAAGCTTCTGCTCGATCGCCCTTCCTTCGACGATCTTGGCGTTCAGGTCTTCGAGTTCGACGCGGATCGCGTGGATCGCTTCGCCCTTCTCCTTGAGATTCGGAAAAAGGTAGTAGGCGATTCCCACGAGGCCGGCCGCCAACGCGACCATAAGGAGGACTTGTCCCCAGAACGGCAGTCTTTCGAGCATGGCTTCGGCTCCTCGCTTCCCGTTAGCTCTGGGGCGCCGGCGGCGCCGGGGTGTCGGGATCGGCGGCCACCACCGCTCCCGGCGGAGCGTAGCGGCACGTCAGGCTGAACGAGACCCCTTCGGCGATCTCGGTCGTCTTGCCGAGAACCACGTCGCTGAACTGTCCCGACGCTCTGAGGTTGTCGTAGAGATTCGAGACCGCGTTGTAGGTCGTCGCCTTGCCCACGATGCTGATTGCGTTGGCATTTGCCGTGAGTGAGTCGAGCCACATGAACTCAGGCAAATTGCGTGACACCTGGTCGAGAATATGAACGGGGACCGCCTGCTTCTTCTTGAGCTCCGTGATCAGGTTGATCTTGCGCTCGAGAAGTTCCTTCTGCGTCTTGAACGCCTCCGCCTTCTTGCGAACGTCCTCGAGGCGCTTCAACTCGACTTCGGCAGTGACCTTATCCTCACGGACACGCTTCAGTTCCGATACGCGGGCCCACCACCAAAAGCCGGAGACCAGGAGGCCAACCACCATGATGCCGGCGAGAAGGAGATTCTGACTGCCCCCCATCTCGAAATTGAGCGGCGCGGAGGTCTTGCCTTTGGCCTTGGCCTTCGCGGCTTTCCGCTCGGCCAATAAGTTGATCTTGATCATGCCCCTAGTCCCCCATCTTTCTGAGGGCGAGGCCCACCGCCACGGAAGCGGTAGGCGTCATCTCATTGAGAACATCCGGTGGGATGTCGCGTCCTGCCGGCTGGATAAGGCGAAACGGGTTCATCAACTCGACCTGCGTGTGCAGCCGCTCGCCGAGGGCTTCCTTGAGGTGGATGACCTGCGCCGAGCCGCCGGTGACGTAGAGCCGGTCGAGGGACTCATCCGTCGCCGAGATCTGCTTGAAGAAGTCCAGCGTCTTTTGGATCTCGGTCCCAACGTCCTCGTTCACCGCAGAGAGGATGGGGAGCACGCGCTCGTACGGGATGCCGTCAAGATCGTCTCCGCGTTTTAACTTCTCGGCTTGTTCCGCGGAGAGGTTGAGTTCCTTTTGAATCGCGTCGGTGTACTGGTTGCCACCCACGTTGATGTCGCGCCAGTAGACCGACGTCCCACCGTGAAGCACCGTGATCGAACTGACGGCAGCGCCGACATCGACGAGCGCGATGACCTGGTGAGGCTCGAACTCGTAGTTCGCCTCGAAGGCGTTCTGCAAGGCGAAGGCGGCGATATCGACCGCGACCGGCTGAAGTCCCGCCTGCGTGACGACGCCCGTGTAGTCGTTGATCTTGTCCTTCTTCGCCGCGGCGAGGAGGACGTCCATGTTCCCTTCGCCGGACAAGGACGATCCATCGAGGATCTGGTAGTCGAGGTTGACATCGTCGATATCGAAAGGGATGTACTGCTCCGCCTCCCAGTGGATGGACTCGGCCAGTTCGGCCGCCGTCATCACCGGCAGGCTGATCCTCTTGACGATGACCGAGTGGCCGGACAGCGCGGTCGCGACCTGAGTGTTCTTGATCTTGAGGCGCTGAAACAGACGCTGAATCGTCTCGATCACGAGTTGGGAGTCCATGATGGCCCCATCGACGATGGCCTCCGCCGATAGCGACTCGGAGCCGATCCTGGCCAACTGGAACCCACGTCCCTTCCCGAGATCCTTGAGTTCGACGACCTTGATGGAACTGTCACCGATATCAAGTCCGATCAAATTCCGGCTTCGTCCGAAGAGCATGTCGGTCCTCGTGGTTGAAGCAACCTGGGGCGGATCGAATCCCCCTTCCCCAAGTGGAGCTTTAACCTAAGTCATGGATTCCTTGCGAGTCAAGAAGAAACGCCTTTGAGCTAGACGAACCTCTTTCGGACGTTTGCGAACAAGTCGTGAAGTGTCCATGCCCCGCCTAACCGCCTCCTACGCTCCGGGTTCATGCCCCCGGCACGCTCCTGCAACGTCGGGATTGTCCGGATCTTCCAGATCCGGTGCGGGGGCTAATATAAAGGCGGACTCTTCAAAAGCAACCGCAATCGACGAGCGGCTTGACAGTCCACGAGCCGTCCTCTAGGATCTCGCGGCATTTCCAGAATTTGGAAACGCGGGTTCCGGGCTCGGAAAAGGTGACGTCATGCCTCGAGAATGCGACATCTGCGGCAAAAAGACGATTTTCGGCAGGAACATCTCCCACGCGCACAATGTCAGCTCGCGGACGTTCATTCCGAACCTCCAGCGCGTGCGTGTTCAGGTGCCGGGAGGGAATTCGAAGCGGGCCAGGTTGTGCACCCGCTGCATACGTTCCGGCGCCGTGATGAAGGCGACCCGCTAGGCCTCTCACCCTTCGTCGACGGTCGCGATCGCGTCGATCTCCACGAGAGAATTCCGAGGTAGCCGGGACACCTCGACGCAAACGCGAGCCGGCTTCTCTCCAGGGAAGAAGCTCGCGTAAACCCGATTCACCGCCTCGAACGAACCGAGATCCGTGAGGTAGACCGTCGCCTTGACGACGCGGTCGAGCCCGCTTCCCCCGGCCTCCAGAATCGCGGCGAGGTTGTCCATCACGCGTCGCGTCTGGTCTTCGATTCCGCCGTCGACCAGCGAACCGGTCGCGGGGTCGAGTGCCACCTGGCCCGACACGAAAAGCAGGTTACCCGCCCTCACCCCCTGAACGTAAGGCCCGACCGCCCCAGGCGCGGCGTTCGTCCTGATCGTCATCCTCGTCACCCTGGCCTCCTCCCCTTTGGCGTCAGCGCGAGATGCGCTCGACGTCGCGAACCCCGTCAATCCTTCGCACGCGCGCAATCACGCGCTCCATCTGCTGGCGGTCGGCCACCGCCATGACGATCGTCACACGCGCATCACTGCCCTCGAACGTCTTGGCTTCGACGTTGCGGATGTTGGCCTTCTCGTCGGCGACCACCGCCACGATTTTCGCGAGCAGTCCCTGGCGGTCGCTCACGTCGAGCGAGAGCTTGACGTCGAAAAGAGCCCCCGAGGCTCCGTCCACGTCCCACTCCACATCGATGCGGCGCTCGGGATCGAACATGAGATTGCGCACGTTGGTGCATTGCACCGAATGCACCGAGACACCCTTCCCACGAGTGATGTACCCGACGATGTCCTCCCCTCGCACGGGATTGCAGCAACGCGCGAGGATGATCATCATGTCGTCCATCCCTCGCACCTTGACCCGGCGTTCGCCGAGGCCGAGGGCCCTCTTGACAACCCGCGTGACGACCCCGTCGGCCTTCGGCTTGAGCTCGACGTCCGGAAGGATGGCCGCGACGAGGCTGCGGGGGGTCACCTTCCCGTATCCGACCGCGGCGAACAAGTCCTCGAGCGCGGCGAATCCCATCTTCTTCAGGACCTCGGTCGCCTTCCCGGCGTCGAGCACCTCCCGCGGCGAGAGGCGGAACTTCCGGAGCTCTTTCTCGACCAGATCCCGACCGAGAACCACCGACTTCTCCCGCTCGTTGGCGTTTAGCCAGGCTCGGATCTTGCCGCGTGCTCGCGACGTCTTCGCAAGCGAGAGCCAATCGCGGCTTGGGTGCTCTGTGGATTGCGTGAGGATCTCGACGATGTCGCCGTTGCCGAGGGGCGTTCGTAGGGCAACGAGGCGTCCGTTGACTTTCGCGCCGGTGAGGCGATGTCCGACCTCGGTGTGAATTCCGTAGGCGAAGTCGACCGACGTCGCTCCGCGAGGAAAGGAGAGGACCTTTCCCTTCGGCGTGAACGCATACACCTCGTCGGGATAGAGGTCGACCTTGACCATTTCGAGAAACTCGCGCGGGTCCTTCGTCTCTTGTTGCCACTCCAGGATGTGGCGGAGCCACGCGACACGTTCGGTCTCGCCATCTCCGACCTGCGAGTGTTCCTTGTACTGCCAGTGCGCGGCGACACCCTCTTCGGCGATCCGGTGCATGTCGTGGGTTCGGATCTGCACCTCGAAAGGCTGCCCCACCTCGGTCATCACGGAAGTGTGCAGAGACTGGTACATGTTCGGTTTCGGTATGGCGATGAAGTCCTTGATCCGTCCCGGCACGGGCCGCCAAATTGAGTGCACGATGCCGAGCGCGCCGTAACAGTCCTTGACGGAGTCCGTCAAGATCCGAAAAGCCACATAGTCGTAGACTTGGTCGACGTCGATCTTCTGGCGCCGGATCTTCCGGTAGATCGACGAGACGCTCTTGATGCGCCCGTAGATCTTCGCCTCGACTCCCGCCCCCGCAAGCGCGGTCTCGAGCTTGCGGCGGATCTCGGCGATGAACACGTCGCTTCCCTTGCGCTTGACCTCCAGCGCGTGGACGAGTGCCGCGTTGGCGTCGGGCTCCAGAAACCGGAGCGAGAGATCCTCCAACTCGGTCTTGATGCGGCCCATGCCCAGCCGATTGGCCAGAGGCGCGTAGATCTCGGCGGTCTCGCGCGCGATGCGCTCTTGCTTGTCTCGCGACAGGTGCTCGAGCGTACGCATGTTGTGGAGGCGATCCGCGAGCTTGACGAGGATCACGCGGATGTCGTCCACCATGGCGAGGATCATCTTCCGGAGGTTCTCCGCCTCCTCCTGCTCCTTGCTGGCGAACTGGAGCTTCGAGATCTTCGTAACGCCCGCAACGATGTGCGCGACGTCCGGACCGAAGTAATCGGCGACGGTCTCGATCGTCGTCAGAGTGTCCTCGACGACGTCGTGGAGAAGTCCGGCAACGATGCTCGCCGTGTCGAGCTCCAGGTCGGCCAGCACGTAGGCTACCTCGATCGGATGGACGAGGTAGGGCTCGCCGGAGCGGCGCACCTGGGAGCGGTGCTCGCGGGCCGAGAAGATATACGCGCGCCTGAGGAGGTCAAGATCGGCCGCCGGGTTGTATCCCTCGACCCGGTCCAGGACCTCCTCGAATCGGCGCACCACGGTCTATCCCTCCTGAACGGAGGGATTATAAGGCCCCGGCTCGTGCGGTCTCTTTCAGACTTTGGCGGAGCGAACTTTCTTGGCGACGTTTTTCGGCGGTTCGGGCGGTACCTTGCTCTTCGCGCGCACACCCACCCACTGCTGCCACATGACCAGAATCGGCGAGGCGATGTAGATCGAGGAATACGTCCCCACGACGATGCCGACGACCAGGACGAACGCGAAGTCCCTGAGCGCGGGCCCGCCGAGCGCGAGCAAAAACGAGCAAACGATCCAGGTGAGAAGCGAGGTCAGGATCGTTCTCGAAAGCGTCTGATTTAACGACGTATTGATGAGATCCGGAAGACTCGTGACGGTCCCGCCCTTCGCGCGGAGATTTTCGCGGATTCGGTCGAAGATGACGACCGTGTCGTTAACCGAATATCCGACCAGTGTGAGGAACGCCGCCACGACGGGAAGGCTCATCTCGTAGCCGAACAATGAGAATAATCCCAGAGTGATGATCGTGTCATGAACGAGGGCGATGACGGCCGCCAGCCCCCATTGGAACTCGAACCGGATCCAAATGTAGATGAGCATGCCGGCCATCGAACCCAGGACCGCGCCCCAAGCCTTTCTCACGAGTTCCTTGCCTATGGTCGGGCCGATATAGGACTGAGAGCGGACGACGAACGCGTCCGCGCCCTGGGCGCTCTTCAGCGAGGCGACGACGCGCGGCGCGAGGTCTTGGTCCTTCGCCCCCGCCACCAACGGAACCCGGACGTACAACTCGTGTTCTTCGGGCTTCCCGATCGTCGTGACGATCGATCCCACGAAGCCGGCCTTCCCCAGGGCGTCGCGCACGGCGCCCACGTCGGGCGCCGCGGTGTACTGCAACTGGACCTCGGCCCCGCCCTCGAACTCGATTCCCCTGCGAATGCCCTTCGTGGCGAGAACGACCAACGAGATCGCGATGAGCGAAAGGGAAACGCCGACCCAAAGGCGGCGCTTTCCCATGAAGTCAACCTTCGGATTCTGAAACAGCTGGAACACGATCGCCTCCCTCAGATGCTCAGCGACTCGACATTGCGCCGGTCGCCCAAGACGAGGTCGTAAATCACGCGGGAGACGAACACCGCAGTGAACATCGAGAACGCCAAGCCGATGACGAGCGTGACGGCGAAGCCTCGCACCGGACCCGTACCGTAGGTGAAGAGGAAGAAAGCCGAGACGATCGTCGTCACGTGCGTGTCGACGATGGTTCCGAATGCGCGGGAGAACCCTTGCTCGATCGCGGTCCGGACGGCCTTTCCGAGCCGGAGTTCCTCGCGAATGCGCTCGAAGATCAGGACGTTCGAGTCGACCGCCATGCCGACGGTCAGGATGAGGCCCGCGATTCCGGGGAGCGTCAACGTAGAACCGAAGTAGGCCATGGCGCCGAGCACGAGCACGACGTTCATCAACAACGCGATGATGGCATTGACACCCGAGAGCCGGTAGTAGATCAGCATGAACAGGGCCACGCCGACGAATCCGAGCAGCGACGCGAACACCCCGGCCCGGATCGAATCGCGACCGAGCGACGGCCCGACCGTCCGCTCTTCGATGATCGTCACCGCCGTGGGGATGGCGCCGGATCGCAGTTTCAACGCGAGGTCCTCGGCCGACTTGACGTCAAAACGTCCCGAGATCTGGCCCCGGTCGCTGATGACGTCGTTGATGACCGGCGCTGAGATCACGACTTTGCCCTTGGCGCTGCCAAGGACGATCGCCATCTTCTTGCGCAGGTTTTCGCGCGTGGCCACTTGAAACCGTTTGCCGGCCTCGGGGGAAAGCACGAAGTCGACGACGTTGCGTTGCATCGAATCGGCTCCGCGGCGGGCCGAGCGGAGGTCGTTGCCGACGATCGCAGCGATGGATTGAAGCGGCCACCAAAACTCGGTCCGCGTGCCGTTGGACTCGACGTAGATCTCGGGGGCAAGCTCGACGTTCGCCGGCACCGAGCCGCCGAGCATCTGGATCATCGCATCTTTCGTCGCGGGAGGTCTCCAGGCCTCGAAATCGGTCACGCCGGACGGGTAGGCGACCGCCTTCCATTCCAGCACCGCCTGATCCTGCAAGACGTTCTTGGCGCGCTCGGGGTCTTCGATACCGGGGAGCTCGACGACGATGCGATCTCCCGCGCTCCCCTGCTTCTGGATGATCGGCTCCTTGACTCCGAGCTCGTCGACGCGCTGGCGGAGCACGGTCAGAGTGGTGTCGACCGACGCCGCCTCGACCTGCTGCCGGATCGCATCCGGAACGCGGATCGACCAGTCGGCGCCGGACGGCGTGACGCTCCAGTTCGAAACGATCGTGTCGAGGATCTCCCGAACATCGGTGGAACGCGCCGGGTCGGTTCCCTGGAGGTCCATGCCGAAACCGACGGTCGCGCTGGTGATGGCGCTGTACGGGATCCCCTTTTCCTTCATCATCTGGCCGATCCGGTTGATCGCGAGATCGACCTCGCTCTTCACCGCGGCTGACGTCTCGACCTGAAGGACGAGGTGCGAACCGCCCTGGAGATCAAGACCGAGATTGATCGTTTCTTTGGGTGGGTAGAACAGCCATACCGACAGCGCGACCGCCCCGACGATGAGGCCGAGTTTCCACATGATGGTATTCGACATCGGATCTCTTTTCCTTCCCGCCTGGGACTATTCCGGCCGCTTGACGGCCGTGATCGACGCCTTTTCCACGTCGACACGAACTTGATCCGCGATCCTCACCTGGACCGTCGCATCGGTCACGCCGACCACCGTGGCGTGAATGCCGCCCGCGCACACGACCTTGTCGCCGGGCTTCAACGCTCCCAACAGTTGGGCGTGCTCCTTCTGACGTTGCCGCGTCGGCCGGATCATCAGAAAGTAGAAAACGACGAAAATCAGGGCGTATGGAATCATCAGCAGCAGGAAGTTCCCCTGCTGCTGGGGCGCACCCTGCGACGGCGTGGCCGCGACTAGAACCAACGCGGAAGCAACCAGCATCGAGCCCCCGTGATCACGGTGCCTCACGGCACCCGCAGTAAAGCCGCACGAATCCCCGAATGGCGAACGGCACGGGACGAAAGCCGGGATTGTGACGCAGCGCCCCGAACGCGTCAAGGTCCGAAGGCTGGACCCACCGCCGCCATGAGCCTCCCGCTGGCCGAACCTTCGCCCCGGAACGAGAAAAACAGGTCGCCCCGGCAGCGAGTACACCACGGCGCCGCATGGATCGCCTCGGCGGGGACCCCTGAGGCAACCAACTGCTGGCGAAGCGCGGCGTGAAGATCGACAGACACGCGGCCCGAGGCGGTCCACGCGACGTAATCCGTTGGCGCTCCGCAAGCTGCGTCGAGGGCC
>Ga0315278_10003575_pt1 | contig 13906 bp, 11 predicted proteins | sample YL17G06_0_MG_FD_203880 | JGI IMG/M metagenome (GOLD analysis project Ga0315278, IMG submission 203880) | Sediment microbial communities from Yellowstone Lake, YNP, Wyoming, USA - YL17G06_0 | ecosystem: Environmental > Aquatic > Freshwater > Lake > Sediment | place: USA: Wyoming | collected...
AGGCGGCGGCGTGTCCCGCAAGATGGACGACATCACCGCCACGACCGAATCGCCGACGAACGGTCGCACGCCGGCCGCCATCTCGTAGAACACCACGCCGAGCGAGAAGATGTCGGACCGCGCGTCCACGCTTCGACCCTGCGCCTGCTCGGGCGACATGTAGGCCGCCGTGCCGACGACCTGGAACTGCGCGGTCAGCTGCGAAGCCGTCTCGGCCTCTGACGTTGGCGAGGCGTCGGGACCACGGATGTTCTTGGCCAGGCCGAAGTCCAGCACCTTCACCCGCCCCTCGGTGGTGATCATGATGTTGGCGGGCTTCAGGTCGCGGTGGACGACGCCGCGCTCGTGGGCGGCCCGCACCGCGTCGGCGAGGGGAACGCCAATCTCGAGCAGCTGCCTGAGCGGCATGCCGCCGCGCGGGATCAGGTCGCCGAGCGTTCGGCCCTCCACGAGTTCCATCGTGAGGAAGTGGATGCCGCCCGCCTCTTCGACGCCGTAGAGGGTGACGATGTTGGGGTGGTTGAGGGCGGCGACGGCCTGGGCCTCGCGCCGGAAGCGGTGCAGCCGCTCGGGGTCGGCTGCGGTCTCGGGCGGGAGCGTCTTCAGCGCCACGAGGCGGCGCAGCTCGAGGTCTTCAGCGGCATACACGTCCCCCATGCCGCCGTGGCCGAGCGCCCGCACGATGCGGTAGTGGTTCAGCGTTGTCCCGATCATGACCATGGCCGGACGTTACCGCCAAGAGATGCTGCGCAGATTCTAGCCGAGAACGAGGCCGTGTCGCAGGCTTTCGCGGGCTCCCCCGGACACAGTCGCATTTGTTGCGTACCGGCCGGACGGCACCTCCGCAGAAACGACAACCCAGCTGCGGTGCTGCCGGGCGATTCGACTCGAAACGCGAGCACTTCCAATCGATCGCCTCCTGGCATCCCGATTGCGCGAGGGGACTCGGAGGCAGCCGTGCCAGAACTCTGCCGCTTCTTTGGGATCGTTATCTCGATGCACTACAATGACCACGCGCCGCCACACTTTCACGCTCGCTACGGCACCGCGCGGGTTGCACTACTCATCCGCGGGGTCCACCCGTTCGATGGGAGGCTGCCGCCAAGGGTGCTGGGACTTGTCGTCGAGTGGGCCTCCCAGCACGAAGATGAACTCCTGGCAAACTGGGCGCGCGCGGCGCGTCGACTGCCCCTCGTGCCGATCGCGCCGCTGGAGTGAATGACCATGCTGCACGACGTCGTCGAAGCGCGGTTCGCAGGCGCCTACCGGGTCTTCCTGCGGTTTGACGATGGTCTAGAGGGTGAACTGGATTTGGCAGGGCTCCTCACCTTCGACGGTGTGTTCGCACCGCTGCGGGCGGTAGAGGCGTTCGCCGAACTCCGCGTGAACGCCGACACGGGAACCATCGAATGGCCGAGCGGGGCCGACATTGCGCCTGAGACGCTCTACGAAGCGCTCAGCACGGGGCACGGCGCGGCGCCGATCCGATGAGGGCGGCCCTGATGCGATCAGTGCAGCGCGGTGCAGGCGGACTGACGAGACGATCGTTTCTCTCGCTGGCTGGGACGGGCGCGGCGTCGGCGGCGCTGGCGCCCTTGATGCCGCTCGCCTCGGCTGCGCAGCGCGGCGCCCCGGCCACCGCGGGCGCCCGCCGCCCCAACATCCTCCTCATCTACTCGGACGACCAGGGCGCCATCGACCTGAACTGCTACGGGGCGCGCGACCTCATCACGCCCAACCTCGACGGCCTCGCGTCGCGCGGAGTCAGGTTCACGCAGTTCTATTCGGCCGCGCCGCTCTGCTCGGCCTCGCGCGCCGCGCTACTGAGCGGCATGTACCCGCAGCGCGCCGGCGTGCCCGGCAACGTGTCGCCCGGCGCCGAAGGCATGCCGGCCAGCCGCGTCACGATCGCCGAGATGTTGAAGTCGGCCGGCTACGCCACCGCGCACGTCGGCAAGTGGCACCTCGGGCACCACGCCGACACCACACCCAACGCCCAGGGGTTCGACCACTCCTTCGGCCACCTGGGCGGGTGCATCGACAACTACAGCCACTTCTTCTACTGGGACGGCCCGAACCGGCACGACCTCCAGCGGAACGGGAAGGAGGTCTTCTACCCCGGCCAGTTCTTCGGCGATCTGATGACCGCCGAAATCGATCGCTTCGTCACCGCGCACCGCCGCGACCCGTGGTTCTGCTACTGGGCCATCAACATGCCCCACTACCCGTACCAGGGCCGCGCCGCGTGGCTCGAGCGCTACCGCGATCTTCCCTACCCGCGGAACCTGTACGCCGCGTTCATGTCAACGCTGGACGAACTGGTCGGCACGGTTCTGTCGCGGCTTCGAGCGCTCGGTCTCGAGCGCGACACGATTGTCATCTTCCAGGCCGACCAGGGACACTCCACCGAGGTCCGCGCGCACTCGGGCGGCGGAAACGCCGGCCCGTATCGCGGCGCGAAGTTCAGCCTGTTCGAGGGCGGCATCCGTGTGCCGGCCATCGTCTCGTGGCCGGGCCGTCTGCCCGAGAACGCGGTGCGCGGGCCGTTCTGCACGGCATGCGACTGGCTCCCGACCATCGCCGAATGGACGGGCGCGACGCGCCCGGCAACGACACAGGACGGCTACAGCCTGGCGGATATCGCGCGCGCGGAAGGCGTCGCGTCTCACTACCCGGCCTTCCACTGGCAGAGCGGCGGCTCGGCGGCCAAGCCGCAGTGGGCGGTCCGGGAGGGAGACTGGAAGCTGATCGGCAACCCGGACGACACGTCGAAGAAGGCGCCGCTGACCGAGGAAGATGCGCTGTTCCTCGCCAACCCAGTGGCCGACCCCAGTGAAATGACGAACCTGGCCGCGCGACACCCGGACATCGTCGCGCGGCTCGCGCGTCGGCACGAGGAATGGGCGGCGGAAATGGGCCGCGCCCGGTAGCGCCCCGATTCGCGAACGCTGCGCGTTCGTCCATGACGCGCCCGCCGGCGCGCGAACGTTCTGGCCGGAGACGCCTATCGCAGAGCCTTCATGACGGCGTCTGCCGTCACAATGCGGACGCCGGAGCGCGTGGCGGTCATCCGCGACCGCGTGGCCGGCACGAAGAGGACGCGATCGGTGTCCACGGGAAGCCCCGGGGGCAGCGGCCGGCACTGCAGTTCGCCCGCGAGACGCTCGACGGTCCTGTCGGCCAGTGGCGCGGTGGACCACTTTGCCTCGCCGGCCACGAACGCTCGTCCATCTGCCCCGACCGACACGACGTCCCACTCGGGCTCGCGCCCGTGCCACCAGCGGCGGGCCGGCAACCAGGCCTGCGACGCGCTCCCCCGCTCCCATGCGCCGGACAACCCCGGCACGGCGCTCCGGCACAGCGCCTCCCAGGCGTCTGCGGTGAGGGCGTCCGCGTGTCGCGACCACAGCGCCAGCCTGGCGGCAGCTGAGGCGCTCGCCAACGCCGCCCGCTGAGGCGCGACCACCCGGAACCAGAATCTGACGAACGGGTCGCTGATCCGATAGAGGGCGCGGCGACTGCTCTTCTCGGATTCGCCGAACGGGACATCCCGGTGCACCAGGCCAAGATCCAGCAGACGGCCGATGGGGCGGGTGAGCGACGTGGCCGGCTGACCAAGCCGGGCGCCAATCTCCGACAGGCGATGAACGCCGGCGCCGATGACGTCCAGAAGCGGCCGCAGGGCGGCGGCCGGCGGCAGTTCCTCCAGCAGCAGGCGGTCAGGTTCCCGGTGCAGCGGCCCGAGCGGATCGAGAACGAGGTGATCGACCGCGCGGGAGAGGTTGTCCCGAAACGCCTGGGCCAGTTCCCAGTAGCGCGGGATCCCGCCCCAGGCCGCGTACGCCTGCACCATGCTCACCGCATCGGGAAGTCCCAAAGCCCGCCCGATCCAGCCCGCCGGAAGCGGCTGCAGCGCCAGCGCCTCGATCGCGCGGCCGTAGAGCGGCGCGCCGGCGTCGAGCACGGCCCCCTGCATCATCCGCTGGCTCGATCCGGCAATCGCGACCAGCAGTCCCCCGGTTGCCGACTCCTGGTCGATCCAGTTCTGGAGGATGCTGGGCAATGACGGCGAAGCCGCCACGAGATACGGGAACTCGTCCAGGACGAGCGGCCCGCGCCATGTCGCGGTCCGCGCGTCCCGCGACAGCCGGCGAAGAAGCGGCACCCAGCCGTCGTATTCAGTCTCGTTGAACCCGCTCAGACGCTGGCTGACGGCCTCGGCCAGATAGCGCCGCTGCACCGGTTCGGCCGACTGGTCGGCCACGGTATAGAGACCGCCGTGACGGCCGCACCATTCGACGAGGAGCCGCGTCTTGCCGACGCGCCGGCGCCCCCAGATCGCGACCAGCCCGGCGGCCCCGGCGTTCGCCACCGCGTCCAGGCGGTCGAGCTCACGACGGCGGTCGAGGAACTTCATGACTCAGTATTATGCCATTCAGCATTATGCTTGTCAGCATAATGTGTCGTTCGCGCCAGACCGGCTCGGATCCACGGCGGAGCGGGCCGTCCCGGCGGCCCGTCATGGCGCGTCCGCCTGAAGCGCCGCGTCCACCAGGCGGCACAGGCGCTCGTCGTGCCTGCCCTTCCAGCACACGCGCCCACAATCCTGGCACCGGCGATAGTCGTCGTAGAAGGCAAATGGGGTCCCCCCGACATCGTCGCGCGGCTCGCGCGTCGGCACGAGGAATGGGCGGCCGAGATGAGCCGCTGAGCGGCGTCTACTTGCTCTTCCCGATCGCGAGAATAGCGAACGAGTCCGGCAGCATCGGGCCCCGGCCGCCGCGACGCGCACCGCCCGCCGGCGCGTTCGGGTCGGGCGGCGGTGGCGGCGGAGCCGGCCCGTACTCGGCGGCCATCGTCAGGATCCGGTTCGTCTTCGTGTCGAGCGCCAGGCACTTCGCCCCGACCATGGTCTTGAGGTCCTGCTCCACTTCGAAGCTGGTCGGGCTCTTCTCCTTGACGATCGTCATCGTCCCGTTCCCGTGGGAACTGAACACCTCCATCGTCGCCGGGTTGAACACCGCGCCGTCGGAACCGCCGGCCAGCGGCAGCGTCGTGATGATCTTGCCGTCGGTCGCGTTGAGGATCACCATCATCGGCTGCGCCGGCGTCACCGGCGGATTCCCCGACTGCCCGCAGGCCGCGAACAGCACGTGGTTCTTCGCGTCGAACGCGAGCCCGTTGCAACGGCTGGCCTTCTCGGCGAAGTCATAGTGCGCGATGGTCTTCAGCGCCTTCGCGTCCACCACCGCGACGTTGGCCTTGTCCTGGATGACGACGTAGATGCGGCCCTTGCCGTCGCTCACCGACTGCTCAGGCACGCCGTCGAGCGCCACGGTGCCGACGACCGTGCCGTCCTTCGCATCGATGACCGTGGCGTCCTGGGTCGGGTGGTTGAAGACCCAGACGCGTTCGTTGAACGGGTCGAACAGGATGCCGTCGCCCTGGCCCTGCACGTCGATCATCTTGATCAGCTTGAGCGTCTTCGAGTCGAACATCGCGACGGGCTTGCTGCTGGTGAAACCGTGGCCCGACTTCGGATCGATGACGGCGCCATTGCCCCTGACGTCGGGGATCTCTCCGATCGGCGCGAGCGAGTCGAGATCGAAGACGGCCACTCGGGCCGGCGTCGGGGTTGCGCCCTGCACCGCGCCTCGAGGGATGTAGATCCGGCGTGCCGCGACGTCGGCGTGGATGTAGTCGAAGCCCCCGAGGCCACCCACCTTCGTGGTCTTGAGGACTGCGTACGGCCCCGTGGTGGGAGCCTGCCCGGCGAGCCCGACGCAGGCGAACACCGCGGCCGCCGACGCCAGGGCGATAAGAGCACGCCGCATGGTCTCTCTCCTTGGAACTCCGCTGTTGCGATGTGGGCGGACGAAGCCCGCCAGGACTATAGCACTACCGCCCGTCATCCTCGAATGCGGTGTCCAGCACGCGTCTCAAACGCCCGTAGTGGGTGCCCTTCCAGTAGACCCGCCCGCAGTCCTGGCACCGGCGAAAGTCGTCGTAGAGCTGGCGGCTCAGCGGCGGCACGCGGTCCCCCGCCTCCTCGCGGCTCACGGTGGTCACGGCGCCGTTGCAGACGGTGCAGCGCGTGAAGGGTCGGGCGGTCCGCCTCAGATCGAATCGCCTGACCACCTCGGCGAGCTGCTGCGCGGGGTCGGTCGACCGCACGTAGTAGCCGTGGGTGACGATGCGGCGCTTGAGCAGCGCCTGGTCGCGCGAGAGCAGGATCCGCTTCAACGCGGCCGAGATCGCGGCGAGGTCGCTGTCCGCACAGTCGCGGCGGTACAGCGCGTCGAATCCCGCAAGCCGGAGGAAGGCGGCCAGCCGCCCGAGGTGAACGTCGAGCACGAACCGAGTCTCGCGCAGCGGCTCGGGCCGGACCTTCGTCTCGGAGGCGATGTCGAACGCCTCGAACACCGGGTAGGCGGCAACACGGTCCCCGTCCTCGACGAGCCGGTCGAAATCAGACGACTCGCCGTTGACGAGGAGCAGGTCCACCTCGCCGTGCGGCACGCCGAGGCCCTCGAGCAGGTCCTTGACGGATGCGCGCCCGTCCCAGGCGTGATCGAACGCCACCTGCCGCCTCTCGCGGGCCAAGAAGTCGTTCAGCTCGGCGTAGCAGCGGATCGTGGCGCGCACGGGTGGAGTCTAGCACCGGAGCGGCGCCCTCGCGTCGACACGGTTCTCAGGCGCTGCTTGATGGCATCCGCCGAATCGGTCTATGCTGACGGCCGGGACCACCTGGACACCACCCCTTCCCCGCCGGAGGCTCCGATGCGCCAGAAAGCCCTTGCCGTCCTGATGCTCGCCGCGACCGTCGTCGCCGGCCTTGCGCTCGCGCGCGGGCAGGCGGGAGACGCGCGCCTGAAGGGCGCCTTCCGCCGCGCGCCCGTCAACGGGTGGACCTTCGTCCACCTCGAGGGCACGCCGGCGCAGGTCGGCTATCAGCACGGGTACCTCCTGGCGAGCGAGATCGCCGAGATGAGGCAGATCGCCGAACTCGAGCTGTCGCACGACACGAAGAAGGACTGGGCGTTCTTCCGAGACGCGGCCCGGACGATGATGTGGCCGCGCATCGAGCAGGAGTACAGGGACGAGCTCCAGGGCGTCACCGACGGCGTCGCCGCGCGCGGCCAGAAGCTGGACCTCTGGGACGTCGTCGCGCTCAACGCGCTCCTTGAGTGGAGCTACTACGTCGCCGAGTACGACAAACAGCACGGCACCGCGCCGCCGTCCCCGCCGCTCCGGCCCGAGCACTGCAGCGCGTTCGTCGCCACCGGCCGCTACACGAAGGACGGGAAGGTCGTCATCGCGCACAACAACTGGACCAGCTACCTCGAAGGACCCCGCTGGACGATCGTCTTCGACATCGTCCCGTCGAAGGGGCACGCCGTTGTGATGGACGGCCTCCCTGGCTTCATCGCGAGCGACGACGACTTCGGCATCAACGCGGCCGGCATCATGATCACCGAGACCACCATCACCGGTTTCCACGGGTTCGACCCGAAGGGGATCCCCGAGTTCGTGCGCGCCCGCAAGGCGATGCAGTACGCCTCGTCTATCGACGAGTTCGCGCGGATCATGAAGGAGGGCAACAACGGCGGATACGCCAACGACTGGCTCGTCGCCGACCGGAAGACGAACGAGATTGCCAGCCTCGAACTGGGCCTGAAGAACGTCACGCTCGAGAAGAAGACGGACGGCTACTTCGTCGGGGCGAACTTCCCCATCAACCTCAAGCTCCTTCGCGAGGAGACCGACTTCGACGCGGCCAACATGGGACTCAGCGCCAACGCGCGGCGCGTGCGCTGGGGCCAGCTGATGGAGGAGCACAAGGGCCGGATCGACGTGGCCGCCGCGCAGGCGTTCCTGGCCGACCACTACGATAGTTACCAGAAGAAGGTGGAGCCGAACGAGCGCACGCTGTGCGGGCACAACGATCTGTCGCCGCGCGGGATGCCCGGCTGGCAGCTGCCGTACGGGCCGGCGGGCGCGATCCAGAACAAGGCGGCCGACGCTCAGCTCGCGGCCCGCATGGCGTTCTCGGCCGCGGCTGGGCACGCCTGCGGCCTGGATTTCACGGCGGCGTCGCACCTGGCCGCCCACCCCGAGTTCGCCTGGCAGAAGCCGTTCCTCAAGGACATGAAGTCGCAGCCCTGGACGGTGTTCGAGGCGGCAAGGTAGGATCGACATTCATGCTGTGGCTCCGCCTGCTTGCCGTGGCCTCCGCCACGCTCGTCCTGAACCTGCCGTTCGGGTTCTGGCGCGCCGGCGTGCGGAAGTTCTCGCCCGCGTGGTTCCTGGCCGTGCACGCGTCCGTGCCGCTCATCGTGGGCATGCGCCTCGCTGCCGGCCTCGGGTGGCGCCTGAGCACGTTCCCCATTCTCATCGGCGCGTTCTTCGGCGGGCAGTTCATTGGGGGGCGCATCCGCGCGTCGAGGGGCTGATCCCTGCCCTCAATCGAGCCGGCACGCGAGGGGCAGGCCGGTGCCCAAGGAGGTCCGATGAGATCCACCTGGCTGCCCGCCGCTATCGCCGTCGTTCTGCTGGGCGGCCTCCACGAAGCCCAGTCGCAGCGGCCACCCATCGTAGCCCCGGTCATCACGGCGCCCACCGGCTCCGCAGCCATCGAGCAGACGACGCAGGGTGAGCGGCCAGCCGCAACGATTGTGGCGAGCTTCGACGGCCTGGGCGTCGGCTTCCAGGGGCCGCACGGCATGCCCACGGTCCGCAACCCCTCCGACAACACGCTCGCCGTCGGGCCCGACCACATCGTCCAGATCGTGAACACGCGGATGGCGATCTTCACGAAGAAGGGGAAGACGTTCGACACGACGGGCCGGGCGCTCTGGGGCGCCGCGCCGACCAACCTGGTGTTCAAGGGGTTCGGCGGGATGTGCGAGACGACGAACAACGGCGACGCGGTGGCGCGGTACGACCAACTGGCCGACCGGTGGCTGATCGTGATGCCGATCTTCAGGCGCGCGGCAGCGCGGCCCGACCAGCCTCCCGAGTGGACCGCCCGACCGGCGGCGTACGTGAGCCCGCCGGGGAGGCCCGGCCAGCCTGGCGCGACGGTGCGGCTGCCCGATGCGCCGGCCTCGCCGCCAGCTCCAACGGCCCCCGCCGCGCCTGGCGCGGCGCCGCCTGCCCCGCGTCCCGCGCCAGGCGCGGCGCCAACGGGCCCGTACTCGATGTGCTACGCGGTCAGCACCGGCCCCGACCCGATGGGTCCCTACTACCGGTACGAGTTCCTCCGCCCGCTCTTCCCCGACTACCCGCGGCCGGCCATCTGGACCGACGGCTACTACGTCCCGACGAGCACCGGCGACGACCCGATCTCGGACACGATCGCCACTCAGAAGCACGCGTGCGTGGCGGACCGCGCGAAGATGCTGCGCGGTGAGCCGGCGACCGAGCAGTGCGTCATCCTGAACGACGTTGGTTTCTTGAACAACGCCGACATCGACGGGAAGTCGCTCCCGCCCGCGGGCGCGCCGAACATCATGATGGCGGCCGGCGGCGTGCAGCTTCGGAAGCAGTTCGAGTCGGACCGAATCGACGTCTGGCAGTTCAAGGTGGACTGGGCGAACCCTGCGGCCACGCGGGTCACCGCACGGACGCCGATCGCGGTCGCGCCGTATCACTACCTGTGCGACGGCCAGCTCTCGCACTGCGTGCCGCAGCCGGGAACCGAATCCCGGCTCGACGCGCAGGGCGACAAGATCATGTCTCGGCTTGTCTACCGCAGGATTGGCTCGCAGGAGTCGATTGTCGCCGTGCACTCGGTCAACACGACGGCGGGAGGCGGCGGCGTGCGCTGGTACGAACTCAGGATTGGCGCCAACCGGGACGTGCGCCTGCACCAGCAGGGCACCTACGCGCCCGAAGGCTCGTTCAGGTGGATGGCGAGCCCCGCCATCGACAGGAAGGGGAACATCGCGATCGGGTACTCGTTCGGCGGCACGCCGCACTTCGCGGGGCAGCGCTTCGCGGCGCGCCTGGCGGGCGACAGGCCCGGCGTGCTGACGCTGCGCGAGACAGTCCTCGTCGAGGGCGAGGCCGCGCAGACGGCGATGCGCTGGGAGGACTACACGACGACGGCGATGGACCCGACCGACGACTGCACGGTCTGGTACGTCGGCGACTATGTGAAGAAGGGGGCGACGAGCTACTCGACGCGCGTCGGCGCGTTCAGGCTGCCGGGATGCGGGCGACGGTGAGATCGCGGGGCTTCCGCCTTCGCCCTGTCGGGCTTCGGCGAGACTTCGAAAGCCCCGCGCTACTTCACAATCACGCCGCACGCGATCCGATCGCCGGCGTTGCCGGCCGGGTCGGTCTTCATGTCGTCGGGCTTCGCGTGAATGACGACCGACGTGCCGCCGTTCCCGAACACCGAGTTCGGGCCTTCCCCGAGCGTCACCTGGGCGTTGACAACCACGACCTTCGCGGTGCCGTCGGCCGCAACCGTGATGTTCGTCATGTCGCCGGCATGCGAACCGTCCGGGTTCTCGAGGCCGTGCTTCTTCGCCGCGGGGTTGAAATGCGGTCCGGCGGTCGCGAACGGGGGCTCGCACCTGGCCACCTGGTGGACATGGAAGGCGTGTTCGCCGGGCGCGAGGTTCTTGAGATCGAGCGCGATCGCCACGCCGCCGCCTTTCGCGGGCGACAGGGTGGCCGTCCCCACGGACGCGCCCTGGAGGTCCTTCATCTCGACCTTGATTGAGTTCTGCTGCGCCGCCAGTGGCAGGCTCGCAACCGCGCATGTTCCGACGAAGCTGACAAACATCCTATTCATGTCGTCCCTCTCTGGAGGTTCCCTCTGTCCACGTAGGGCGACCCTTCAGGGTTGCCCTGCGCCGCGGGGCAAGGCTGAAGCCTCGCCCTGCACCTGATCGCGGGTCTTCCGCCTTCGCCCTCTCGGGCTTCGGCGAGACTTCGAAAGCCCTGCGCTACATCTTCCCCGTGAACGTGCCCTTCGCGGTCTCGAGCTGCAGCGTGCCGCCGTCGCCGAACGTAAACCGCACGAGCGCCGGAGCGCGATAGCTGTAGTACACCCAGCTCGTCGGCGACTCGGCGACCAGCGCGACCGGCGCCTGAGGCAGGCCGCGAAACCCCGCCAGCCTGCGCGGCCCCCAGACGAACTGGAGGATCGGTCCGCCGCGCTCGAAGTGCAGCCGCACGGTCACGGCCGGGTCACCCTGCGCCGATCCAGTTCCCAGCAACTCCAGCCGCTGGTACTCGCCGAACGCGGCCCGCCACCCGGCCCAGAACTTCCGCTGGTTGCCCTGCACGACCTCGAACGGCCGGTCGTCGTTGAACGCCTCGAAGATCGGGCGGAAGTTGTCCTTCGACGCCGGCTCGAGGATCGCCAGCGTCCGCGACTCGAGATCGGCAAACCGGCCGCCTGGCGCGGCGATGGCCCCGAGCCCGCCAAGCAGCGCCGGGTCGTCGGATTCGGCCTCGAGGCCGTCAGCCGTGGCGCGCACGGTCACGGTCGCCCGCGCGCCCCCGGCGGCCGCGGCCAGAGCGTAGCGCCCGGCCCGCGCCTCCCGCTGCTCTTTCGCCACGGCCACGGGCACGGGCGGCATCACGACCTGGGCATCCCCGAACACCAGCGACTCGAGCTGGCGCGGCGCCAGCTGCGTCGCGGGAATCACCGGCTGGTTGCTCATGGCGATGATGACGACCTTCTCGTCCAGGTAGCGCCGGACGTCGCTGAAGATGAATCCGTTCCCCCCGTTGTGCGTCACCACCATAGTGCCCCGCCGCGTGGTCTGCACGCCCCAGCCGTAGGCGTATCGTTCGCCGCCCATCGACGCGACGTGGCCGGTCTGGAACTTCTTCACGGCGTCGGCCGACAGCACCTTGCCGGCTTCGAGCGCCAGGTGCCAGCGGTAGAGGTCACCGAGCGTCGACTGAATGCCGCCGTTCCCGCGCAGGTACCAGCCGGGGCCGTCGGGCAGCCACCCGTTCTTGTAGACGCGTCCCCACGGCCGGCCCTCCGGCGTGTAGCCGATCGGCAGGCGCCCTAGCGGCCAGGCGGGCGCCTGGTAGCCGGTGTCCTTCAGGCCGGAGGGCAGCAGCACGTGCTCGCGCAGATACGCCTCGTAGCCGGTCCCCGACACCCGCTCGACGATGGCCGCCGCGAGACTGTAGCCCTCGTTCGAGTACTCGAACCGCTCGCCCGGCTTGGACGCGAGCGGCGCCGCCAGCACCTTCGCGACGAGCGCGTCGCGGCCGATCGGTTCCTCGTCACTGCCGCCAAGATCACCCGAGAAGCCGGCGGTGTGCGTCAGCAGGTGGTGAATCGTGATGCCCGCCTTGTCGGGCGGCACGCCCGGCAGGTAGTTCGACATCAGGTCGGCCGTCGCCAGCTTCCCCTCCATCTCGAGCTTCAGGATGGCTGCCGCCGTGAACTGCTTGGTCACCGAGCCGATGCACGACACCATGTCGGCGGTGTAGGGCACCTTGTTCTCGCGGTCGGCCAGGCCGTAGCCCTTCTCGAGAACGACCTGGCCGTCCCTGGCAACGAGCACCGCGCCCGAGAAGCCGTAGGGCACGAGCCGTGTGAGATACGCATCCACGCGCGCGGCGATCTCGCCGCGCACCACCTGCACGCCAACGGTTTCTGCCGCCGCAACAACCAGCGCGACGACCAGCCATACCATGCCTGCGGTTCGTCTCGTCATCTGTCCGTGTCACTCCCACTTCGCACGATCGCAAGATCGCACGATCGCGACATGCCGCCTTCCGCCTTTCCGCCTGTCCGCCCCCCGCCTTCCCGCCTACTTCCGGCGTCACCGGTTGAGCGGGAACAGCGCCGATTCCGTCCGCCCCGACCGGAAGACCTCCTCGATGCGAGCCACCACGTCCGGGTGCGCCGAGGCGACGTTCGCCTTCTCGCCCGAATCGGTTGCGAGGTCGTACAGCTCCGTCACGGTGGCCTTCCGCAACCGCACGCCCTTCCAGTCGCCCAGCCGCACGGCCTGGTGTCCGGCGAATTCCCAGTAGAGATACGGACGTTTCTGCTGCGCGTCCGGCCGTCCCTCGAGCGTCGGGACGAGCGAGACGCCGTCGAGTCCCTTCGGCGTCGCGGCACCGCCGAGTTCCGCGAACGTGGGCATCATGTCCCAGAAGGCGCACGGCAGGCTGGAGACGCGGCCGGCCGGGATGTGCCCGGGCCAGCGCGCGACGAACGGCACGCGGATCCCGCCCTCGTAGACGTCCTGCTTCAGACCGCGCAGGGAGCCCGCGCTCTCGAAGAACGCCGAGTCGGTTCCGCCGTTGAACGTCGGGCCGTTGTCGCTGGTGAACATCACCACGGTGTCGCCGTCGAGCTTCAACTCGCGAACGAGCGCCATGACCCGGCCGATGTAGCCGTCGAACCTCGTGACCATCGCCGCGTAAGCGGCGCGCGGCGCGCGGTGCGGGAGGTAACCCTTCTCGCCCGTGTAGGGCGTCTCGGGAAACGCGCCCAGGTACTCGGCCAGCGAGTCCTCGGGCACCTGGAGCGCCGCGTGCGGAATGGTGAAGGTGAGGTTCAGGAAGAACGGCCGCTCGCGGTTCTTTCGGATGAAAGCGAGCGCCTCTTCCGCCATCAGGTCAGGGGCGTACTGCTTCCCGGCGTACGCCGAGTAGGACTTCACGTCGAGCGGATCGGCGTCGGCCGGCAGCTTTTCGTGCGGGTAGAAGTAGGCGTTCTCGAGCGGCACCTTCTCGCGATTGCGCCAGAGGTAGCTCGGATAGTAGTTGTGCGCGATCCGCTGGCACAGGTAGCCGTAGAAGTGGTCGAACCCCATCCGGTCCGGCTCGCCGGTCGAGCCCGGCCCGCCCAGCCCCCACTTGCTGATGAGGCCGGTGGCGTAGCCGGCCCCCTTCAGCACGCCCGCGGTGGTGA
>Ga0315278_10003577_pt1 | contig 13905 bp, 15 predicted proteins | sample YL17G06_0_MG_FD_203880 | JGI IMG/M metagenome (GOLD analysis project Ga0315278, IMG submission 203880) | Sediment microbial communities from Yellowstone Lake, YNP, Wyoming, USA - YL17G06_0 | ecosystem: Environmental > Aquatic > Freshwater > Lake > Sediment | place: USA: Wyoming | collected...
GGCGCGGCGGGTCATGGTGCGGGCGGGGCGTCGCGCGCGCGACGCCGATCGTGCCCTGCGCGTGGTCGGTGCCCGGGCCAACAACCTGAAGAACATCACGGCGGAGTTTCCGCTGGCGCTCTTCGTGGCGGTGACCGGGGTCTCGGGCTCGGGCAAGTCCACCCTGGTCACCGACATCCTGTACCAGTCACTCGCGCGGCACTTCTATCGCGCGCGGGTCATTCCCGGCGAGCACACCCGCATCGAGGGGCTGCACCTGCTCGACAAGGTCATCGACGTGGACCAGAGCCCCATCGGCCGCACGCCGCGCAGCAACCCGGCCACATACACCGGCCTCTTCACGCCGATCCGCGAGGTCTTCACCGGGCTGCCCGAGGCGAAGCTGCGGGGTTACGGCCCCGGACGGTTCTCGTTCAACGTGAAGGGCGGCCGCTGCGAGGCATGCGAGGGCGACGGCCTGGTGAAGATCGAGATGCACTTCCTGCCCGACGTGTACGTGCCATGCGAGGTCTGCAAGGGGCGGCGCTACAACCGGGAAACGCTCGAGGTGCGCTACAAGGGCAAGAGCATCGCCGACGTGCTCGACCTGACCGTGTCGGACGCCCTCGATTTCTTCAGCGCACAGCGCCGCATCGCCGAGCGGCTGGAGCTGCTCAACGACGTGGGGCTGGGCTACATCCATCTCGGCCAGGCCGCGACCACGCTCTCGGGCGGCGAGGCGCAGCGGGTGAAGCTCGCCACGGAACTCGCCAAGCGCGATTCGGGCCGCACGCTGTACATCCTCGACGAGCCCACGACCGGCCTGCATTTCGAGGACGTGCGCCTGCTGCTCGAGGTGCTGCACCGGCTCGTTGACAAGGGCAACAGCGTCATTGTCATCGAGCACAACCTGGACGTCATCAAGACGGCAGACTGGGTGGTCGACCTCGGGCCGGGGGGCGGGGAGGGCGGGGGCGAGATCGTGGCCGCCGGCACGCCCGAGGAGGTCGCGAATGTTCCGGCGAGCTTCACGGGGCAGTATCTCCGTCGCGTCCTCGCGCGGCAGGGCGCCCCGAGTTAGCCTTCCCGCCGTTGGCAGTTCCCGTTCCCAACCCTGTGAGCCTCAGCCCGTGACCCGACTCCAGCGCACACTCCGCGTCGCTTCCGTTCTTTCCCTGCTCTCGGCCCCGCTCGCCGCGCAGCAGGACCTGTCGCTGCTCAGTGTCCGCAGCATCTATGCATCGCCCGAGTTCGCCAGCGAGCGATTCGGGCCGGCGCGCTGGCTGGAGAACGGCGCGGCGTATACGACGCTCGAGAAGTCGGCGGAAGGCAAGGGACGCGACATCGTGCGCTACGCCACGGGATCGGGCGAGCGGACGGTGCTGGTGACCGCCACGGCCATTACAGCGCCGGGCGACACCACGGCGCTGGACGTCGAGGACTACGGCTGGTCGCCGGACGGCACCAGGCTCCTGATCTTCACCAACTCGCAGCCGGTATGGCGGCAGAACAACCGGGGCGACTACTGGGTGCTGGATCCCGCGTCCGGCAGGCTGCAGAAGCTGGGCGGTCCCGAGGCGAAGCCCTCCACGCTCCTGTTCGCCAAGTTCTCCCCCGACGGCAGCCGTATCGGCTATGTGCGTGAGAACAACATCTACGTCGAGGACCTCGCGACCGGCGCCATCACCCAGGTCACCACCGATGGGTCGCGCACCCTCATTAACGGCACGTTCGACTGGGTGTACGAAGAGGAACTCGACCTGCGGGATGGCTGGCGCTGGAGCCCGGACGGCAAGCGCATCGCATACTGGCAGCTCAACACCGACCAGGTCCTGAGCTTCGACCTCATCAACGACACCGATTCTCTCTACTCCTTCGTGGCGCCGGTGCAATACCCCAAGGCCGGCGAGGCCAACTCGGCCGCGCGCATCGGCGTCGTGGGTGCCGCCGCCGGCGCCACCGTCTGGCTGCCGTTCGAGGGCGACCCGCGCGAGCACTACCTCGCGCGGATGGAATGGGCGAACAACTCCACCGAGCTGGTGGTACAGCGGCTCAACCGGCTGCAGAACACGCTCGAGCTTCTCCTGGCCGACGCGACCTCGGGGCAGCTGCGGACGATCCTCACCGAACACGACAGTGCCTGGATCAACGTGGTGAACGACCTCACCTGGCTCAAGAATGGCCAGAGCTTCACCTGGCTCAGCGAGCGGGGTGGCTGGAACCATGTGTACCTCGTGTCACGGAACGGGCAGTCGGTGCGGCTCCTCACGCCGGGCGCCTTCGACGTGATCGACGTGGTCACCGTCGACGACAAGGGCGGCTGGCTGTACTACATCGCGTCCCCGGACAACGTGACCCAGCGCTACCTGTGGCGCACCCGGCTCGACGGCAAGGGAAAGGCCGAGCAGGTCACACCGGCGACGCAGGCGGGCACGCACAACTACAACATCTCGCCAGACGTGACCCACGCCTGGCACAACTACTCGAACATCAGCACTCCACCGACGACGGACCTGGTACGGCTGCCGTCACATGCGTCCGTGCGGACCGTGGTGGCCAACGAGAAGCTCAAGGCGAAGGTGGCGAGCCTGCGCCGCGGGGTCACGGAGTTCGTGAAGGTACCCATCGACAGCGGCGTCACGCTCAACGGCTACATCATGAAGCCGGCGGACTTCGATTCGTCGAAGAAGTACCCGATCCTCTTCCAGGTGTACGGCGGCCCCGGATCGCAGACGGTGCTCGACTCGTGGGGCGGGAGCCAGTACCTCTGGCACGCCCTGCTGACACAGCAGGGATACCTGGTGGCGAGCGTCGACAATCGCGGCACCGGCGCGCGGGGCCGCGACTGGCGCAAGATCATCTACGGACAGCTCGGGGTCGTGGAAACGGAAGACCAGGCGGCGGCCGCGAGAACCATCGGGCGGTGGTCCTACGTCGATTCCACCCGTATCGGCATTTGGGGCTGGAGCTATGGCGGCTTCATGAGCCTCAACGCACTCTTCCGTCACCCCGACGTGTACCGCACTGCGGTGGCCGTGGCGCCGGTGACGCACTGGAAGTATTACGACAACATCTACACGGAGCGGTACAACGGGCTCCCGAAGGACAACCAGAAGGGCTACGACGCCGGCTCGCCGCTGTCATATGTGGATGGCCTGCGGGGCAACCTGCTGGTCATTCACGGCGGCGGCGACGACAACGTGCACTACCAGAACACCGAGGCTCTGGTCAACAAGCTCGTGGCCGCGAACAAGCCGTTCTCCATGATGGAGTATCCCAACCGGAACCACGGCATCTCCGGCGGGAATACGAGGCAGCACCTGTTCGACCTGATGACCCGCTACCTGCAGGACAACCTGCTGGCGCCGGCGCCGAGGAACTACACCTTCTGACCGGGGGTGGACCCATGCAATACCAGGAGATCCTCGCGCTCCTGTCGTACGCCGGCGATCATGGTCACGCCGTGCGGGTCACGACCGACGGCGCCGCCGAGGTGGTCGGCGTGCCCACGAGCGTCGACGACCACATCACGGCTCACGAGGTTTATCTCCGGCCCACCGGGGCTGAGGACACCGAGATCTCCATCTCGCTGAGCGCCATACGGACCGTGCAGCTGTTGTAGTGGGTGGCCACGTAGCGGACTGAAACATTTGAAACGTGCCCTCCGTAACGTGGGGGCGGACAGAATCTTCACGTCATCCGCGAACCCGAGACTCGTCAGCAAGGCGGACCGATGGAAGGCATTCTTGCCATCATCTTCATATTCGGCGGCGGTACGCTCTTCCTGCTTGCCACGAGTCCGATAGGCAAGGCCATCGCCGAGCGTATTCGCAATTCTGGTCCGCCGCCGGCAGCGGACCCCGAGCTGATGGCTGAAGTGGATTCACTCCGACATGATGTCGCCGAACTGGCCGAGCGGCTGGATTTCGCGGAACGCCTGCTTGCGTCGAAGCGGGAGGCCATCGAGCAGCTTCCAGGGGGCCAGGGCTAGCCATGGAAAACGTCATCAAGTTCGGCATGGTCGTGACAATGCTCCTCGGCGTCGGCACCTTCCTCATGTTCATGGTCCCGATAGCGCTGGCCAATTTCCGGAAGGCCAACCGGGTTGGCCGGGAAACGAGCAGCGACCTGGATTCGCTGCGCTCGGAGCTTGATGAGTTGCGCAGCCTGCCGCCGAGGATGGCGGAGTTGGAAGAGCGCCTGGATTTCGCTGAACGGATGCTGACTCAGCAGCGCGAGGGCATGCGTCTCCCGGGAGGCCTCGATGCCGCCAGGTGATGTCGCGCCAGTTCTCATCGTGGCGATCCTGATAGTGGCAGCCGCCGCGGTGCTGATCCTCCGCGGGCCGCTGGGGCGGGCCATGGCCCAGCGGCTCGAGGGCACGGCGGGGCCGCGCGATGCGACGGACGTCGGAATCGCCGGGATTGCCGAGCGCGTATCCGAACTGGAACGGCGCGATGCCCGGCTGGCGGAGCTGGAAGAGCGGCTGGATTTCGCCGAGCGCCTGCTCGCCCAGCGCGATGTCGAGCGGCTGCCCCGGGGGAGGGACGACTGATGCTGCAGACACGGATGCCGGCGCCGCCGGCCCCTGAGGCCATCATCGTGTCGGGCGGTGGGCCGAGCATGTTCGAGATGATCTCGATTGCCGTGATCTCGATCTCGTTCGCGTTTGTCGCGTACAAGCTCCTTATGCCGCTCGTCCGCGCGTTCGCCGCCCGCATCGAGGGTCGCGGCACCAACCCGGCGTTGGAGCAGCGGGTGAATGAATTGCAGCAGCAGCTCGCCGATGCCGATGTGCTGCAGCACCGGGTCGCTGAACTGGAGGAGCGCCTCGACTTCGCCGAACGACTGCTGTCCCAGCGCGAGGCGCCGGCGCGGCTTCCGGCGGAAGGGAGGCGGCCATGACGCACCTGTTGCAGGGAACGACGGTCACGGTGCAGGTGCCGCCGATTCCCCCAATTCCCCCGGTCCCGCCCATGCCGGACATCATCCAGGTGCTCCCGCCGTGGATGGTCATGCCGCCCCAGGTGGTGGCCCTGGTCTCGATCGCCGCAATCGCGGGCGCCGCGCTGGTCCTCTACCCGCTCGCGCGCGCTATCGCCCGGCGGTTCGAGGGACGCGGCGTGAGTCCCGAACTGCAGCAGCAGGTCGAGGAGCTGCGCGACCGGGTGCACGACCTCGAGGCGTCGCAGCACCGGGTGGCCGAGCTCGAGGAACGGCTCGACTTCACCGAGCGGCTCCTGGCGCAGCGGCGCGATATCGAACAGATCCCCAGGAGCTGAGGCCCGTGACTGAAGCGGGCGGGTTCTCGTCCATGCTGGCGCTCTGCGCCGACCAATTGCCGGCTGGAGGGAAGGGCATATGAGCCAGGGCCGGATCGACACCAGGTACTTGATCGTCGCCACCATTCTCGGCCTCTCGGCCATCAGCGCCTTCTTCGGGATGGCCATGGAGATGGGCGCGGATTTCGCGGTCCCCGGACTCATCGCGCTCGGCGTCGTCGGCGCGGTGATCTTCAGGGGACCGGTCGGCAAGGCGCTGGCGCGTCGCATTGAGAGTGGCCCGTCGGCGGAACCGCGGTCCGAGATCCTGAACGAGCTTGATGACGTCCGGGGTCGGCTGCTCGAACTGGAGGAGCGCCTGGATTTCACGGAACGCATGCTGAGCAAGGCGCGCGAGCCTGAGAGGGTGAACGGGCCGCCGCGCTGAGGACCACGCACGAGGCGCAGTTAGGTTTATCGCATGGCACGGGTAGTGCCGGCCACACGGAGGCTGCGGACATGGTGACGCGCGAAGACATTCTGAATTGGCTGGAGCGGCTGGATGCGGGGACGCTCGAGGTTCGCGAGGTCGAGCCGGGGCTCTGGATCGCCCGCTCACCCGACGGCGCCGAAGTGGTGGTGAACTATGCCCCGCCCGTGGCCATCTTGCGGGTACGAGTCATGGAGCTGCCGCGGAAGGAGCCCGGTCGCGGTGAGCTATTCCGGCAGCTGCTCGAATTCAACGCCCGGGACCTGGTGCACGGCTCCTACGGGCTTGAGGGCGACCACGTGGTGCTGACGGACACGCTCGAGCTGGAGAACCTGGATTACAACGAGTTCGAAGCCAGCTTCGACTCCATTACGCTGGCGCTCGCCTCGCACTACTCGGCGCTCGCGCCCTACAAGGAGGCCTGAGTCGCCATGGGGATCTGGGATCGTTTCTCCACCATGTTCCGGTCGAACCTCAACGACCTGATCAGCCAGGCTGAGAATCCTGAGAAGATGCTGAACCAGCTGATCATCGACATGAAGACCCAGCTGGGGAAGGCCAAGCAGCAGGTGGCCTCGGCCATTGCCGATGAGAAGAAGCTGCAGGCCGATGCCGAGGCGCTGCGGAAGCAGGCCGAGGACTGGGAGCGGCGCGCCATGCTGGCGGTGCAGGAGGGGAAGGATGATCTCGCGAAGCAGGCGCTGATGCGCTACAACGAGGCGCTCCAGGGTGCGCAGCAGCTGCACGACACGTGGCTTCAGCACCGCGCCGAGACCGAGAAACTCAAGCTTTCGCTCCGCCAGCTCAACGACAAGATCGAAGAGGCGAAGCGCAAGAAGAACATCCTGCTGGCGCGGGCCAAGCGAGCGGAGGCACAGCAGCGTATTCAGGAGACGATGTCGGGAATGTCCGACAAGGGGGCGTTCGAGTCGTTCGAGCGCATGGCGGAGAAGATCGAGGCGCAGGAGCGCAAGGCGATCGCGTCCGCAGAACTGCATGAGGAGATGGAGGGCGATTCGCTGGTCAAGCAGTTCGAGGCGCTGGAGTACCATGGCACCGCCGACCAGGCGCTGCTTGAGCTGAAGCGGAAGATGGGCGTGCTTCCTCCGGGCTCCGCGGACAAGGCGAAGCAGCTGGGCAAGGGCGCCGACGACGTGCATGAGGCGGAGCTGCTGGAGGATCGCGGCCAGGCGGACGGCACGACGCACGGTTGAGCCGACGGCCGTGAAGAAGGTGAGGGCCCCGGCGCATGCCGGGGCCCTTCACGTTCACGACGGAGGGCTTGCCCTCAGTGCGGTGGGGGTGCCAGCAGCGCTGCGAATCGCGGATCCCCACGCAGCGGGCTCATGCCTGGGTCGTGTCGCAAGTGCAACTGGAAGTGCAGGTCACGCGGCTCGACGAACCGGTGCAGGAGGGCGAAGGCGCGGTCGCGCTCGCCGAGGGCACCCCAGGCCTCCGCCACCCAGACCACCGAATGAGCCGGGTAGATCCCGCTCGCCGCGGCGGGGGCCTCGGCGGCGAGCAGCAGACGGCGCGCGCCCTGGCGGTCTCCCTCCGCGGCGCGCGACATCGCCAGTCCCGCGAGCGAACTGACATGCTCGGTACCACCACCCAGACGCTCGGCCTCGGCGAACTCACGTTCGGCGCGCGCCGCATCGCCCCGCGCGAGGGCCGCGAAGCCGGCGGCGTGGTGGCCCATGATCGTGGTGGGATTCAGCGCGATCGCACTGTCGCCCCAGGCGGTGGCGCTGTCGTACCGCCCAGCCCACAAGTGCCCGAGTGACAGGAACGCCACGGCCTCCACGAATGATGGCCGCAGGCTGACCGCACGGCGCCAGGCGTCGATCGCCTTGTCCAGGCTGTCCGAGTCGACCAGGGCTCCGGCATAGGCGTGCCAGGCATCAGCATTGAGCGAATCGATCCCGAGGGCGCGGTGCACCGCTCGGAAGACCTCGACGCGCGAGGTTGGCGACACCTGGCGCATGACGACCGCTCGAGTCACCCACGTGTTGGCGAGCCCGCTGTCGGCCACGAAGGCCCGATCGGTTGCTCGCAGAGCCTGGGTGAGCAGGCTGTCGTTCGGCACGCCGGGAATGGAGAAGCCCCAGCCATTGGCGAACACATAGGCGCGGGCGAGTCCGTTCCATGCTGGCGCGTAGCCGGAATCGCGGGCGATGGCGCTGGAGTAGAGCTGCACCGCGCTGCTGATCCCCTCCTGGGTCCGCTGCGAATAGGCCCGATCACCGCGCTCCCGAAGCTCGATCACGGTGGCATCGTGCATTGTTGCCGGAGCGGGCACCACACCGGTTCGCGCGCGCCGCAAATATGCGAAAGCGAGCACCAGCACCAGCACCACCCCCATGGCCCCCAAGGCCCACCAGCGAGCGCCGGGGCGGACGGCGGGCACCGGTGCGGACGGTCCTGCGGATAGGAGAGGCTGGAGCGCGGCGGCAAAGCCGCTGACCGTCGAGAAGCGATCGACGGGCGCTTGTGCGAGTGCACGCGCCATCGCGGTAGCGACGTACGCGGGAAGCGATGGCCGCAGCACGCCGATCGAGGGCGCCGGCCCCGACAATCGCTTGGCGATGATGGCCTGCGCCGTGGGACCCGAGAACGGCGGCTCCCCGGCGAGCATCTCGAAGACCACGCAGGCGAGGCTGTACTGATCACTTCGGCCGTCGATGCGACGCTCGGCGGCGGCCTGCTCAGGGCTCATGTACGCGGGCGTTCCGAGCGTCAGGCCGGTCTCCGTGAGCCTGTCTCCGGCAGCGTCCTCGAGTGCCGAGGCGATGCCGAAGTCGGCCAGGTAGACCTGATCGTCGGCGAGGAGCAGGTTGTCCGGCTTCACATCGCGATGCACCACGCCGCGCGTGTGCGCGTAGTCGAGGGCCCCGGCGACCTGCGATGTGATGGCGTTAACGGTCTCGAGTGGGAGCGGTCCCTCGCGGGCCAGTCGCTCGCGCAGGGATTCGCCTCTCACGAGCGGCATGACGTAGTAGGGACAGATCTTCTCGCCACCCGGCGTGAGCGGGAGCAGCCCGGAATCGAGCAACGCCAGGATGTGGGGATGCTGCAGCTCCGCCAGCACCCGAACCTCCCGCAGGAACCGGTCGGCCACGCCGGACAGGGCCAGTTCGGGCCGGAGCACCTTGAGGGCGACCGCCCGATGGTGCCGGACATCGGTCGCGCGCCAGACGAGCGCCATGCCGCCCGCACCGAGCTCACGCTCGATGGTGTAGCGGTCACGGAGCTCAGTTTCCAGGATGCTGCCCAGCGCGTGCGCCATGGCGGCCGTTCGGTCAGGACAGGGGGAGAATAGGCGCCCCTCGAGGCGGCAGCCAGATCTGCTTGGCAGCGCGCAGGCCGGCGGTGATATTCCACGCCCTTGATCGCCAACTCCTAACTCTCATCCCGCGACCATGTCCCAGCCACGATTCCTGATTCTCGCCGATGGTGACTTCGGGCCGATGACCTCGAAGACCGCCAACTCCGTCATTCGCTATCGCCCCGAGCGGGTGGTTGGCGTGCTGGATCGCCAGCACGCCGGGCGTACGTCCCAGGACGTGCTCGGGTTTGGCGGCGGCATTCCGGTGGTCGCGTCCATGAAGGAAGGTCTCGCGCTCAAGCCAACCGCCATCCTGATCGGCATCGCGCCGTCGGGCGGCCGGTTGCCGGAAGCGTGGAAGGCGTGGCTCGGCGAGGCGCTCGACGCAGGGTGCGAACTCTGGAGCGGGCTCCACACCTTCCTGGGCGACGACCCGGTCCTGGCGGCCAAGGCGAAGGCAAAGGGCATCGCCATCCACGACGTGCGGCGCCCGCCGGCGGACCTGCAGGTGGCGGGCGGCCTGGCCAAGGACGTGGACGCCTACGTGGTACTCACGGTCGGCACCGACTGCAACGTGGGCAAGATGACGGCGCAGCTCCAGCTCGTCGACAAGCTCAACGCGCGCGGCGTGAAGACGCGATTCGTCGCCACCGGCCAGACCGGCATCTTCATCGAGGGGTGGGGCATCGCGGTGGACGCGGTGGTCGCCGACTTCATCGCCGGCGCCGCCGAGACGATCACGGTGCAGGGCGCCAAGGACGCGGACATCGTGCTGGTGGAGGGGCAGGGGAGCATCAACCACCCCGGGTACAGCGGCGTGACGCTGGGCCTCCTGCACGGGTCCTGCCCGGACGCGATGATCCTCTGCCACCAAGCCACGCGCGAGTACATCGGCGACTATCGCCAGGCTGCCTGGCTCCGGATCCCGCCGCTCAGCGAGTACGTAAAGCTGTACGAACAGATCGGATCGGCCGTCCACCCGACCAAAGTGGTCGGCATTGCGCTCAACACCTACGACCTGGACGACGTGGCCGCGCGCCGGGCCTGCGACGCCGCACAGGCCGAGACGGGCCTGCCCTGCACCGATGGAGTGCGATTCGATTCCGCACCGCTGATCGACGCGCTGCTGCAGGATCGGCAGCGGTATCTCGCCCGCCGCCGAGCCGGCTGAAACCCGGCGAAGGAAATTTCGCAACACCTTCACGCCCCCTTAAGGGGGCGTGTGCCATATTGGCTTCAGTTCGTAGGACCGTACACTCAGGACTGAACCGGAGGGCCATATGAAACTCATTACCACGAAGGTTGCGGCGCCGATGGCGCTCACCCCTGATTTCGATCGCTTCATTGATCGGGTGCTTGGCACGCCGTTCTTCAATGTGCCGATGACGCCGGTCGAGTCCGTTTGGGTGCCCGCGCTGGACTACAGCGAGACCGAGAAGGCGTATGTCTGCCGCCTCGAAGTCCCGGGCATTCCAAAGGAGAATCTGGACCTGAACCTCAATGGCCAGGTGTTGACCGTGTCGGGTCATCGGGAGATCAAGCGGGAGCATGAGACCGAAGCGTTCTATGTGCAGGAGCGCCAGGTGGGCCGGTTCGTTCGGTCTATCCGCCTTCCCGGTCCCGTTGCCGAGGCCAAGATCGAGGCGACCGTGAACGATGGCGTGATGACGATCACGCTGCCCAAGCTCGAGGTGACTCCGAAGAGCCGGATCATGATCAAGTGAGGTCGTGAGCGACCGGTCGCATACGGGGCGCCGGTCGCGACTCCCCCGAGCGGTTTCACGGATTGGCAGAATGGGTGTCCGTTGCAGTGGCGGGCACCCATTCTCGCGTCCGATGGTCTCGGGGCGGGTTCCGGAGCCCCGGCCCCGGCCCACGCCCGCGCGTTGACCTCAGGATGGGACGCGCTACGTTTTCTCCTCCCTGAGGCGAAAGCACTCCTTGCCCGTCCTGCCCATGCCGGAGTTCATCACCCGGATCGCCGCGCTGTTTCAGGTGGATCCGCAGGTGATCGTGCGCCGCCTGCTGACGCTCCTGGCCATCTGGGCCTTGGCGTGGCTCAGCGACCGGTTCGTCCGGCTCCTGGCCCGGCGCATCGAGCGCGCGGTGGACGACGGCGACGACAGCACGCTGACCCCGGAGGAGAAGCAGGGCCGCACCGTCGCGCAGCTGCTCCGGAGCGTGGCCCGCCTGCTCATCATCGCGCTTGCGCTGCTGATGACGCTGAATCAGTTCATCAACATCGCGCCGATCCTCGCCGGCGCCGGCATCCTCGGCCTGGCGGTGTCGTTCGGCGCCCAGAGCCTCGTGAGAGACGTGATCACCGGCTTCTTCATGCTGGTGGAGAACTCCATCTCGGTGGGTGACACCGTGGAGATTGCGGGCAAGACCGGTACGGTGGAACGGGTGACGCTTCGCGTCGTGCGGCTCCGGGACGTCGACGGAACATTGCACATCATCCCGAACGGGCAGATCACGACCGTGAGCAACCAGACCCGGGGCTGGTCGCGCGCAGTGGTCGACGTCACCGTCGCGTACGAGTCCGATCTCGATCGAGCGCTCTCAGTGTTCCGCGAGGAGGCGACCGCCCTTGCCGCCGACCCGGTCTGGTCCCGGCTGCTCGACGGTCCCCCCGAGGTGCTGGGTGTGCAGCAGCTCGCCGAGCGCGGCGTCACGATCCGGACGCTTTTGCGCACGCATCCCGGAAAGCAATGGGAAGTGGCGCGGGGCTTTCGCTTCCGCCTCCTCGACCGGTTGGGGCGCGAGCGCATCGCCATCGCCGCTCTGCCCAGCGTCGCTGCTATGGGCGGGGGCGTGAACCGCACGGAGCCGGTCACGGTCGGCCTGACGGGAAACGATTCATGACACTGCGCCTGTACAACACGATGAGCCGGCGGATCGAGCCCTTCGCGCCCATCGCGCCGCCGCGGGTCACGCTCTACACCTGCGGACCCACGGTCTGGAGCTATGCGCACATCGGGAATTTCCGGACCTTCCTCTTCGAGGACCTCCTGCGGCGCTGGCTCGAGGCCAGCGGGTACCAGGTGTTTCAGATCATGAACCTCACCGACGTGGATGACCGGATCATCTCGGAGGCGGGGCAAGCCGGCACCGACATCGACGGGTTCGTGGCGCCATACATCACCGCGTTCAACGAGGACCGCGAGTGGCTCCGGATCCGCGCCGCGCATGCGCAGCCGCGCGCCACCGGCTTCGTGCCGGCGATGGTGCGGCTGGTGGACGGACTCCTGGCCAAAGGCATCGCGTACAAGGGCGATGATGGATCAGTGTACTTCTCGATCGAGCGCTTCCCGGCCTATGGCCGGCTGTCGCAACTCGACCGGCGTGAACTGCGCACCGGCGCGAGCGGGCGGGTGGCGAGCGACGAGTACGCCAAGGAAGACGCGCGCGACTTTGCGCTCTGGAAGGCGGCGCAGCCTCAGGATGAAGCGGTGGGCGCGGCGTGGGATGCCCCGTTCGGCCGGGGGCGTCCCGGCTGGCATCTCGAATGCTCGGCGATGGCGCTGGACCTGGTCGGTGAGAAGTTCGGCACCGACGTGCTCGACATTCATGCCGGTGGCGTGGACCTGATCTTCCCCCACCACGAGGACGAGATCGCGCAGAGCTGCGCCTATACCGGCAAGCCGGACTTCGCGCGGTTCTGGCTGCATGGCGAGTTCCTGAATATCCGCGGCACCAAGATGTCGAAGCGCTTCGGGAACTACACCACGCCCCGCGACCTCAAGGCGGACGGCGTCGATGCCGCGGCCGTCCGGCTGCTGGTGTTCCAGACCCACTATCGCCAGAAGCTCGACCTGACCGACGACGCGCTCGAGGGCGCCCGCGAGGGAGCGCGGCGCCTGGGAGAATTTGGCGACCGGCTCGGGCGCGCGCCGATAGGCGCGGGATCGCCGGCCGAAGGCGAAGCGGCCAGCGCCCTCCGGTCGCTGGTCACGCAGGCCATGAACGACGACCTGAACGCGCCGCGGGCCGTGGCGGCACTGTTCGACTTCGTGCGGGAGGCGAACCGGTTGCTGGACGGGTCGAAGAGTGCCGGCCCGGAGCTAAGAGCGGCCTGGGAGTGGGCCGGTCAGGTGCTGGATGTGGCGGGTTCGACCGGCCGGGTCGAGGTAAACGTGGACGCGACGCTCGTTTTCGACGACACGCCGCCAGCCGGCCGCGAGTCCGAATGGGCCTCCTGGTGGAAGGACCGTCGGGTGGAGGCCAAGAAGAGCCGTAACTTCAAGCTGGCCGACGAGATACGCGACCGGCTCAAGGCCAGCGGCTTCGAGATCCGCGATACCAAGGACGGCTCCGAGGTGGTCAGAATCGGGTAGGACCTCCGCCCGGACCCGGGAAGTGCTCACGCCCTCGCGTGAGCCCGAGGCGGCCTCCGGCCGCCGAAGGCTATCCTCGCCTCCCACCGCCGGTTGACCTATCCTCAGGCGCCGTTTATCCTAAGGGTCTGTTTCTTTTGGCCCCGGCGCAATTTGCGCTGACGTAGCTCAATTGGCAGAGCACCGGTTTTGTAAACCGGCGGTTGTGGGTTCGATTCCCACCGTCAGCTTGGAGAGCGGGGCCTCGTCGTGTAAAAGTGTCGGCGAAGCACGCCGACGGCCGGTGGGGTGGCCGAGTGGCTAAAGGCAGCAGACTGTAAATCTGCCGGGCTAACGCTCTACGTAGGTTCGAATCCTACCCCCACCACTGGTAGGGCGTGAACTTCCGGAAGACGGAAGACGGAAGACGGAAGACGGAAGACGGAAGACGGAAGACGGAAGACGGAAGACGGAAGACGGAAGACGGAAGACGGAAGACGGAAGACGGGAATACCGGGAGTGCGCGGGTGTAGC
>Ga0315278_10003578_pt1 | contig 13902 bp, 7 predicted proteins | sample YL17G06_0_MG_FD_203880 | JGI IMG/M metagenome (GOLD analysis project Ga0315278, IMG submission 203880) | Sediment microbial communities from Yellowstone Lake, YNP, Wyoming, USA - YL17G06_0 | ecosystem: Environmental > Aquatic > Freshwater > Lake > Sediment | place: USA: Wyoming | collected...
GACGATCGAGCTGGTTGGCAGCGATCGCGTCCTCGATCGCCTTGCGAATGGTCTTGCCCGCATCCGTGTCGCACAAGCTGGCGGCTGCGGCATTCTTAGCGCACAGCGCCTCGACCGGGTCGTCGAGCTCGACGCGATCCGCCTGATTCTCCTTGACGGTGGCGATGTCGAAGGCAGGCAGGATGTGCACGTGGGTGAGGCCCGCTTGCGCCAGCTGCTGCAGGTGCAGGCGCCCGTTGGTTCCCGCGTCGTCGAAAGCCGTGAACTTGCCGCGGTCGGCTGCCGGAACCGAGGCGTCCGCGATGCTGAAGTCGCGCACCTGCAACTCGTAAATGACGCTGTCCTCCGGCGCCGCGAGCGCAGGCTGAACGAGCGCGTCCCAGCCCGCGGGCTTCAGGTCGGCGTCGTTCAGGTTGACGAACTGGCTGCGGACACTGTCGGTCGAGAGGCTCACCGAGTACGGGTCGGTGATCTCGTTCGTGACGATCGCATTGGCGGCGTAGGAGAAGACCTGGAACGAGATCGTGTAGAACTTGCGATCCCAGTCCGACGTCCCCGTGACGCTCCAGATGCCCGTGGCATCGTCGAGCGTCATCGCCTTGGTTTCCAGCTTGGTGCCGCTCGCGTCATAAACGTTGACGCTGACGCCGGGGTCCTTGAGCGCAGTGGGTGCCCAGACGGCCAGCGTTGGCGCACCGGATGCATAGATCACGCCCAGTGGCGCGGCATAGGCCGCCTCCGCGTAGAGGGCGTCGAGTGCGCCTGCCGACTGCACGCGCGTGCCGCCCAGGACTTTGCCATTTGCGTCGCGGCCGATGACGACCAGCTGGCCACGGGCGATGTCCTTGGCCTTGGCAACGGTAACGGTTGCCGGCAGGCTCCAGGCCTTCAGGTTGTGCAACTGCTTGTTGAACGCAGGCTGCGGATTGGTGCCGGCGGTGAGCGCGATCGTCTCGTAGGTGCCCGAAATGCCCTGGGGGCCCGTGGCGATCGAGGCGTCGGGCGAGTAAAGCAACTCGACTTTGGTGACCGCGGCCGCCGGATCGAACAGCAGCGTGCCGGCGTCCACCCAGTGCGCAGCCGCATTCGCGATGACCGGAGCGGGCGCCGGAGTGCCGGTGCTGGCCAGCGTGGTCCCGGAGTTCGCATAGACGTCTTCGGCGCCGCTGCCGCCGTTGAAGACGATGGTTTCGGTACTGCCGTCGGCGTTCTGCACGGTCATCGGCGCATTGGCGTAGGGCGTCACCTCGACGTTCTTCGCCACGCACCCGAATGGGGATCCTGCAGGGGGCGCCACGCAGTCGTAGGTCTTGCCGCCCACGACGATCTTGGTGCCCACCACGCTGCCGGTCGGGCGCGAGTAGTAGATGTCGACCAGCTGCTTCGCCAGCGCGAACTGCGCATCCGCGGTCCAACGGAAATCCTTGATGCCGACGTTACCGGCCGTGCCGGTGTTCTCGATCTCGATTTGCGTGATGCGCGCGTCGCCGGCCAAGCGCAGCTCGTCGACGCTGAGCGAGCCAAGGCCCTTGACGGTCTTGACGCTCGTCACGCCCGCAGGACCCGCGGCGCTCGCGACGACCGTCACGGAGTGAATGCGGATAATGGTGCTGTCCTGGGGCACTTCACCGCCACCACCGCCACCGGAAGTGAATTTCGCAACCGTAATCTTCGCGGCAGTCTTGTCGGCGCCAGTGGCATCGAACGTGAACTTGTAGTCACCGTCCACCGTGATTTCGAGGCCCATGTCCTGTGAACCGCTGTCGCACAACATGGTGAACGCCGAGCCGAGCGGCACAGGTGCATTCTTGACCGTTCCTCCGCAATTTGTCGGACCCGACCAGCCCGCGTCGGCGATCTTGAACGCGTACGTGCCGGCCACCACCGGGATCGTCAATGCCAGGACGTTATCGGACACCTCCGACATCTTGTTCTGAGCACTCGCCGCCCAGCTGTCGCGCACGGAGCCACGGACAAACATGTCGAGCGTGAACGGCGGATCCATCTTCTGCGCCGCGCCCACGTCCGGCTTGTTCGCAACCGTGCCAGACGACGCTATGAAATTGTCCTCGGTCGAGAACTTGACCGCATCTGCAGGTGTGCCGAAATCCACCACGCCAGTCTTGCCGGCGGGAATGACCCAAGCGCCGTTATTGTTGGCCACGCCTCCGAGGAAGCGCGCGTGGATCGGCGGGTTGCCGACCACGAAGAAATCGGCGGTTGCCTTGAAGTTGAATGATTCAGTGACCGTGACCGGCGGCGGCGGCGGCGACACCGACCCACCTCCGCCCAGGTCGGCGGAACCGCCGCTGCCACTGCCGCAACCTGCGAGCAGCGTGGCGGCGAACAAGGTGGACGCGGAGAACTTCAAGAAGTTGTTGAACGAGCGCGACATTGACACACACTCCTGAGGTCAATCGGCGGACAAGCTTTTCGGAACTCTCCCCATCGAGCTCCGCAGCAGGATTACTTCATGGGTCCGCCCCGTCTTTGCATTTGGCGGGGTACGGACCCGCAACGACGATGCCACTAAACCACGCCGCTTCGCAAGAGCCGGAAACCCTTGTACAGCCTGTGTCTAATGCGGACTTTCCGGTGCCTATGGAGTCGCGCTTGTTGCTGCCGCGCTACGCCGTTACCGATTCCAGCAATACGGTGCTGCGCGGGCCGACGGCGAGGGTCTCGTTGCATCGCAAAATCCGCTGGGTTTCGGGCGAGGCCTCGTCGGTCGTGTCGAACAGCACGAGCCAGGTGTCGCCCTGCGATGGGCTCGGCAGAGTCATCGCAGTGGCGGCCGTATCGGCGTTGAAGGCAATCAGCAGGTCGCCGCTGCCGTCCGACTTCCCGGACGTCGCGCCGGCGTTCATCAGGATGGCGAGCGCCCGCAACTCGGAATCATTCCAGTCTGCCTCGCTCATCTCACGCCCGGACGGGTGCAGCCACGCGACGTCACGGGTGGCGGCGGCGCGCTGCGATCCCTTGAGGAACGTGTCGCGCCGCAACCAGAGGCGCGAGCGGCGCAGGTCGATCAGCCGGTGCACGAAGTCGGCCAGCGAAAGGCCGCGCTCGAGCAGGCTCCAGTCGATCCAGCTGACCTCGTTGTCCTGGCAATAGGCGTTGTTGTTGCCCTGCTGCGTGCGACCGAACTCATCCCCGGCCAGCAGCATCGGCACGCCCTGCGAGAGAAACACCGTTGCGAGCAGATTGCGCATCTGCCGCGCGCGCAGCGTGAGCACCGCCGGGTCGTCGGTGGGGCCCTCGACGCCGCAGTTGTCGCTCAGGTTGTGGGCGTGCCCGTCCTTGTTGCCCTCGAGGTTGGCCTCGTTGTGACGGTGGTTGTAGGCAACCGAATCGTGCAGCGTAAAGCCATCGTGCGCCGCAACAAAGTTCACGCTGGCCGTCGGTTTGCGCCCGTCGTGCCGGAACAGGTCGCTCGATCCTGCGAAGCGCTCCGCAAACGGGCCGATGAGGGGGCGATCGCCACGCCAGAAGGCGCGCGCGGTGTCGCGGTAGCGATCGTTCCACTCCGACCAGCCGGCCGGAAAGTGGCCGAGCTGATAGCCACCGGGCCCGACGTCCCACGGCTCGGCGATCAGCTTCACGTAAGAGAGCACCGGGTCGGAACGCAGTGCCGAAAAGAACGGCGCGTTGCTGCTGTAGCCGCTCGAATCGCGGCCGAGCACCGGTGCGAGGTCGAAACGGAAACCGTCCACGTGCATTTCCGTCACCCAGTAACGCAGGCAGTCGAGCACGAGCGAGCGCACGCCGGGATGATCGATCTGGACGGTGTTGCCGCAGCCGGTGAAGTTCTTGTACGTCGCGCGATCGTGCGGGAAGAGCCGGTAGTAGGCGAGGTTGTCGAAGCCGCGCAGGCTCAGCGTCGGGCCGGCCTCGTTGCCCTCGGCGGTGTGGTTGAAGACGACGTCGAGGATGACTTCCACGCCGACGCCGTGCAGCGCGCGGACCATCGTCTTGAATTCCTTCACCGCGTCCGCCACGGCGTAACGTGCATCGGGAGCAAACCAGGCCAACGGGTTGTAGCCCCAATAGTTGGCCTGGCCGCGTTCGGCGAGGAACTGCTCGTTCGCGAACGCCTGCACCGGCATCAGCTCGACCGTCGTGACGCGCAGCCTCTTCAGGTAGTCGAGGACCGCCGGTTCTGCGAGGCCTAGGTACTTGCCGCGCAGGTGCTCGGGCACGTTGGGATGGCGTTGCGTAAAGCCCTTGACGTGCACTTCGTAGATGATCGTGTCGCGCCAGGGCACGTTCGGCGACCGCACGCCGCCCCAGTCGAACTCGTCATCGACGACGCGGCACTTTGGGACATAGGGCGCGCTGTCGGCGCCGTCGGGCAGCCAGTCGTTCCCCGCCTCCGCGCCATTCAGCGCCGCGTGCCAGGTGAAATCGCCATGCAGGGCCTGCGCGCACGGATCGATCAGCAGCTTGGCAGGATTGAAGCGATGGCCGTCGCCGGGGTTGTAAGGCCCGTGCACGCGGTAGCCATACAGCAACCCGGGATCACCGAAGCGAGCGGGCAGGAAGCCGTGCCAGATATCGCCGGTCCGGGTCGGCAAGGCGAGGCGCGCAACTTCCGTGGTGCCGGTCGCATCAAAGAGGCACAGTTCGACGCGCTCGGCGTGCTGTGAGAAAACCGCGAAATTGGTGCCGCGACCGGAGCGGCTCGCGCCCAGCGGCTGCGGCGAACCCGGTTCAAGATGAGGTGACGTCACACGAGTCCTCGCCAATCGGTGCCCAGCTTCGCGAACGCGTCGCGGATGGCGGCGCGCAGGCCCGGCTCGAGCGGGCCCGCCGCCACGGCGGCGAGATTGCGTTGGACGTGCTGGGCGCTGCTGCCACCCACGATAACGCAGTCCACCGCGTCTGCGTAGGCCGCAAACCGCAGCGCGAGCGCGTCCCAGTCATCCGGCTCGAAGCCGAATTCCGGCCGCAAGGCCTGGAAGCGCCGGTGATACTCACGATGCACGTCGTCGTCGGGAACCGCCGCCGCAACCCAGGGGCGACCTGCGAGCGAACGCTTGGCGATCGTGCCCATGCCGAGGGAGCGGGCGCGCTGCAGCATGGGTAACGATTGCTGATCGCACAGGTTCACGGAAGCCTGCACGCTGCCGAACGCGCGGCTCCCCACTGCATGGGCGAGCGCAGCGTCGTCGCCAGAGTAGGCGGCGACGCGGACCTTGCCGGCGGCGACACACCAGGAAAGTGCGTCGGTCACCTCGCCGGCGCGCAAGGTCTCGAGTCCGCAGGAGTGCAGGTGCACGATGTCGATCACGTCGGTGCGCAACCGATCGCGCGCGGCATCGACGCCTCGCACGATGCAGTCGTACGTCCAGTCGGGCACACCCGGAACGCCGTAACCGACCTTGGTCGAGAGCGTGAAATCGCCGCGGCGGTGCGCCAGATGACGTCCGATGCGCTCCTCCGACAGTCCGTAGGAGCGAGCGGTGTCGAGCAGCGTGACTCCTGCATCGACGACCGCGTTGAGCAGGCGGGCCGCGTCATCCTCGGCAATGCGCGGGTCGCCCAGTTGCATCGCACCGAATCCCAGCAACGGCACGTGCAGTCCGGTGCGGCCGAACGGGCGCAGCTGCATGCAACGGTCTCAGCGCTCGAGTCGGTAGAACAGGGCGCCGAGCGCCGGCAGGTTGAGGCGGAGGCGGAACGGGTAGCCGTGGCTCGGCTGGTTCTCGCTGCCGACGCGCTCCTGCTTGTTGTATTGCGCTCCGCCGAAGCGCACTTCGTCGGAATCGAAGATTCGTGCGTACGTGCCGCCATCGGGGACGCCGACCCAGTAATCGTCGCGCGGCACGGGCGTGCAATTGAAGACGCACACGACCGGCGGCGACGATGGATCGCGCGGGTCGCGCCGCAGGAACGCAAACACACTCTGGTCGGCGTTGTGCAGGTCGATCCACGCGAAGCCGGCGGGGTCGGCGTCGCTGGCGTGCAATGCGGGCAGAGCCGTGTAGATGCGGTTCAACTCGCGGTTGAGATCCTGCAGTCCCCGGTGCCGCGGGTCCTCGAGCAGGTGCCAGTCGAGCGAGTGCTCGTCGCGCCATTCACGCCACTGGCCGAACTCGCAACCCATGAACAGCAGCTTCTTGCCGGGATGCGCCGTCATGTAGGCGCGCAGCCAGCGGTAATTCGCCCGCTTCTGCCACTCATCACCCGGCATCTTGTCGAGCAGCGAGCCCTTGCCGTGCACCACCTCGTCGTGCGAGACCGGCAGCACGAACTTCTCCGACCACGCGTACATGAAGGAGAAGGTGATCAGGTGATGGTCGTGCCGGCGGTAGATCGGATCGAGCGACGCGTAGCGCAGCGTGTCGTTCATCCAGCCCATGTTCCACTTGAAGTGGAAGCCGAGACCGCCCAGGTGCGCTGGCTGGGTGACGCCGGGAAATGCCGTCGATTCCTCGGCGAACATCATGGCGCCCGGGTGGTACTTGCCGACCGCCGCGTTGAGCTGGCGCAGGAAATCGATCGCGTCGAGATTCTCGCGGCCGCCGTAGCGATTCGGCACCCACTCACCCGGATTGCGGCTGTAGTCGAGGTAGAGCATCGAGGCCACCGCGTCCACGCGCAGTCCGTCCACGTGATAGTGGTCGAGCCAGTACAGCGCGTTCGCGACCAGGAAGTTGCGCACCTCGTGGCGACCGTAGTTGAAGATCTTGGTGCCCCAGTCGGCGTGCTCGCCGAGCCGCGGATCCGCGTGCTCGTACAACGCGGTGCCGTCGAACTCCGCCAGGCCGTGGGTATCGCGCGGAAAGTGCGCGGGCACCCAGTCCATGATCACGCCGATGCCGGCCTGGTGGCAGCGGTCCACGAAGCGCATGAAATCCTGCGGCGTGCCGAAGCGCGCGGTCGGGGCGTAGTAACCCACGACCTGGTAGCCCCACGAACCGTCGAACGGATGCTCGGCGACCCCCATCAGCTCGATGTGCGTGTACCCCATGTCGCGCACGTAGGGAATCAGCTCGTCGGCGATTTCCGACCAGTTGAGGAACGGCGGCGAGCGCCCATAGTCCCGCCGCCACGAAGACGGATGCACTTCGTAGATGCTGATGGCCTGCTGCAGCGGATTGACCGTGGCGCGCGAGCGCAGCCACTCGTCGTCGGCCCAGGCGTAGCCCTCGAGCGATGCCACCACCGAGCAGTTGTCCGGCCGCAGCTGCATCGCGAAGCTGTACGGATCCGCCTTCAGGATCGTCTGGCCGGCCTTGGTGCGGATCTCGAACTTGTAGGCCGTGCCGGGGCCGAGGTCGGGAACGAACAACTCCCAGATGCCCGAGGCGCCGCGCGCCTGCAGGGCGTGCTTGCGCCCGTCCCAGAGATTGAACGGCCCGACCACGCTGACCCGCGCCGCGTTCGGCGCCCACACCGCGAAGTGCGTGCCCGCCAACCCGTCGAGCGTCGCCGGGTGCGCGCCGAGCTTGTGGTAGATGGTGTAGTGGTTGCCCTCGCCGAACAGGTAGAGGTCGAAATCGGAGAGCTGCGGCGCGAAGAAATAGGGGTCGTGCTTGACGAGCTCGGTGCCGCTGCGATAGCGGATGCTCAGCCGGTACGGATGCAGCGGCCGGCGATGCGTCACGCGGCCCTCGAACAGACCGCGCGCATCGATGCGCTTGAGCGCCGTGGCCGTGCCGCCGTCCTCCCACAGCACTGTCACGCTCTCGGCGTCCGGCTCGAGGACCCGGACCATGCAGACCGGCGCATCGTCCTTGCGCGCGAACTCGTGGTAGCCGAGCAGCGAACGCGGCTCGGGGTGGCGCGCGTCGAGCAGCGCCTCGATTTCGGCAGCGGTCAGTTTGGGCTTCCCGGCCACGGGCGGAGTCTACCCTTTCTTCTCCCTCTCCCGCTTTAGCGGGAGAGGTGAACGGGAGCCCTCACCCGCCCTACGGGCGACCTCTCCCACTGAGGTGGGAGAGGTGAATCGGAGCCCTCACCCGGGCTGCGCCCGACCTCTCCCACTGGCGTGGGAGAGGTGAATCCGCCCCCTCTCCCGCGTCAGCGGGAGAGGGTTGGGGTGAGGGCATAGCTCATAAGACCGGCTTGATGCGCCAGATGCGCTGCGCGTACTCGCGGATGCTGCGATCGCTCGAGAACGTGCCCATGCTGAGCGTATTGAGGACCGCCTTGCGGCTCCACTCGTCCGGCTGCAGGTACAGCGCGTCCACCGCATCCTGGGCCGCCACGTAAGCCGCGTAGTCCGCCAGCACGAAATACGCATCGCCCTCGCTCAGCAGCCGGTCGACGACCGGCTTGCCGTCGGCCACGTTGCCCGGACTGAAGAAGCCGGAATCGATCATGTCGAGGGTCTTCGCGAGGTCCGCGTCTCCGGGCACGAGCTGGCTCGGCGAGTGACCCGTCCGGCGGCGCTCCTCCACCTCGGGGGCCGTGAGGCCGAAGATGAAGATGTTGTCCGCGCCCACCTGCTCGCGGATCTCGATGTTGGCGCCGTCGAGCGTGCCGATGGTGAGCGCGCCGTTCAGCGACAGCTTCATGTTGCCGGTGCCCGAGGCCTCCATGCCCGCGGTGGAGATCTGCTCCGACAGGTCGGCCGCCGGCATGATGCGCTGCGCGAGGGACACGTCGTAGTCCGGCAGGAAGACCACCTTGAGCTTGCCCTGGATCGACTCGTCGGCGTTGACGACCTGCGCCACGTTGTTGATCAGCTTGATGATCGACTTCGCCATCACGTAGCCGGGAGCCGCCTTGCCCGCGAAGATCACGGTGCGCGGCACGGCATACGCCTGCGGGTTGGCGCGCAAGCGGTGGTAGCGGGTGATGACGTGCAGCAGGTTGAGCAACTGCCGCTTGTACTCGTGGATGCGCTTCACCTGCACGTCGAAGAGCGAGTTCACGTCGACGTCCACGCCCACGCGCCGCTGGATGACGGCGGCCAGGCGTTGCTTGTTCTCGAGCTTGATCGCGCGGAAATGCTGGCGAAACTCTGCGTCCTCCGCCGCCCAGCGCAGGCGCTCGAGTTCCTCGAGGTCGTTCTCCCAGGCGTGCCCGAGCCGCTCGGTGAGCATGGCGGAAAGCCCGGCGTTCGACTGCTTGAGCCAGCGCCGCACGGCGATACCGTTCGTCACGTTGGTGAAGCGCCCGGGATAGAGCTCGGCGAAATCGGCGAAGATCGTCCGTGTCATCAGGTCGGAGTGCAGCTTCGCCACGCCGTTGACCGTGTGGCTCGCCACGACGGCCAGGTGCGACATGCGCACCATGCGGCCCTGGCTCTCCTCGATCAGCGACATGCGCTGGCGCCGCTCGGGATCATTGGGGTGACGGGCCGACAACTCGTCGAGCAGGGCGCGGTTGATCAGGTAGATGATCTGCAGGTGACGGGGCAGCAGCCGCTCGAAAAAGGTGACCGGCCACACCTCGAGCGCCTCGGGCAGCAGGGTGTGGTTGGTATAGGAGAACACCTGCCGCGTGATGTCCCACGCCCGGTCCCACTCGACGTCGTGCTCGTCCACCAGCAGGCGTATCAGTTCCGGGATAGCGAGCGCCGGATGCGTGTCGTTCAGCTGGATCGCCACCGCCTCCGGCAGGTCGTCGAACCCGCGGCCTTCGGCGAGATGCTGCGCGAGCATGTCCTGCAGGCTTGCGCTGACGAAGAAATACTGCTGCTTGAAGCGCAGTTCCTTGCCCTGCGGCGTGGTGTCGTCCGGGTAGAGGATGCGCGAGACGTTCTTCGCATCGACTTGTTCGACCGAGGCCTCCGCGTGGCGCCCGGCATTGAACAGCTCGACGTTGAACGGTGCGATGGCGCGCCCTGACCAGAGCCGCAGGTGATTGACGGTCGGACTGCGATTGCCCGGGATCAGCATGTCGAAGCCGACCGCCCAGATGTTCTGCGTGTCGACCCAGCGGTAGCGCGGGCGGCCCTGCGCGTCATTGGCGGCGACGCTGCGGCCGCCGAAGCGGATGACGAAGCGCGCGTCGTCACGCGGGATCTCCCACGGATTGCGCTGGCGCAGCCAGCTGCTTGCGATCTCGCGCTGCCGGCCGTCTTCGTCGATGGCCTGCGTGAAGATGCCGTAGTCGTAGCGGATGCCGTAACCCACGGCGGGGAACTGCAGCGTGGCAAGTGAATCGAGGAAGCACGCGGCGAGCCGACCGAGACCGCCATTGCCGAGCCCCGGGTCGATCTCTTCCTGCGCGACGCGCTCGAGGTCGTAACCGAACTCGGCCAACGCCTCGCGTGCCTCCTGCACCAGTTCGCCGTCGAGGCTCGCGAGCCCGTTGACCAGCGAACGGCCCAGCAGGAATTCGACCGAGAGATAACAGACACGTTTCACGCTCGCCTGCGCTACGCGCCGCTGCGTCGCAAGCCAGCGCGCCGCCAGCTCCTCGCGCACCGCGAGGGAGAGAGCGTCGTAGATGTCGCGCTGCGTGGCCGTGTCGGGGCTCTTGCCGAGCGAGCGCGTCAGGCGATCGAGCAACACCGCTCGCAGCGTGCCGGGCTGCAGCCCGATGCCACTCGACACTGTGGTACTTCTCACGGTCGGGTCTCCACCGGGCCGCGACGGGTCGGTTTCAGCACGGAATCAGAGTACTTCGAGCGTCCGCTCGGAAACGATTCGCCAGCCCTGCTGTTCGCGGACCAGCGTCAGTTCCTTGCGCACGCGATCGTCGCCGAAGCGCTGCACGAATGTCACGATGCGGCGATCGGCACCGACCGTGTCGACGCTGACATCTTCGAGGCGCGCCGCCGGGCTGCGCCCGGACTCGATCTGCTGGCGTCGCTGGTCGAGATAGGCGGCCGAGCCGCCCTCGCCCGGGGCCTGGAACGTGGGTGAATACATCTGCACGACAGCGTCGGTCTTGCGGTCCGCCCAGGCTGCGGCCCAGGCGTTCACCGCCTCTTCCGCCGAATCGGCCACGGCGCCCTTGCGTCCGAAGAACGACGGCGGCTCGTCGATGCATCGCGGCGTGGGGTCGAGTTTGGCGGCGTCGGGCGCGGCCGGTGGAATGGCAAGCGCCGTCAAACGCTCGCTGCCCTGGACGCCCTCGGGCATCTGCAGCCGGGGTCGATCGACTGCGGTTGCGTAATCCTGATCTTCGAAACAGGCTTGGTTGGTCGTGCCGCAGCCGGCAAGGCTGGCCAGCAGCAGTCCGGGCAGGAGCAAGCGACGCAGCGACATCGAGGGCATCGGGGGGTCAGCCAGAAACGGGGCGAAGGGCGCGGATTGTAGCCTTCCCGGCCCGGGCGCGCCGCAGCACCTCGACCTGGTCCAGTTCCCACAGGTGTAGCGGCGCACCGCGCCGCACGAACATTCCGGAACCGGCATTGATGAACGCGGGCGCCAGGCGGCGTCGGTACCACAGGGCGGGCCGGATGCTCACGCTGCGGTCGGTCCGCCGCTTGTCGCAGTACAGCTCCCAGTCCTCCTGCGTGAGGACACCGAAGTGCAGTACCCCGCGACACAGGCAGCCAAGGTTGCGCAGGGTCGCCGCTGCTTGCCGGGTATCGAGGTACTGCAGCACGTCGTAACAGACGACGAGGTCGAAGGGACGGTCGCTGCGAAAGGTGGCCGCCGAACCCTGGATCCAGCCGTGCTTCTGACAGAGGTAGTCGCTGACCTCGAGCCCGGTGTAGCGGGCCCTGGGAAAGTGGCGCAGCAACTGCCGGCGCATCAACCCGAGGCCGCAACCGACGTCGAGGATCGAGCGCACCGGCAGCTCGCCGTGGCGCACGAAGGCGGCCAGCAGGTCGGCGCGGCGCGCCATCTCGGCACGGGTCACGACGCGGGTTTTCGGGTCGAGGTAGAACCGTCGGTAGAAGCCGGCGTTGAAGCGTTGGGCGGGGTCAGGTCGTGGCACCGGCGGAGCATACGGCTCGGCCAGCGGCGAAGAAAGGGGGGATCCACTGCGATCCTATTATCAATCCCAATTTGCAGGTGTGCTACAGAGATTGGTAATTCAACTCGATTGAGAATTTTATCTGTATAAAAAGACAGACCTATCAAAAGCCGTGACCGAGCGTGCCATTGAGTCCCCCGCTCACGCCCCCACTTCACTGCCATCGGACCGATCGGTATGGCAAACGCACATGATGAAACGACGCGACTCCGGCGCCTGGATGTGGGCCGAAGCGGTGGACCTGATGGAGCAGGCCGAGCGGATGCATCGGCAGTTCTTCCGCTTCGCCGGCACGGGCGCAGTGGAGCGTCCGCGTTGGGAACCACCGGTGGACGTGTATTCGAGCGGCGACGAAATACTCGTCGAGATCGCGCTGCCCGGCGTGCCGGCCGACCGGATGGAACTCGTCCTCGTGCCCGGTGAGTTGATCGTCCGGGGCGAGCGGCGCACGCCGCGCGGACCGGGGGGCGCAGCCATCCACCGTCTCGAGATCCCCTACGGACGCTTCGAGCGCCGGTTGGTGCTGCCGCCCGGGACCTGGGAACTGGCCGGACAGGAACTCGCAAATGGCTGCCTGCAACTACTGCTCGCCCGGCGCTGACCGGGCAAGGGTGAACGGATGACCACGACGAACGAAACGCACAGCAACCCGGCGGATGAGGCACGGACGGTGCCCAGCCTGCCGGACGACATGCTGATCATCCTGCCGGTGCGCAACATGGTGCTGTTCCCGGGCGTGGTGCTGCCGGTCTCGATCAAGCGCGAGAAGACGGTGGCAGGCGCCCAGGAGGCCGTACGCGCCGAAAGCCGCGTCGGGTTCCTGCTGCAGAAGAGCGCCGACACAGATGAACCGACCTTCGACGACCTGCATCGCATCGGCACGGTCGCCTCGATCGTCCGCTACATCACGGCGCCGGACGGCACGCACCACCTCGTCTGCCAGGGCGAGCGGCGCTTCCGCGTGCTCGACGCCGTGGGCGGGTTCCCCTACCTCGTCGCACGCGTCGAATACCTGAGCGACACCGGGGCCACGAACCCGGAAGTCGATGCCCGCACCTTTTACCTGAAGCAGAAGGCGGTCGAGGCGATCTCGCTGCTGCCCCAGGCCCCGGCCGAACTCGCGAATTCACTGCAGGGTATCGAGTCGTCCTCGACGCTGGCCGACACGATCGCCAGCTTCATGGACGTCAAGCCGTCCGAGAAGCAGGAGATCCTCGAGACGATCGAGGTCAAGGACCGCCTCGAGCGCGTCGCCACGCACCTTACCAGGCGCGTCGAAGTGCTGAAGCTCTCGCGCCAGATCGAGCAGCAGACGAAGGAGGCGATCGACGACCGCCAGCGCGAGATCGTGCTGCGCGAGCAGATGAAGCAGATCCAGAAGGAGCTCGGCGAGGACGGTGGCGGCGAGGAGGTCGCGGAACTGGGCGAGGCGATCACGAAGGCCGGCATGCCGCCGGACATCGAGGAGCATGCCCGCAAGGAGCTGAAGCGCCTCGAGCGCATGAACGAGGCGAGCGGCGAGTATTCGATGGCACGGACGTACCTCGACACGCTGCTCGCGCTGCCGTGGTCGAAGCTCGACGACGAGTCGATCGACATCGCCCGCGCGCGCGGCATCCTCGATGCCGACCACTATGGTCTCGAGAAGATCAAGAAGCGCATCGTCGAGTACCTCGCGGTGCGCAAGTTGAATCCCGAGGGCCGCAGCCCGATCCTGTGCTTCGTCGGTCCCCCGGGCGTCGGCAAGACCTCGCTCGGCCAGAGCATCGCCCGCTCGCTGGGCCTCAAGTTCCAGCGCACCAGCCTCGGCGGCACGCACGACGAGGCGGAGATCCGCGGCCACCGGCGCACCTACATCGGCGCGCTGCCGGGCAACATCATCCAGGCGCTCCGCAAGGCCGGCACGCGCAACCCGGTACTGATGCTGGACGAGATCGACAAGCTCGGCAGGGGCATCCAGGGCGATCCGTCCTCGGCGTTGCTCGAGGTGCTCGATCCGGAGCAGAACGGGACGTT
>Ga0315278_10003580_pt1 | contig 13900 bp, 14 predicted proteins | sample YL17G06_0_MG_FD_203880 | JGI IMG/M metagenome (GOLD analysis project Ga0315278, IMG submission 203880) | Sediment microbial communities from Yellowstone Lake, YNP, Wyoming, USA - YL17G06_0 | ecosystem: Environmental > Aquatic > Freshwater > Lake > Sediment | place: USA: Wyoming | collected...
CCAGCCGAAGCTCCCGCACGTGGTGTGTGGCAACTGCGGCTACTACGCCGGCCGCCAGGCCATCGAGGTCGAGTAGCCGCGTGACCGCTCGTCCCATCGAGGCGCCCTCCGACGCGCTGGACCGGGCGCTCGGGGTGTCGTTCCGCGATGCCGCCCTGCGGGAAGCCGCGCTGACCCACCGATCGTTCGCGTTCGAACAGGCCCTGGCGATCAACAACGAGCGCCTCGAGTTCCTGGGGGACTCGGTGCTGGGTCTGATCGTCACGGACATGGCTTATCGCGCCTATCCGGAGCACTCCGAAGGGTCGCTCGCGAAGCTCCGCGCCGCCATCGTGAACATGACCGCGCTTGCCGACGTGGCTCGCGGCCTGGATCTGGGCTCGATGGTGCTGCTGGGCAAGGGCGAGGAGCAGAGCGGCGGACGCGACAAGAGCTCGATCCTGGCGGACGCGCTGGAGGCGGTCTTCGGAGCGGTCTATCTCGACCAGGGTCTGGCGATGGCGACGGAGCTGATCGAGCGGCTCTTCCGACCGCGCATGGAGGCCTACGTCCGCGGCGAGGGGGATCGGGACTACAAGACGATCCTGCAGGAACTCGCGTCCCAGGCCCTGCACGCGATGCCCGACTACCAGATCGAAGAGCGCGGCCCCGATCACCAGAAGGAGTTCACCGCCACCGTGTTCCTGGGCGGAACCGCCATGGGCAACGGCACCGGCCGTTCGAAGAAGGAAGCCGAGCAGCAAGCGGCCCAAGAGGCGCATCGGCGTCTGTCGGCCCGACTCGGTGACGAGCAGTCGTGAGGGAGGGGTAGGAGACGTGGAGCTTCCCGAAGTCGAAGTGATGCGACGGGATCTCGAGAAGGACGTCGTCGGGCGCCGCATCAAGGCCGCCGAGGTGAAGACCACCAAGAATGCGATGCGGGCGATCCGCCGGCACAAGACGAGGAAGGATTTCACCTCTCGCCTGGTCGGGCGGAAGATCGCGAAGGTCGAACGGCGTGGCAAGTACCTGATGATGCCGTTGGATTCGGGCGAGATCCTGGTGGCGCACTTCGGGATGAGCGGCCGGTTCCAGCGGGGCACGGGCCGCGTCGTCCTCCCCCCTCACACCCATGTCGTGATGACGTTCCAGCAGGGCGGCGACCTGCGCTTCATCGACCCGCGCACCTTCGGCGAACTCTTCGTGACCGGCGCTGACGACGTGGGCAAGATCAAGGAGCTACAGCACCTCGCGATCGATCCGTTGGATCAGGTGTTCACGTGGCCCACGTTCCAGTACCTGCTGGCACAGCGGGCCGCCAAGATGAAGCCGCTCATGATGGATCAGAAGTTCATCAGCGGGCTCGGCAATATCTACTCCGACGAAGTCCTGTTCCATGCGGGCCTGCGGTTCGACCGGTTGAGCGACACCCTGTCCTCGCAGGAGGTTCGGCGCCTGTACCGCGCGATCCAGGAGATCCTGCAGGAGGCGATCAAGCAACGAGGCACGACCCTTGAAGACGAGGCCTACGTGGATCTTTTCGGTGAGCCGGGCGCGTATCAGAGCGAGTTGAAGGTCTACGGGCGCGCCGGACTACCGTGCCGCCGCTGCCGCACGCCGATCGAGAGCGTGAAGATCTCTCAACGCAGTGCGTTCTACTGCCCGCAGTGTCAGAGCTAGCGCCGTGATCCCGCCGGGGCGCTTCGCCGGCCCGTCGCAGTAGGTCATAGGACCTCTGCGCCGGCATCGCGCATGCGGTCGATCGCCCGGTCGCCGTCGCCGGGCTCGAGATCGACCGCTCGGATGGCCGAGCCCAGCACCCGGACCGAGTAGCCCAGCATCCGGGCGTCGATCACGGTCTCCACCACGCAGTAGTCGGTGGCGAGGCCGCAGACGACGAGGCGCTCGATGCCGGCCGCCACCAGGGTCTCGTGCAGCACCGTGTCCTGACGCTCGCCGCTCATCGGGTCGCGCACGCTGAATCCCGAGTAGCCGTCCTTCCCGTCCGCTCCCTTGCGCAGGATCTCCGCTGCCGCCGGATCCAGCCCGGGGTGCAGCGCCGCGCCCCACGTGTCGTGCACGCAGTGGACGGGCCAGATGCCACCGTCCTTGCGGAAATGGGGGGTGTCCTCCGGGTGCCAGTCCTGCGTGAACACCACGCGAGCGTCGGCGAGCCGCGCATGCCGAACCTCGGCGTCGATCAACGCGACCACGTCATCGCCGCCCCTCACGTAGAGGCTCCCGGACGGATCCGCGAAGTCGTTCTGGACGTCCACCACCACGAGCGCGGTGTGCCGGTCGTAGGTCGTCACGCGGTCCCCACCCTCCGGCGACGGTCGCCGGGGACAGCCTAGCGAGGCGTGCGGGACACTGGGTGCATGCGACGGATCCACGTGCTGGTGCGCGGGCGCGTGCAGGGCGTCTTCTTCCGGCGTTCCTGCGCCGAGCGGGCCCGGGCACGCGGTGTGACGGGCTGGGTCCGCAACACCGCCGACGGTGGGGTCGAAGCCGAGTTCGAAGGCAACGAGGATGACGTGGCGGCCATGGTCGCGTGGTGCCGCGAGGGTCCGCCCGGCGCCCAGGTGCTCGATCTCGACGTGCTCGAGGTTGCCTCAGGCGGCGGAAGTGGCTTCCGCATCACCGGCTGAACCGGCCCTGACCTGCGGTTCCACAGAACCATCGCCCGCCTGCCGCGCCGAGAATCACAAGCCTGTTAGCATCCGCCCGATGTTCCTCCGCTCGATCACGATCCGCGGGTTCAAGTCCTTCGCGGACAAAGCCGTCCTCGAGTTCCAGCCCGGCGTCTCCGTCATCGTCGGCCCGAACGGCTCGGGCAAGTCCAACCTCGTGGACGCCATCAGCTGGGTCCTGGGCGAGCAGGGCGCGCGAGCGCTCCGCGGCGGCCACATGGCCGACGTGATCTTCGCGGGGACGCCCAGCCGCCCCGCCCTCGGCATGGCCGAGGTGAAGCTCGTGATCGACAACAGCGCGGCGAAGATCCCCGTGCCGATGAGCGAGATCGAGGTCTCGCGCACGATCTTCCGCAGCGGCGAGTCCGAGTACCGGATCAACGGTCAGGTCGTGCGGCTCCTCGACGTGCAGGAGTTGCTCTCCGAGAGCGGGATCGGGCGCGCGCTGCACACCGTGGTGGGACAGGGCCAGCTCGAAGAGGTGCTCCTGGCCAAGCCGGAGGACCGGCGCAGATACATCGAGGAGGCTGCGGGGATCGCGAAACACCGCCGTCGCAAGGAACGGGCCGAACGCAAGCTCGGCGGGCTGGACCAGGATCTGCTGCGCCTGGCCGACGTGCACGCCGAGCTGCGGCGCCAGCTGAAGCCGCTGCAGCAGCAAGCCGAGATGGCCAAGAAGCACGAGACCCTCACCGCGGAGGCCGAGTCCCTCTCGCGCAAGCTCGTGGCCGCCCGGTTGCGTGCCCTCCGTCGGGAGCGGGACCGTCGTCGGTCCGGATGGGACGAAGGCCTGCAACGGCGCAAGGTGGCGCGGGAGCGGCTGGACGCACTGGACTCAGAGGTGCTCGCGGCGGCCGACGCACGGGCCACCAGCTCCACAGCGCTCGCCGACGCCGAGCAGGCGTTCCGGATCACGCAGTCGGAGCGCTCGCGCGCCCAGGACGCCTTCCGCGCGGTCGTGGAACGCGAGAGCAGAGCCCGGGAGGGATTGGCGGCGCAAGCGGGCCGTGCGGCTCGTCTCGACGCCGTGGACGAGGAGCGCGCACGCGTGGAGGCGGAGCTCGCGTCCTTGATCGCGGAGCTCGAGCTCCGGGAGGCCGAGCTCGCGGACGCCGAACGGGCGTTCCGCCTGGCGGAGGAAGATCGACGGGGGATCGAGGACGATCGCCGCCGCATCGGCGAGAACGCGGCAGGCCGCCGGGCCGAGGTCGAGGCGCTCGAGCGATCCATCGCCGCCAGCGAGCGTGATCGCGAGCGGCTCGACGCCGCCTTGGTGGCCGTGCGTGAACGCATCGAAGAGGCCGAGTCCGAGCGAGCGGGGCTAGCGGCGGAGATCGAGACGTTCGATGATCAGTCGGCACCCATGAGCGAGAAGCGGACGCAGCTCGAGTCCGAACGGCGTTCGTTGGTCGACAAGATCGAGGAACTGGACGAGATCCGCAGGCGCCACGAGAGTCGGCGGGATCTCCTGGAGGCGCGTCGTCAGGACATCGAGGAGACCGCGGGGTCCCGGTTCCTGAGCGGGCACAAGGGCCGCGCCGTGGGGCTCCTGAAGGACCTCGTGAAGGTCGAACCCGGGCTCGAGCGGGCATTGGTGGCCGCGCTCGGACCGCTCGCCGACGCCGTCGTCTACGACGACACCGACAAGGCGCTCGCAGATGCCCCCACCGGTGACGGCGCGATCCTCGCGATCGCGGCGGGTGGCCCGGTCCCCCTCGGGCTGCGCGGAGAGCGGAAGCTCCTTTCGGTCGTGGTGGCCGAGCCCGCCGCTCGCGGCATCGTGAGCACCGTGCTGCGCGACGTCTATCTAGCCCAAGACATCACCCATGCGTCGCAGAAGCAGCGCCAGGATCCCGCGGCATCGTTCGTTACGCCGGAGGGCGTCCTGGTCGGACCCGCGGTGATCCACACCGCCAAGGAGGCGGATGCTCGGGCTCGGGAGATCCGTGCCGAACTGCAGGTCGTGGCCCATGATCTCTCGGCCACGATGAACGGGCTGAAGCCTCGACAGGAGCGTCTCGCGGAGATCGCGGGCGAGATCGAGTTCCTGCGCGAGCAGATCGAAGCGGGTGACGCAGAGATCACCGCGACCGCCGAACGGATCGGCGCGCTGGAGCGCGATCTGGCCGGCACGCGCACCGAGGAGGAGCTGCACCGCCAGCGTGCGGACGCGCTGGCCGAAACGGTCGCGGTCGCGCGGGAACGCCTGAGCGCCCTCGGACCCGTCAGCAACGAGGCGATGCCCGATCTCCCGCCCACGCCCCAGCAGCCCGTCACCCAACGCGTGATCGTCGAGACGCTGCGGCGGGATCGCTCCGCGCACGATGCGCGCCTCATCCAGCTCCGCGAAGAGCGCGAGGCCCTTGCTGCGCACGACCCCGTGCAGCTGCGGGCAGACCTCGAGGCGGCCGAGCAGGCACGTGTGGTCGCGGAGGCAGCGGTGACGCGCGTTGACGCAGACGCAGCCACCGCGGCGACGGCCCGGGAGGCGGCGGCCGAAGCCGAGCGCGTGGCCGCCGAGGCCGAGGCCGAGGTGAACCGGGCCTGGCGCGAGGCGTCCACGGAGCTCGATCGGATGCGTGAGACGTACGAAGACGAGGACCGCACCCGGGGCGACATCGAGCGCCGCATCCGCGAGGCCGAGCGTCTGATCCGGGAGGGGTACGGGGGCGAGCCCGAGGACCTGTTGTCCGCGCTGACGGAAGACGACACCGTCGAGGGGTTGGAGAAACGCGCCGAGCTCGTCCAGCGCCGACTCGGCCTGCTCGGCCGTGTGAACCTGCTGGCCTCGGGCGAGTTCGAGGCCCTTCAGGAGCGGCATGACTTCATGGCGCGCGAGCTGGACGATGTGCGCAAGGCACGCCGGGACCTGCTCGAGGTGATCGCCAGGGTGGACCAGGAGATCACGGAGACCTTCACCACCGCCTACCGCGACGTGGCGATCCAGTTCGAGCGTCTGGTGGGCGAGCTCTTCCCGGGCGGCGAGGGACGCCTCGTCCTCACGGATCCCGCCGAGCCGCTCACGAGCGGGATCGAGATCGAGGCGAGCCCGGGCCGCAAGCGCGTGAAGCGCATCAGCCTGCTCTCGGGTGGCGAGCGTTCCCTCACCGCGATGGCGTTCCTGTTCGCGATCTTCACGGCGCGGCCGTCGCCGTTCTACCTGATGGACGAGGTTGAGCCAGCCTTGGACGACGTCAACCTGCACCGGTTCCTGCGGTTGGTCGAAGGGTTCGCTGCCGACGCCCAGGTGCTCATCGTGACCCACCAGAAGCGCACCATGGAGATCGCCGGGATGATGTACGGCGTGTCGCTGAACAAGGACGGCACCACCAAGATCGTCTGCCAACGCCTGGAGCGCTCGCACCAGGAGGTCGAGGCGGCGGCCCGGGAGGAAGCGATCCACGAGCGGTTCGAAGCCGACCACGCGGTCCAAACCTCGGTCGACGACGAGCCCATCATGTTGGACGTGCCAGAGAACGAGCCCGTCGGCTAGCCTCTGCCCATGATCTGGTACATCTTCATCTTCGGTCTCCTCGCGGTGCTCTTGGTGATCGCCGGATTCATGACCTTCAGCCGGCGCAAGCGAGAGCTCGGCGGCATGGAGAGCGACATGCACACCGGGACGGGGCACACCCGGGACCCCGCTCCGGCGGATGCCGCGCGTCAGAAGCACGAGCCCGGACCCAAAGAGCCGGCTCCCTCCGGCGGGCTGTTCCACAAGGAGGGTCTCGGCGCCAAGGTGAAGCAGCTCTTCCACACCGGCGCGAGCGATCAGACCTGGACCGGCCTCGAGGACCTCCTCCTGAAGGCGGACCTCGGTCCGAAGGCGTCCGCGGATCTGGTGACACGCGTGAAGGCCGACTACCGGCACGGCGCCAACCCCGTCACCGTGGTCCACGACGAGATGCTCGCCGTGCTCGGGCCGGACGAGGCGCTGCGCCTCGGCTCGGGGTTGAACGTCGTCCTCGTGGTAGGCGTGAACGGGGCGGGCAAGACCACGACGATCGGCAAGCTCGCGTCGCGTCTCACCCATGAGGGCCGCACCGTGAGCCTGGCGGCGTCCGATACGTACCGGGCCGCGGCCAGCGAGCAGCTCGGGGTGTGGGCGCAGCGCTCCGGCGCGCATCTCGTGACCCAGGCGCGAGGCGCGGATCCCGGGGCCGTGGCGTTCGACGCGGTGAAGGCGGCGCACGCCCGAAACAGCGACGTCCTGCTTGTGGATACCGCGGGGCGGCTCCACACGAAGCAACCGCTGATGGACGAACTGGCCAAGATCAAGCGCACGATCGAGAAGGCTGGCGCGCAGGTGGCGGAGACCCTGCTCGTCCTGGACGCACAGACCGGCCAGAACGGCATCGCGCAGGCGCGTGCGTTCACCGAGGCGGTCGAAGTAACCGGCATCGTGCTCACCAAGACGGACGGCTCGGCCAAGGGTGGCGTGGTGCTCGCCGTGCGCGAAGAGCTCGGCGTTCCGATCCGGTTCGTGGGCGTGGGCGAGGGTGCGGGCGATCTTCGCCCCTTCGAGGCAGCGGCCTTCGCCGATCGGTTGCTCTCGGGCTGAGGCCGTGGTGGGGGCTCGCATCCTGATCGTCGAGGATCACCCGACGATGCGGGAGGCGATGCGGCTCGTGTTGGAGGGCGAAGGCTTCGTGATCGAAGAAGCCGCCGACGGACAACGCGCACTCAGCCTGATCGGGCAGGACCCACCGGACCTGGTGTTCCTGGACATGAACATCCCCGGCTCCAGCGGTTCGGAGGTGCTGAGCCTCATCAAGGGGAGCCCGCTCACGTCAGATGTCCGCGTGATCATCGTCACCGCCGAAGGAGAGGAGGGGCGGGAGCGCGCGATGTCGCTGGGGGCCGACGCCTACTTCACGAAGCCGTTCAGCCCGATAACCCTGCTGCAGACGGTGGAGCAGGTGCTCAAGCCGCCCGACGCGGAAGCGTGACCCGGAACAGCGAGCCGGCGCCAGGCGTGGAGGCCACGTCCACCCGGCCGCCCATGGCTTCTGCCAGTCGCCGTGTGATACCCAGCCCGAGTCCCGCGCCATCGTCTTCGGTACGCGCGCTTCCGCGGTAGAACGGTTCGAAGATCCGATCGACCTCCACCGCCTCGATCCCGGGCCCCTGGTCGATCACGTCGAACACGATGGACTCGGAGTCTCCGCCTACCGCGAGGGTCACCCGCCGGTCCTCGGGCGAGTACTTCAACGCGTTCTCCACCAGGTTCGTGAGGACCTGCCGGAGCCGCTTGGCGTCCGCCTCGATGGCGGGAGGGACCTCCGTGGTGATCCGGATCTCCACGCGCCGTCGCTGATCGCCCAGGCCCGCGACCACATCCTGCAAGAACGGCACCACCAGCATGGACTCAGGCTCGATGGGCAGGGTGCCCGCCTCGAGGCGAGACATCGCCAGCAGGTCGTCGACCATGTGGACGAGCCGGTCGGTTTGCTTGGCGATCACGCCCAGGAACTCGGTGACCTCGGCATCCGAAAGGTCGTCCCGGCGCCTGATCAACGTGTCCGTGAAGCCGCGGATCGCCGCGAGCGGCGTGCGCATCTCGTGGCTGGTGACCGCGACGAGATCGATCTCAGACAGCTGGTCGTACACGGATCAGGCCTCCCCGTCTCCCCGGTAGAATCCTACGCCCAGCCCCGGACCCACCGGGAGGACGAAGGACCGATGTTCGACACGCTCACGGATCGCCTCGACGCCACCTTCAAGAAGCTCCGGTCGCGCGGCAAGCTCCACCCGAAGCAGGTGGACAACGCGATCACCGATATGCGTACGGCGCTCCTCGACGCCGACGTCAGCGTGGACGTGGCCGATGACTTCCTCGCCAGGGTGAAGACCCGCGCCCTCTCTGAGGAAGTCATGAAGAGCCTCACCCCCGGTCAGCAAGTCGTGAAGGTAGTGAACGAAGAGCTCACCACTACGATGGGTCGGGAGCATACGCCCTTCGAACTCGGGAGCGGAAGCCCCGTCGTCATCATGATGGCCGGCGTTCAGGGGTCCGGGAAGACCACGGCCTGCGCCAAGCTCGCTGCGCACCTGAAAGCCAAGGGGAAGCGGCCGCTGCTCGTGGGTGCGGATCTCGAGCGGCCCGCCGCGGTGGAACAGCTCCGCACGCTCGGCGGGGAGATCGGCGTGCCTGTGTGGTCCGAGGGCCGAGATCCCGTGAAGCTCGCCAAGCAATCCCTCAAGGAGGCGGAGCGCCAGGGCGCCGATGTCGTGATCGTGGACACGGCCGGACGCCTCCACGTCGACGCGGAGATGATGAAGCAGGCGCGCCGGATCAAGGACGTCACAGGACCGACGCATGTCCTGATGGCTTGCGACGCCATGACCGGCCAAGACGCCGTCATCCAGGCGCGGGCGTTCATGGCCGAGGTCGACACCACCGGCTTCATCCTCACCAAGCTCGACGGCGATGCGCGAGGCGGTGCGGCGCTCTCCATCACGGCGGCGACCGGACGGCCGGTGTACTTCGTGGGAACCGGGGAGAAGCCGGGGGACCTGGAGCCGTTCTACCCCGATCGCATGGCAGGGCGGATCCTGGGCATGGGCGACGTACTGACGCTGATCGACAAGGCGACCGAGCAGATGGACCAGGAGAAGGCGCGGGCCTCGGCCGAGCGCATGATGAAGAACGAGTTCACCTTCGACGACTTCCTCACGCAGCTCCAGGAGATGCGGAAGCTCGGACCGATCGAGGACCTGCTCAAGATGCTGCCGGGGGTCCCGGGCGGCCGCGACGCCATCAAGGGCATGGCGGGCGCGGTCGACGAGGGCGAGCTGGGTCGGGCCGAGGCCATGATCCTCAGCATGACCGCGGAGGAGCGCCGGAATCCGGGTATCATCTCCGGGTCGCGCCGCCTCCGGATCGCGAATGGGTCCGGCGTCACCACCAGCGACGTCAACGGGTTGCTCAAGGATTTCGAGGGCGCCCGCAAGATGATGCGTGGGATGATGGGCGGCAAGCGGATGCCGGGCATGATGAAGGTGCCTTCGGCCAAGCTTCCGAAGCGATAGAGGACGACGAGAAGGAACGTAGGTATGTCAACGAGGATCCGGCTGCGGCGGATGGGCGCGAACAAGCGACCCTTCTACCGTGTCGTGGTGGCCGATCAGCGGAGCCCCCGCGACGGTCGCTTCATCGAGAACATCGGCAAGTATCACCCGCTCGAGGACCCGAGCCTTATCGAGATCGACCAGGAGCGCGCGCTGCACTGGCTCCGCGTGGGCGCTCAGCCCTCGGACCAGGTGCGCAACCTGATGGTGAAGATCGGCATCTGGGACGCGTTCGTGGCGGAGCGTCCTTCCGCCGCCAAGCTCGTGCCCCAAAAGGGCGAGAAGCCGGACAAGCCCAAGCTTTCGAAGAAGGCGGCGGCCAAAGCGGCTGAGGCTGCGGCGGCGCCCACGCCCGAGCCGGCGGCCGCGAAGCCTGAGCCCGCGCCCGAGCCGGAGACGAAGGTCGAAGCCCCTGCCGAGGCGGCCGAGGCCACGGCGGAGGTGCCCGTTTCCGAGCCTGAGCCGGCGGTCGAGCCGGAGCCGGAGCCGGTCGTCGCCGAGGCGGACGAGAGCACCGAGGCCTGAGTCGCATGAAGGAGCTCGTGGAGTTCCTGGTGAGCGAACTGGTTTCTGACCCGGACGCCGTTCGGGTGAGCGAGACCGAGGACGAACGCGGGTTCCGCTACCAGGTGGAGGTCGCATCGGGAGACATGGGCAAGGTGATCGGCCGGGGCGGCCGCACGGCCAAGGCCATCCGTACCGTGGTGCGCGCCGCCGCGACGCGCGTGGACGCCGGCGCCATCGTCGACTTCGTCGACTGAGGTGGACGAGCCGACCATCGTCGTCGGCCGCATCACGAAGGCCCACGGGCTCAAGGGCGAGCTCGCCATCGACGTTCGCTCCGACAACCCCGATCGCTTCGTGCCCGACGCCACGCTCTTCCTCGAGGATGGGCGGCGGCTCACGATCGAGCGGGTGCACCTACACGGACGCCGACTGCTGCTGACCTTCGCCGAGGCCAAGGATCGCAGCTCCGCCGAGCGGCTGCAGGGGGAGCTCCTGCTGATCCCGGAGTCGTGGCTTCCCGAGTTGCCTCAAGGGGAGTACTGGCCCTTCCAACTGGAGGGGTGCGAAGTGGTGACAGAGGGCGGACGTGCCCTTGGCACGGTGGCCGAAGTCGTGCCGAATCCGGCGAACGATCTATGGGTTGCCCGTGGAGCCGACGGGGCCGAGACCCTGATCCCCGCGATCCACGACGTGGTCGCTGCGGTGGACATCGCGGGCAAGCGGATCGTCGTGCGGGATGTGCCCGGGATCACCGAACCCGACGAGGGGGACCTAGCGGAACCCGGGGGTGCTTCTACGAATAGGAGATCGTCACCGTCGAAGCCAGCTTCTTGATCGCCTCGACGGCTTCGCGTGCGTCGTTCTCGCGCAACGCCACCTCGATCAGCAGCGTGGGGAACCCGTCATCCGCCGACTGCACCTGTTGCCCGGGCTCCACATCGGCCTTGGCGTAGAACACCCGCGGATCGGCGGCGAACCGATCGACGAACTCCGTCGAGGGGACGGTTGCGCTCCGCTCGGCGTAGATGAGGAGGTTGGCCACCGCGCACATCGGCCGCTCCGACCTCATCGGGCGGACCGGGATCCCCACCGTGGCCATGAGATGCTCCTCGACCAGGTCGACCCCGTGCATCATCAGGTTCGTGTCACGGACGATGGATCCGCCCATCCGTGCGTTGATCTCGACGATGCGCGGCCCACGCGAGGTGTACTTGCCCTCCACGTGGAACACGCCGAGCTCCAGACCGAGGGCCTGGGTGCCGCGCACCGACAGGTCGATCATCTCCTCGAGTTGGTCCGGCGGGAAGTCGCTCGGCGCGTGGAGTCCCGTCTCGCGGAAGAACGGCTCGTTGGTGGGCCAGTTCTCCGCCACGCTGGCGAAGACGCAGCGGCCCTCCGAGAAGAGCAGGTCGATGTCGAACTCGGTCCCGTCGAGGTACTCCTCGAGCAGGAGATCGATCCCGTACTCGGTGAAGATAGGGTTCCAGGCTGGCAGTAGCGACAGGATCTCCGCTCGTGCAGCGATCAGCTCCGGGAGCGAGTTCACGCGGTAGCACCCCATGGCATCGCTGCCGAACTCCGGCTTGATCACGGACGGGAACCCCACCTGTTCGGCCGCCGCCGGGAGCAGGTCGATACCGGTGATCGACGCGAAGCGCGGTGTGGGCAACCCGCCGCGCTGGGTCTCGACCAGGGTCAGGCGCTTGCTCCGGGCGGCGTCGACGGCGTTGGGGTCATTGCCGGGCACACGAAGCGCCTCGGCGACCCGTGCGACGATCGGTACGGAGTCCTCCCAGAACGTGCACACACCATCGACGTCGATCGACAACGCGGCGAGTCCTTCGAGGACCTTCTCGGTCTGAGTGAGGACATGCAGGGATAGATCGACCGGTACGAATGCGGTAGCGATGCCATCGGCCACGAGGCCCTCGCTCCAGTGGCCCGCCTCGTCGACCACCACCAGATGGGCGTCCAGCTCGGCCGCGCGCTCGTAGATGAACCGTTTGGCTTCGTAACCGGCTCCGATCACCACCACGGTCGTGTCCGCGAGCAAACCCCTGCGCACCCGTTGGGCGTCGGCGGAGAGCGAGGTCAATAGGCGCGGATCGGCGTCCGCGATCCGGCTGGCCATCCGGGAGCTGAGTGGCTGCCTCGAGGGCATCGCCTCGCCGGACTCGCCGGGCTCGTCGGACATGAGGGCATCCTGCCACATGGGGTATCGGACGCCAAACGTCCCCCGAACAGCGTCCCGCAGATCCCCTATCCACGCCTCGTCTGGTGGCTGACGCCCAGCCCGTCGTTAGCGGCCTCAGGCATCGAGTTCGGGCAAGGGGACCGCGTCGGGCCGAACGTGGCACCGGCCGCAGTAGATCGCGTCTTCGACCACGAGAGCCTTCGTTTCGGTCGAACCCCGGAACAGCTCGAGGATGTAGGGCTTCTCCTCGGCGTGGTTCTCGCATGTGCCTCGGCCACAGAAGCGGCAGCTTCCTACGGCGGTCCGGCGGCACACCCAGCAGTCCATGTAAGCGCTCCTCGTGCGATCTTCCGCTCAGTGTTCCATATGCCGGTCGCTCGGAGGTACGAGGAGCTTGCGCCGGAACGCCCCTGCGATCAGCGACTCGAACCCACTGCGGGAAAGCCGGAAGGCCCGCATGGGTGTGCGAGCGGTCACGGTGGCGTTGCGTGGAGCGTCGTCGAGCAGTGCCGTCTCCCCGAAGTGGTCGCCCGGTCCCAAGGTGGCGATGACTCGGCCGTCGCGGGTCACGTCAGCGCGGCCCGAGCGGATCGCGTAGAACGCGTCTGCCTCGTCGCCCCGGCGCACGATGTCCTCGCCGGGTTCGACCGAGAGCCAGGCTCCTCGCCCGAGCACGTCGGACAGGTCCTCGGAGGTGAGATGGCCGTACGCCGGCAGCTCCCGGAGCTCGGCGAGGGCTTGGAGCGTGAGGCCGAAGTTGGGCGCCTCGATGGCGTCGGCCAGCAGGTGATCGAACGTTCCCTTGTCCACCTCGATGAGCTCTGCGTCGGAGGCCGCGCGCGCCGTCGCCACACGTGGGGTCGCCTGGAGCAGTCCCAGCTCCCCGAAGGAGTCTCCGCGCGTCAGCTGGCTGAGTAGCTGCGTGTCGCCCGTGAAGGGGTGTTCGATCTCGATGTCGATCGTTCCCGCCCGCACCACGTAGAACCCCCTGGCGCGGTCTCCCTGGCGGAAGACGGGTTGACCGGGTAGCAGCGTGCGGAGCTTCACGCGGCGGGCCAGGTCCTCGAGGATGTGCTCCGGGAGATCCTCGAAGACGGGCAGGGCATCGATCAGCTCGGCGGCCTCCTGGCGCCATACCGACTCCCGTTCCAACCTCATCCGCCGGGCGATCACCCGCAGGCGGCGCCGCAGGCTGCGCGCGAGGGCGAAACCACCCCGGATGAGCGGGCCCAGCAGGAACAGCGCCAACATGATCAGCAGGAATCGGGACACGAGTCCGCCCGACCAGAGGTTCCCCACGAGTCCGCCGAACAGTTGCTGCCAGAAGTAGTAGGAGACGATCAGCCATCCGATCGTGAAGACGATCCCTGCCACGCAGAAGAAGGTCAGGCCCCATTCCTGCAGCGTCACGTGCTCGCGCACTCGGATCTTGTGCAATAGATCGTGCTGCACGAACTCC
>Ga0315278_10003581_pt1 | contig 13900 bp, 8 predicted proteins | sample YL17G06_0_MG_FD_203880 | JGI IMG/M metagenome (GOLD analysis project Ga0315278, IMG submission 203880) | Sediment microbial communities from Yellowstone Lake, YNP, Wyoming, USA - YL17G06_0 | ecosystem: Environmental > Aquatic > Freshwater > Lake > Sediment | place: USA: Wyoming | collected...
CGCGGGTGGCCAACACCTTCGTGATCGCCGCCGTCAGCGTCGTCTTCCCGTGATCCACGTGACCGATCGTCCCAACGTTCACGTGCGGCTTCGTACGCTCGAATTTCTTCTTGGACATGGGTGCGTCCCTCCTCCCCGCGGGTGGCTTGATTCCTGGATTCCCGGTTATGCGCCCTTGACCTTGGCGATGACTTCCTCGCTGACGGACTGCGGCGTGGGCTCGTAATGGTCGAACTGCATGGTGTATGTGGCGCGCCCTTGCGTCTTCGACCGCAGGTCGGTCGCGTATTCGAACATCTGGGCCAGCGGAACGTGGGCTCCGATCACCTGCGTGTTCCCCCGGGCCGCGATCCCCTGGATCCTTCCGCGGCGGGAGCTCAGGTCCCCGATGACGTCCCCGGTGAAATCTTCGGGACAGACGACTTCGACCCCCATGACCGGCTCGAGCAGGATGGGCCCGGCGCCCTTGCATGCCGCCTTGAACGCCATCGACCCCGCGATCTTGAAGGCCATCTCCGAGGAGTCGACCTCGTGGTACGAGCCCTCGATCAGGGAGACCGTGACATCGACCACAGGGTAGCCGGCGATCACGCCCCCCTCGGCCGCCTCGACGATTCCCTTCTCGACGGCCGGGATATACTCCCGCGGGATCGAGCCGCCGACGATCTTGTTGACGAACTCGAACCCCTTCCCCTTCTCCGACGGCTCGACGGTGATCCAGACGTGGCCGTACTGACCGCGACCGCCGGTCTGGCGGATGTACCGCCCTTCCTGCTTCGCGTGGCGCGTGATCGTCTCGCGGTAGGCGACCTGCGGGCGCCCGACGTTCGCCTCGACCTTGAACTCACGCAACAGGCGGTCGACGATGATCTCGAGGTGCAGTTCGCCCATCCCCGAAATGAGGGTCTGCCCCGTCTCCTCGTCGTTCCTGACCTGGAAGGAGGGGTCCTCCATCATCAATTTCTGGAGGGAGAAGCCGAGCTTCTCCTGGTCCGCCTTGGTCTTCGGCTCGATGGCGATGGAGATGACCGGGGCGGGAGACGTGATCGACTCGAGGATGATCTCGTGGTCCTTGTCGCAGAGGGTGTCGCCCGTGTAGGCGGTCTTCAGCCCCACCACCGCGGCGATCTCGCCGGCGTAGATGGTCTTGATCTCTTCCCGCTTGTTGGCGTGCATCTTCAGGAGCCGGCCGACCCGTTCCTTCTTCTGGCGGACGGAATTGTAGAGGAAGTCTCCCGAGCTGAGCACGCCGGAATAGACACGCACGAAGGTGAGGTGTCCCACGAAGGGGTCGTTCATGATCTTGAAGGCGAGCGCCGAGAAGGGCTCGTCGTCGGAAGGTTTGCGGATCGCCTCGGCCTTGCCGTGCGGGTCGATTCCGACGACCGGCGGGATATCGAGCGGGGACGGGAGGTAATCGACCACCGCGTCGAGCATCGGCTGGACGCCTTTGTTGCGGAACGCCGTGCCGCAGACGACCGGGGTGATCCGGTTCCCGATGGTGGCCTGGCGGATCGCGCTCATGAGCTCCTCGACCGCGATCTCCTGTCCGAGCAGGTACCGTTCCACGAGCGTGTCGTCGACGTCGGCAACCGCTTCGAGCAGGCGCTCCCGCGCGGCGGCGACTTCGGCCGCCATGTCGTCGGGGATCGGCTCGTCGTGGAACTTCGCTCCGAGAGTGTCTTCCTCCCAGACAATCGCACTCATCCGGACCAGGTCGATGACCCCGCGGAAGGAGTCCTCCTTCCCCAGGGGAAGCTGGATGGGGACGGGATTGGCGGCGAGCCGCTCCTTCATCATCCGGACCACGCGCTCGAAATCGGCGCCGGTGCGGTCCATTTTATTGACCATGGCGAGGCGGGGCACGCTGAATTTGTCCGCCTGGCGCCACACCGTCTCGGACTGGGGCTCCACGCCGCCGACCGCGCAGAAGACCGCCACCGCGCCGTCGAGAACCCGCAGGGAGCGCTCCACCTCTATCGTGAAGTCAACGTGCCCCGGCGTGTCGATGATGTTGATCCGGTGCCCCCGCCAGAAGCACGTCGTCGCGGCGGAGGTGATGGTGATGCCCCTCTCCTGCTCCTGCTCCATCCAGTCCATCGTGGCGGTGCCGTCGTGGACCTCTCCCATCTTATGGGAGACGCCGGTGTAATAGAGCACACGCTCGGTGGTCGTCGTCTTCCCGGCGTCGATGTGCGCCATGATCCCGATGTTCCGGGTTTTGTCGAGCGGTGTACCTCTGGGCACGAACCGTTCCTTTCCTTCCCTGCCGCCGCGCTCTTACCAGCGGTAGTGGGCGAACGCCTTGTTCGCCTCGGCCATCTTGTGGGTGTCTTCCTTCTTCTTGAACGTGTTGCCGCGGTTGTTGTAGGCGTCGAGGAGCTCGCCCGAGAGGCGCTGGACCATGGTCTTCTCGGCCCGCTCCCGCGCGTACCCGACCAGCCAGCGGATCGAGAGGGACTGGCGCCGTTCCGGACGGATCTCGATCGGGACCTGGTAGGTGGCGCCGCCGACCCTGCGGGACTTCACCTCGACCACCGGCTTCACGTTCTCGATCGCCTTTTTCAGGACCGCGACGGGGTCTTCCTTCGTCTTTTCCTTGAGGACGTCCAGCGACCCGTACACGACGTTCTCGGCGACCCGCGCCTTCCCGTCGAGCATGATGGCGTGGATCATCTTGGCGACCAGCACGTCGCCGTACACGGGATCGGGCGAAACGACCCGCTTGGAAACGAAACCTCTCCTGGGCATACGATCGAACCCCCTCGGCCAGTTGCCTCGGAATGGAAAACGCACGACAACAACGGTTCCCGCCTCACATGCAGTGAAGCGGGAGCGGTACCAACCCTGTTTTACCCTTCCCGGCAGACCCGCCGGGGATTGGAAGGAACCTCTACGCTGAAAATGGGGAAGCTATTTGGGTCGCTTGGTACCGTACTTCGACCGCGACTTCCGTCTGTCCTGGACACCAACGGAATCCAGCTTCCCACGGATGATGTGATAACGAACGCCGGGAAGGTCCTTTACCCGTCCCCCCCGGATCATGACCACGGAGTGTTCCTGCAGGTTATGTCCCTCGCCCGGGATGTACACCGTCACCTCGAGGCCGTTGGTGAGCCGCACCCTCGCCACCTTCCGCAGCGCGGAGTTCGGCTTCTTTGGGGTGGTGGTGTACACGCGGAGACAAACCCCCCGCTTCTGGGGGCACGAATCGAGCGCCGGGGAGTTGCTCTTGTTGGCGACGACTGTCCGCCCCTTCCGGACCAACTGGTTGATCGTTGGCATTCCCGTTCCTTCCGGTCTGCGAAACTCTATCCGACAGAATGAATCCCTATTTATAACAACAATTTCCTGCACTGTCAACGATTTTCTTCCAATCAGCGTGACCCGGAGCGTCGATCTACCGGCCCTCCTCCTCCTCCTTCGGAAATTCCGGCTCCGGTTCGGGCAAGGGCGGAGCCTCCACCACGAGCGGCTCGTCCGACTCGAACTCCATGGCTTTGTACGCCGCGGCGCCGGTCCCGCCGGGGATGAGGCGGCCCATGATCACGTTTTCCTTCAGGCCGGCGAGGTAATCCACCCGCCCGTGGACCGACGCGTCCGTGAGGATCTTGGTCGTCTCCTGGAAGGAGGCGGCGGAGATCCACGACTCCGTCGAAAGCGACGCCTTCGTGATCCCGAGAAGGAGCGGCTCCGCCGTGGCGGGCTTTCCTTCCGCCTGCTTCACCCGCTCGTTTTCTTCCCGGAAGATCCATTTCTCGACGCTTTGCCCCACAAGGAACGAGGTGTCGCCGGGATCCATGATCTTGATCCGCCGCAGCATCTGGCGGACGATCGTTTCGATGTGCTTGTCGTTGATCCGCACGCCCTGGAGCCGGTACACCTCCTGGATCTCGTTGACGAGGAATCGGGCAAGTTCCTTGTCCCCGAGGACCCGAAGGATGTCGTGGGGATTGGGCGAACCGTCCATGAGGGCCTCCCCCGCCCGGATCCGCTCGCCGTCGTGGACCGTGATGTGCTTGCCTCGGGGGATCGTGTACTCCCGGGGGGCGCCCACTTCCGGCATCACCTGGATCTTGCGCTTCCCCTTGAAATCCTTCCCCATCTGGACGATGCCGTCGATCTCGGAGATGAGCGCGTACTCCTTCGGCTTGCGCGCCTCGAAGAGCTCCGCGACGCGGGGAAGACCGCCGGTGATGTCCTTGGTCTTGGTCGTCTCGCGCGGGATCTTGGCGATGATGTCGCCCGCCTGAACCTTCTGTCCCTCGTCGACCAGGATGTTGGAACCGCTGGGAAGAAGATACCGGGCCTCGCTCGAGGAACCGGGGAGCTTCCGTGTCGTGCGGCTGCCCACCTCCTTGAGGGAGATGCGGGGACGGACTTCGGAATCCTTGGAATCGATGATGACGCGCGTGGAGCGCCCCGTCACCTCGTCGACCTGCTCGCGCATGGTCACGTTTTCGATGATGTCCCCGAACTTGATCTCTCCGTCGACCTCGGTGAGGATCGGGATGTTGTACGGATCCCATTCCGCGAGCCGGGTCCCGTCCTTCACCTTGTCGCCGTCCGCGACCATGAGGACCGCCCCGTACGGGATCTGGTACTTCTCCCGCTCGCGTTGGTTCTCGTCGAGCAGGACCAGGTAGCCGTTCCGGTTCATCGCGACAAGGTGCTTTTCGCGGTTCTGGACGGCGACGATCCCCTGGAACTTGATGCGTCCGGACTGCTTGGACTGATGGGAGCTCTGCGCGATCGACCCGGCCGTCGCGATGCCGCCGATGTGGAACGTCCGCATCGTCAGCTGCGTTCCGGGCTCCCCGATGGACTGCGCGGAGATGATCCCCACCGCCTCGCCGATCGCCACCATCTTCCCGCGCGCCAGGTCGCGGCCGTAGCAGAGGGCGCACACCCCCCGCTTGCTCTCGCAGGTGAGGGCGGAGCGGATCTTCACCTCGTCCAGCCCGGACATCTCGATCTGCCGGGCGACCTCCTCGTTGATCTCCTGGTTCGCGGCGACGAGAAGCTTCCCTTCCAGGTCGTACAGATCCTCGAGGGCCGCTCGGCCCAGGATCCGGTCCGACAGGCGATCGATGATCTCCCCGCCTTCGATCAGGGCCCGCACCCCGATCCCGTCGAGGGTCTGGCAATCTTCCTCGACGATGATGCAGTCCTGCGCCACGTCGACCAGCCGGCGGGTCAGGTACCCCGAGTTCGCGGTCTTCAGCGCGGTGTCCGCCAACCCTTTCCGCGCGCCGTGGGTCGAGATGAAGTATTCGCCCACGGACAGTCCCTCGCGGAAATTCGACCGGATCGGCGTCTCGATGATCTCGCCGGACGGTTTGGCCATGAGGCCGCGCATGCCGGCCAGCTGCATCATCTGCTTGTCGGATCCGCGGGCGCCGGAGTCGGCCATCATGTAGATCGGGTTGAAGCTGGTGACCTTCTTCTCCTTGCCGTCCTTCCCCTTGACGGTCTCGGTTCCCATCTCCTTGATCATTTCCTTGGCAACCCGTTCCGTGGCCGCCGACCAGATGTCGACGACCTTGTTGTACCGCTCGCCCGGGGTGATCAGCCCCTCGACGTGCTCGTTGATGACCTTTTCGAGGTTGACCGACGCGCGGTCGAGGATCGCCTTCTTGCTGGACGGTATGACCATGTCGTCGATGCAGATCGAGATCCCGGAGATCGTCGCGAACTGGAACCCCGTGTTCTTCAGCTGGTCCGCCAGGATGACCGTGGCCTTCTGGCCGCAGTTCCGGTACGTGATGTCGATCAGCTCGGCGAGGTCCTTCTTCTTCATCACCTTGTTGACGTACTCGAAGGGGACCTCTTTCGGGACGACCTCGTAGAGCAGCACGCGCCCGGTGGTCGAGTCGACCATCTTGCCCTCGATGCGCACACGGATCGCCGCCTGGAGCCCCACCGCGCCGGCGTCGTAGGCGATACGCACCTCGTCGGGGGCGGCGAACTTCTTCCCCTCCCCCGTTTGCCCATCGCGCTGCCGCGTGAGGTAGTAGATCCCCAGCACGATGTCCTGGGAGGGCCCGATGACGGGCTTCCCGTGCGCCGGGGAGAGGATGTTGTTGGTCGACATCATGAGGACCCGCGCCTCCATCTGCGCCTCGATGGAGAGCGGAACGTGGACCGCCATCTGGTCCCCGTCGAAGTCGGCGTTGAAGGCGAAGCAGACCAGCGGATGCAGCTGGATCGCCTTCCCCTCGATCAGCACCGGCTCGAAGGCCTGCACCCCGAGACGGTGGAGCGTCGGTGCCCGGTTCAGCATGACGGGAAGCTGGCGGATGACCTCGTCGAGGGCGTCCCAGACCTCCCGCTTCTCCTTCTCCACCATCTTCTTCGCCTGCTTGATGGTGGTCGCGAACCCGGCCTCCTCGAGCTTGTTGAAGATGAACGGCTTGAACAGCTCGAGCGCCATCTTCTTGGGGAGGCCGCACTGGTGAAGTTTCAGCTCCGGCCCGACGACGATCACCGAGCGGCCCGAGTAGTCGACGCGCTTCCCGAGGAGGTTCTGGCGGAACCGGCCGCCCTTCCCCTTCAGCATGTCCGACAGCGACTTGAGGGGTCGCTTGTTCGATCCCGTGATGAGCTTTCCCCTGCGGCCGTTGTCGAACAGCGCGTCCACGGCCTCCTGCAGCATCCGCTTCTCGTTCCGGATGATGATCTCGGGCGCGGACAGGTCGAGGAGGCGCTTCAGCCGGTTGTTCCGGTTGATGACGCGACGGTACAGGTCGTTCAGGTCGGAGGTGGCGAACCGCCCGCCATCCAGCGGGACCAGGGGGCGAAGGTCCGGCGGCAGGACGGGGATGACCTGCTGGACCATCCACTCGGGTTTCTGCTCGCTGTCCCGGAACGCCTCGACGATCTTCAACCGCTTGGAGATCTTCTTCTTCTTCGCCTCGGACGCGGTGTCGAGCAGATCCTTGCGGAGCGACTCGGAGAGCTTCGCCAGGTCCAGACCGGCCAGCAACGTCCGGATCGCCTCCGCGCCCATCCCCACTCGGAACCGCTCGCGGAGCAGGTCCTGCTTCTCCTTGTCCCCCTTGAAGAGCTCGCGGTACTCCTCGAACTTCTCCCGGTACTTCGCCTCGGTGAGGACCTCCTGCGGCTGCGTGCCGGTTTCCCACGGATCGAGGACGATGTACTTCTCGAAGTAGATGACCGCCTCGACGTCCTTCATCGGCATGTCGAGGATCGTCGCGATCCGGGACGGAAGGCTTTTCAGGAACCAGATGTGCGCGACCGGCGAAGCCAGCTCGATGTGGCCCATCCGCTCGCGGCGGACCTTCGACTGGATGACCTCGACGCCGCACTTCTCGCAGACGATCCCCCGGTGCTTCATCCGCTTGTACTTGCCGCAGTTGCACTCGTAGTCCTTGATGGGACCGAAGATTTTCGCGCAGAACAGGCCGTCGCGCTCGGGCTTGAAGGTCCGGTAGTTCAGCGTCTCCGGCTTCTTCACCTCCCCGTGCGACCACTTGCGGATCTGCTCGGGGGATGCGATCGAGATCCGGATCCCGGAAAAATGGACGGGATCCTTCGGTATTTCAACGCGGGTGAAAAGGTCTTCCACGGGTGCCTCCCGGTTACGTTTCCGCTACGGTTACCTGCCGGTTACTGCTGGGGCTCCTCGCTGATCAGCTCGACGTCCAGGCCCAGCGCCTGGAGCTCCTTGATCAGCACGTTGAAGGATTCGGGGAGTCCGGGCTCGAGGGAGAAGTTCCCCTTGACGATGGACTCGTACATTCTCGCGCGTCCCGGGACGTCGTCGGACTTGACGGTCAGGAACTCCTGAAGGGTGTACGCCGCGCCGTACGCCTCGAGCGCCCACACTTCCATCTCGCCGAGCCGCTGCCCTCCGAACTGCGCCTTGCCGCCCAGCGGCTGCTGGGTGACCAGGGAGTACGGTCCGGTCGACCGGGCGTGGATCTTGTCGTCCACCAGGTGGTGCAGCTTCAGCATGTACATCGATCCGACGGTGACCGCCTGCTGGAACGGCGTCCCGGTCCGCCCGTCGTAGAGCAACGTCTGTCCGCGCTCGGGCATCCCCGCGAGACGCAGGTAGTCCTTGATCTCGTTTTCCGTCGCCCCGCTGAACACGGGCGAGGCGAGGAAGACCCCGCCCTGCATCTTGCGGACGACCCCCCGCAGTTCGTCGTCGGTGAGCCCCTTGAGATACTCCCCGAACCGTTCGGAGTTGTAGATCTTGCGGAGCCACTCCCGCATGGAGGCGGCGCTGAACTCCTTCTCCATCATCCGCTGGAGCTGCTCCCCGAGCCCCTTGGCGGCCCACCCGAGGTGCGCCTCGAGGATCTGGCCGACGTTCATGCGGGAGGGGACCCCGAGCGGATTCAACACCACGTCGACCGGCGCGCCGTCGGCGGTGTACGGCATGTCCTCCTCCGGAAGGATCCGGGAGATGACGCCCTTGTTCCCGTGGCGGCCGGCCATCTTGTCGCCGACGGAGAGCTTCCGCTTCATCGCGATGAACACCTTCACCATCTTGAGGACGCCGGGGGGAAGCTCGTCGCCGCGGCGGATCCGGGAGATCTTTTCGTCGAACATCGCCTTGACGAGCGCCACCTGGTCCAGGCAAACGCGCCATGCGTCGGATAGACGGGCCTTCAGCTCCGGATCTTCCTCGACGCCGATCTCGGCCCAGCGCTCTTTCGGGATTTCGTCCAGCACCTCTTCCGTGATCTTCTTCCGCTTCGCGAGGAGCACCTCGGACTTGTCCTCCGAGGTGAGCCGGACGGCGGAGGTCTTCCCCAGCAGCTGGGCCCTGATCTTTCCGAGGGTGGCGTCGAAGATGATCCGGGTCTCGTCCTCCTGGTCACGGTACAGGCGCTCGAGATCCCGGTCTTCCAGCATCCGGGCGCGGTCGTCCTTCTCCCCGCCTTTCCGGGTGAACACCTTCGCGTCGATGACGATCCCCTCGATCCCGGGTGGAACTCTCAGGGAGGAGTCCTTCACGTCTCCCGCCTTGTCGCCGAAGATCGCGCGGAGCAACTTCTCCTCGGGGGAAAGCTGCGTCTCCCCCTTCGGGGTGATCTTTCCGACGAGGATGTCCATCGGCTTCACCCGGGCCCCGATCCGGATGATGCCGCTCTCGTCGAGGTCCGTCAGCGACTCCTCGCTGATGTTCGGGATATCGGCGGAGATCTCCTCTTTCCCCAGCTTCGTCTCCCGCGCGACGCACTCGAACTCCTCGATGTGGATCGAGGTGAAGATGTCTTCCTTGACGATCTTTTCGGAGATGAGGATGGAGTCCTCGAAGTTGTACCCGCCCCACGGCATGAAGGCGACGAGGACGTTCCGCCCGAGGGCGAGATCCCCCTCGCTGGTGGCGGGGCCGTCGGCGATCACCTCGCCTCCCGAGACCTTCTGCCCGAGGGTGACGATCGGCTTCTGGTTGATGCAGGTGTTCTGGTTCGACCGGCGGTACTTGACCAGCGTGTAGATGTCGGCGCCGTACATCCCCGACGCGTCCGGCTCCTCGGACCGAACGACGATCCGGCGCGCGTCGACGCCCTCCACGACTCCCGAACGTTTCGCGACGACCGCGGCCCCGGAATCCCTGGCCACGACCGATTCCATCCCTGTCCCGACGAACGGGGGCTCGGTCCGCAGGAGCGGCACCGCCTGCCGCTGCATGTTGGATCCCATGAGCGCCCGGTTGGCGTCGTCGTGCTCGAGGAACGGAACGAGGGAGGCGGCCACCGAGACCAGCTGGTTCGGGGAAACGTCCATCAGGGTGACGTCGCCGGAGCGCACCATCGCGAACTCCCCGCCCTGGCGCGCGATCACCACGTCCTGGACGAACTTGCCCTTCGCGTCCATCGCCGCGTTGGCCTGCGCGATGACGTGCCGCTCCTCCTCCATCGCGGAGAGGAAGACGATCTCCTTCGTCACGGCCGAATCGATCACGACCCGGTACGGCGTCTCGATGAACCCGAACTCGTTGATCCGGGCGAAGGTGGACAGCGAGGCGATCAGCCCGATGTTCGGCCCTTCCGGCGTCTCGATCGGGCAGATGCGCCCGTAGTGCGTCGGATGGACGTCGCGCACCTCGAATCCGGCGCGCTCCCGGGTCAGCCCGCCGGGCCCGAGGGCGGAGACCCGCCGCTTGTGCGTCACCTCGGAGAGCGGATTCGTCTGGTCCATGAACTGCGACAGCTGGGACGACCCGAAGAACTCCTTGATGACCGCGGACACCGGCTTCGCGTTGATGATGTCGTGGGGCATCAGCGTCTCGATGTCCTGCAGCCCCATCTTTTCGCGGATGGCGCGCTCCACGCGGACCAGCCCCATCCGGAACTGGTTCTCGATCAGCTCGCCCACGGTGCGGACACGGCGGTTTCCGAGGTTGTCGATGTCGTCCGCTTCCCCGACGCCGTTCTTCAGGCCGATCAGGTAGCGGATGACCCGCAGGATGTCCTCCTGGGTCAGGACCGTTTTCTCGAGGTCGCTTTCCGTGATCCCGAGCTTGTGGTCGAGCTTCAGGCGGCCGACCCGCGACAGGCTGTACCGCTCGGGATTGAAGAACATGTTCTCGAAGAGCGTCTTGGCGGCGTCCTTCGTGGGGGGGTCGCCCGGGCGCATCTTCTTGTAGATCTCCTTCAGGGCCTCTTCACGGGTCTTGATCTTGTCGGAGACCAGACTTTCCCAGACGGCGCGGTCGGAGTTCTCGAGCGTGAGGATGGAAAACCGTTCGACATTCTTCTCCCAAAGCTTCCCGAGGATTTCCGGTGAGATCTGCTGGCCGCACTCGACCACGACCTCTCCGGTCGACGGGTCGGCGACGTCGGAGACGACCACCTTGCCGATGAGATCGTCCGACGGCAACAGGATCCGGCCGAAGGCGACCCCCTCGCGGGCGTACCGTTCGACGCGCTTCTTGCTGATCTTCACGCCCTTCTTGAAGGCGATCTCTCCCGGCTTGGCGGGGTGACGGACCTCCACGGGCATCTTCAGCCCCACCATCAGCGCCGGACGGAATTCCTTGGCGTACTTTTCCCCCTGGAGGGTGACCTCTTCCGCGTCGTAGAAGATCCGCAGGAGCTCCTCGGTGGTCCGCCCGAACGCGCGCAGCAGCACGGCGATGGGGAACTTCCTCTTCCGGTCGATCTTGATGTAGAGCGCGTCCTTGTGGTCGAACTCGAAATCGAGCCACGAACCGCGATACGGGATGATCCGCGCGCTGAACAGCACTTTCCCCGACGCGTGGGAGCGGCCCTTGTCGTGCTCGAAGAAGACGCCCGGAGACCGGTGCAACTGGCTGACGATGACCCGCTCGGTGCCGTTGATGATGAACGTGGCCCGCTCCGACATGAGGGGGATCTCTCCGAAGAAGACCTCCTGCTCCTTGACGTCCCGGATCGTCCGGGCCCCGGTCTTCTCGTCCACGTCGAAGATGACCAGCTGGACCGTCACCTTGATGGGGGCGGCATACGTCACCCCGCGCTCGCGGCACTCCTCTTCCGACCACTTCAGCTCGCCGATCGTGTAGGAGAGGAACTCGAGGGAGGCGCGCCCGTTGTAGTCGGCGATGGGGAAGATTCCCTTGAAGACGGCCTGGAGCCCCACGTCCCTGCGCTTCTCGGGCGGAACGTCCGCCTGCAGGAACTCCGCGTACGACTCCTGCTGGACCTGTATGAGGTTCGGAATCTCCTGGACCTTCTCGTTCTTCGAGAAGTCCACCCGCTTGATCCGGTTCCTGTAATCCAGATAAGCCATCGTGTCACCCCGGGGATAAAACCGTGAATGCGGCGGGGGACGGTCGTCCCCCACCGCGGTTGCCGACGCCGACGAAAACGGTTACTTTATATCCGCGGTTCCGCCGGCATCTTCGATCTTCTTCTTCATCCCCTCGGCGTCCTTCCTGGCGATCGCTTCCTTGACCGGCTTGGGAAAGCCCTCGACCAGGTCCTTGGCCTCCTTGAGCCCCAGGCTGGTGAGCTCGCGGACCACCTTGATGACCTGGATCTTGTTGGCGCCGAAGCCGGTGAGGATGACGTCGAACTCCGTCTTCTCCTCCACCACGGGGGCCGCCGCCCCGGGAGCCGCCGCGGCCGCCGCGGGAGCCGCCGCCGTCACGCCGAACCGGTCCTCGAGCGCCTTCACGATCTCGTGCAGCTCGAGAACGGTCATCCCCTCCACCATCGCGATGAATTCATTCTTGTTCATGGAAGCCATTTCGTTCGATCCTCCCTAAAGGTTTTGTGAATTTGATGGTTCGGGTTCAGCCTGCGACCGCTTCCGCGGGCTTCTGCTTGCGGATGGATTCGAGGACGTACACCAGTTTGCGGGTCGGCCCTGCGAGCGCCTGGGCCAGTCGGGTGATCGGCGAAGCCAGCCCGCCGACCAGCCGTGAGAGCAGGACCGCGCGGGAAGGAACGGACGCCAGGATCTCGACATCCTTCGCGGAGAGCACCCTGCCCTCCACGAACCCCGCGCGCAGCCTCACCTTGGGGCTGGCGGCCGCGAACTCCTTCATCACCTTCGCCATCGCGACGGGATCGCCATGCGCAAACGCCACCGCCGTCGGCCCCGTGAAATACGCGGAGAGTTCCCCGAACGGCGTCCCCTCCGCGGCCCGCCGGATCAAGGTGTTCTTCACCACCCTGATCTCGGCGTCGATCGCGCGAAGCTTCTTTCGGAGGGCCGTGATCTCCAGGACCTTCAGCCCCCGGTATTCCGCGATCACGGCCCCGCGCTGCGCCGCGATGGCGGCTTTCAACGCCTCGACCGTTTCTGCCTTTCCGATTTTATTCACCGCGTCCGTTTCCCCCTTTCCCTTTCGAAAGTTTTGGACCCTATGACGAAACCCCCGTCAAAGGAAGAGGGCGCGGCGCGAAAGGATGGCATCCTGTCCGACCGGCTCCCCTTGTCTGCGCGGGACGGGCGAAGGATCGATCCCTTCGACCCCCTTGGTCGCCTTGCGGCGAACCCGCGGTCTTTGGCAAAGGAAGTTTCCCGTGCATGCAAAGAACGGTCACTTCTCCGTGAGCAGCGCGTTGAAATTCATCCGGATCCCGGGCCCCATCGTCGTGGAGAGCGAAAGGGTGCGGATGTACGTCCCCTTGGCCCCCGACGGCTTCGCCTTCATGATCGCCTCGAAGAAGACGAGGAAGTTCTCCCGGAGTTTCTCTTTCCCGAAACTGGCCTTGCCGATACCGGCGTGCAGCGTTGCGGTCTTGTCGACCCGGAACTCGACCTTCCCGCCCTTCAGGTCCCGAACCGCCCTCGCGACGTCGAAGGTGACGGTCCCGACCTTCGGGTTCGGCATCAGTCCGCGGGGTCCGAGCAGTTTCCCGATCCGGCCGACCCCCCCCATCATGTCCGGGGTGGCGACCGCCTTGTCGAAATCGAGCCATCCGCCCTGGATCTTCGCCAGCAGGTCGTCGCTGCCGACGAAGTCGGCGCCGGCGTCCTGCGCCTCCTTCACCTTTTCGCCCTTGGCGAACACGAGGACGCGCACGCTCTTTCCCGTCCCGTGGGGGAGCACCACCGAGCCCCGGACCTGCTGGTCCGGGTACTTCGGATCGACCCCCAGCCGCATCGCGACCTCCACCGTCTCGTCGAATTTCGCCCGGGCCGTCTCCTTCAGAAGGTCCAGTGATTCGTCGAGAGAGTACTTTGCCTCCCTGTTCACCTTGCCCCGTGCTTCCAGGTATTTTTTCCCTTGCCGCGGCATTTCCCCCTCCCTTCCCGCCCCGCGGACCGCGCCGGGGGCGACTTCATCGTTGTGATCCGTTTCCCATCAGACGACGTCGAGCCCCATGCTGCGCGCCGTCCCCTCGACCGTCTTGACGGCGGCGGCCAGATCCTTTACGTCGAGGTCGACCAGCTTCAGCTTCGCGATCTCCTCGACCTTGTCCCGGGT
>Ga0315278_10003582_pt1 | contig 13899 bp, 12 predicted proteins | sample YL17G06_0_MG_FD_203880 | JGI IMG/M metagenome (GOLD analysis project Ga0315278, IMG submission 203880) | Sediment microbial communities from Yellowstone Lake, YNP, Wyoming, USA - YL17G06_0 | ecosystem: Environmental > Aquatic > Freshwater > Lake > Sediment | place: USA: Wyoming | collected...
CGCTCAAGACGCGAGGATTCGATCAAGGGTTCAATCCATGACTAGAGTATTCGGCAAAGATGGCGTATCCGACCGTGTGCGCCAGGAAATCTACCAAGTGGTCGAGCGCGACCTGCGGCCGTCGTGGGCGATGGTCTACGCCAAGACCGGCGTGTCGGTCCTGGTCGGTGGCTTAGTTTCGTTGTTCTTCTGTGGTCAGTTTCGGCTCGGTTTCAGCAGCTTGGCTCAGTTTGTCAACGGCTGGATCATCGCTCAGGCGGGAATGCTTGGCTGTACCGCCTATTGTGGAGCACTCTTCGCTGTTCTACCGGTCGTGGTGTTGCGCCTCATGTCCACGCCGCTGCAGTTTCGCGCCCTGCGGTATAGGTTAGCGGTACCGACCTTGGTGTGGATTGGAGCGTTCGGCGCCTTTATGACCCAAGTTGACAACATGGGGAACAATCCGCTGTGGATGCTGTTGACGTGGACTGCGGCCGGGTGGCTGAGTTTTTGGGCTATGACGCAGGTCGTCGACCGCTTCCCGCTGCTGCTAGAGCGCCGACTAGGTGCGTAAACGTTTGAGCAGTCGCGACCATCGCTGTCGCACTTGGGCCTGGTTGGTGCCCTCCTTGGCGGCAATGTCTGCGTAGGAATCTTCGTCCAAAAGGCGAGCTTCGATCAAGGCTCGGTCCGTAGCGCTTAGGCCACTAAGAATGATGTTTAACTCCTCCCGGCAGGCTAGAGCGACATCGACAGCAGTGCTGTGTGCCGGCATCAAGTCAAAGTCCGCAGGAGGACGTGGCTCTGAACGCCGCCGTCGCCTCAAGATGTCGGTCGACGCATTGCGGGCGATGGTCATCACCCAGGCGAGAGCAGATTGCTTCGGGTCGTAGCGCATCAAGGCGCCGTGCAGTCGCAGAAAGGTTTCCTGGCTGGCGTCGTCGGCGTCGCCGCGGTTGCCGAGACGAGCGAGGAGAAAGTAAAAGATCAGGCGCTCGTTGCGGCGGTAAAAATGGTCGAACGCAGCAAAGTCGGCAGATTGGTAGAGGGCGAGCAATTCCTCGTTAGACAGCAGGCTATAGTTCAGATGAGGCCCCTTTCGGGAAGTTCAATCAAATAGCAGTCCTCATATCTTTGTTGTGCCTTTTTACCTCGGCAGTCCACCTAAATGCCTGATTCTTTTGACAGGAGTGAGTTTGGCCGCATAAGATTCGTCTATACAGGAATCTTTATGCTATCCTTAGATAAGTTTCACCTTGAGACGAAACTAATTAGTCGTTGGCACAAGCATTTTTTCCGCGCCCGCACCTAATGAACCCACTGAATTAACGGACTTAAATATCCATGCAGACGCTCCCAAGGCCAGATTATCTCAGAATGATCGCGCCCCACTTCGGCAAAGGTCTAATCAAAATATTAACCGGAGTGCGTCGCGTTGGTAAAAGTTCGATGCTACGTCTCCTTATCAATAGTCTTAAAGATCATGGTGTTAATGATGAAAATATTCTATTGATCAATAAAGAGTCCTTAGAGTGGGATCACATCCAAACCTACCGTGATCTGAATGATGAGGTCATCCGGTATTTTAAAAACGCTCACGGCCGATGCTACGCTTTTATCGACGAAGTCCAAGAGGTCGAGCAGTGGGAGCGCTGTGCTGCGTCGCTCATTGCTGACGAGGTTTGTGATCTGACACTCACTGGGTCCAATGCGCATCTATTGGCCTCCGAACTTGCAACATTGCTCTCTGGCCGGTACCTGGAATTTAAAATTTATCCTCTGACCTTCCGGGAATTCCTAGAATTCCGTCGGAGCAGGAGTGTTCTTGGGGGGCAAATCGATGAATTCCAACTTTTTTTGCGCTATGGTGGGCTACCAGCTATCCACTCCTTTGATCTGAGCGATGACCAGGTCTTTCCTTACCTAAATTCGATTTACAGCACGGTGATACTTAAAGACGTGATGATGCGTCATGCTGTCAAAAATCCTGGCCATCTACAACGAATCGTACGCTTCGTCTTTGATAATTGTGGAAATGTGACCACATCGAAAAGAATATCGGACTACCTTAAGAGCCAAAAAATATCGGCCAGCGTCGATACAGTTCTCAACTATCTCATGTATCTAGAAGAAGCCTTTCTGATTTTTAAAGTGCTGCGCCATGACATCAAGGGAATGCGCAACCTTGAACTCTACGAAAAGTATTACATGGGAGACATCGGCCTTAGACATGGCTTGATCGGGTTCAGAGATGCTGACATCAGCGGGGTGTTGGAAAACATTGTTTATCTCGAGCTCATAAAGCGTGGCTTTGATGTCAAGATAGGTAAACTAGATGATAAGGAAATTGACTTCATCGCCGTGCGTGGGGGACAAAAAATCTACTTACAGGTGGCTTATCTGCTACAAAATCCAGAGACTATCGAGCGAGAGTTTTCTGTTTTGGAGCATGTTCCTGACAATCATGAAAAATTCGTGCTCACGCTCGATGTCCATCAAAAAGTCTCTCGTGGCGGGATCAAACACCTGAATCTTATTGGCTTCCTGTTGGATGATACATGGTGAAGTGAGGACCCATTCGGGAAGTTCAACTAGAGCGTTCGTTACCTGGATAGCGTAGCTTGGCGTCGTGCTGATGAGTATGATGAATATCGGGAAAATGCGCGTGCGTATGCACAAGCCTGGCGTGCCGATGCGGGTGGCTATGGGGTTCGCCGGGACGACCTCCGGCGCTATGCGTGTGCTGATGATGCTCATCATGGATGTGTGAGTGTTCATGCTCAAGCTCTTCATGGATATGCTCGTGCTCGTGGTGTTCGGAAAGGTGTAACCATACCCCACTCGCCATCAGCAGTCCGGCCCCGCCGAGTTGCCAGGTCCAAGAGTCCTGCCCAACGCTGATGGCAACGGTGGCGCCGACGAACGGAGCTATCGAAAAGTATGCACCTGTTCGTGCGGCGCCGATATGGCGCAGGGCCATGACAAAACATAGCAGACTCACGCCGTAGCCAAGGAAGCCGACCACGCCCGCGCTCAGCAACACGGAAGGAGCAAAGTCGATGCGACTTAAGCTTAACGCTAGGGCCGTATTAGTGGCTCCGGCGACGAGGCCCTTGGTCATCGCAATTTGGAGCGCGTCACTGGCGGCAATCTGTTTGGTCAGATTGTTGTCAACGCTCCAGCACAGGCATGCCGCAACAATACATAGCGGGCCAATTCGCCCAGAAAATCCCGGCATCCCATGCCACGAAAGGAGTGCACCGCCGGCCAGAATCAAGACCATGCCAAGGAGGATGCGGCGGTCGAAATTTTCCTTGAAGATGAACCATGCTACCAGAGCCGTGAAGACTCCTTCGATGTTGAGAAGCAAGGAGGCAGCGGCGGCGTCCGCTCGAGCGAGGCCGATCATCAGCAGGGCTGGGGCAAAAATACCGCCGAAAAGCGTCGCGGCCGCAAGCCACATCCAGTCACGTCCGCGAAGGGCCCCTTGAGCTTTCGCCGAGCCAATGAGGCGACCGATTTGACGTACCAAAAATAGGCCGAGTCCGGATCCTAAGTAGAGAAGGCCGGCTAACAACCACGGCGAAGTGCCGTTAAGCAGCCATTTGGCGGCAGGAGTGCTGGCGCCGAAGAGAACGGCAGCAAGCAAGGCATAAACATAACCTGGAGTCTCTTTCGAGATCCGTTGGACGGCATCGATCATGAAAGAGACTCTCTTGTTCAAGAGGGCCAACTGGCCCTCGAGCATCTAAGACTCAACACAATGAAAAGCTTTTTGATCAATGTCATGGCGTTCGGACCTCCAACTAGGGTTTAGAAGGCAAAAAAGCCGCGCTCTTTGCCACTTAAGTAGGCTGAAGCGGCGGTACACCTCCAAGTGATACGCCGGGTTAGGCCTTGGTTCAAGGTGCAATCCGGACGGTGTTGCAATGGGCCTTTCCACCAGGTGTCTTGGTGCGACGTCGGCTTTGTTGCATAAATCCTGCCCTCCAGCCTTCCCGCCCTCCCAGCTGCGCGGAATAAGGCCGCTGCCCAAAAACTGGGAGACCGGGAAGGCTGGAGGGCAGGATTTATGCAACAAAGTCTGTGAAGTCTTGTAAGTAATTAAAATCATGTGATAAATAATAAGAGTAAATGATGTTTATAATTTTATATTACTCTATAAAATAGTTCTTTTAATTTGTTTACGAATGATCTAAAACCCGTCTTGTTAGGTAGGTCATACTCAGAGTTCATCAGATAAATTTGTTAATAGATTCAAATGACAAAGTTTTATTGATTTTAGCCATCCGAAGACACAGCCTCTTATCGTAAGACGGAGCCACGACTATGACCCCTCGTTTCATCCCTAGTGCTTTTCAACTCATCGCCGTGCTGACTATGACCTTGGCTGGCTGCGACTCTGCTCCGCGCCGTTCAACCTTGCTGTCAGATGGGGCCGCCGCGACGGCTCCGACGATCACCTATCACAATCGGATTGCGCAAATTTTTGCCAGTCGCTGCGCCACTTGTCACTACCAAGGTGAGCCAGTGAAATACGTAGGCGCACTGGCCGAGAAGACCTTTCAAGGGGCTCAGGCGCCGTATTTGACCGACTACGAGAGCATCAAAAAATATGCCTATGTCGCTCTTGCCGTCATGAAGTCTGGAGCCATGCCGCCAGCGAAGAATCTGGGCGACACTGACATTGCTGATCTGCAGTCATGGATCAGTGCCGGAAGGCCAGAGGGTGACCCGGCGACTGCGCCGCAGCTGTCTCTGTCGATCAAGTCGATTTTAGATCGCCGGTGCATTGGCTGCCATCATCCTGGTGGAGCTAACGATCTCAGCAACTATGAATCGGCCTCTGGTCCTTTGCATAGTCCGATCATCTACGCCGCCTTGAACTGGCTGAAGAACATGCCGCCAGCAAAGAACCTGACCGATGACGAGCAAAAGGCGTTGACCGCTTGGACGGCTGCATGTGGACCGCGGGACGCTTATGACGGTCCTATGGCGAACGCTCCGGCCGCTGCTGCTGCGTCTCCAGCCAGTACTTTGTAGCCTCAGGTCGGCGGGGTTGACAGCAGCTTCAGAGCCTTGCGCGCTCTGAGGCGCAGACGGGAAAATGGTGGGCGCGTGGGCGGTGGTTGAGCTATCATCCCCTCCCTTAGGTAGCGAGGAGTACGGTGGCGATGGATCTTGAGAAATTTAAGGGGCTGCTTGAGTCAGAGCACGAATGGCCAGGTGCTTACACCTTTAAGTTCGTGGTCCCCCAGGCGGATTTGCCGACGTTATCATCGCTGTTTCCCGATGCGGCGCCGCAGCTGCGGCCGTCGAGTCATGGTAAATACGTGGGTGCGACGTATACGATGACGATGGGCGGTAGCGACGCAGTTCTAGCGATCTACGATCAAGCCGCTAAAATCAAAGGCATCATCGCGCTTTAGGTGGCAATCACCTGGTCTTCCTCGTCGGCCAAAGGGACGCCTTGCCTCCCTCCCGCACCGTAGGTCTGAGGCCGTTGCGCTGCCCCACAGCGCTACCGACGATCAAGGCATCGACTTTGAGTCCCCGCGGTTGAAGGTACTAGTCAAAGCCTGCTAAAATGCCCTTAGATATCTTGTTTAAGCTGCGGTATTTGGCTGTTTAGAACCATCAAGGAAGATGTATGACACGCTCCGGTAAGAAACTGGTAGCTACTGCCATTTTAACAATTTTTTCAGGTTGTAAGCCAACCGATGGATCAGTTGATAAATCCACCGCGCCAGCGCTGCCGACTGGCGCGTCAAACACGACCAATAATCAGGTTGGTAACGCTGCGGGGACGGGCCCGCTACTCGGCGGGGCCCCTCTCATGAACACCGCTGACTTCGCACCCACGCCCGGATTCAATCTGACGGTCTTGACGCAACGCGAGGTCCTTCAAGATATTCAAAGCGATTCCTTTCTCTACGCCAACAAGCCTGACCGAGTTCCGCCGCACCCTTGCACTCTGTTACTGGACAGCATACCGGTGCAAGCAACACGGAGTTCTTTGGTGCTCGCCGGCACCTACGATACGACGGCCTGCGCGAATCAAGGTGCAAATGCGACAGCGAGTGCCAGATTTACCAGTATGACAGTCAAGGTACGTGCAATATTTACCTGTAGCGATGGCGATCTCTCGAGTTTTGCCGGCAAGACGGCGAAAGACACGAAGCATCTTGCCATGCTGAAAGTCTGCCGGGCGGGTGCTTCAAGTGCAGAAATGGTGTCGAGCTACCAATATGTGGATACAAGGGGTACGTCCGAGTCTTCGACCGCCATCACTTTTTCGGGAACCAGCGACCTGAAGCCATGCCCCGTGTCGAGCGCTAGTGTCGACAACTCGTGTACCTTTATTGAGAAAAAGTCCACAATGTCATCAGGAAGTAATGGGGTAACCAAGAGCGAAACTCTGAAGAAGTATACGGTGCAGAAACTCACCCAAAATATGACGTCACCCGCAAATATCTGGTACACGAGTGGCGCAATGGGGATCAGCTACAATAATTGGAAGGGCACTCTTAACTACTCAGGACCCACGGTACCACCAACATATGCGTTGACCGCGACTGGCTCGGCGGCGCCGGTACAAGGTACGCTCAATGGATCCGCGTCGCTCAATCTATCTGGCTCGGAGGCTGCGGCGCCGGTTCCGTCGCAGGTGTTAGCCTCGTTTATGCGTCGCTTTCCATAGAGCGCGAACTGCTGCGCGCGAAAAGTGACCATGCTTGTAAGGTCGTGGTGGGGAGATTGGTCGAGGTTCTCGTTTGGGGTGTCCTGTGTTTCTCGAAATGCTTCAACCCTTTGCTATTTCCCTCCTCATTGGACTGGGGGTTGGGATTGAAAGAGAACGCAAAACTCAAGAGGGAAAAGGCACCCTCGGAGTTCGAACCTTCGCGCTCGTAGCACTGTCTGGTACTGTTGCCGGTCAAATAAGGTCGTCTGCTCTCACAGCGGGACTCTCGTTGGTACTGGCAGTCCTGCTAGCTACAGGCTACCTTCGCGCGGCGAAGGTAGCGAATTCAAAAGACATTGATGTCGGCCTGACCACAGAAATCGCAGCGAGCCTTGTGTTTGCTGTAGGCTATTTAGCTTGTGCCGAAAGACTGCTGGCAGGCGTACTAGGAGTCGTGATCGTCACGATACTTTACTCTCGACGATTCCTGCACCTGTTTTCGCGCGAATTTCTCCGACCGGCCGACATTGCTGCAACCCTATTTTTGGCGATCCTGGCCTTTATCGTAATTCCAGTGATGCCTGACCGCGCCATCGATCCATGGAATTTGGTCAACCCCCGCAACATGGCGCAAATCATGCTGCTCATTGCTGGGGTCGAGTTTGGTGGTTACATGGTCGAGCGCCTGGCTGGTCCCAAGATCGGCTCCCTGGCAACGGGTTTTTTCGGCGGACTTGCTTCTAGTACCACAGTATTCGTAACCGTTTCGAGGATGGCGAGAGCTGACGGCAAGAGGACCTGGACCGCAATTAGTGCGGGCCTTGCAGCGGTCGTCGCAACTCTGATCCTCTTTGTTGCGATTGTAATAGCAGCCTCGCCTGTACTGTTTGTTTCGGTAGCTTTGCCCGCTCTGGCTTCAGCACTCATGGCTGGCATTGGGGCATATTTCGCATCGAGAAAAGCGGCAGGATTTGCACTCAATGGAACCGATGAGGCTTCACCTTTAGACATCAGCGGAATCCTAAAATTGAGCGCTTTTGTTTTTGGGCTATTGGCCCTGGCCGCAGTTGTTAAGGCTCAATTTGGTGCAGAAGGCGTACGTATCGTCGCGTTTGTAAGCGGACTATTTGAGTTGCATGCGACTGCGCTTGCCGCAGCTAGACTACACCAGATCGCGAACCTGACAGAGGTTGAGGCGACTCAAACACTGTTGCTTGCGGCGTTGGCGAGTGTGATCTCAAAGCTTGGCATCTGCTGGACCATTGGCTTTGGCCGATTTGCAGTGCTAATGTCAATAGCACTTACATCTATCATCGCAGCGGGTCTAGCCTGCCATTTTGCCGTGGTGACGCTAGTGCACTAAGCACGAACAGCGCTCACAGCCCCTAGTCGGAGTTCCGGACACCCCTAGCGCAGCAGCGCCCGTTTAACCGCCGAGGCGAGCTGCCAGGCTTGACCCTTGAGCGAGTCCATCACCGCATTTGCATGAATTGGCTGCGGCTGGGGCCGCCAAGGCAATGCTGAGCCTAGGCGGCGTAGCTTTTGGTTCATGAGTAGCGCCTTGGTCTTAAGGTTGCTCTCTTTGGTGTTGAAGATAATCGAAAGGGAGATCGACACCGCGTCAGAGCCATTTTCGACGTGATGGGGTGCTACAAAGGGAATGTGTAGGACTTCGCCGGGACCAAAGTCGAAGCACCGTGCCAGGGGCGCCATCTCAGGCTGGTAGTTGGGTCTCACCCCAGACCTGGCGATGAAGCCCTCTAGGGTTTTGGCGGTGCAAATGCGTTCGTCCCAAGCTGGATACAAGTAGACTTTCTTTGTTCCGCGCAGCTGCAGTAGCAGAGTCGAGTAGCGATCAATGTGGAACGGGGTAATACTGCGTGGCGACGCGATAAACAAGTAGAGCATCGGATCAATCGTCTGATCGCCCAGTTCCTGCGCCTTCATCACTAGCTCGACATCACTCTTCATGGCGGCGAAGAGGTCCTTGAAACTCGGATCAACCTCAGGGCTTCTGACCATGATATAGGCGTTTGAATGGAGTAAATCCGCTAGGGAATCCTGCAAACTAAAGCGACTTTTTTGATCGATGTGGGCTCTGTCAAAATCATCTACCATGTTTAGAGAACCGCTACTGAAAAACACTTGGTCTTTGGGCAGGCGAGGAAGTACCTGCTGTAGATTGACCAAACTTAGCGCCGGGTGCTCTTGCAGGTTGTGGCGGACCTTGAAGGGCTCGCGGTCAAGCCGATGGTCGGGTAGAAGACCTTCAAAGCAGCGTAGATTGTGGTCGATTTTCATGTACACCTCCTTGAATGAACATCATCTGCGCCGCCCTTTACCTGCTCTTTGGTTGCTGGGCAGGCGCGGCAAAAAAATCCAGGATACTCTTGGCATAAAGGTCGTCAGCTGTCCTAAAGAAGCCGCCGTGCCCGCGCTGTGGCAGGATGAAGTGGCTCTTTGGCTCGGGCGAGTTGGCAAATAGTTCAAGCATGCGCTTGAGTGGTACGATCGTGTCATCCTCGCCGTGAACAAAAAGCAGGGGGCGCGGATGCGCCTGGGCAAGAAGCGCTGCGCTGTCGAGAGTCAAGGGATTGACCCCCTTTGCTGCGATTGGAATCAGTCGAATCGGCGCGGTGAACATCCCTAGTGGGCCGCTTTCGTCAACTGTGAACTGATACAGACTCGTTGGCGCCGCCTCGAGGACCATCCTTTCTAGACGAGTGTCGCGCGCAGCAAAATGCATGAGCGCAAAGGTGCCCATCGAAAAGCCAAGACCTAGTAACTGAGTCTGGTCGCCACCTGGCTCGGCCTTGAGCCAATCAGCGATGGCTTTAAGGTCGCTGCCTTCATGGGCGCCGTAGGAGATAAACGCTCCCTCACTTTCGCCTTGGGCGCGGCTATCGCAGAGCATCGCACCAAAGCCATGTTGTTGCAAAAATGTTGCCTCGGGATAAAGCTGCAGGCGATCCGCCGCGTAGCCGTGGACGAAGATGATCGTGCGGTGATTGCTTGGTGGCGCGTACCAGCAAGCTAGGCGCGTGCCGTCGTCGCTCGTCACCGTCGCAGCGCGAAAGTGATCTGCCAGGTTTTCAGGTGGCTGCACCAAGTGCCGTCGCGGTTCAAGGTCGTGCTGCTCACCCGCAATGATGTGAAGGATGTGGTAGCCTCCCCACCCAAAACAAAGCAAAGCGATCATTGCGATCAGTCGTTGCGTCACTGCCTGTTCACTCCCATGGACTTACTTCTCATCGCTAATCATCAGGTAGTTGCCCTTGTCATCTTGGTCTTCGACAAACCAGGCGGGATTGCCGTCACGGTCTCGACCTAGTTTGGCGCCCTTAACTTTGGGTCCTTCTTTCCAGCCTTCATCGGTATAATAGCGCTGGTTACCGCTTATCGACGCAAGTCCGGTGCCGGCCTTGTCGAGCAACCCACCAGAACCCATCTCGTCGAGGCTAGTACTAAAGGCCGAAATAACCTGCTCCACATGTTGGTCTTGGTGTGCGGCGGTGAGAAAGGTCGGAAAGCCGTCGATGATATGGATGCCCTTGCTGCGCAGCCAGCAACCAAGTAATTCCTGATAGGGTAGGCTTTCGTCTTTGGGCTTAAGCTTCATGAGCGAGCCAAAGTTGCAATATTCATACGGCGCACCGGTTCGCTTAAAGAGATCGTTGAGCTCTTGGCAGAGATGATCCGCGCGTCGATTGATGCCGTCTTGCAGTGCGGGACCCTGATCCTTGAGGTGGGTCAGGGTCGCGTGGGCTGCGGCGATGGCTAGAGGATGGCGGACAAAGGTCCCCGCGAAGTACGTGACTCCGACCTCGGGGATACTTTGATCTCCATAGGTCCAAAAGCCCCCGTCTAGAGCATCCATAAAGGCCTTGCGACCGGCGATCATACCGATGGGCATGCCACCGCCCACGACCTTGCCATAGGTGCCTAGGTCCGCCTGAATGCCAAACGACTGCTGCACACCACCTGGCGCGTAGCGAAAGCCAGTGATGACTTCGTCAAAGATCAGGACACAGCCCGATTCAGTGGCGATCTGGCGCAGTGCCTTTAAGAATGCTATGGGGCGAAACTCCGGGCGCCGACTCTGCACCGGTTCGACTAGTATCGCCGCCAGCTGATGGGCCTTGTCGCGGATGATTTCGAGACTTTCCTCGGTGCCATAATCAAGAACCAGCATGTTTTGCACGGCCGACGGCATGATGCCAGGCGCCGATGCGATTGGTTTTAACTTTTTCGTGCCACGTACAATGACCTCGTCATTGATGCCATGATAGGATCCGTTAAAGCTTACGACCTGACTGCGCCCGGTCACTGTGCGTGCGATACGCAGGGCACCAAGCACGGCTTCGGATCCGGTGTTGCACCAGGCGACTCGGTCAAAGGACGTTAGTTCGCATGCCAGTCGCGACGCGTCGCCGACGAGGGTGTGCTGTGGTCCGATCTCTATGCCTCGCTGCAACTGCGCCTGCAGAGCTTCGACGATAAAGTCGGCCTGATTGCCGAAGAAGTTGCTGCCAAAGCCACAAAGTAGATCAATGTACGGATTGCCGTCGATATCCCAAAGGTGGCAACCCTGTGAGCGCTCGACAATGATCGGATAGACGAGCTCCTTAAACGTCGGTTTAAATCCGGTGACGACCCTGGGGTCGGCCATGTGACGGCGGTGGGCTTGGGTGGACTCCTTGGACTTTTTAGTTTGCTGGGTGTAGCGGGCGGTAAAATCCGCGAGGGTTTGGCGTTGCAAGTCTGTCAACCCGTCGGCAACGCGCTGAATCCGTGCGATGGCACCAAAGGCCTTTTGCTTAAGGTCTCGTTCCTCCACATCGTCGCCTGGATCCTTGTTTAGCGACGTCTTGGGTAGAGGCGAAGCTGCAATGGGCTGTGGTTTGGCCTGGGGCTTAGGTAGGGGACCAGCCTGAAGAAACAGCATTTGCTGCTCCATAATTTGAAGCTGTCGTGACACGATACGTTCGCGTTCGCTAAGTCCGGCTGCGTCGATCGGTGGGTTGGAGCCATATTGGGGTGCGTTATCGGTAGGACGTGAAAGGGGAGGAGGAGATTGGGGTGGGATGAGCTCGCTTTTGGTCGGCGCCTGGCGCAGATACTCCTGCCGCTTGGCCGTCGGTAATTGGCTGCCTAGATGCTGTAACAGTGCGCTCAGCGTGTTGACATCTTCCATCAATTGACGAAAGCTCAGCGATACACGAAAGGTGTTTTGCAGGTTGATCGCTAGCTGAGTCAGAAACAGCGAGTCAAAGCCTAGCTCAAGAAAGGACAGGTTCTCCTGGTCTATATTCAGATCGATGCCTGAGGCGTCTTCAATCAGGGCATACACATCAGGGCGAAGGGCTGCAATAATGTCCATGTTTATCTCCATCTCCATAGCATTGGCTTCAACTTGGTTGGAAACAGACGTCTGCGGGTGGTGCGACGCCAGGGCCTTGACCCCGTCGGGTTCAATCCAAAGCGTCCTTTTTTCGAACGGAAAGACTGGAGTCGTGATGCGTTGGCGCGGTAGCGCGCGCCAAAAGTCGGCAGCATTCCACTGAATCCCGCGCTGCCAGAGCTTGCTCAGGCCGAGCTGCAGGGCGACCAACTCTTCGCCCTGTCCGCTTGGGTCGCCAAGCATGGCAGTGGCGACTTGTCGGCTGCGATCCATGATTTGCTTGAGCGCAAGGGTCGTACAGACCTGTCTTGGTCCAGACTCCATGAGGACCAGGCTAGGCTCTTGCCAAAGGGTGCGTATGGCTGCAGCAAAATGGACCGTCCGGCGTACATGGGAGGCCCAATAGTCTGGGTCTTTTGCCTCATGGTCCGAGAGGAGTTGCCCCGTGACCGTAGAGATCACCGGGATGGTTGGCGCCTGCAAACGGTAGCCTTGTAGGCGCGCACGCAGTGGACCTAGCACAGGCTCCATCATCCGCGAGTGGAAGGCATGTGAGGTGTGTAGGCTTTTGTACGCGAGGTGCTTGGCGTCCAGGACTTGCAGCCAGGCTTGGATGTCGGCGCGAGGTCCTGCAATGGTGCACAGGTCGGGACTATTGATGGCAGCGATATCAAGAGTCGGCGGGAGGATCTCTTGGATTTGTTCGAGACGAGCTCTGACACTGAGCATGTCGCCGGGAGGTAAGGCCTGCATCAGCTGGCCACGGGCGATGACCAGGCCAAGTGCTGCTTCTTCGGTAAAGATGCCGCTTAGAGTTGCCGCGACGATTTCGCCGACGCTGTGACCGATGAGTACCTGCCCGGTCAGACCAAAGGACTGTAGAGTCTTAGGGCCTGTCATGAAATAACTTGAACAACTTATAGTATTTGAGGCTTGATTGAGTAATTCCATTCGCCATGAAAAGCCTCTTTCTGAATATTCATCCTCTCTAATTCATCCTTTGATACCTTGATCCCTTTTTTGTATTTGCGCTTGTCCATATACGCCTTCACGGTGAGACCAGATCTTGTTTTCGTGGCGGCGATAAGCTGAACTATAACCTGGTAGCTGACCAGTGGCTTTCCACGCCAATTTATAGTGACAAACGAAAAAAGACGATGTTCAATTTTATTCCACTTGCTGGTACCCGGAGGGAAATGACGCACTGATATTTTAATTTTGAATTCGTTCGCCAGTTTCTGCAACTCGCGCTTCCATAGAGTTGATCGGTATCCATTGCTTCCTCCAGCATCAGCACAAATCAGAAGATCCTTTGCCTTCCCGTAGTTTTTTGACCCCGATATTTTCCACCACTTTCGAATTGTGTTAACAGCAAACTCAGCGGTGTCAGCACTGATACCGACGCTAATCCAGCCTTTGTCGCTGCCGATGTCATAAATTCCATACGGTACAGCCTTGGGGACACTAGGATCGGGAAAATCGTGACCATTTACTTCGACCGGTGAGCCCTTTGCGGTCCACTCCTGACCCTGGTTTTTGTAGGATCCCACGAGCTCCTTCTTTTTAGTATCAACAGAGATCACGGGCAACTTCGCTTTCAAAAACACTTTGACCGATTTGTTGATGAACCGGAATTGTTGGTCTCTATCGGGGTGATCCTTGCCCTCCTTAGTTTTCCTGTTGCCCTGCAAGCTGAACTCAAGCTCATGAAGTATATTAGCGATGGTTTGCCGACTGACATCGTATCCCTCGCCCTTCAGCAGGTCGGATATATTTCTGACACTTTTGCAAGTCCACCTCAGGGGCGACTCTGGATCACCTCGGGCATCGGGCTCGA
>Ga0315278_10003583_pt1 | contig 13899 bp, 24 predicted proteins | sample YL17G06_0_MG_FD_203880 | JGI IMG/M metagenome (GOLD analysis project Ga0315278, IMG submission 203880) | Sediment microbial communities from Yellowstone Lake, YNP, Wyoming, USA - YL17G06_0 | ecosystem: Environmental > Aquatic > Freshwater > Lake > Sediment | place: USA: Wyoming | collected...
AGCAGGTCGTGCAGCAGGTCGAGCAGCAGGTCTGGCAGCAGGTCTGGCAGCAGGTCGGGCAGCAGGTCGGGCAGCAGGTCGGGCAGCAGGTCGGGCATCAGGTCAGGCAGCAGGTCGAGCAGCAGGTCTGGCAGCAGGTCTGGCAGCAGGTCAGGCAGCAGGTCGGGCAGCAGGTCAGGCATCAGGTCAGGCAGCAGGTCGAGCAGCAGGTCGGGCAGCAGGTCGAGCAGCAGGTCAGGCAGCAGGTCGAGCAGCAGGTCGAGCAGCAGGTCAGGCAGCAGGTCAGGCAGCAGGTCAGGCAGCAGGTCGAGCGTTTTGTTTGGCCGTACCTAGACGGACACTGGTGGGCGTCGTACAAAGCGTTGACTGATTATTTTGAGGAAGTTCTTGGGCTGCAACTTCCAGAGCACTCGATCATTGACGACATGGTATCGTTCGACCTAATCTACCCGCTTGAAAGCGGAGCGGTTGTATACTCGGATTGTCCGCAATGCATCCATCACAACGCATTGGGGCTGCATAAGGACGGAGGGCCAGCGGTGGCCTACGGGGACGGAACTCGCGTCTGGGCGCTCAACGGCGTGAGAGTCCAGCAGGAACTCGCGGAGACGAAAGCAGAGGCGCTCGACTGCAAGAAGTGGATTCAGGAACAGAACGCGGAAGTGCGGCGGGAGTTCGTTCGCAAGGTCGGCGTAGAAAGGCTGCTGATAAAACTGGGGAGCAAGCAGATCGACAAGCATGGAAATTACGAACTGCATCAAATTGACTTGGGCGGTAGAACGGGCGAATGGCCCGCGCTCAAGATGCTAAACCCGAGCATCGGAATCTGGCACGTGGAGTGGGTTGACAAGGCGTGCAAAACCGTGAGGGAGGCATTGACGTGGCGAAACCAGAGCGATGCAGAGCCTGTGTCGCTCACTTAATTGAGGAGAGTGTCATGTACCAGCAAGGAGACGTTCTTTTGGTCGCCGTCGATGCCGTGCCCGCCGGGGCGAAGCCCTGCAAGACCGATCCTCGTGGTCTCGTGCTGGCGGAAGGCGAGGCGACGGGTCACGCTCACGTCGTGTCCGATGCCGGATGTGCGTTGCTGGAGGCCGAGGACAAGGTGTACCTGTCGGCCCCCCAAGGCGCGACGACGCGGCACGAGGAACACAAGGCCGTCACCGTACCGCCCGGCGTGTACGAGGTCCGGAAAGTGCGCGAAGTGGACCCGTTCAGCGAGGAAGTCCGAAGCGTGCGGGATTGAAGACGGGCCGACATCCAGCCAAAATAATTTTTCGGATTGGGTATTGACAAGTCGGGTTGTTCGTGTATAACCGAATCACCTGCAAGGCCAAGAGGACGACAATGAACCCGAGGTCCCTCTCAAAGCCGAGTCTCGTGCGCCACCCCGTCGTGCCTCTCCTTGCAGGGATGCACTCCACTGGAACGCACGACGACTCGGCCTTGAGGGGGACTTTTTTTTAGAGAGACCCGTGAAGATACCTTCCGACCCAGAAGGCGCAAAGGTTCCGGGCGGCTACGTCCACCTGACGCGCCAGATTTACGAGTCCTCCCTCTGGACCATGCCGCCGTACTGCCGCGTCGTGGCCATTACCTGCTTGGCGCTCGCAAACTATCAGGACAAGAAGTGGTTCTGCAACTTCGACAACAAGGAGATCATTATAAAGCGAGGCGAATTCGTTACGTCCATACGTAAGTTGGCCGAGTATGCAAAGTTGCCGACGAGGATGATCCGTCTTTCCCTGCAAAAATTGAAAAGCCATGGTTTTCTAAAAGTCACGTCGAAAAAAAATGGATACACAAGGGTCTTTGTTGTGAAATACGGGTACTACAACGATCCTAACACCTATATGCGAAGCGGGTTTATAGGTGGTGTGGGCACACCTATGGACCCACCCGTGGACCCACCGGAGGCTACGCCAGAGGACCCGCCCGTGGACCCACGGAGGGCTCATGACCTAAGCAGTTTAGCAGTTAAGAAGGAAAGAAAGGAAGAAGGGACGGCCCCTTCCGACGGATTTAAGCCTCCACGACCCGTGAACGCACCCGAGATTTTTCTCACAAACCAGTATCACCAATATATTAGTGACGAGATTGGGAAGGAAAAGTGTGCTGTCTGTTTCAAAAACGCGCTAAAAAGGGGCCTATCCAGCGCCAACCTAAACGCCGCCATCGAGGCGAAGTGGAATGAGGGAGCCTTGATCTGGGATTGGATGAAGGCGTTCGAGAAGGAACATCGACAGAAAGAAGCGAAGCCGAAGTATTTCAGGGCAAGCGACGACGACAAGGAGAACAAGAAGGAGGACGAAGAAAAAAAGGTACCACTGGTCCCGGATGACCAGAGGATCAAGAAGGAACTTCACGACGCTTTGATGAAGATGAAACTCCACCCCGAGAAACCGAATGCCGACCAGCCCGAGCCATCCGAAAAGTCCAGTTGAGGCGCTGCCTCACAGCATCGAGGCCGAGGTTAACTGCCTCGGGTCGATGCTGCGGGACCCACGCCTGATCCCAGTCGTCGCCCAGAAGGTGAAGGCCGAGGACTTCTACCGGGACGCGCACCGGACCATCTTCACGGCGATCACGGAACTGGACATGGCCGGAAAAAAACCAGACCTCTCCCTGCTCGCGGAACAGTTGAAGGGGGACGGGGCGCTGGAGAAGGCGGGTGGGAGCGCGTACCTCGTCAAGATCATGGAGGAGGTCCCGATCCCGCTGAACGCGGCCCACTACGCCCAGATCGTTCTCGACTACGCCATGCGTCGTGCAGCGTACTGCGAACTCCAGAAGGTCGGTCAGACGGCGGCGGATATGTCGTACCCCATTATGGACATTCTCTCGTCGGCCGAGAAGGGGATCGGCCAGTGCCGCGAGCGTCTGAGCGCCGGGGAGAGGCTTGACATCAACGCCCTCGCGCACCGGGTCTTTGATCAGATTGAGTCGTACAAATATCCGGATAAGCGCGGGCTCGTGACCGGGTTCCTCGACCTCGACAAGTTGATGGGCGGGATCAAGAAACAGCACTTCATCGTGATCGCCGGACGGCCCAGCATGGGGAAGAGCACACTGTCCTTCAACATCGCCCGGAAGTCCGTCGAGGTGAAGAAAAAGGTTCTGATCGTGTCCCTTGAGATGGGTGCGGACGACGTCCTGTACTCGATGATCATGGCCTATTCCCGCGTCAACAGCAACCGGATCAAGGACGGGTTTGCCACCGACGAAGAAGTTCAGCGGCTCGCCCTGTCCATGGGAGCATTCACGGAGTTCGGGTGCCTCTGGATCGAGGAGCCCAAGCAGAACGACCTGTACGCCGTGAAGAGCCTGATTCGGGAACACCATCAGTCCCACGGTCTGGACCTCGTGATCATCGACTACCTCCAGTTGATGGAGGTTGGTTCCTCGGGGAAGCAGAAGCGGTACGAGAACCGGCAGCAGGAGGTCTCGACGATCTCCCGGACGATCAAGATGATGACCCGCGAATTAGAGGTGCCGATCATCGGCATCTGCCAGTTGAACCGGGGCGCGGAGGGGCGCGAGGACCACCGGCCGAAACTGTCGGACTTGAGGGAAACCGGGGCGCTGGAGCAGGACGCCGACACCGTCCTACTTCTCTACCGTGACGACTACTACAATCGGAACAGCCCGACCCCGAACATCTGCGAGGTCGAGGTGGCAAAAAACAGGGGCGGTCGCACGGGCGTCATCGAGACCGTCTTCCTGCGCGACATGCTGCTCTTCGAGAGCAAGGCGGACATCCCGGTGGGCGACGGCTTCGCCCCGCCGAGCGATGCGCGGGTACCCGACTAAGGGCTGGCTTATGCTGACATCCGACGGGCTTCAAGTTGTCGCCGCTCTGACCGAGGCGCTCGAACTGCGCCTCACGTACCTCCGGACCCTGCGCGAGAAAATGGACAGCCTTCCGGAGGGCGCGAAGAAGGAGCGGGACGCCCTGTTCGCCGAGTGTGCGGAGTTCGATGCCGTGTTCACGAACCTGCTCAAGAACCCGTCGAAGAAAGAGACGCACCGTGGTTGAAGAAAACGAAGAGGAACTAAACTTCGATCCGCCGGACCCCGCGCCGTTGGAGGCGTGCGTGGAGGCGAGCGCGAAGTGCGGGAAGTGCGGGGGCGGCATCCGCGCCGTTCTGGACCAGTTCGAGAAGACGGCGTCGCCGAACGCGGACCTTGACGTCCTGTTCACTGTTTTCTGCCGGAACGCGGAGTGCGGCTGGATGGACACGCAGTGGCGTCCGTGGTCGTCGAAGGCACCTGAGAAAATTTAGGAGAACGACGATGGCTCAGAAAGCGCCGGGCTACGAGCAGTTCCCGTTCGACATCGGCTGGTGGTTCATGGGGGGGCGCGACGCGGCGACCGGGCGCGTCCTCCCCGGCATCGTCCGGCTTGGCAATGCGCCGACCGGCGGAAAGGACTCATGGGACATCCCCGTCCTCGCCTTCGACCGCATGGCGCAGGACCACCTCCAGAACCGCGAGAAGCGGCCGGGCCAGCCCGTGCAGTTGCCGGACGGGACCTCGCACGAGGTCAACTACCGGCTGCTCGACGACGACGCGGACCTGTGGGCCCAGATCGGCTGCAAGCCGTCTTCGCCCGGCGATCCGCCGCTCACCTTGGTGTTCAAGGACGGCATCCGCATGGACAACGTGCCCCGGACGTTCTGGGAGCAACTCCTCACCGCGCACATCCAGCGCCGACAGCAGGAGCCGAACGTGTCCATCGCGCTCGACCCGAAGAACCCGAACGTGAAGATCGAGATGACGTACCTGAACTACGACGGCGTCTGCAAGGACTTCATGCGCCGCCGCTCCGACATGCTCGCCGTCGGCTGGTGGCCCGAACTGCTCATTCAGGAGCGGGCCCTCGATCCGAACAAGCCGGGCCCCATGCCCGTCGAGGGGCGGCCGGACGCGCTGGGTCAGGGCGTGAGCGTGCAGACGTCCGGGCAGGCACAGCAGAACGGACCGGGAGCCGCACCGCACCCGGGGCTCGACAACGAAGGGGGACTCGTCTGAAATCCGGGACGCCGGACCACTGGCTGGCTTTATCGACTGTGTCCGGGGCGTTATGAAACCCCGGAGGTGAACCACACAGCCCCCCAGCCGGTGGGTCGATGTTCCGAAGGGAGACTCCAGTACCCGAAAGTCGCCGCAGATAGCACGTTTTTTGTATCAACGGCAAGGATTGGGGACCGCCGATGGGCCGCGAACTCCGAACCCGGTACAAGATACAAGACACGGTCAGGGTCGTGTCCGTTATTGATCCTCCGAGGGACTTGGATAACATCCACTGGGCCGTCGGTCAGGTAGGTATTCTCCGTCGGGTCTGGTTCGACCTTTTCGGGATCGGCTTCTTCGTTGAGGTCTGCCATCCGATGAACAAGATGTGCTTCCTTATCGAGTGCCGCAGGGTGAAGAGGGTCCAAGAAAAGAAGGGATGACCATGGGGACGTCCGCCAGCGTCGAGTGCGTGAAGATGGAGTCCTTCCGCAAGCCGGACGGTTCGGTGGATTGGACCGCCTACTCGAAGGCCGAAGTCGCCAATGGAGAGAAATGTCAAGGTTGCAAAACCATGCTGCTATACCCGAAGGGTTACCCGGAAACCTGCGGATCGTGCCGAGACCTTGTTGACGATGCGGGAGAGGTCATGCACGACAGGCGCGTCCGGTGCCCCGCCTGTAAGCACACATGGAGCCCACGCGACAACGAAGACTATGACGTCTTGGAGGACGGGGAACACACCGTCAGTTGTCCCGAGTGCGACCACGAGTTCGAGGTTTCGACGAGTATCTCGTGGACGTTCCACTCTCCAGCCCTGAAGAAGCATGAGCAAGAAGAGCAGGCGGGATAGGCAGGCGAGAAGGCACATGCTCAAAGTGATCCGGCACTGTCGGGCCGTCGAGAGGGCGGCCCGGTACCTGCGCGGCGGGTCTCGGGTTTAGGAGCGACACCGTGAGACAGGTTGGATTCATGACCGACGACCCCGTCATCATCGGCTACATGGACCAGTTCCCGTCCTCGGAGCAGTTGCAGAAGGCCGAGGAGGCGCTCAAGGTTGGCATCCTCGCCATCCGTGCGGCCGGGCCAACGCTGGACGCCTCCGTCGTGGACAGGTCGTTCCGGGATGCGGAAGTCCGGATCAAGGCGGTCGTCGATGGTGCAGAGAAGTACCTGAAGAACCTGCTCGACGCGGTGATGCAGTCCGCGTTCGGGGATCGTGGGCAGGTGCAGTCCCTTCTCGACCGCTACTTCACCGACAAGGGGCTCGTCGGGTCCCTCGTCTCCAAACTGGTCGGGCCGGGCAGCGACTTCTTCAAGAGCATCGACCCGAAGAACCGCGACGGCGTCCTCGCCCAGATCGAGGAGGTGCTCAAGTCGCACCTGAGCGGGGCCATGGACTCCGTCGTGAAGCAGTTCTCCCTCGACAACGAGGACGGGGCCATCGCCCGCCTCAAGAAGACGCTCGACGACCAGATGAAGACCGTCCGCGACTCCATCGTGGACCTCGTCGGCGCGGTCCAGCGCGTGACCGGCCACGAGGAAGGGAAGAAGGAGGAGGCGGTGAAGGGGAGCGGGAAGGGGATGACGTTCGAAGACAACCTCTACACCGCGCTCGCCAAGCAGGCCAAGGGGTTCGGCGACCTCAGCGAGAACACGCAGGGGACGACCGGCACGATTGCCCGGAGCAAGGTCGGGGACGCCATCATCACCACGGGGACCAAGTTCAGCAGCGCCCCCGGGGAGCGGATCGTCGTGGAGTTCAAGATGGACCGGGGCTACAAGTTCAAGACCGCAATGGACGAGGTCGCGACCGCCCGGCAGAACCGGAACGCCCAGATCGGCATCATGGTCTTCGCCAAGGGGTACGAGCCGCCCGAGATCGGCGACTTCCGCGTCGTCGGCGACTCGGTCTTCTGCACGGAGGACGCCGAGGAGGCTGCGGCGGGGGGCGACATGAGACGCATGGAGTCAGCGTACGTCGTCGCCCGGGGCCTGCTCGTGGCCATGAAGAAGACGGAGGGCGGCGTCAACGTCGAGGCCCTGAAGGCGCAGATCGAAGGGATCGCATCCCTCGCCGAGCGGCTGGCCGAGATCACGACCAAGGCCCAGACCGTCCGGAACGCGGGCGACTCGATAGCCGAACTCGTCGGCAAGATTCAGGCCGACCTGCGTCAGCGCGTTCACGCTCTGCAGGACATGATCGCGGGCGAGGCTCGCGACGCGGCATAGGAGCCGTCCATGAAGCAGGTTATCAAGTACAATCTACAGCCGCTAATGAACCGGATCGAGATGCCAGCCTTCTCGGAAGTGCTGTGCGTCTTGGTTCAGGGCATCCGTCCGTTCCTGTACGTCTTGGGAGACCCGGATCGCGCCAAGGTCGTTCGGCGGTTTATTGCGATGAGGACGGGGCAGGAGATTCCCGACAGCCCCATCGTGAAGTACATCGGGTCTTTTATTTACGAGGGTGACGAGATCGTCGGTGCCGTCCACGTTTTTGAGGTCGAGATGGGCAGTGAAGACGAGCACGTGTGCAGCATTCCTAAATAGGAGGGTCGTACGATGCGGACGAACTACGCGAGGCTGGGGGCTCTGATCCTGAAGGCGCGGCGCGGGCTGCCGATGACGCAGACGGCGCTGGGCAAGAAGGCCAAGGGCCTGAGCAAGGGCTACCTGTCCGGCGTCGAGCAGGGCAAGGTGGCCCCGCCCTCCTTCGGGATGGCGAAGCGTCTGGGGATGGCCCTCGGGCTCCCGGAGGACTTCTTCCCGATCCTGTGTCAACTCGTCAAACTCCCGGAGCCGATTCTGAAGCGGCCCCGGATCGCGGAGGAGATCGAGGCCCTGTTCGTCGCCTGCGGGGAGAAGAAGGAGTAGGTCATGAGCGCACTTGCGAAGGCCCTGTGCTTCTTCTTGGGCCACTGTTGGGACCCGTGCATCCTCGGACCCACCAAGGTCTGCACGCGGTGCGGCTGCCGCTGGGACCAATGTGAGTGGCACCTGAACGAGATCGGGACCGTAGAGCACACCCTGCAATTCTGCAGCGATTGCAGTTGCCTGCTCGAACAGAGGCGGTGCGACGGCTGCGGGCTCTGGTTCCTCGACTGGGACGGCGTGGGGTCAAAGGACGGCGTGATCGGTCGGCCGTGCTCGAACAAGTCAGGGGACCTCGTGTGCGAGGGGTGCGCTCGCGCTCAGGATGAAGAAGAGAAAGAAGACGTGGACCCCGATCCGGAACGGCACACGGATTTTTAGAAGGACAGGCAATGTCCGAAGAAACATTTCGCGATCACGTCGCCGGGCTATTGATGGCGGGACTCGTGGTGGGGACGGACCTTGTAAAGGCGAAGAAGAAGGGTTGCTGCCCCGATCACGCTGTCGCCGCGAAGTTTTGCTACGACGCGGCCGATGCGCTCGTCCGCGAGAAGGAGCGCCGGGAGGGGGCGAAGGCCGATGCTTAAACGCACGCTGAAGACAAAGGCGTTCCGGGCGCTCCTCCCGTTCGCGCTCGCCGCGATCTTTGGGGGCTTCGCGGTCAGGATGGCCGGAGACAGACCCTTCCCCTTTTTCTTCAGCGTCTGCGCGGGGTTCTTCGTGGGCGGCCTCTTGGGCACGATCATAGAAGACTGGGAGTGAACCGTGGCGACTCCGGCTTGCGGTGAAGGCGCAATGGGGCTCGGCCCGGACGTCGTCATGACGCATATTGACGGGCACGGGTTTCTCCACACCAAGGACTCCCCCGTTTACGGGAGAAGGTGTTGTTGCGGGGAAACGGTCGCGGTGGAAGGCACCCGCGAGGACTACGCATCGCACGGTGCCACGTACGTCGCCCCGGACATAAGCAAAACGGGCGGGACCGTGAACGCCGTCTGCGGCGGCGGCGCGGGCGGCGAGGCACGCTCGCCCATTCAGATAGACGGCAAAACGCCGAAGACCATGACCGAACTCGTCGGCCTGATCGCCGAGAAGCACCGGAACGAGATGGTGAAGGAGTTGGGGGACAACGCCGCCGTGATCGTGATCGCCTCCGTGCAATACTGCGGGCACTCGTATCTCTCGTACCGCCTCGCAGGCACCTGCGATAACATCGAAGGGGCCGCCCATCGGGCCATGCGGGACTTGGAGCGGAAGATGGACCTGATCAACTGCCCGGACTACAAGTGAGGAACCACCATGGGCGACCCAACGAGCCACGAGGCGCGGATTGACGCGCTGACCGCCGAGCGGGATGCGCTGAAGGCCGCGCTGGAATCCACCACAAGAGCGGACGATAAAATCCAGAACTATGCAGCCGCCGAGATTAAGTTGCTTAGAGCCAATGTGGCGCGGCTGGCTGCGAATCAACCGTACACCTGCGAGTCACACAAGGACGAGGCCAATCAGGGTGGTGCCTGTCACTGGTGCCAACTGGACGCCCTGAAGGCCGAGGTGTTTCAGGCGAAAGCGATTGCCGAGCATTGGCAGAAGCGAACGGAGCAGACCGAGAAGGAACGCGCCAAGTTCCGCGACGACGCCAAGCGGCTGAAGGAGGCGCTGGAGGCGGCCCGAAAAGCAGTCAACCAAGCCCGCTTCCAAGTTTTCCACGACATCGTGGACGCCGCCCTCGCGCCGAAGCAGGTCGTCCCGGCCTGTGAGCATAACTGGATAGCCTCTTGGGGAGGGCATGTTACAGGCAGGGAGATTTGCACAAAATGCAAGTCATTCCGGCCCGCTCAGAACCAGAGTTCAATAACAAACGACATCGACGATCCGTCTCCGGACGGCATGTAGATAACTAGCCTGTTAACCCCTTTCTTGAGGAGATCGACGATGGCGACGGGAAAAGTGAAGAGGCTCGTGATGGAGAAGGGCTTCGGGTTCATCGTGGGGAGCGACGGGAAGGATTACTTCTTCCATCGGTCCGGCGTGAAGGACAACGGCTTCGACAAGTTGCTGGAGAAGGACGAGGTCACGTTCGACGTGACGATGGGCGACAAGGGGCCCCGTGCGGAGAACGTCAAGACGAACCGATGAGCACCTACGCCTTCGTGGCTACTGCGAGCAACGAGAAGTATCGGGCCGAGGCCGCGAACTCGATCCTTTCGTCGAAGGCATTCGGCGACTACACGTGGTACCTCGTGGCCGACAAGCCACTCGGGATCGGCGAGCACTTCGTCCAGATGCCTCCATGTCATCAGGAAAAGTGGGCGAAGAGCCCGTCGAAGTTCCTGCTCAGGTACGAGAGCCTGCGGATGGCCTTCGCCGCCGGGGCCGAGACCTACGTGATCCACATCGACTCTGACACCGTGTTTCTCGGCCCCCCGCCGATCCGGCGAATTCTGGATGAAAACCGTCCGGCGTTCGCCCTGCTCGAAGGGGACTTAGACGCCTTGGAAAATCGCCTCCGGGAGTGGTCTTGGACCGGGGAGGAACGGGCCCGCTGGCTGGGGCACCTGCCGAGACGACATAGTGTCTTCTACAACCTGAACGGAGGATTCCTCGGAATCCGGAGAGACTGTTTCGACGAGTTTATGGCGCTCGTGGACCGCGCCATCGCGGCCTCCGTCAGGGCCGACATGAGGCCGTCATGGTCCGAAGAGCCGTACACGTCGTACGCGATCCACCAGATGAACCAGAACCTCGACGGACTCCTGATCGACAAAAACCTCGACATCTTCCTGTATACAGGCAGTTACCCCGAGAGGCCCGCGTGGTTCGACAACTGGGGGACGGGGGGGACCCAGATTCCGCTCCCGGTCAATCTCGGCATCGTCCACGTCTTCAACAAACACGACCTGCTCGCCGCCGACGGCAGGGCGAAGATGGCGGCACTGGGGAAGCCCCATGTTTAGCGTCAAGGCAGCCGAGAAGAAGCCGAAGCCCTACACCCCGTTCCGGAAGTACGTCCGGAAGAAACTGAAGGGCAACCGCTGCTACAACTGCAGGAACGGCCACCGGAAAGACTGCAGTTCACAGAACTGCCGGTGTCCGCGCTGCCATGTGGGCAGAAGGTCATGAACCGCCCGGGCTAAAGCCCCGAGGCTTCCGCGCCGCTATTCTGTGAGCCCGGCCTATGCGAAAGTTAAAATATGCGAGTCTTCTTTACGCCCGGGTCGTCGATATCGGGAGCCGGTTGGATCGGCTCGAAAAAAAGATGACGGGAAAACTCTCGTGTCTGGAGCCCGAATACCGGAACGCCCGGTGCGCGGTCGCTCGACTCGCCGATGCAATGAGGGGCCTCGTCGATTTGGAACAGACGCCTGTCGCAGAGGTCGAAAAGAAAACGCAGAGCCCGTACATTTCCGCCGTGATGGAGTTGTTCCGGAAGCATGGACGGGAGGGAGTGTCGCCGGGCCGAGTCAAGGTCGTGCTCGGCATGGGAAAGGCGAGGACCGTGACCCACATCATCATCCGGGCCATGGAACTTCTCGCCCGGGAAGGGATCACCGTAGTCCACGAAGGCGGGAGAGCCGATTCGATTTACAGGGTCACGGATGATTAAGACTGAAGCGGACCGGAAGGATCAATGGGAGCGGCTCGCGTGGCGCGTGTCCGTGCGGACGGGAGAGCCGTACAAGGAGGCGATGGGGACGGTCGCGTGTCGGGCGCTCATGATCTATATTTCCCGGCTCTCCGACGCCTTGATTGACGAGGTCAGACGGGAGTTCAACGGCGAGAACGTGAAGAACAGCCGCCTGAAGCGGATGCTGGCCCAGTACCCGTACGAGAATAAACGAGGAGACCTGCCGTGATTGGAAAGCGCAACGCCCGAAGGATGCTGGCTATACTCACTCGAATTCACGAGCGCCTAGACTTCTGCGTCATCCACGACCTGACTTTCTATTGCCCAGAGAAACCGCTGACGATGGCGCAGGTGGCGGCGGTTGAGGTGGAAATAAAGAGGAAGTTCATGCTGTGGCGCGAATCTTGGATGAACCCTCCGCTCGGGGAAATCCGGGCGATCCTTCGAGAGGAAGTCGATTCGTGACCAAGTTTTTAATAAAGAAAAGCCGGATCGAGCCCGAGAGGGTGATCATTGACAAGCGCCCGGCGCTCTTGAACCGCTACCCGACCTGCTGCTCCTGCAACAAAAAATACCCGGAATCGACGGAGTGGTACTATTACGTCGTCCTCGTCAAGAGCGGTGTCAGCCTCCCGAGCGAGCCGTGCTGCGAGGAGTGCATTTCGAGGTTTACTGGAATCCCTATTAACGAGTTGATGCGATGACCGAGAACGACGTCCTGAGCGTCCTCGAAGTACGCTACCCCGCGCCCGCGTGGGCGTTCTTCCCCTTCTTCCGGAACCAGACCGGCTACCAGTACCGGCTGCGGACGGCGGACGCCATCGCCATGAGCCTGTACCCGAGCCGGGGGCTGGACGTGTACGGCTTCGAGATCAAGGTGGCCCGGGGCGACTGGCTCCGCGAACTCAGGAGTCCCGAGAAGGCCGAAGAGACGTTCAAGGGCGTGGACTTCGTGATCATCGTGGCCCCGCCCGATGTCGTGCAGAAGGGAGAAGTCCCGGCGAAGTGGGGACACGCGGTCGTTAATGGAACCAAACTGCGCCACGTCAAGGCTGGCGAGAGACTGACCCCGGAGTCCACCAACTTCAGTCGGGCCTTCGTCGCCAGCATTATGCGGCGGTCCCACGAGGCCCAGATGGCGGCCCCGGGCACGAGGGCGCTCAAGGAAAAATTTGAGAGCGGAGTGACGTCCGGAAAAAACAAGACAGAGGAAGCCGTCAAGGCGGCGACCGAGCGCCTTCTGTTCGAAGTCCGAACGCTGCAAAACCAGATCAACGACTTCGAGAAGGCGAGCGGGATCAGGATCAACTACTGGCAGGCGGGCGATCTGGGGAATTCCGTCCGGATGCTCATGCAGGCCGATAGCAATTTCATCGCGATGACCCGGGACATCGACCGGATGGCGGAATACGTCAATGACGCCAAGTTGAAAGTCGATTCTCTTATTAATCTCTACAAGGACATAGACAAGGCCACCCAAGAGAAGAAGAAGGCTGCACAAGTTCAGTAACCCCCTTTCAGGAGCGTCCGCCATGGGTCCCCTCGCGAGCGCGGTGAAGCAGTTGGCGCTTTCCGTCCAGAAGTTCGAGGACGAGAAGGCAAGCGAGATCACGTCGCTGATGCAGTCGAACAAGGACCTGAAGGCTCGGGCTCTCGAACTGGAGACCGCCGCCAAGGGGAAGGACGCGGTCATCACGGGTCTCAAGGACGAGGTCGTGTGGTTCCGGCAGAGGCTGCTCGACGCGGGGAGCGCGAAGACGGCCCCGTCCGCGACCCCGGAACCGCCCCGCAAGGTCGAGCCTCTCGGGACCGGGAAGACGGCGGCCGAGATTTCCAAGATGGCCCACGCGGCGGTCCTCGGCGACCCGAGCGAGCAGTATCGTCCTCGCTGACCCCCTACTACGGAGACGACGATGGCCAAGCACAAGAACGCGCCAGTGAAGATCAAGATCGCTGACGCCTTCGACAACGGGAAGTCCGAGATCGAGAGTCTCAAGGAGGAGATCGAGAGTTGGGCCGAGAACTTGGAGGGCAACGAAGGGCTCTCCCAGACGGAGAAGTGCCAGCAGGTCCGGGACTGTGCGGACCTTCTGGAGACGGCCATGCAGAGTCTGGAGGAGGCTGAATCCTCGATCACCGAGGACGCGATCAAGAAGAAGTACGAGGCCGTCGAGATCGAGTACACCGAGATGGTCCCTTACAAGGGGCGCGGCTTCCCCCGGTGGATGCGGTCGAACAACGCCGTCACGGCGCTGGAGGCGGTCCGGGACAAGATCGAGAGCGACACCAAGGACGAGAAGGACGTGGCCGTCAAGAACACGATGGAGAGCATCTTGGAGAGCATCGACTCTGCGATAGGTGAGTTGTCGAACGCCGATTACCCGGGG
>Ga0315278_10003584_pt1 | contig 13899 bp, 14 predicted proteins | sample YL17G06_0_MG_FD_203880 | JGI IMG/M metagenome (GOLD analysis project Ga0315278, IMG submission 203880) | Sediment microbial communities from Yellowstone Lake, YNP, Wyoming, USA - YL17G06_0 | ecosystem: Environmental > Aquatic > Freshwater > Lake > Sediment | place: USA: Wyoming | collected...
CGGACGTATACCGATACACATCGAAAGGCAACCTCGTCGCCGTCGTGACTGACGGGACGGCTGTGCTTGGGCTAGGCGACATCGGCCCGGAAGCCTCGCTTCCAGTGATGGAAGGCAAATGCATCCTGTTCAAGGAGTTTGGTGGCGTCGATGCATTCCCGATAGCCATCGCATCGAAGGACGTTGATGAGATAGTCCATGCAGTGAAGCTGATAAGCCCTGTCTTCGGGGGCATCAATCTCGAGGACATATCTGCTCCGCGCTGCTTTGAAGTCGAACGTCGTCTCAAGAAGGAATTGGACATTCCTGTCTTCCATGACGACCAACATGGCACTGCTGTAGTTGTATTGGCCGGGCTAACCAATGCGCTGAAGCTTGCTGAAAAGCAACTTCAGGCTGTGAAGGTAGTGATATCCGGAGCCGGCGCTGCAGGCATTGCCGTGACGCGTCTGCTGTTAAGTCGTGGAGTCCGTGACATCATTCTCGTTGACAGGGTAGGCACGATCTATGAAGATCGTGTAGATGGAATGAACGATGAGAAAGAATGCATTGCAAAGCTGACAAATCCGCGCCGCGTGGCTGGAAGCCTTGCTGATGCAATGCATGGCGCAGACGTCTTCATTGGTGTAAGCGCTCCTGGATTGGTGACGCCGGATATGGTGCGCAGTATGGCATCGCATGCGATTGTCTTTGCGATGGCAAATCCGACGCCAGAAATAATGCCTGACCTCGCCAAGGAGGCCGGTGCATTCGTCGTTGCCACTGGCAGGAGCGACTTCCCTAACCAGATAAACAATGTCCTTGCATTCCCTGGCATTTTCCGCGGCGCGCTTGACGCGTGTGCGAGGGAGATAAACGAGGCGATGAAAATAGCCGCGGCTGAAGCATTAGCTTCAGCTGTTGCCGACCCGTCGCCAGAAAACGTCATACCCGATCCATTTACTCCTGGTCTGGTCATGCGCGTCGCAGAGGCTGTGCGCCGTGCAGCAGTGAAGAGTGGTGTCAACGGGGTGTGAATGCAGTTCGTTAAGCTTATTATCAGCTTTGCAGAAGTTTCTATTATGGCGCTCAAGGACATTCTGAGGCCATCGGTGGCCAAGGTTGCGGCTGACTCAACCTTTGTGGTTGCGTTTCTTGCCATTCTGCTTTTGGTTCCTGCCTTCGGTTTCAGTAACTCGTTCGCTGCTCTGGATGCTGCGTCCAAGACCGTGAGCGTGGCTGGGAACGCCGCATTGGGGCTCATCATGTATTATCCGCTGGCATGCGGTGCTGTCAGCCTCTGTATGGTTGCAAAAGGACGCGGACGGAAAAGTCGTGGTAAGGATGCTGTCTGGTCTTTGGTTCTGATAGCCATTTTCAATCCTGTAACGCTTGGGCTTGTCTACTCCACTGCCCTTTACACCAATAACCAAGTCCTCAGCGAGCCGTGCGGCATGTGGGTGACAGGGTTTTATGTTGAGTCGCCTGCGGAAAGGGTTGGTATGTCCGTGGGCGAAACCATAGTTTCCATCGATGGGACGGAGATAGGTGACGCCGGCTCGCTCCTTCATGCGCTGGCATCGAAGAGGGCAGGCGATACCATAGGGGTCGTGACAGACCGGACGACCTATGATATCGTTGCAGCCGGCGCCCCAGAAAGCCCGCAGAGCGCCTTCCTCGGGGTGAAGCTTGATCAGCGCTACTGCAGAAAGTGAATCGCGCATTTAATCCAGGCAGACAAATTTCTTTCGGTTCCATGCCTCCAGGGATTGTTGTCGTCTACGTCACTTGCAAGGATGCGAACGAGGCTGACATCATCGGCCAGGCCGTCGTCCGCGAACGCCTCGCCGCGTGCGCCACTGTCGTGCCGGGCGCACATTCCATATTCCGATGGGAGGGGGAGCTCGATCATTAGGAAGAGACCGTGCTTCTTCTTAAGTCAACGGAAACGGAAGTCCTATCGCTAGTGAAAAGAATCAAAGCAATGCATTCATACGAAATCCCATGCATCTTGGTCATGCCCATTATCGGCGGGGATGAAGGATACATGAACTGGGTGCGGAAGGAGATGGAATGATACGCCGCTCCATTGATTTACCGGGGTTGAGCGTCGAAAGATTTCCGAGTTCCAGTTCAGGACATACGGAGCCAAAGACGCCCTGCCTTCCGTAGGCTCGGATTGTGCCGCGGACGATCTCCATGCCAGAGGGTCGAAGGGGCCTAAACATCCTTATTTAATCCTAAGCTCCGACACAGTGAAATGAAAGAGGGCTACGTGCTGGACGGCCAGATGGGACTGTGCGTCGGCGACGCTCTGGGCGTTCCCGTGGAGTTCAAACCTAGGGAAGAGCTGGACGCCGATCCTGTCCAAGGCATGCGCGGGTTCGGCTCGCATATGCAGCCCCCTGGAACATGGTCTGACGACAGCTCGCTTGCACTCTGCCTGGCCGATAGTCTGTGCAACGGCTACGACCTGCGTGACATCGCCGCTAGGTTCTGCAGTTGGTTCTTCGACGAAGGGGGCTGTTGGAGGCCTCATGGGGAGGTTTTCGACGTCGGCGAAACCACGCGCATGGCAATCGGTCAGTTGGCCAAGAAATTGGCCAACGGGGATCCTCCGGAGATGGCCGGCGGGGACGCTGAGGAGGACGTATGCAACGGGTCACTGATGCGGATCCTTCCTGTGGCTTTCCTGACGTATGGAATGCCCGAGCACGAAATGCTCCGGACGGTCGAGGAAGTCTCCTCGCTGACGCACAGGCATAAACGACCCATAATCGCATGCTGTGCATACGTCTCTTTCGCCAACAGCCTCATGGGAGGCCTGGACAAGGAGGCCGCGTTTCGGCAGATGCAGGAGGACCTTCCGCGCTATTTCGGCGGGAGGCTGGGAGAACAATACGGCAAGGAAATGAAACATTTCAGCAGATTGCTTGGCGGTGGATTTCCAAAACTGGAACGACGCCAGATCCGGTCAGAAGGGTACGCCGTGGATACACTGGAGGCCGCCATTTGGTGTTTCATGAACAGCAGGAACTACAATGACACGGTCCTCAGTGCGGTCAATCTGGGTTGGGATACTGACACGACGGGCGCTGTGGCCGGCGGCCTTGCTGGGTTGTACTACGGTTTTGGCAGCATACCTGCTGAATGGGTCGAAGAGATTGCAAGGAAAAACGAAATCATCACATTGTCGGGAAGACTGGAACAATCCTTGAGGAAATATCGCTGATTGGAGTTCACTTCCTAGCAAGCAGCGCCACTCTGCTCGGCGCAAAAAAATCCTTGTAGACGTAGCCCGACGCCTCGGAGATTTGCCTTGCGAACTTCTGCACGTCGTCTGGGTATGGCATCGCATTCAGCGGCAGTCTTGATTGAGATTCGCCGAGGTGCATATATGCTTTGACTTCGATGAAATCCGGGTCAGCCTTTTCTATGAGCTTCGCGTAGCCGCCAGGATTTTTCATGTTCTTCCCTTTCACCATCGTCATCCGTAGGACTCGCCGGCATTTCTTTCCCAGCGAATGCATGATATCGAGGCTTCTCATCTGCCGCTCCCATCCGTCACGGACGACCGGACGATCCAATGCGTTGAACGTCATCTTGTCAGGCGCGCATACGCTGATGTACAGGTTCGTCGGAAGCGTGCTCAAGCCCGAGAGCACTTCTGGCAACGTCCCTTTAGTGACGAGGAATGTAGATCCTCCGCGATTGTGGACAGCACACATGAAGTCGTCCAGACCGGGGTAGAACAGGCTTTCGCCTATGAGGCTTATGGCCACGTTCGTTGGCTTTTGCGCCTGCTTCCACATCAGTTTATTTTCATGACCGCCGAAGCCTGTTAGCAGAAGGCGATGCTTTTCCACGAGCATGTCAAGAATCTTTTCCGGCTCTTCGTCCGTGCGGCTCTGCGTTTTGGAGAATGCCCTGAAGCTGCGCCAGCAGTAGGAGCAGCGCGTGTTGCATCGCATGCTCAGGCTGCATTGCATGCAACGGTGCGATTCTATGCCGTACCATTTCTGCTTGTAGCACACGCCTTCGCCGCGCAAGCTCTTTCTCGTCCACTCGCATATTTTGGCCGCCGCGTCTCCGACGAAACGATACCCTGACTTCTCCATTGAACGGCGCAGCTGTTCTTCCATATCAAGTTTTTGCCATGCGCCTTAATAGCGTTTGTCCGATGGAACGAAAAAGTATAATAAAACAACGGGCAACTAATGCTATGCTCGACATCGCCTACAGGAACGTCATGCGGCAGCGCACGCGGACTGCGTTGTCTGCATTGGGTATCCTGATAGGCATAGGCGCGATAATTGCTTTAGGTTCCGTTTCCGAGGGCCTACGCACGATGGTTTCAGAGGAGATGTCAGCGATAGCGGGCAAGGTCATGGTCACGCAAGCCGGTACAGGAATGAGCATGCAGGCGCTCAGCTCCGACGTGACGCCGGAGCAGTTGGACGAGCTGGCAATGTTGAGCGGTGTCAGCGAGGTCGTTCCCATAGGGTTCTATATGCCGATAGGCGTAGGCTTTTCCGGCGTCTCCGACTGGATGGCCATCGGGTTGCATCCGTCGCAGATAGGGACGTTTCTAGGCAAAACCGTAGGCGTCACCGAAGGCGAGATGCTGGAGGAAGGCGACAGTGGTGAGGTCCTGATCGGCAGCGATGTGGCTGAAAGATACAACTACGTCGTCGGCGACACCGCCACCGTAAAAGAAACGGAGTTCACGATAAAAGGCATAGCAGAGAAGACAGACATCAGCGACCTCGACATGGCCATAATCATGAACCTCGAGGATTTTCAGGACCTCGTCGGCAAGGACAGCGTGCAGATGGCCTATGTCATTCCTGACAACCCTGCCGAGGCGGAGAGCCTGACAGACACGATAAACGCGGAGATGGAGGGCCTTTCGGCCATGTCAGACAAGGACATAGCCAGGACAGCAGAGGGCATCATCTCAACTATCAGCTTCTTCACTTTCAGCATCGGCGCCATCGCAGCGTTCGTCGGGGGGCTTAGCATCATGAACACGATGATAATGTCCGTGATGGAACGAAAGCGTGAGATTGGCGCTATGAAGGCCATGGGCGCGACAAGCTCATGGATAATGAAGCAAATCGTCACCGAGTCTGCTATGATCAGCCTCATCGGGGCCATCGGCGGCGCGTCGGTCGGGATTGCGCTTTCGTTCGTCATCACAGCTGCGGCAGGCGGGGCGATGAAGGCTGTCGTGACCCCTGGCCTGCTGGCCACAGGTATAGGCTTCGCCATGGTCATCGGCATCCTTGGCGGTTTGTATCCTGCCAGGCAAGCCGTCAAGATGGATCCAGTTGAAGCGCTGAGGTATGAGTGATATGATCGTAGACTATATCTTCAAGAACATTAGGCGGCAGCGCACGCGGACTGCATTGACGCTCCTGGGCATAGTCATAGGCATAACAACCATAATAGCGCTCGGCTCTTTCTCAGAGGGCATCACTCAATATATATCAGGCGCACTGGAGCTGACAGCCGGGAAGATAATGGTCACGCAGAAAGGGTCGAGCGGCTTCGTTACTGGGTTTGCAGGTTCTGACCTCAACGATCAGCAGCTTGAAGAGCTGAAGCTCATGGACGGCGTCAAGGATGTGACTCCGCTGGGGTTCATAATCTCCGGCGGTGGATTCGGCTCTTCGGAAGTCATCGTCGGCATTGACCCGGAGAGCGGCACGAGCTTTGTCGGCGAGAACATAGGCATGCATGACGGTAGGGAGCTTTTAAGCGATGACACCGAGGTTGCCATGGTAGGGTACACCAAGGCTGATGATGACAAGCTGGAGCTTGGGGATTTCATCGTTATAAAGGAGGTGGAGTTTGAGGTTGTGGGAATAATAGAGAAGACGGACAACTCCAACGTCGACGGGAGCATCATGATAAACATAAAGGATGTCCAAGCATTGCTTAAAACCGATACGTATCAGGTCCTGTACGTCATACCGTATAACGTCGATGACATTCAGAGCATAGCGGATTCCATAAATGGCGAGTTCGAAGATCTCAACGCCATCACGAGCAAGGATATGGCAAGGCAGGCTGCAAGCGTGACGTCGCAAATACAGCTATACACCTTAGGCATGGGCGCCATCTCAGCCGTCGTCGGTGGGTTGGGCATCATGAACACGATGGTCATGGCCGTCATGGAACGCAGGAAGGAGATTGGGGTGATGAAAGCGATGGGCGCGACGCGGCTATGGATAATGCAGCAGTTCCTTGCAGAGTCCCTTGTGATTAGCATCATCGGCGGACTGCTTGGTGTGCTTCTCGGCTGGGGTATCGTCACAATCGCGGGCATTGCAGCAGGCGGCAGCCTCCCGCTGAGGGTGACGCCTTCGCTGATTGGCTTCGGTATGGCCTTTGCGATGTCTTTGGGGCTTCTTGGCGGCGCATACCCTTCATGGACGGCTGCCAAGCTGGACCCTGTGCAGGCCATATCCCAGGGCTGACTGAAGGTTTTATTCGAGTTCCGGCAAATATTATAACGTATGAGGTTTGTGTGGGCGTTGCCTGTCTTGATGGCGTTGTCTCTAGTAGCTGCCGCCTCGGCCGAAACATGCAATTCTTGCAGCAGCTGCACTGAAAGGCTGGACGCTACAGGTAGCGCAGAGCTTTCAACAGACTTGTCGGCCACGAGCAACTGCATAACAATAACGAGAAATAATTCCGTTCTGGATTGTGTGAGTCACATGATACGCGGCCAGAACGGCGCCGACGGCATAACGGTCCGAGACGCATCCTTTGTGACTATAAGGAATTGCCGCATCTCGAATTTCAGCATCGCCATACGTCTCGAGAGCGCCTCCAACGCCACCATCCAAAACAATGAACTGGTGCATATGGACGCGATAGGTGATGCGTTCTACGTCCGCGGCAGCATGAGGGAGCATTACAACCACGTTGTCTCAGGTGTCACAATAGACGGGAAGCCGCTACGATATGCGTTCGAGCAGACGGGAAGCATAGGCGCTGACGGCGATGGTTTAGTGGTAATCGCATACTCTCCATCAGCATCCATCAAAGATGTGAACTTGAGCTACGGCGACGGCCTGCGCATCTACCATTCACCGTCCGTCTCCGTGGATAACGTCACAGTCCTGGGCGGCAAATCTGTATGCATTGGTGCATACATGTCATCGTCCGTTGCGTTATCACGGAGCAGCCTCGTAGGATGCGCAAAGAACGGCTTAGACATTGAGTCATCGCCTGGATCCGTGCTTCGCTCCAATACAGTTGTCGATGCGGCAGACAGAAGCATCAACGTCCACGGCGGCCCGCTGTGCAGCGATTACCAACAGGACATAGACGCGACGAACACGGTCAACGGCATCGCGGCAAGGTATTTATACGGCGTTTCCGGACAGACGATTGTCCAGAACACAACATCCCTGTCAATAAGCTGCTCTTCCGGTGTTATCATCTCCGGCGTCAATGTCAGCTACGGGGACTCGGTTCTGCTTTACCGTGTCAATGCATCGTCATTCTCAGGCCTTTCAGCGGACGAGGGGATAGAGCTGACCGAATCTTCAGGGAACAGCCTCACGTCCTCCGTGGTTACGTCAGCATCTCATGGCATAACAATGGTAAGCTCGGATAACAACACCGTTTCACGGAACGTGATTGCCGCCGTCGGTGGCAATGCAATCCATATGGACAGCTCCAAGGGCAATGCAGTCATAGGCAATGTAATAGAGGACGTCGCCGGTGACGGGGTTTACATCTACAGGTCGCAGAACATCACCGTCGCGGGCAACAACGTCAGCCAATGCGGTGGCTCAGGCATAATAATCAAATGCTCGCAAAACAGCATAGTCGCCGGCTGCAACAGTTCATACAACAACATGTACGGCATCAGCATAAACGAAGGCCCGGGAATCCGCGTCGAAGGCTCCACGTTTCAGTCAAACGACAGGGAAGGCCTCCACATAGAAGGTCAGGACCCGCTGACGAACTATGTGATATGGCACAACAACATTTTCGCCAACAGCGGCAGCCTCGCCCAGGTAGTGGCGCCGCACGCGCTTTCGCTGAGCATGATGAACCAAGGCAGCTTCTGGGGGCGCACCACACGCCCTTCGTTCGTTGCAGGTGTAGACTCAAGCCGCCTTGACATCACGGACTTGTTTCCCTACTGGAAGGCATTCGGCTGGCTTTTCATCCCTGTCGTCACGTCCGCGTTCATCGAACCGTCGAAAGCATCAGCGCCGCTGAACTGCACTTTCATCGCCTCTGACCAGAACAACGCCACGCTCTATGCCAATGTGACTTGGCTGAAAGGCGGCGCCACTGCGTCGGTGGAAACTGTTCCAGTCCAGAACGGGACAGCGATGCTGCGCCAGCTAAATGGCATGCACAAGCGCGGCGAGAACTGGAGCTGCGCAGTCACACCATACGACGGCGACAACTACGGATACATGATAAATTCGACCAACGTCACGATAGGGAACTCGGAGCCGACGACACCTATGCTATATGCCCCTGCGACCAATGCGACTCTCTACAACACAAGCGTATCATTCTCGTATGTTTCATCCGACGCCGACGGGGACAACCTCACATACTACATATTCATCGACGGGACGCTCACAGCAGTCTCATCGCTGAACGCCACTAGTCTCGTGATTCCATCTGGGTCGCATCTGTTGGCAATCCGAGCGTCGGATGGCTACACGAACTCATCTTACAGCGAGATACGCCCATTCACAGTGTCACCATCAAGCGCACCGCCGGCCGGCCAAGGCAATCCAGGACAGGGCGGCGGTGGCGACCTCGTGAACATATCGTTCCCTGATAAAGTCGAGATGAAGCAGAACGAAGTCAAAACATATCCGTTTTCAGTCCGCGCAGCAGACGTCATGGTGGTGTCAGTCGAAGCCTCGTCGTCGTCATGCTACGGGTGTTCGTTTAGAATGGATCCGTTGTCTGCGGAACTGAAGGCTGGCCAGGCCGCGTATTTCCAGCTGACCATAACCGTACCAATATCCCAGCCTGCAGGGGATTATGGCATAGCTGTCAAGGTTGTGAAGGGCGGCGCCGATGCAGGGAAGAAGAGCGCAGTCCTGACTGTGACGGCATTGCCTGTGATATGCGCACTCGACGAGAGCAAATGCGACGGAGACAGGGTCGTCACATGCAACGTTTACAAGACGGGATGGGTTGAAAAAAGACAATGCGAATTCGGCTGCCTGAACGCCACATGCAAGTCCGAGCCTCAGTTGTGCACGCCCAATGAGATTGCATGCAACGGCAACCAGATACAGACATGCAGCAGCCGGGGCAACGCCTGGGTGGCCGGCCAGGACTGCATCTTCGGCTGCCAGTCCGGCGCATGTGTCGCTGGTATAGACCCAGCGGTCATCATACTGCCGCTCGCTGTGACCGTTGCCGCCGTCTCTGGGGTAGTCGTCTACTTCTACACCAAGGCCCGCGGGAAACGCAAGCAGCTGGATCAGGAAAGGGAATGGCGCAGGATGGAGAGCAGGTACAACAGTTAATGCACAAGGATAAATATCACGGAATTAAACTAAACCCCATGAAGGAAGCCGCTAAGCGTCCGGTCAGGTCGGCTGCCAGGGATGATCACAGGCATGACATCGAGGTGAAATGCGTCTCCAAGGTCTACAACCAGGGCAAGGATAACGAGTTGAAGGTTCTGAAGAATGTCACCCTCTGCCTGCATCCTGGAGAAATAACGACAATAATGGGGCCGTCCGGAAGCGGCAAGACAACGCTCCTGGACATAATCGGCTGCCTCATGCGCCCGACGTCCGGGACTGTGATCATAGACGGTGTAGACACGCAAAGGCTCTCTGACGACGAACTGGCGCGCGTCCGGCGCGAAAAGATAGGCTTCGTTTTCCAGAACTTCAACCTCATAACGACGCTGACCGCTGATGAGAATGTCGCACTGCCGATGCGGATAGCAGGCATGGGCAAGGCGCAGGCAAGGGAACGCGCAATCTCGCTGCTGAAACTTGTCGACCTAGAGAACCGCCTTGGGCACAAGCCTACGGAGCTGTCCGGCGGCGAGCAGCAACGCGTTGCCATTGCTCGCGCATTGGCAAATAACCCGAAGATAATTCTGGGCGACGAGCTGACAGGGAACCTGGACAGCAAGAACAGCGCCAAAGTCATGGAACTGCTCAAAGCTTTAAATAAGACAAAAGGATATACGTTTGTATTAGTCACGCACGACCCTAACCTGAAGAATTACGCTGACAGGACAATAAACATGGCTGATGGTGAGATTATATGAAGTCAATGGCGATAGTTGCATTGTTCGTCTTTGCAGCCATTGCGATCCCCGTCCATGCGTTGGATACGCCTGCACTGGACGTCGTGCTGTCGAGCCAGAACCCGTACCCTGTGAGGCCTGGGCAGACTGTGGATTTGGGTGTCAGCCTGCAAAATGCATTCTATTGGAAGGCCACCAATATCGTCGTCGAAATCATGCCTAAGGAGCCGTTCACACTTCTCCCTGGCCAGAACAGCAGATATGAGTTTTCTAGCCTTGACGGGCTTCAGTCCCGCACAATGTCTTTCAAGCTGGCCGTCAGCAGAGAGGCCATAACCAGCAGCTACGACATCGAATTCAGGGTCTATGTGGACAGCACGACGAAGTACAACTCCGACAAGATCCAGATAAACGTCCAGGGCCAGGCAGACCTCGTCCTTGAATCATTGGAAACGGAACCGCAGACCATAGAACCGGGCAGCCAAGTCCATCTCAAGGCTGCATTGAAGAACGTCGGCACAGGGACGGCGCACGACGCCCGGCTTAACCTCAGCACCACCAGCGAAATCGTCCCGCTGCTTGGCGGCGGTTCAGTCTACATCGGCGACATAGAGCCGTCACAGACAAGGATTGCCGAGATGCTCGTCAACGTCGATTCTGCCGCCGAGGAGAAGACTTACCCGGTCACGATCACGGCCGATTTCATAGAGGAGAACAACACCGCATCAGCGAAGAAGATGTCAGTCGGCCTTCCCGTCCGTGGGAAGATACTCATCGAGGTCATAAACGTCGAGGCAGCATACACCAGGAACGTCGTCAAGATAGAGGTCGCTAACAAGGGCACAGCGGACGCCAAGTCGCTTGAAGCCCACTTAGTCGTCGGCAATGCAACCGTCGGCGTTTATTACGTCAGCCAGCTGAAGGCCACAAAAAAGACGACGCTCGAGTTTCCGCTCGTTCTTAATGGCCAGGCCACGCTCGTCATGGATTACATCGGACCTGGCGTTGACCGCGGCAATGCGACAAAGGATATGGTTTTCAGCTTCGTGGCCCCATCCAGCGGAGACGGAACGATGAATCTGGTGTACATAGTCATCATTGCAGTCGCCGCGTTCTTCGTCTGGCGCAAGTTCTTCAGGAAAAAGAAGAAGTAGCTGCTGCCGCTTCGGAAAAGCAATTTAAACCGCGCCTGCATTATCTACGTATGGCCGTCGTGGTGTAATTGGTTAACATCGGAGACTGTGGATCTCCTGTTCCGAGTTCGAGCCTCGGCGATGGCCCTGCACGCCGGCCAAAGACGTATGGATGCTTTAGAGCTGATAAAAAAGAGAAGGACCATCCGCAAATTCCAGCAGAGGCGCATCCGCCAATGCGTCCTGGAAGGCTGCCTCGAGGCCGCGCGCCTCGCCCCGTCAGCGATGAACCTGCAGCCTCTTGAATACATCTTAGTGACAGAGCAGCTGGAACGCATTTTCTCTTGCACACGATGGGCCGGCTACGAAAAAGAAGCAGGGCCCAAACCAGGGGAGGAGCCTGTAGCATACATAATAATCCTGATGAACCGCAGCGTAAGCAGCGACGCGGCGTATGACGTTGGACTTGCCGCTGAGAACATCTTGCTTTCTGCATTAGGGGCTGGCATCGCTTCATGCGTCCTAGGCGCATTGGACAGGCCTAAACTGGCCAAGGCAATGGGTATACCAGCGACGCATTCCATAGAGCTGGCCATAGCATTAGGTTATCCGAAGCAACGGTCCGTCGTCGAGGATGGGAAGGACTTGAAATACCGGGTCGACAGCAAGGGCATCGTCCACATACCTAAGAGGCCGCTGCAGTCCATAGTCCACAATGAACGGTTCTAGTCCGTTAAAGGTCAAGGCCGTAAAGTTTCGCTATTTCGTTGACAGTTTCAATAGACGACCCGCTATGACTGGCTATATAGTCGACCAAAGGAACGTCGATGCATGCGACTGTCCACAACCCGCGCTTTATTTCAGCATCCAGTTGCTCCGGAGTCCAGGTCGCTTTGAAGCCGTGAAGGCTGTCCTTTGGTCGGACAGTTCCTATGACAGTCGTTTTGTCAGGGTCGTAACCCACAATCAGTATCTCAGCGCCTCTATAAATGCCGCTGGGTGAGCTGCATTCGTTTGCGCGCAGCAGCTGCCCTTTTTTCACTGCATGGCCTGACGGCAGATTATCAAGCTTTGCGTACAGTTCCGTCACTAGGCTAGCATACCCTTCCTGATTCGCTGTCATATCCAGTATTGGGAGATAAGTTTCTTAAGCAGTCCGCTTGAGAACCCATTCTATAAGCGGCGTAGTGTATGGTTCCAAAGCCAGCTTCAGCGCATCTTTTGGCTTCACCCACACGAAGCTTTCGGCCTCGTCGTTTAGTTTTACATTCGTTGAGTCCGTTCGACAGAAGAAATCCAGGAAGATGAAATGCCTGCGCTTGTGGTAGGCAGGGTCGAATATGAAATCAGAGGGTTTTATGAACTCCAAGTCATGAATTTCAAGCCCTGTCTCTTCATTGACCTCGCGCTTTATGGCATGCTCAAGCGTCTCGCCCAGGTCTATGTGTCCGCCAGGCACGACGTATTTGCCATACCATTTATGTGATTTAAGGAGAAGGATGTTGCCTTCAGGGTTCATTATCACTGCCCCGACCGTAGGCGTCGGTCCAGTCTGGTCCATACTTTCCATTTCATTGCATGGTTAAAATCCATGCATTCGAGCAAGCATAAAAGCAAGACGCTACATAATAATACACAACAAAGGTGATTCGTATTCCCTGCGGAAAGAAAAGAAAAAAAGCGAAGATAAAGAAGCATAAGCTCAAGAAGAGACAAAAGAAGATGAGACATAAGAAGAAGAAATAGGTCGCTTATGGATGAGCTTAAGCAAGCCAGGATATCCGTCAGTCTCCATCTGGCCGCTGCCATCGCCGTTGGGTGGACGTCATGGATCATCTCCCTCGCATATACGAAATGGATATGCGCCGCGCTTGGCTTCCTTGTTCTCGGGGCAATCAGCCTGGTGCTCATGAAGAGGATGAAAGTGACAGGGAAATGGCTCTCAGGGAATGGGACTATCATCTACATTTTCGCCTGGGCCGTGGCTTGGGTGCTATTCTACAACTTAGCCTGAAAAGCATGCAAGGCGTTCAATATCCCCACACGAGGGCTTTGTAGGTACGTTGTTTTTTTATAAAGACAGTCGTTTTTGTTTTTAGTGGCTTTTATGGACTCGACATCGCATTTCAATACCTTCATATTTTCCTTGTCGGACGCCCGGAGTATGTAGGCGGTAAACATTCTCAGAGCGGTAAGCTTAAAAACCCTTGTTCCAATTTCCACGCATGGCCAGTGAAGATACAGAAAAAATGACCACGACGATCGAGGTCGACAAAGACATATTTCTGAAGTTCAAGGCGCTCTGCGTACTCAACGAGACTACGCTCTCCAATGAGATAGAGCGTCTCATACGAAAGCGTGTTGAAGAGCTATCCAAGAACTTCAGCCTTAACGCGTCTTAGTCCTTCCTTCCTGTTCCATGCGATGCTTATGTACGTCAGGATACCTGCCGACAGGGTCGGCGTTCTGCTTGGGAAGGAAGGCTCGTCAAAGGTGGCGATAGAGAAAGCTACAGGATGC
>Ga0315278_10003585_pt1 | contig 13898 bp, 19 predicted proteins | sample YL17G06_0_MG_FD_203880 | JGI IMG/M metagenome (GOLD analysis project Ga0315278, IMG submission 203880) | Sediment microbial communities from Yellowstone Lake, YNP, Wyoming, USA - YL17G06_0 | ecosystem: Environmental > Aquatic > Freshwater > Lake > Sediment | place: USA: Wyoming | collected...
CGTTCAGGTGAGATCGAATCGTCACTTTGGTGGCATCGAGTACAAGGGGAAGTACGGCAAGGTGGTGGGGGTCGATCCGGGCGTACGCCACGTTGAACTCTTCTCAGTGCAGTTTGCTTGCGGCGCTATTTGCGTGTTTACTGGTATTGAGATTCATCCGGTGCGCCTACTTGGCGGCGAGGTCGCGTCATTATGAGTGCAGCTGCTATACTGTACACAGTGCGGTTGACTCTCTTCAATCTTCTTCAGACGTTGAAGGGTGAAGACTCGGCGGAGTTCTGGAAGATCATCGACGATATCAATTCTGTGCGCCTTCTTTATGACGCGCAAGCGAAAGCCGTGCAGTTTGCAGACGCGGGTATTGCTGCTGTTGTTGCCGAGACGGCCATAACCTCGGTGTGTCTACCTCCTCCGCGGTTGGGGTACGACTATGAAGATAGCTGATGCTCTAGCGCTGATCGAAAAGAATGGTAAGCGCAGTCACGGATTCCGGGTAAGCTTCGATCGCGTAGTCGAGGGTGGGGCTATTCTCGAGTCGGACTACACGCCTGCTTGCGACGAGCCCCCGTTTAAGGAAGAAGAGCAGGCTTGGGAGTTTGCTGCCGTGCTGGCCAAGGCCGGCCAACGAGAAGGGCTCTGCAACTTTTATGTTGTGTTTGCCGCGGACCACGTTCCTGTACCTGGTTGGTTTAGCCGGCGCATTCCAAATAGGGAGGAGTGTAGGCGCGATGTTGTTCCCCCTGACAACACTATTCGCGCTGAGGAGGTGAGGTGAGGGATAGAATCTTTAATCAGAAGGACTCCGATGTTTGCCGGCATTGCCCGTATGAAACGCACCCCTTCGTTCCGGGCACAGGCAATCTTAAAGCTCGACTTGTTGTGATTGCCCGCGACCCCGGCATTGACGAGGAGGAGCAGGCAGAGCCTCTTGTAGGTGACGTAGGTCAGATTTTTGAAGCGTCATTTAATGAGGCGGGTAAGAGTGCGGGCATTACACGCGAAGATGTGTTCTGTACGTACACTGTTAAGTGCCGACCTCCTGATAGCGTTGCGGGCACTACAGACTGGAAGCAGGCTTCGGTACAGTGCGCACATTATTTGAAAGAAGAACTGCGTCTGTTAAAGCCTCGGGTTATATTGGCGATGGGTAATGAAGCGTTGCACGCAGCGCGCGGCGGGCAGGTGATTGGCGGCATCACGCAGCATCGAGGGCAGGTTAGTATTCTTGAGGGTGGGGGCAAGTTAGTACCTGCGTTCCATCCTGCATTCATCCTTAGGAATCCTGCTGTGCTACCGATTTATATTCGCGATTTGGAAAAGGCCGTGACTGAGTTGAGTTCTAAGCATGTTGTATCGAAGGATGACGAGCTCGGGTATGAGCACAGGGTAATCGACACTATCCAGAAGTTTGCTAAGATGATGGTGCGTATGCGCCAGGCGAAGATCATTTCTGTGGACACGGAAACCACAGGTCTTTCCTGGGTGCATCATCAAATCATCTGTACTGGTCTCTGCATAGACGACGAGCTTGGGTACGTGATACCGTTTCGCACGTTCAAGGTCAAGGAGATCGAGGGCGAAACGAGCACAGGGAAGAAGCGGAAGATCAAGAAGGCCGTCATCAAGCCGTTCTGGTCACCTTCAGATTTCCGGCGCATCAAGTCCGACCTCAACGACCTCTTCCGGGATACCTCAATCACGAAGCTTCTGCAGAATGCTAAGTTTGATTTTCACTTCCTCTGGCAGGAGGGGATTAAGATCAAGGGCTTGGCGTTCGATGACACTATGGTCATGCAACACATGATCGACGAGAACGCGCCGCGTGATCTGAAGACTCTGGTTTCGTTGCATGCTCCCCATATGGCTGGTTACGAGCGCAGAATCAAAGCGCAGGAGGAGTACTCACTCAATTTGGTGGCTGTGACCCCCGATGTATTGTACCAGTACAACGCCGGTGATGTTGTAGGGACTAGGCTCATTCGTAAACCTTTGGTTGCGGCGATGAAGAAGGAGCTAGTCTACGACTACTACAAGAAGCGCAGCATTCCGATCCTGCGGTTCCTATTCGACATCGAACGCCGTGGCGTGATGATCGGCCGCCAAGAGCTTGCGCAGGTGAAGCGAGAAGTTGAGCAGAAGTTAGCACGTTTAATGCGGAAGATGGCCGAGGAGAATGGTGGCAAGAAGTTTAACCCTGACGCCCCTGCCGCTGTCTCAGAGATCTTGTTTCAGCGTCGCGGTCTACCTGTGGTCTCGACGTCTGACAAGACGGGTGCGGCCTCTACGAACAAGGCTACTCTTGAAGTGCTGGTTAAGGACCACGGCGATAAGATGAGCGAGCACATGCTCGAGTACCGGTCGTTGAAGAAGTTGTATAGCACGTACATGGTAGGACTGCATGAGCTTCTTGACAAGGACGGACGGCTGCACACCACGTTTAGACAGGCGCGCGCGGTTACCGGTCGGCTCTCGTCCTCAGAACCCAATCTGCAGAATATCCCGCGAAAAGGGCCGATGCGTAAGATGTTTGTTGCTCCTGCTGGGTGGAAGTTAATTTGCGGTGACTTGTCGCAGGCAGAGTATCGTGTGGCTGCGATCATCTCCGGCGACAAGAACATGCTCAAGGCGTTTGCGACAGGTCGAGACTTCCACGACGAGGTTGCGCGCGTCATCTACCGGTTGACCCCAGGCCAGAAGATTGGCAAGGCTAAGCGTATTGTAGCCAAGGCGTGGAATTTCGGTACGTTGTACGGCAAGCGTGAAGAAGACACCGCGCGAGACTGCGGTGTGCCCTGGGATGAAGCGAAGGTGTACTTCGAGCGGTACTGGAAAGAGTTCGCGCAGTTGCGGAGACACATGAAGCGCGTTCCGAAGCTGATCGATAAGCAGGGGTTCATTCGGAATATGTTTGGGCGGAAACGCCGGTTCAACGTCGCTGAGGCTTCTCGCACACGCGGCGGCATGGGTCATGTGTATCGAGAAGGTCTCAACTTCGAGCCGCAGTCGTGCGCATCCGAGGTGAATACTTGGGCTGGACGTCAGGCGCAGCGTCGATATAATAAGTTGAAGATGCGGTCGAGTGTTGTTCTTTTGGTGCATGATTCGGTTATGGTGGAGGCGCCCGATAACGAGGTTGTTGCTGCGGCGCGTATTCTTCATGAGGAGATGACACGTCCTGTGCCTGAACTGCAGGGGCATACGTTCCCCACAGAGATGGGCATAGGGCAGACGTGGCACGATGCCGAGTTGGACGCGAAGAAGGAAGACGCGTTTGGCAGTTTTGGGGAGATCGCTACGGTTGTTAAGCGTTTTAGAAGAAGGAGGAACGCGGTATGAGCAGTAAGAAGAAGCGGAAGAGTAGTAAGGGCGCTACGTTGCGAGACCTTGCTGATATGGCGGACAGTGCCGGCGTCGAGTTACATGTGGATGGGTATCAACGGCACAATCTCGATACCCCTGCCGGGGCAGCTACGACGGCTGTCGATACTTCGTTCGATACCTGGCAGGTTGTTAACCATCCGCCACACTACCAGAAGGTCCCGGGGATCGAGTGTATTCAGGTGGCCGAGAATTTTTCGTTTTCGATCGGGAACGCCATCAAGTACCTCTGGCGAGCGGATGAGAAGGGTGACGCGGTCGTCGATTTGCGGAAGGCTGCGTGGTATATCGAGAGGGAAATCGCGCGTCGGATTGGGTGGAAGTGATGCACCTATGTCTGACGGTACCTCGCGGGCACTTGAACCTTATCGACATCAACCGCTCTAGCCCCATCATGTTCGCAGAGGCCGCAATGCTCCGAGATGTCCCTGAGTACGCCGATTTGTTCCGCACGTATGACGGTGCCGTGCTCGTGGATAACAGTCCCTTCAAGGCCGGGGTGCACTCTGGTTATGGCGATCCTAGTCTGTCGTTTGTCGATATCCTTAAGTTGTCCGACCGCTTCACCCACCCTATCGTAGTACTTCCAGATGTGCGTGGTAACGCCGCGGAGACGTACGAAAACGCTGCGCAGGCTATCTCTGCTATGTCGGAGCTGTATCACCCGCTATGCATGCCGCGTACGTGCTTTGTGGCGCAGGGACGCGACTGGGACGAGTGGTGGCAGGGGTTTATGCGCGCAGAGGAGATGCTTAAGCCCGACATGATCGGCGTACCCTACATTCTCGATTTTCACTCGCCTAACTCTCTTCTGACGCGCGAGACGCGTGAAACGTTTAAGAAGCTTCGCGATCGCGAAGCTTCGCAGGCCTGGACCTGGGCGCTGAATAGGGCGGAGCTTGTTCTGTCGATACAACAGCTTGGTCTTGAGTTCCATGAGAGTAGGTTGCTGCATCTTTTTGGTCTCGGCCATCCTATTGAGCTGATGTTCTACGCCGACGAAGCGGCACCCGATGTTTACTCGCTGGATACTACGCTGCCGTTTGTGGCCGCAGTGAACGGGCTTGTATTCGACGCCCCCGACAACGCGGAAGAGACGTTCTATGGTCCTACTATTGCGAAGCCCATTTGGGCGGGCAGTCACTATTTATCCAACATGGAGGTGTATCCGGAGGCTACTGTTGAGTTGTTTCACCGCAACCAGTCTGCTATGTATCGAGCACTTAAAACAGGTAGTTACCATTCGATTGTTGACGCTGGAGGTGTTTTGTGAAGACGAAGCAACGTGTTCGTGATGAAGAGGAAGAAACCCCGACCGTCCGCAAATACTTCAGACCCGATATCGACGCGGTCCGTAAGAAGATGGCGCAGATGAAGAGCCGCCGATCTTCGATGTGGAAGCCCGTGACAGGCAAGAACATGATTCGCATTTTGCCCCCTTGGAGCAAGTCGGGTCAGTGGTTCAAAGAGGCGATGGCGCATTGGGTTGACGCACCTGGCGGTGGTGGTAAGCGCCGCATGATCGGTTGCCCTACGCTCGGAGGCGAGCGTTGTGCGATCTGTGAGAGGCGGGCCAAGTACGGCGAAAGCAGCAGCCTGAAGAAGCAGAAGATGTCGGAGAAGCTTGCCCCGAGCCTTTCTTTCCACGTCAATATGGTCGATTTGAAAGACCCGGAAGCCGGCGTGCAGACAGCCCGACTCACCGAGAAGACGATCGGCGACCTTCTCGAGTATTTCATGGACCCTGAGTGGGGAGATTTTACTTCTCCGAAGAAGGGTCACAGCCTTATCCTCGTTCGCGAGGGTGAGGGTATGCAGACGAAGTACAGTATCAAGCCGCAGCGTAACTCGTCTCCGTTGGACGATATGGGTTGGCTCGACTCGATTAACGACCTCGACAAGTCGTTCCGCACCCCCACATTTGCCGAGACGGTCGCCTTCCTTCGTGAGCTTGATGGCGAGGACGCCGACGAGGATGAGGATGAGGATGACGACGAGAAGCCGTTGAAGAAGCGTCGCCCGCGGCAGACGACCGACGACGAAGAAGACGATTAGTTTCTAGGCCTAGGCACGGCTGCACAGATTGGGACCTTCAATCCCACCTGCGCGGGTTCAACTCCCGCTCGGCCACATCGGTTTTCCTGTGGCGCGGCAGAGTGACAGGTTATTCGCGGGTGTTCTTTTTGGCGTCGTCCCTTAGACCCTGCGTTACTCTTGCCGCGCCACTTCACTGGAGGTTTCGTGAAGAAGAACGACTTCTCAATTGGGAGCGTCATTGCCGACGTCAATAAAAAGTTTGGTAAGGATAAGGCTGGCCTTGCGTCTGAGCAGAAGATTCTCCCTGCGTGCATGGGTGGCGTTAGCACACAGTGCGTTGCGCTCGACATCGCAATTGGTCGAACAGGTATTCCTCTTGGGCGGTTGACTGAGATTTCAGGTTTGGAGAGTCACGGCAAGAGCACGTTAGGCGCACACATCCTTGCTGAAGCTCAGCGACGAGGCGGTCTTGCCATTCTTGTGGATACCGAGAAGGCCTACGAGCAGGAGCGGGCGCGCGTGTTCGGTATTGACACCGACTCGCTTGTCGTATTGAACCCTGAGCATATGGAAGAAGCGCTACAGATGATCAACGACGTTGTCAAGGCGATTCCCGAGGGCGTTGGCCCTACTGTTGTAGTGTGGGACAGTGTTGCGGGGACTCCGGCGATGGCCGAAGTCGAGGGCAAGTTTGATGACCGCACCGTGGGCATTCATGCGCGCATCCTAGCTTTGGGTATGCGTAAGCTCGTCCCAGTTATTGCGGAGAAGCAAGTTGCGTTTGTGTGTATCAATCAGCTCAGAGACAACATCGGTAAGTATGGCCACGCTCCTGACTATAAGACGTTTGGTGGCCACGCTATGCGGTTCCACGCCACGTTGCAGATTCGCGTGAAGCGGATTGGTGTGGAGAAGAAAGGTACTAAGCCTATCGCGATTCAGTGTCGCGCCAAGCTCGAGAAGAACAAGGTCGGCGCCCCTCTGCGGGAGGCCGACTTCCTAATTGACTTCGAGAAAGGTCTTGACAAGAGTCGCGACCTGATGGATCAGGCTATCGAGTTCGGCTTGCTCAAGGAGGGCCACGGCACCATTCTTCATGATGGTGTATCGTATCGCGCCTCTGACTTCTCTACGATTGTTCTGCCTCTTCTCGGAGGTGCCGGCAGGTTACGAAAGCGCATTCTGCAGCAGGCGTATAAGGCAAAACTCATCAAGCCGTACGCTAAGAAGGCTGGCTAGTGTTCCTGTATTTTACGGACTTGCATGCGCACAACTTCCCCACTTGTAGTGTTATCGGTGAGGATGGTGTTAACAGCCGTCTCCGCGACGCACTAGCAGTGATCGTTCAGGTTTGCGACTACGCAGTCAAGCACAAGATCGGGACTGTGGTGTTCGGTGGGGACATGTTTCATGATCGACGAGAGATACCCGTTGATGTATTGTCTCTTGTCTACAAGACGTGGTTCGAACAGGCTGAGCGAGGTCTTGACTTCTACTTTCTAGTCGGCAATCACGACAAGTCTGCCTCGGTGCCGAAGGAGAATTCCCTCGCACCTCTCTCGCGGGTGGGACTAGTAATCGATAAGCCGACGGTCGATAACTGGTCTTCTGTGAAAGATGTCGGCTTCATTCCTTATATGGAGAATGCCCAAGAGCTTCGTTATGCGTTGAAGCAGATGCGGAAGTGCCGCTTTCTCTTTATGCACCAAGGTGTAGAGGGTGTTGCGTCACGTTCAGGTTACGTGCTTACAGGTCAACCAATCAAGAAGACGGATCTACTTCGGCTGGGACCGTATCGCATCTCGGGGCACATTCACGAAGAGCAAACCGTTACTAGGAAGACTCGCGAGGTGTTGTACTATCCTGGTAGCTGTATGCAGCACGACTGGGGCGATGCGGGAAGCACGAAGTACTTCCACGTCTTCGATCCCCGCATCGTGAATCGTAGGCATCCCAAGTTCCATATTCGCGTGCCAACTCGTGCCCCGAAGTTTGTGAATCTGATGATGGGGGCAGAGCCTCCCCAAGGCAAGAACATGTTCGTTAGGTTTCATGCTCTTACGCCCGACGACATGAAGCTCGCCCGGCAGTTGTCCTTGGCGATCGCCTCTCATGCAGGTGTTCGTTATGTTGCTCCCCCAGTTCTGGGTTCGGGCGCTCTCGTCGCGGATGAGCAAGAGGAGCGAGGGGAGCCGTTGGTGCTGCAGGACCTCGTATCTCGTTACGTCGCGAAACAGGTAGAGGGCCCTAAACGCAGAGCGCGCTTAGAGAGGTTGGGGAAGGAGCTCTTGCATGAAGCTGCTACAGCTTGACGTGAAGAATTGGTTGAGCTGGGAGCGTGCTAAGTTCTCGTTGGACCGCCAAGGTCTGCAGCTGATTGTTGGTGCTAACGGTTCAGGTAAGACAGCCCTGTTCGACGCTATTGAATGGGTGCTATATAAGAAGGTTAGTCGCAAGGTGCCTGTTGGCGAGGTAACACGCACGGGCGCGGCCGGAGGCACTCGCGTCAGCCTTCAGCTCGAGGATAAGCTCGGTGTGCACTACGAGATCATCCGCTACCGCAAGCATTCGCAGTTTGGTGATCGTGTTCGCATTATTCGCGCAGGCAAGGACGTTACGCCCGCTTTAATCCCCGATGCTGATGCTGTTGTAGAGAAGATTGTTGGGTGCAGCCGCGCTGCGTTCAACAACTCCGTGTACTTCTCTCAGGAGTCCGAGTTCTACTTCTCCACATCTTCCGACGCTTCTCAGAAGACGGTGCTTCGTGAGCTGCTGCAGCTCACTGTATTCGCAGAGAGCAGGAGCATCGTCAGGACGCGATTGACAGAAGTGGAGAAGGGCCTCGCGGCAGTGGCCGCGAAGGTGGGTGCGGTAGAGAACGAGGTGGAGTTCATTCTCGACTCGATTAAGGAGCAGGAAGCGGAAGAGGCGATTCAGGCGACGCAGGACAAGGCCGAAGCTGCCAAGCTTCGTGATAAGCTGTATTTTCTCAAAGATCGGAGAGCGCGAGAAGCCTCGCTCTTGCGTGCAGAAGAAAGGGAGAGCAGTTCGCTCTCTGATCGCAGCAACCGGTTGAAAATGAGACACGACTCGTTAAGGAGAAAGCATGTCGCCCTCACTGCTCCAGAGTGTCCTACTTGCTGTAGTCCAATCAATTGCCCTCGTTGCCATTATCCTCTTCGTGCGGACGGCCGTCCGCAACGTGGCGTCCTTGAAGACGCTGCTCTTCAAGTTCAACGAAGACGTGATCGCGTACAACGGTGTATTGAAGCTACTGGTGAACGGGTCGAGCAACTACGAAGAAAGATTGAGTCGCTTAGAGTGCGAAGTGACGAAGTGCAGGTCCGACTACGCGGCTTTACTTCTCGGCGCCAAGATAGTACGAGTCAGGGATTCCGTCTCCATGACCGACTCGCGGGGCAAAGAGCGACGCTTGCCACTCTTCTACGAAGAGCTGTCCGACTTGAAAGGCAAGTAGAGGATCTGCGGTTTTGGCTCATAGGTTTCAGTCATCTTGGTGTAGAGCTTTTTGCGTTACGACGCGCGTTGCAAACTCTGAACGCCCGCTTAGCGATCTACCTGTCTCGTTTGCTTCCTGGTGCGAGTCTGAAGTACATCCTGGACGACGCCGGGAAGATTGACTCGGTGTTGGATGTTCAGCGCTCTGTTTCTGGTGCTCGGCGTGTTGCCGGGTTGTCTAAGGGGCAGAGGAGAAGGATTGATATCGCGACCGCTCTCGCGTTGCAAGACATGATGTATCTGTTTACTGGTTCGCGAACTAACGTGTTGATGATGGACGAAGTGTTTGAAGGTCTCGATGACGAAGGCGTTCCTCGCGTAGTGGAGACGCTGAAGGCGCTTAGCAAGAGTCGCCCAAGTATCTTCGTCATTTCGCATCTCTCTTCGTTGAAAGAACAGTTCGACAACGTGCTGCAGGTGAAGTTCATCGATGGCACTAGTCGGTTTATGAGGTGAACGTGCCATACATTCCAGAAGGCGCATTTGGTGAGATATTCAGGGGCAGGACATTTACTAGTACTAGTAGCATCGCCCTCGCCGCCGTTGTGCTACCCGGTGATGTGAGTCATCACGCCCCGAGTAAGTGGGAGTGCGATCACTGTGGTCGAATCAACCCTATAGAGAAGTCGAGTTGTGAGGGGTGCGCTGCTTCTCAGACAGCGCGGAGGGAACGATGAAGCACTGGAAAGATAAGACAGGCGCACTCGAGAAGTACGCCAAGTACTGGCTTGTGAAGGAGCCTGCGTTTAAGCAACTCAAGGACATCGACATCTTGTTCTGCTTCCGAAGTGAGCCTGATTTCGATTCAGATGGCGGTGTCATCCTTGCAAAGGCGTCGAAGCTGGGGAACAAGTCGAGAGACGTGTTCGGCTACGCATTCATGATTGTTGTTGCGCATGATCTGTGGCGAGAGATGTCCAAGAGGAAGAAGCTTCAGTTGATGTGGCACGAGCTCAATCACCTTCAGATCACATATGATGAAGATGGCACTCCTATCACCGATGCCGAGGGCAGAGTCAAGATCTGGTTATTGAAGCACGATCTGGTGGTGCGTTCGTTCACGTCTGAGATAGAGAAATTCGGTCTCAGCGCGGAGGAGTTGCCTACCGCCAAGTTCTTGAGTCGCGCGTATCGTGACTATAAGCAGGTGCAGAGTGGACGTTAAGGCCGACATCTCTGTTGAAGCGCTGCAGACAATTGTTATGAAGATTTGTCCTGCGATCAAGACCGAGGGCTACGATATTATGCAGCTTGAGGGAAAAGATGGAACATACTCGATCGTTTTCCAAACTCGCCCGTCGGCGCGAGAGCGGAGTCGAGCCAGTGGACCCAGCGATATTTCAGGTCCTGATGTCAAAACGGGACCTGTTGTTGGACCTGAGGCAGCTGCTCCTGTTTGTGGGGACCACGAAGGGCAAGTTTTGGATCGTGGATTACAACGTCCAAGTCGCCGACCCTGAAGCGAGGCGAAGGATCGGGCGACTTATGAAATCGAGGAAGCTGTATGAAGAAGACACGACGCCGGCGCAGGGGCTCAGGGAAGAGGATCGGCGGCGCGTACGAAAGAAAAATCGCCGGGGTGCTCGGTGAGTGGTGGTGTGAGGATGCTGCGGCGTTCTGGCGCACTGCTGGTTCTGGGGCGCGTGCCACTGTGCAGCCTCTTCTCGGTCTTCGTCCTGGAGACATCGCGCCGATTCATCCTGCCGCGTTTGACTGCCCTTTCATGGTTGAGTGCAAGGATACAAATCAGTGGTCTTTCGATCAGCTTTTGAGAGAGCATCGCCGACCTTTAGTGCAGTACTGGTCTAAGTTGTTGTTGCAGTGCCCCCCGTTTCTCGTTCCTGTGCTTATTTTTCGAGGAAATCGTACACCCGATTTTATTGGTGTGGAAGCAAGTCTGTATCGCGCGTTGCGACAAAGACTCAAACACCTGCCGTACATCCTCTACGCCGACCCCGAGGAGCCTGTCCGCATTTTCGTTTTTAGGCTTGTTGAGTTTCTGTGCGCAATTCCGCCCAACGCCATACGAAAGGAGTTTCCCCTTTGAGAATCCTACTTCTTGTGGATGTGCAAAATCTGTTCTACTCTGTGCGCGATTTGTTCGGCATCGACGCCCGTGTAGATTTCAAACGCCTCATTGAGGCTGCGAAGAACAATCGCGAAGACGTATCAGTTACCGCTGTGGCGTATCTCGCCGTATTAGGCGATTCCGGCGGCAAGGCTGGTATGAGTCGCGGAATCGTTGCCGCATTGAAAACTGTGGGATACGAAGTGCGGCTCAAGGAAGTACGTCAAGACCTCGACGGCAAATTACACGATACGAATCTCGACGGCGAGATTATTGTAGAGGCGATGAGCCTCCTGAATCAAGATAGCTACGACACACTTGTGTTGGCTTCTGGCGACGGCGATTTTGTACCGTTGTACACTAAGTTGCATGAGTGTGGTATACGCGTTGAAGTGCTCGCATTTCAAGACAGCCTTAATCGCGAGATTGTGCGGTACGTTAATGAAGTGCGACTACTGGGCAAGTCTATTTTATTTGAACCTCGTGAGGGTGGCGTCGATGCCCGATCAATTGAAACAGGCACTTGAGGCCGCGGGTGTTACCGTTGACGAGCTCAAGCGCAGACACTATAACGACCTGATCGTGTATTTGAAGTCGCGCTGCTCCGTGGGCACTAAGCGCATACACGATTACGCCGCTTGGTGCCTTGATCGAGGCGTTGCATTGGACGCGTCGGCGGTTTATGTTGTTTGTCGCGCGTATGAGAATTCGGTTGATCCAGAGCGCACCGCCGCCCGTATATTGCGGTGCGCGATTTCAGACGTACACACACTTCGCAGAGAGTGGGGTGTGCGACGAAGGAGGGCAAATGAGCCAGCAGACCGAAAAGGCGTTTGAAGATTGTATTCGCGGGCACGTTGTCGCGTATACCCCGTTGTTACCGCAGCGCACTGACGATCTCGTTCGAAAGATTGTAGATGAGACCCGCGGACTCATGATCTACCGCGACGAAATGGCGTACGCGACGCTCGCCGGCGCTTTCGATGTGCTAGCAAAGATAGATCTTTTTTTCAGTCGCTTTCCTAATGGTCTTACTCGCGAGTCGTGGTACACGAGTCTGCGTCCTTCGCTGGACCCATTGTCCCGGCTTGAGCCTTCGACTGCATCGGGACCTGCGTCTCAGTGAGGCGTATTCTCGCGTATTCTCGCGTATTCTCGCGTATTCTCGCGTACTCTCGCGTTCTGCTCTCGTAGATGCGCTCTCACGCGCACCGACCTGATTATACGTAGCATAGTTTGCTTACACGTGCGGTGCCCGAGCGACCGTTGTGGTATAGAATACAGAACAGAAGGCGGAAGGTCTACCTCGTACTCGCAGCTCAACCCTCCACAGTTTACCGCGCACACGCTTCTCGGCGATTTTTGTTGCGCTTGGCTTTATAGGGGATAAAGTAAGTGTGCGTATACGCGGCGCAGTTTGCGTCCAATCGAGGAAAAACGATGCAAAACACAGAGCGTTGGAAGCCTGCTCGTGGTTTTGAGAAATACTACGAAGTCTCTAATTTAGGCTACGTTCGAAGTCTTGGACGTAGCATTTCGCGCAAAAACGGCACCGTAGGTTTTCGTGCCGGTAGTTTGGTCTTGGCCTCTTCGGGCCCTTACGGCCACCTACAAGTCATGCTCTACGTACCCAGTAAAAAACCCGTGTGCCGAACAGTGCACAGTCTCATTCTTGAAACGTTTACCGCGTTGCGCGACCGTAAACACAAACAACCGAAATATGTCTGCGCACACCTCAACGGCGTACCTTCCGACAACCGACTTGAGAATTTACGATGGGTCAGTTCGAAGACCAACGCCGCACATAAATTGCTCCATGGCACCAACGGTCGCAAACTCACTCTCGCACAAGCGCATCAAATACGCTTTCTGTTTCCGCAGCTCATCGACGTCCCTCCTTCAGTTCGCTATCGCTCTCTCGCTTCTGATTTTGGCGTGAGCGCAGGCACCATTCGTGGCATCATTAACAACAAGACTTGGGGAGGCGGCGCTAATGCCTTTCAAAAGTAAAGAGCAACAAAGGGAAAAGAGATGAAAGCAGCCATCGCAGAGACGCCGCGGAAAAAACCCCGGCGTTCTCTCGACAGTGAGAGTAGGCATTGGCTCTTGCGCAGACCTCATCGCCGTCTCGTAGTGCGTCTCCTTCTTCAAGGGTACACTCCAGGTGAAGTGGCCAAGAAGATGGGTTCGTCACCCGGCGCCGTCTATGCGCTCATGCGTCGAGATGAATTCAAGGAATCCATGACGCTCATGGAGGCCGAAGTTTTTGCTGAGTCTGATCGGTATCTGCAAGTTGCACATCGTCGCGCAGCTATTGCGATGGTCAAATCCGTGAAGGCGCTGAGTCGTCTTCTTCGGCATGGCACCCCAGCTATGCAGCTACAGGCCATTGACCGCCTGGCGAAGATCACTGAGGGCTCCATGAATCGCCTTCGCGGTGTTCAGGTCCCGCCGCCCGCAACAGGGTACACCCAGAATAACGTGTTTGTGGACAACCCTGCAGCTCTTGAGGCAGCGCAGAAGTTCCTCGAGGCCACTCGTGCCAAGCCGTTTGCGTTGGAAGCAGAGGTGATACGATGAGCACCTACAAACTTCACCTGGTTAGCGTCAGTCCCACTTCTCAGTTCGAGGAGACCTCTCGCATCTACGTCGCGGGCGGTCGTCATGGCGAAGACGCCTCCAGTCGCGTCATCCATCGCTGCTCCGCGCGTCAGGGTCTGGACGTGATGCTCCCCCTGAAGCGTAAAAACTTTGGAGGATCTTTGCGTCTCACGGGCCTGTGCCGTCACTGTGGTTATCGTCTCGTAGTGCAAGCGTAAACGACTCTTATGGCGCCTGGTACCATTCTAGATCATCTACCTCGCGACGGGTTCCGCATCCTAGACCCGGCGAAGCA
>Ga0315278_10003587_pt1 | contig 13894 bp, 6 predicted proteins | sample YL17G06_0_MG_FD_203880 | JGI IMG/M metagenome (GOLD analysis project Ga0315278, IMG submission 203880) | Sediment microbial communities from Yellowstone Lake, YNP, Wyoming, USA - YL17G06_0 | ecosystem: Environmental > Aquatic > Freshwater > Lake > Sediment | place: USA: Wyoming | collected...
CACCTCTCTCCCTCCCCCTCACCCCACCTCTCCCCCCTCATCCTCCCTCATCACGCACACCTCGCGCACACGACAGCCCAAGTCCTGGCCGCCGCCTCCAAGGCCCTGTCCCTCTCCAACCCCTCCACCGGCTCCACCATCTCCGCCCCGGACGCCGCCGCGTCGGCGTTCGGGTCCGTGACGTCCTTTGCCCAGCGCTCGGTCGAGGCGGCCGGCAACACCGCCCAAATGCCGGAGTCGTTCAAGAACGCGGCGATGCAGTCTGGCGCGTGGGCGGCGACCGAGCAGTCCAAGGCGGATTTGGCGGGGGCCACGCAGATGGCGGCCAACGCGGCGGCGGCCAAGGCAGGCGGGGCGGCGCCCTGAAAATGGTGATTTTCTCTTTTTCACTCCATTCTTTTATATGTCTTTCGTGCGCTTGTTTGTGTGTGATTGCGGTGTGTGTGTGTGTGTGTGCGTGTGTGTGCGTGTGTGTGTGTGTGTGTGCGTGTGTGTGTGTGAATGTGCACCGGGGTGGTTGTGGCGGGTGTGTCTATTTTGGGGCGAACGCGAGTGTGTAAAAAGCGGGGTTGGGGGAAAAAAAAAAAAAAAAAAAAAGGAAGTTTCTAGCCAGCTCACACACCCAATCAACGCGCCCCGTGTCTCTCCGGGCGCACACGCCCACCCACCACCCCAAATTTGCACCCAGAGGTCACCACTCTTTCCACGCACACACGTGCACGGCACGCGCGCGTAGCCGTCACGCACAACGCCACACACGGGCAAAACACGTTTGAGCACAAAAAAAGCACCCAACGCCCCCCCCACCCTGCCCGACCTCCTCTCCATTTTCCATCCCCCCACCCCCGCGGAGGGGAGACATGGACACGCCCGGAGCGCCCGCCCGCACGGCCACCTGGCCCACCGTCGCCGTCACCGCCCGCCCCCACCCTGCCCGCCCCCTCACGGAGCCCTTGCTGGGCGGGTCGCCCCGGGCGCGCGCGCGGGAGGCCGCCATCGTCCTGGCCGCCATCACCGCCGGCGCCGCCGCCGCCGCCCTCTTCGGCGCCGCCCTCTGGTACGCCCGCCCCCTGTCGCCCGGGGCGGTGCCACCCCCACGCAAGGGCGCGGCCGTGGCGGTGGTGTGGGGTGAGGATGGAGGCGGCGGGCCGCCCACCCCGCGCCTCATCCTGTGGTCGGGGAAAGGCCACCACCCGCACCCGCCCTCGCCGGCCTCGCCCGTCGCGGTCTTCGCCAACCTGGACGACGCCTGGACCCTGACTGGCCTGGTCGGAAAAGGCGGGCGGCGGTGGGCCAGGGTGGAGCGCCTCCTCGGGGCAGGGGCGGGGCGGGGAGGCAGCAGCAGGGACCGGCCGCCGCACGGTGCGGCCCCCCCCCTCTCGCTCGCGGTGGAGCCCGCCCCCCGCTGGAAGGCGATCGCCGCGGGGGCCGGCCACGAGCTCGTCCTGTTTGGCGGGGACGCCCAGGTGGAGGCGGGGGGAGGGGGAGGGAAGCGGCAGGAGGAGGACGATTACTTGGCGGACGCGTGGCGGCTGGCGCTAGTGGGCGGCGGGAGTGGCGGCGGCGGCGGCGGCGGCGGCGGCGCCCCGACCCCCCCCGCCTGCAGCTGGCCATGGCCGCTCCCCTGCCACGCCGCCCGCCCCCGCCCGGCCGACCCGCCGGCCGCCCTGTGGGACCCCCTGCTCTCCTCGCACGCGGCCGCGCCCCGCCCACGCCGGGCCGCCGCGGGCGCGGTCGTGGGCATGGGGGGCGACCGCGGCGGTCGCAGCCCGGCTTCTTCGTCGCCCGCCCTCATCATCGCGGGCGGGCGGGCGGCCCGCAAGGGCGACGGCCTGTGGGGCGACGTGTGGGCGCTGGCACTGTCCTCACCCACCACCCACCGCTCGGCCTGGACCCGCCTGTTCCCGCCGGAGGGGTGCCCGGACGCGCCCCGGCGCGGGCGGGACTCGCCGGCGTGCGAGGCGGCCTGGGCGGCCGCGCCGGGCCAACGCAAGGGCGCGGCCGCGGTGGCCGCCCCGGCCGGGCTTGTCACCCCCGGCCCCGCCCTCATCATCTCCGGGGGGCGCACCGATGCTGATTCGGCCTGCTACTTTGCAGACGCCTGGGCGTTCGACGTCGTGGCGCGGGCGTGGACGCGGCTGGACGGCGGCAGCGGCAGCGGCGCCGGGTCCCGCCCGCCCGGGAGGGACCACGGCGGCGCGCTCCTGGACGCGTCCGCCTCCCCGCCCCGCCTGCTCGTGTACGGCGGGCGTGGAGGGGAGACGTACGCGACGTCCACCCCCCTGCGCATGGACGAGGTCTGGGCGCTACCCCTCCTGCGGGGCGGCGGCGGGGCGTGGCGCCTGGTGCGCCCGCCCGCCGCGCCGAACACACGCCACAACACTCCCTCCCCTCGCTTCCTGTTTGGCTATGATTCGTTCACGCACGGAAATGTCTCCTACGGTGTGGTCGTGGGCGGGGATGGCGGTGGCGGGGGGCTGCTCAACGATGCGTGGCGGTACGGGGACGGGGTGTGGACGCGGCTAGGTTGAAATGAAAATGTGTTTCCTAGGTGGGGAACTTTGTTCACTCTTTTTTTGCACCGCCAAAACAAAACACCATTTAACGCCAGCACACGCGCGCTCACGCTTGCAACGCCGTCCCTACTGGAGTAGCCTACGGCGGAGAGAGAGACTGGCCAGCGGCGGAGAGAGAACAGCATGCCCCGGCTTGTACTCTCCCGCCTCTAACTCTCCCCAATGCGCCTGCGATTCCCCGCCTCCTCCCCGGCCCTGCTCGCCCTGGCCGGCGTGGAGGCGGGCCCGGATGTGGGGACAGCCACCATTGAGGTCTGCCTCACAGCAGCCAGGCTGTCCACTCTGAGCGTCGCCGCGGGCGGGCTTGAGGAAAAGCGGCAAGACCGCGGCCGCCTCACCAGCCCCGGCGGCCTCGGCCCCAGGGCTGAGGCCGCCGCGCTTGCGGCCCTGCTCAAGGCCCTGGACGCGGCATCCGCCGCCCCTAGCGCATCCAAGGCCGACGCAGACGGCCTGGTGGCCCTGAGGGCGGCGGCCTGTGCGGCCGCTGCCGCTGCCGCCCCGCGCCCTCGCCTCGCCCAAACCCCCACCTCGCCAGCAGAGGCCGGCCTGGTCGCCTGGGCGGCCAGCGCGGGCATTTCCACCGCCGTCGCGCCCGCTTTCTTCGCCTCCACCTCCTGTGCTGCAAACAGCCCGCCCCTACGCGGTGCGGCGGCCACCCGCCCCATCGCCCCGGGAGAGGCGATCATGTCCCTGCCGCTCGCCTCCATCATCACGCCGCACTCTGTCGCCCTGACACCCCTTGGCGCCGCCCTGGCCGCCCTGCCCGGCCTCTCGCCCGAGCTTGCCTTGATCGCCTGGACGATGGTGGATTCGGTGGACCCGGCATCGCCGTACGCGCCCGTGTGGGCGGCACTCAAGGCCGCCCCGCTGACGACCGGCCTGGGCGTGGGCGGGGCGGCCGTGGCCCTCCTGGCCGGCACCCCCCTGGAGGCCCGCCTGGTGGCCGCCCGGGCTCACGTTCGGGCGGTTTTCGACGCGTCGGCGTCCCTCTGGACGGCGCTGGAGGCGACTGTCGCGGACCCGAGCGACCTGTGCGTGGACGCCTACCTCTGGGCGGTCCAGGTATGGTACGCCTTTGCGATGGAGGTCGAGGTCCCAGCCGCCGCCAACCCTCCGCCGCCGCCTGGCTCCTCTCCTGGGCAGGCCGCCGCCCCCGCCGCCACCATGCCCGCCCTGGCGCCCCTGGCCTTCCTGCTCAACCATTCGGCACGCCCGCATGCCGTGCGGTATGGCGGGCTGGAGGCGGGCGAGGACGGGGGAGGCCTGGTGATGCGGGTGCGGGCGTGCGCGCCGGCAGGCCCTGGAGAGGAGGTGACGCTGTCGTACGGCCCCAAGACCAACGCCGACCTGCTCCTCTTCTACGGGTTCGCCCTCGACCTGGCCGACAACCCGGACGATGCTTTGGAGGTGGTGGTGGTGGGCGACGGCGGTGAGGGCGAGACCGGGGAGGGCGCCGCGGCGCGCGCGAGGGCTGCGGCCGCAGCAGGGCTGCCCGATTTCCCGCACACCTCCCTGGCCGCCCTAGACTACTGCGCGCACGGGTGGCCCGGCCATCCCACCGGGCCGACGCCCTTCCTGGCGTCCACCCGCCTGGCGTCCGCGTCTCCGGGCGAGCTGGCCGCCATCACTGCCGGCGAGGCGTGCGCGTGGAGCGGGGCCGGCCTGTCAGCGGCGACAGTCGCGGCGGCGGCCCGCCTGGGGGTCCGCGTCGCGATGGACGCAGCAAAAGGCTTGGAGGCCGCGGCGGAGCGGGCACGGGCGTTCGAGGCCGCCACGCCTGGTGACCAGGCCTGGGTGCAGAGCGCGCTCGTCTACTGTGAGGGCGGGGCCCGGCTCGCTCACCGGGCGGCCGGCGAGCCGCCCTTGCTGCCGTCCTGGCCAGTGCAGAGGTTGAGAGGTGTTAGGTAACCAGGGAGAGACGGCTTTCGTGACGAGCGCCCGTGCCCGACGCGCTCGCCGACGGGGACGGAAGGACGGACGGGCGGACGGACGACGGGAGAGGATTTGTCAAAAAGGAGAGTCGAGGTTAATGGCCGGTCCACTCTTTCGCTCAGACCAGACAAACAAAAAAAAGGCTCGCCCTTCCGGCAGCTTGTGTGCCCTGATACAACCGCACAGCTACCCCATTGGCCATCTCCCGCACAAGGTGAGCCCGCGCCGGCCAGTCAGGGGTGCGAGATTTTGAGGGCGGCGCCGTGCGGGGCCGCGGCGAAAGAGATGAGACGTCGAGAGGAGAGGAGACGACGTGAGGACACGCCTAGTGGACCACTTCGTCAGCCCCCTACGCCGCCGCGTCCTGGCTCTGACCGTGGAACTCGTCCCACCTCCCTAATGCCGCGCTGTGCAGCAACACACTCACACTCTACCCGCCGGGCATTTTGTCTGCCCTCCAAATCCCTGCACACACAGCGCACGGCCCCCACAAGAGAGAGAAACAGAGAATGCGAGCCATCGCCGTCCTCCTGGCCGTCGCCGCGTTTGCGGCCGCCGCGACCGCCCAGGTTGTCCCGGGCGCGCCCACCGACCCGGTCCAGGCTGATGGTGAGCGTGCAGGTGTTCAGGAGAGGGGGCGGGAGAAGAGGTTGAGTTAGTCGGAGCACGCGCAGGCGCCGTCCTCCGTTTTGCGTCCGTTTGGCCCGCGCTCTCGCTCTTTCACCTCAGCCATTCCTCCGTTTCCATTCATTCCACACACAGCCTGGGCCCTCAAACAGTTTTACGACTACGTGGGCACGCCGTCCTCCCTGGACCACTGGTCCAACGCGACCGACGCCAAGCCCTGCTCCGGCAAGAAGTGGGCCGGCGTGGCCTGCTCCAAGGGGCGGGTGACGGAGCTGGACCTGCGGGGCAGGGGGCTGGCAGGCACGCTCGCACCGGGCCTCGCCGCGGCGGGCGCGCTCCAGAAGCTCAACCTCTCCGGCAACGCGATGGCGGGCGACCTGCCGACCGCCTGGGGCTCGGCCGGCGCCTTCGAGGCCCTCACCTCCGTCTCCCTGGCCGGCAACAAGCTGGGCGGCGACCTGCCCGCCCTGTGGGCGGCCCGGGGCGCGCTGCCGGGACTCTACCTCCTCGACCTGGCCGGCAACAACCTGACGGGCCCCCTCCCCGAGGCCTGGGGCGCGCCGGGCGTCTTCCCCCGCCTGAGCGTCCTGGGCTTGCGCAACAACTCCCTCACCGGCGGCCTGCCCGCCCAGTGGGCCCTCAACGGCAGCCTGCCGTCCCTGGAAGTGCTCGTGCTGGACGGGAACCGGCTGGCCGGCGAGCTCCCCGAGGCGTGGGGCGGCGGCGAGACGTCTGGCCTGGCCCGCCTCAAGCTCCTGTCCGCGTCTTCCAACCAGCTGTCGGGGGGGCTGCCGCCCTCCTGGGGCGCGCCGGGCGCATTTCCGGCCCTGCAGGTGCTCAGCCTGGCCAACAATTCGCTGGCCGGCGCCCTCCCCGCCGCCTGGGTGAGCCGGGGCGCGTTTCGGGCGGCCCGGGGCAGCGGCTCGGGCGTCGTGCTGGCGCCCGGCAATGCGGGGCTCAACGGCACCGTGCCCGCCGGCTCGCCGCTCAAGGTGCTCAAGGCTCTGGGCGGGGGGCGGGTGGCGGCGTGCGGCGTCTTGCCCGGGTGCGAGAGCCCGCCGGCGGTGTTGGGGAAAGGCGGGGAGGTGGAGGGGGTAGGCCCGCACACGCTGACGACGACGCTGGTGGTGCGAGGGGAGGGCGCGGGCGCGGCCGCCTGGAGCGACGCCGCAAAGGCCGCCCTCGCCGACGCTGTCACCAAGGCGGTCGGCAAGGACGCGTCCGGCCCCGCCACCGTGGCGGGCGTGGCGGACCTGGCGGCGAGCGTGGCGCACCCGGACGTCGAGGTGGTCGCTACTGCTGATGCTGAGCCCGCTGCGCCCGCTGCGCCCGCTGGTGGTGACGCGAACGCGACCACCACCACCACCGGCCGCCGCCGCCTGCTCGCGGCTTCGTCCGACCCGCTCGCCGGGTCCCAGGTCCGGTTGACCCTGGGCGCCCCCGACGCCGAGGCCGCCAAGCGGGCCGTCAAGGCCCTGCGGGGCGCGGTCCGGGACGGCAGCCTCCTGCGAGCGGTCCAGGGCGCGGGGCTGGGTGGCGCGGCGGCGCTCGCCCTCGACGGCCCGGGCGCCGTCGAGTCCTCCACGGACGGCGCCGCCGCCGCTGGGGGAGGCACTAAGAAGCGCCTGTCCGGGGGTGCCGTCACTGGTATCGTCATGGCGGCCCTGGCCGGCCTGGCCCTCCTGGCCGGCCTCGCCTGGTGGTTGGTGCGGCGGGGCGTGTTTAGCGGGTGCGCCGAAAAGTGCCGCCTGAGCAAGGCCTTTGGCGGGGCTGGCAAGGGCGGCGGCGGCGGGGCCGGTGACCTGGCCAAGGCCGAGGCCGGCGGCGCGGCAGCCGCCGCCGCGCCCGTCGTCCACCCTGAGAAGATGGACGTGCCGTACACCGAGTACCGGAAGCAGCGGCTGGAGGGGGCGGCGAGTGGCAAGAAAAAGGGGCGGGCGTGAAGAAGAGAGCGAGGGAGACAATGGGGATGTGATGAGAGGGGAGGGGAGGCAAGCAAGAAGACAAACGATACGTGTTCTATATTTACAACCCAAACCCAAACTTCACCCAAGCAGTTCTCTCACGTTCTATTCTCCCAGGTGTCCGCGGCGGGCGGCGGGCCGGCCGACGCGCCCACGCCCGCCCGCCCCGGCTCGAACAGCGGGTTGCCCCGCCACCCGCCCACCACCCGCCCAGCCAGCCGGGCCAGGGCGGGAGACGCCGCCCCGCCGTCCACGCTGCCCGCCGCCCCGCCGACGGCGGAAGCCACCAGCAGCACCCTCCCTTCTTCCCCGCCCATGCCCCCTCCGCCGGGCGGCGCCCAGCCCAGGATGGGGCGGCCGTCGGCAGTCTCCACGGCGGGCCAACCCCCGCCGGCCGCCGCGGCCGCGGCCGCGCCGCCGCCCCGGGGCAGGGTGACCAGACCGTAGCCGAGGGCGATCGACGCAGCGGTGGCCGCCGCCGCGGCGTCGGCTGAGGTCGCTGCCCGCGTCGGCCAGGGCGGGAGACGCAACGCCGCCCCGGGCGGGCGCAGGACGATTGGAGCAGTGGAGGTTGGAAATGCGACCCAGCTCTCGTGCGCTCCGCCGGCCGGGCTGTCGCCGCCGTCCGCGCCGAGGCCGTGACAGAATATACAGGGCAAGGGCGCGGTGCCGCTGCCGGCCACCCCGCTCGCCCAGGCCGGCCAGCGCAGGGTGGCGCCGGGGAGGGCCAGGCCGAAGGGCGGGCAGCCAACGCCCGCGCTGGAGATGAAGGTCGGTTCTCCCCCGCCCTCCTTGTCCTCCGCCCGCGGGGGGCCGGGCGTGGTCGTCGCGACCGGCCCCGGCATCAGCACCAGGCGCTCCGCCTCAATGACGGCGGTGGAGGTGGGGGAGGAGGCATCCTCCAGGGCCGCCCACAACTGGAAGTGGGACCCCTTGTCCCGCCACCCGCCGCACGCCGCGTCACCCCACACCGCAACGCCCGCCGCCCGCGCGTCCGCCTGGGCTGCGACTCGCGCGCACACGGCGTCCAGCACCCCCCCGCCAGCACTGCCGGGCGGGAGCCACAAGCCCGTCGCGCCCCGGGGCAGGGCCAGCCCGCGGACGCGGGAGGATAGCTCCCCGCCCGCCAGGCAGGTCGCTCCTGGGAAGGAGGGGCGCACCGCGTCCGCCGCCGCATCCAGGGCGTCGCCCGGCGGGCCCCGCCCCGCGATGTCTAGGCAGCCGAGGGCGGTGTAGGGCGCGTCGGCGGACCGCCCCGCCAGGCCGAGCGCCTCCCAGGCGGCCAGGCCGTCGGCGGCGAGGGCGACGACCACCCCGTCGGCCGCCGCCGCGCGGGCGGGGCGGAAGCGGGGCGGGGCCGGAGTGGACGGGAACTGCACGTCCTGCCCGCTCCGCAGCCAGACCACGCGGGCGCCCTCTCGGGCGGCGGCCGCGGCTGTCAAGAGGCCCAAAGTGCCGCCGCCGAGGACGGCAACGTCAAAGGCGGCCCGGCGCAGGGGAGGCGGGGCCGCCGGCGAGGTGAGCGGTGGGCGAGCGGTGGCCGCATGCGCACGCGCGTGGCGCGGGCGCGCGGCATGCCCCGGGGTGGGGTAAGCCGGGATGGGTGGGTGAGGCGGTCGGGCGGTGATCCTCCCCTGGGGCTGCCTGCTGCGCAGGCTGGTGAGCCTGGGCGGGCGCAGGGAGAGCATTCAATGAGCAGAGTGAGCGAGCTTAGTCTCAGTTTTTCACTTCTTCTTGGAATTGGAGAGAAAACGCAAAAAAAAACGCGGACGGGGCACGTACCTCGACTGCACCCGCGCACGCACGCACACACCACATCATCCCAGCGCACATATCCCTGAGAGTCATCCGCGGGCGAGCCCCCTTTCAAAAACACATCATGGACGCCACAGCCCCCGACTCGGCCTCGACCGAGTTTGCCTTCCCCTCCCGCCCCGCCGACCTGGCGTCCTCGGACTGCACCCTCCCCGTCAGGGCCGGCCCCGACGTCGTTGACCTGGGCGTCCTGTCTCGGGACGAGGTGGAGGACTACGCAGACCGTGAGTGGGGTGGGATGGGGGCGCCGAGAAAAAAAATGCATGCCGTCGCGCCGCGCCGCGCCGCACGATGGCGCGCCCCGAGGGAGAACCGTGCCCCGCGCCCCCGCCGCCTCTCTCACACATACGCTCCCATTATCCCCACCCTCTAGGTGCTCTCCACGAGGTCTGCAACTCGGATGCACTGTCCATTGTGGAGCAGTCCGTCTTTGACGCCGCCTACTCGCTCGTCAGGTAAAAAAGAAAAAAGACGGCGGCGGGGGCGGCGGGCGGCAACCTCCTCTCAACCACTCTCTCCATTCACACGCTCTCCACCCGCACCACCACCTCTCTCTCAGGGGCTTCCCCCGCCTCTCCGACCTGGCCAAGCGCCGCTTGCTGGACGGCCTGTGCTCCAATGCGGCGGTGGCGGCCGTGTCGGCGGCCGCGCTGACGGGGGCGGGCGGGGCGGCAGCCGCGGGCGGGCCGCCCGTTGCTGACCCCGACGCGGCTGCCGCCGTCTCCGCCCACCGCTCTGCCATATCAGCCTACACATTCTACTTGGCCTGGCTGACGGGCGTGGCGGAGGAGGAGTCCCGGTCCGCGCCCGCCATCGCGGCGGCGGCGGCCGCGACGGCGGCGGGCGGTGGTGCCAAGGGCGGGCGGCGCGGCGCGGCAGCCGCTGCCGCTGCCGCTGGCGAGCGCGCGCCTTTTTCGTGGGACGCGGGGCGGGAACGGGTGGGCCGGGCCTTGGGGGCCTTGGCAGACGTCGACCTGTGGGCGCTGTTCCGGCCGGCCTCCCCGCCCGACGGGCTGCTGGCCGCCTGGACCGCGGCCGGCACCGCCCTCCTGTCCTCCCCCCTCGGCGCGCGCGCCCCGGCCGCCCGGGACGGCGCGGGCCGGGCCCTGGCCGCCGCGGCCTGCCGGTACGGCCACCTGGACCAGGTGGCGGGCGCCCTGGTGGACGCCCTGCGCAAGACGGAGCACCTGCCGGCGGTCCTCGCGGACCTGGCGGCGTCCGCCTGTGCCAGCAGCGCCGGCGGGGACGACCGGCTCGGGCGGGAGCTCCTCGCCTCCATCGCCCGGGCCGACCCGGCCGCCTTTGAGGGCGGCACCGCGGCCGACACGGCGGGCGCCCGGTCCGTGGGCGCCTTCCTGGTGGAGCTCGCGGAACGCCTGCCCCGGGTGGTGGGCGCGGGCTTCGCCCCGCTCATCTCCCACCTGGGTGGGCGCTCGCACGCGGTCCGGTCGGGCGTCATCGGCGCGGCCGCCGCCCTGCTCCACCGCGCGTACGGGGAGGGCGCGCCCGCGGCGGACTCGGCCACCGCCACCGGCGACGCCGCCTCCCTAGCCCGCCTGCGCACCAAGCAGCACCTGCTGGACCTTCTCGTGGAGCGCGCGTACGATGCGTCCGCCTTCACGCGCGCTCGCGTCCTCAACGCCTGGGCGGCCCTGGCGGACCGGGGGTCCCTGCCCCTGGGCCACTGGCTGTGCGTGACCCGCCTGGCGTGCGACCGCCTGGAGGACCGGGCGGCCCTGGTGCGGCGGGCGGCGCTCCACCTGTTGTCCGCCCTGATGCTGTACAACCCGTTTGGCCCCGTCCTGCCCGCCGGCTCCTTCGACGCGTCGCTCGCCCAGTTTGAGGCCCGCCTGGGCGAGGCGGAGGCGGCTGGCGCGGAGGGCCGGGCTGCTGCTGCTGGCGGCAGCGGCGGCGGCAAGGAGGGGCCTGCCCGGTGGGGTGCGGGCGCGATCAAGTTGGAGGCGGACGGTACGGCGGCCGGGGCGGACGCAGCAGCAGCAGCGGCGGCCGCTGCCGCAGACGCGCTTGTTGATGAGATGGTAGATGGAGAGGGCGACGGCGACGACGACGACGACACGCCCATCGTTGACGAGCCTGCCCCTCCTCAGCAGAACCCTCTTGACGCCAACGTGGAACAGTTGCGGGCGCTGGTCGCCTCCCTGCGCACGGCGTCGGCCTTTGCGCGCACACTGACGGCCGCCCTGCCGACAGCGGTGCAGCTCCTGGGGTCGGCCACCCTGTCCGACGTGTCGGAGGCGTTGGCCCTCCTGGTGTGCGCCCGCAAGTTTGAGCTGGACGGCGCGGAGGCGGCGCTGCGCCGGGTCCTGCTGCTGGTCTTCTCCCGGGAGCAGGGCGTGCCGGACGCGGTGGTGGCCGCGGTGGACGACCTGAGGCTGGGCGGCGGGCGGGAGGCGGACGCGGGCGCGGACGGGCTGGTCGACCTGGCGGTCGGGGCGACGCTGGGCGAGCTGGCGGCGCTGGAGGAGGTCGTGGGCAGGCTGCTCAAGGTCCCGCCCGGCGGCTCGGAGGGCGACGCCCGCGCTCGGCCGGCGGTCGTGCGGGCGCTGTGGCCGGCTGCCGCCCGGGCGGCGGCCGCGGTGGCGGCGGCGGGCGAGGACCAACCCGCCGCCCGGGCGGCCGCCCTGCCCCGCCTCCGCGCGGCCCTGTCCCTCATCGCCATGGCCGCCCGCTCCCGCCCGGCCCTGGTGACGGACAACATGCAAGCCTTGCTCGCCGCCGGCTTTGGCCTGCGGGATGCGGGTGCGGCCCGCCACGCGGCGTCTGCTTTGCGCGCGGCCGCAGGCGGGGTCGAGGCCGCGGCGTTTACCCCCGCCCACGCCTCTTTGATACGCCTCCTCCTCGCCCCCGCCACGGACGCCCGGTGGGGCTTGGCGGATGAGGGCTGGTACGGCGCGGCAGATGTCGCCCTGCGCGCCCTGCTGGACAGTCACCCGGACCCGCAGGGCGTTTCGAGAGCGCTCCTGCGCGCGGCTGCAGGCGCGGCGCTCGCAGCCGGTGGAGGGGCTGCTGCCGCTGCCGTGCCGCCCGCCGGTGACGACGAGATGGAAGTGGACGCGACGCACACCACCTCATCCACCACCCCTCGTGCCGGTCCTGTCGCCCGCCTGGCCTTCCTGGCGGGCGGGGTGGCCCTGGCGCAGCTGGTGGCGGCGGATGGGTGCGCGCGGGCGGGGCGGCGTGTGCGCCTGGCGGCTGCCGCGGCCGCCGACGCGGCGGCGGGCGCGGCGGCCGCGACTGGTAAAGACGGCGCCGCCTCCGAGGATGAGGACATCGCCGCCCAACTGGGCGTCGGACCCGCACCCGGCGGCGAGGCCGACTTGGACGCCCTCCGCGACGCGGCGGAGGCGGCCGTGGTCGGGCGGGGCGCCGCGTCCGCGCCCGGCGCGCTTGCGCCGCTGGTCGCGGCCCTTGCCACCGCGCCCGGCGCGCCCGCGGCCTGGCGGGCCGCCTGTCCGGCCCTGGACGCCGCGGCCTGCCTGTCCCTCGCCAAGCTCATGGCCGTGGATGGTGGGTACTGCGGGGCGCACTTGGGGGCGCTCTTTGCCCGGGTGGCGGAGCAACCACCGCCGGCAGAGGTGGAGGTCGAGGTGGGGGTGGAGGTGGGGGTGGAGCGCGCGGTGGTGACCAGCGAGGGTGGGGAGGGCGGAGAGAACGCGCCCGCCGCCGCGCCCGCCGCCCCACCCCCTCTCCCGCCCCCGCCATCCCTCTCCTCCCGCATCCGTGGCGGCCTGGTCGTCGCCGCGGGCGACCTGGCCGTGCGGTGGCCCAACAGTGTGGAGCCGTGGACGGCCGCGCTGTACGCGCCGCTCGACGACGCGTCGCCCGCCGTGCGGCGGGATGCGACGATGGTCCTCTCCCACCTCGTCCTCAACGACATGGTCAAGGTCAAGGGGCATGCAGGCCGGCTGGCTGCCCGCCTGGTGGACGATGACGCCCGCGTGGCCGCCCTGGCGGGCCTGTTCTTCCACGAGCTGGCGGCGCGCGCGACGCGGGGGTCGCACCCGGTGTACAACATGATCCCGGACGTCCTGTCCTCCCTGTCGGCCGGGCCGACCGCCCTGCCGCCGCCCGCCTTCCAGGGCGTCATGAAGGGTCTGCTCGGTCACGTCGGCAAGGACCGGCAGGCGGACGCGCTGGTGGACAAGCTGGCGGGGCGGATGGGGCCGGGCGCGGGGGCGGCCACCGCCCGGGGGATGGCCTTCTGCCTGGGCCAGCTCCACCTGTCGGAGCGGGGCGTGCGCCGGGTGGTGGCGCTGTTCCCGACGTACCGGGGGTGGTTGGGGGAGGGCGAGGTGGTCGCGTCCCTGAGGGCGGTGGGCGCCCGGGCGCGCAAGCTGCCCAAGGCGGGCGCGCCCTTCAAGGCGGAGGTCCAGGCGTGGGAGGACAGGGTCGGGGAGGCGGCGGCCGAGGCTGGCGGGGTGGTGGCGGCGGCGGGGGCCGGGCCGGCCGCAGGGGCTGGACCGTCCGGTGCTACTGCTGCTGCTGCTGCGCCGCCTGCGGAAGGCGGCGAGGTCGTCGCGGACGCGACGGCGGCCGTGCGGCGTATGACGCTGGACGGCGATTTGCCAGAAGGGGGCGGGCCGCCCCAACCCGCGCCCGCGGTCGCCGAGGCGCTTTCTGGTGGGGAGGGCGGCGGCGGCGCGCCCTCCCCCTCTTCCTCCGATGAGGAAAACGATGGTGGTGCCGCCAACGCGTCGCCCTCGCCATCCAAGGCGGCGGCGGCCCCGCCAGCGCGGCGCCGGGGTGCGGCGAAGGCGGGGGCGGCGGCTGGGGAGGAGGCTGCCGCGCCCCGGGCGACGCGCGCGCGGCGGGGGGCAGGCGCGGGGTGAGGGGAAAGAGAGCGCAGTGTTGTTGTGTGAATGATGTGCCCTGGATCGCACGCTTTCGCACAGCGGGCACAGAAGCGCAGGAACCGGGCACAGAGAGATGGATGGATGGATGGGGGGATTGAGAGGGGGC
>Ga0315278_10003588_pt1:5000-13893 | contig 13893 bp, 11 predicted proteins | sample YL17G06_0_MG_FD_203880 | JGI IMG/M metagenome (GOLD analysis project Ga0315278, IMG submission 203880) | Sediment microbial communities from Yellowstone Lake, YNP, Wyoming, USA - YL17G06_0 | ecosystem: Environmental > Aquatic > Freshwater > Lake > Sediment | place: USA: Wyoming...
TCGGGGTCATTGGGCATTGGGCATTGGTCATTGGTCACTGGTCACTGGTCATTGGTCAGGGAGGGGTTATTTGAAGAATTAAAGGAGGGCCAGGCAAATGCGTCCGGCAAGCACTGCCACATCTTCGGTGGGGTATACGCGCTTGATAGAGGCGTCGAAAAGGAGGTCGGCGGCGGGTGGGAACTGGTCATCCCCGGGCCGGTAGATCAATGTCAAATATACCTTGCCGATGGCGTGGATGCGCGCCCCGAAGTCCGTATTTCCCGTTGAGAACGGCTGCCAATCGAATCGGTCCAGGTTCTTCTTCAATGTGTCCGGGTCATTCCCTATCCGCTCTACCAGGGGCCGCACGCCCCGGGAAAGGAATGCTTCCCAGTAGAACATGCCGCTGTCCAGTTGCCGGAAAGAAATGAGTTCACCGGCGACGGGTATGGGTAAATCGCAGAGTAGATAATGGAGAACCAGGATACGGTCGCTCTCCCTGGCCGGGGTATGGGTTCCTGCCTGGAATAGTTGGAAATCGGACTGACGAAGAACCATATCGGTTCCAAACGCCCGGAATTCTAAAAGGCCATCCTGGGGTTTGGGCAGTCCTAAGCGGGCGCATCTCCCGACAAGGTCTATGGTTCTGAGTTTCTCAATTGCGACGCGAACGGCTGTTTCATACCCGGATGTTTTTGGCATACTATATATATATGGTATATGAAAAAATTTTGGGAGGGAGGTGGGGGACGTGCGGTCCGTGGGGTCCGTGAACCCCCCGGTTATTTGCTGTTTATATGAGACTTGATGCCGAACCCGACCCCTATTCCACCGACAAACGCAACGAATAGTTTGATGATCTCTTTGAAAAGCTCGGTATTCATTTCAATACTCCTCAAAAATTCTCCTGAAAGGCTTAACCAATGACTCCAGTATAAATCCGGCTATTTCTTTTTCTACAAAAGAGGCGCAAAACCAGGTCGTATATGCTGTAAATTCCTCATCTGTTAGTTTCCCTATACTTCTCAAGTGGGAAAAATAGTCTACCAGGTTTTTCAAATGTTCAAAATTTGAATTTTGAAAACGGGACTTTAATGCAGGTGAGGGGTATTTTCTACACGATTTGTTCATCCTCATCCTTTCATTGCCTATATTTGTAAGACCTGTCATTTTATACTCCTCTTCATTAAATGGTATATATCATAAGTATATCAAGAAAAAATATTTTTTTCAACAAAATCTTCACTCAATATCAAAAATTTTTGGTCTCTCTACCTTTCAAAAGGGTCGGGAACCGATTGATATCTGTGTGCGGCAAAAACAACGCCCCGGTATATTGGTTCATATAGGCGGGATCGGTGCTGAGTTCTATATAGGTCATGCGCCGGGCTAGCTCCATCTGCCGCTGCCTGGATTCCCGGGAGACCAATACCATATACGCCCCCATCAATGATGAATTGCCGATGTACCGATACTTCTCCCGCGGTAAATCGGGTAAAAGCCCAATGGTAACGGCTTTGTCTATATCTAAAAAACGACCGAATCCCCCGGCGATATAGATATTGGCCAGGTCGCCAAACTTGAGCCCTACCTGCTCCATCATCAAAGAGGCCGCTGAATATATGGCGGCCTTGGCGCGAATGACATTTTCGATATCGATTTCACTGACCATTATGGGCTCTCCCGTTCCACTTTCTTCCTGGGATACTATAATATAATATGCCTGTCGCCCATTTACCCGGACAGCGGGTGTTTTTTTGGTCCGGTTTAATTTCCCGGCGGGATCGAGCCACCCGGTTTGAAAGAGGTTGGCTAGCAACGATATCATGCCGGTTCCACATATGCCCCTGGGTTTGACTTTGCCTATGGTTTGATAGGTAGGCATCCCGGTTTGGGGATGGATATGGACTTTTTCTATGGCGCCGACGGCGGCGCGCATGCCCTGCTCAATCCCCCCGCCTTCAAACGCGGGCCCGGCGGAACAGGCGCAGGTCATTAAGAATTCAGGGTTCCCAATCACTATCTCGCCATTGGTCCCGATATCGATGAATAGTCCGACGTCCGCTGTTTCCCGGGCGATACCGGTGCATAATAGCCCGGCGGTAATATCCCCGCCGACATAACTTCCCACGGCGGGCGATATGTATACGATGGCCTGGGGGTGGATATCAATTCCTATTTCCCCGGCGGTTAAAGGGGGTATTTCCAATATTGTGGGGGTATAAGGTTCGAGACGGATATATTCGGGGGGCAAGCCGAGGAGCAAATGGATCATGGTGGTATTGCCTGCGATAACGGCGCCGCCGATGTCTTTATTATCGACTTCATTTCCTTTGGACAGTTGATTTACCAGGTGGTTAACGGTTTTTAATACCCGCTGACGGAGTTCTTCCAATCGTTGGGGTTTACGGGCGTAATTTATGCGGCTGATGACATCGAGGCCGCATTGGACCTGATCATTGTACGCGGTTTGTGTGGCTAATACGGCGGCGGAAGGGAGGTGCACCAGTTGAACGGCGACGGTGGTGGTGCCGATATCGACGGCCAGGCCAAAATGCCGGGCGGTGCAGTCGCCGGGTTCTATTCGGATTACCTGGAAACGGCCAGGGGTTTCCGCCAGGGTTATGGCGACTTTGCCGTTTTCGCCCTCCAGGCGCAGGGTCTCCGCGATTTGGCGGATAATGGGCAAGGGATAATAGATGTCTTTTTTTTCTACTTGTTGGTGGAGAGTTCGAGTTAAACGGTCGAGGTCGGAGCAGCCGTCGGCCAATTGGGGTTGGGGGACTTCCAGGAGGAATTTGCTTGCCAGGGGTGTGGGCTGCCATTCTTTTGGAAAAAGGTCGCGGCGCACGAGGCAGGTGTCATCGGTTTCATCGATGAATTGGCCGCCTTCCCTGCCGATTTGTTCGGAGATTTCTATAGAAGCGGGTTCATCCAGGATTTTTGTTTTACAGGCCAGTACGTATCCCCTGGAGACGGCGGCGGGTGATAATACGCCGAGGCTGTCGGAATCGACTTTCCCGGATATGATGCGGACGATGCATTTGCCGCAGGTCCCTTTACCGCCGCAGGGGGCTTCGATTTCTATTTGGGCTTCCCGGGCGGCTTCCAGTAGTTCTGAGCCAGACGGCGCATCGACCGCTTTCCCGGATGGTTGAAAGGTTATGTTCGGCATGGGTAGGCGAAAAGTATTTCTTGCTTTTCCGACAGGCAACGGATTGGTTTTTCGACGATTATGTTTTTCATTGTGAGGTTATTATGAACATAAGCGAATGAAAAGTCAAGATGGAGTCGCATCGGGAATGCGTCATTTTTAAGAAAGCATGAAAATGCGGAGAGAAAAATGAAGGAACGGCGTTTTAATCATCCGTTTCCTGGTCTGGCGGAGGTTCCTCTTCCCCAATATCATCGATCATTAGGTGATGCAATTTCAAATTGAAATATTCCTTGATAAACTTAAAGTGTTTATCTTCCTGCATCAATACCAAATTGTTTTCAACACATTGAATGGCAATGATCAAATCGCTCAATGGGACAGTAATTCCTTTTCGCCGCAATATGAATGCAGCCTCTGAGATGCTGTCGAATAGGCCCCTGTCGATTTCAAGAAAATGAAGACCATTAAAAACGTTTTTTAGAGTGCGGTAGTTCTTTTCCGATTTTGCCCCCTTTAAAAGTTCAGTCTGGATAATGCCATTCATGTAAACCACATCTCTTTCCACCAATTCCTTAATCACAGGGGCTAATTCATAGTCTTTATCTCTAAAATACCTTATCCAGACGCTGGAATCAAGCATATATTCTTCATTCATATCATATCCTTTGCCCTCTCATTCACCAGTTCTTCGACCGTCAAATCCAATTCCATTTTTCCGCTCATATTAAGGATTTTCTTTCTTTTTAAAGCTCTTAACATATCCTCAAGAGCGTTTTTTATTAGGCGTGTTTTGTTTCTTTCACCGGTTTCAATGACCAAATCATTAATCAGAGCATCGGGAAGATTTAATGTTGTCCTCATGCTGACCTCCAACCGGTATTATATTTAAGTAATCTCAATATGTCAACTATGAATCAAGGGCAGGGGAAATAGGAAGAGCGGAAGCGAGGAAGCGAGGAAGAGCGGAAAAAGAGAGAAAATCCCTGGCGTACCTTTGTGTTTCGGAGCAAGAACTTTGCGTTTCGGAGCGTAACCGTTTCGTTTCGCCGCGTGACTGTTTCAAGCCGAACCGGGGATTAGGGATCATTAATAGGTGGGCCAATGGCCCCGGCCAATAAACGGGCAGACACGAGACACCGCGGGTCGCCGGTACGCTCCTACCTAATTTTCGTGTGTTTCGCGTGTTTCGCGGGCCTGCTTTGGTTTGAGAAAAGCAGAGGACAGGCCGGGGAATATTTCTTATCCCAATCATCCTTCTTTATTGGAATTATTATTTGAGTGGGGTATAAAAACAAAAAAAATGGGTGTTGACAAAGCGAATGAAAAAAGTTAAATTATTACCGGATCAGAAAATATAAAACAGATCTGTTTGGAGGTACGGTATGTTATTTCATGTAGTACTGGAAAAAGCAGAAGATGGCTGGATTGTAGTTGAATGTCCTTCGCTTCCCGGATGTGTATCTCAAGGGAGAGATGAGAAAGAAGCAATGGAAAACATTAAAGAGGCAATTATTTCCTGGTTGTGGGCTGAAGATCAAAAAGCCTTTGAAAGGATACCTGAATATTCAAAGCAAGAAGCTCTCGTGGTATCAATTTAAAATCCCAATATGGCAAGATTAGCGAATATTTCCGGCAAAGAAGCTGTAAAAGCATTTAAAAAATTCGGATGGCATATAGTTGGTCAGGTAGGCAGCCATGTGGTGATGACAAAATCAGGTATGAGAGTTAATTTATCGGTGCCTCAGCATAAAGAACTGTCTATCGGGTTACTAAGAAAGCTTATCGGTTATGCAGGTATTGAAGTTGATGAATTTTTAGAGGAATGCAAATAAAACCACTTCTTTTCTGGTCACGGATTTTTTCTCTACGATTAGAGGCCAAGTCCCCAATCCCCTGATTCAACATATCGGTTATTTGGATTTTTGCGGAAAATCGGCTGCCTCCATTCGATTTCTGATCATTCAATCATTGTGTTATCTCTAAGCAATGGGTCCGTGTTTGTCCGTGTTCGTCCGTGGCTAAGTGCCTGCCCCCCTGGTGTTTCTTTGTGCCTTGGTGTCTTGGTGGCTATTTTCAAAGTATGGCCATTGAAATAACATTTCATTTCAGGTAAAATCCTTTTATGGGAATTGATTTTCACAGTGATACGATGAACTACTTTTTTTATATTATTATTTTCTTCGCGTCTCTTCGCGTTCTTCGCGGCTATTTTCATGATAGACCAGGAGGTAATACGGCATGGACCCCATATTAGTTCTGTTGCTCCCGTATTTGATTAATATTGGCGCGGGTTTGCTCACCGGGAAGCTGCTTGAAAAGGAGCAGCGCGAGTTCAAGCAAAAACTGGAGAAAAAGGCGGCGGAAAGGGACGCGGCAATGGAGGCGGCCCAGGACCGCCGGTCACTCAAGGAACAACTTCGCCTGGTGGGTACGGAAACGGCGCGTTTGACGGCAAAAACGGGGATTACCCCGGCGGAGAAGCAAATGCTCATGCTGCTGACCGATGAGGTTTTCCAGGAGGAGATGGCCCTATGGCTCACGGCCTGGAAACCGGCGGAGAGAAAACAAGCCGAAACGGCACTGGCGGAACAAATGGTTAAAGCGCTGCAAAAGGGCGGGGCGGAAGACAGGCATATTAAAGAGTTCAAAGCCGGGTATTTCGACCGCATTGAAAAAGTGGTCTTCAGCCACCCGGTGTTGGCCAACTGGCGATTGTCATTGGCGCTGCACGCCGCCTTTGAACGACTGGATGAATTGGAAGCGGTCATGCGCGCCGAAGGCCGGGAAACGCGGCAAGAGGTCCGGGACCAACACCGGGACACGCGGGAAAAAGTTGAAGAAATGGCGGCCCAACAGGCCGGTCTGCAAATCAAACAATTTAGCGCGGCCCTGCGCCAACAGGCAGAGCAGCGTTACCGGGAACTGGCCCTGGAGTCCTGCGATATTATGGACCTGCACAATCTACCGGAAAGCGACCGCCACATGTCCACCCGGCAGCAGGAATTAAAACTGCGGCGCCTCTATGTGCCGCTGCGGGTCCGGGTTGAAATTCCCGCGGACCGGGAAACGGGGGAACCGGGGGAACTGGGATATAGGGGACACACGAGAAAAATACCTTCCCTCTAAGTTTACGAAAAGAAATGAAAGAAATTGTTATTATTGACAGAACAGGTATTTTTATATTATAATATTTACCAGGAAGGTAAATACAATGGACGTCGCAAAAAAAATGACAGACAAAATAGATCGCCGAAGAATAAGGAAAGTACAATCCCCTGCGAAACCGGGTAGGATTAAAGAATCCCTTATCGAGAGAGCCATTAAAGAAGTTATGGAAAAACGCCCCCAGAGAACAAAAGATTTTTGGCTGAGCGTCCAATAATGTCCCAGGGTGACTATAGCGGCAGCGTATTTATTAATTGTCCGTTTGACCGGGAATATTTATTTATATTTCACGCCATCGTATTCGCTGTGTTTGACTGTGGCTATATTGCTCGCAGTTCCCTGGAAATAGATGATGGTAGTGAAGTAAGAATCGATAAAATTGCCAGGATTATTTCTGAATGCAAATATGGGATACATGATATTTCCCGCACAGAGTTAAGTAAAGATACTAACCTGCCGCGTTTTAATATGCCGTTAGAACTTGGTATGTTCCTCGGGGCTAAACGGTTTGGAAATACCGAGCAAAAGAAGAAAGTCTGTTTATTACTCGACAGGGAACCCCATCGATATCAAATTTTCATCTCCGATATTGCCGGCCAGGATATCCGTTCGCATAACAACGACGATACCGAAGCAATCAAAGTAATTCGAAATTGGATACGTAACACTTCCCAAAGATTGACAATCCTTGGAGGTAAAGAAATTGTAAAACGTTACCGGATATTCAGGGCAGAGCTACCTGATTTATGTGATAGCCTGGGATTAACAATCGATGAGTTAATTTTCAACGACTATACAGCCATTGTTTCGAAATGGCTGAAAAGCAACCCCCCAGGCACTACCTCAATGATTTGAAATTTTGCCGAAATAAATCACCGCTTGCTGCCCCGGATAGAACTTGCTTTTGTTTTGAATTTTGAATTTGTTTCGAATTTCGTGCTTCGGATTTATTTCCATGGAGGGGGAATAGATAGAAGGTGAGAGGGTAAGAAGGTGAGAGGGTAAGAGAAAAACAGGAAAGCGGGGAACTTGACTTTTTGAGATGAAAGTTTCATCTCTCGAGTATAAAGTTTAATCTCCGCTGATTAAACTTTACTCCCTGGAGTATTGGGTGGTCATCTATGGAGTTTAAATTTTAATCTCCTGAGCATAAAGTTTAATCTCTACAGTTTAAACTTTAATCTATGGAGTATAAGGTGGTCATCTCCGGAGCATAAACTTTAATCTCTGCTGATTAACTTTTAATCTCCATTGATTAAATTTTAATCTCCGTACTATAAGGTGGTCATCTCCGGAGATTAAAGTTTCATCTCCGGGGCATAAGGTGGTCATCACCGGAGCATAAACTTTAATCCCCAAAAAGGGATTTTTAGGGAGCGGGAAGTAAAATTTCCTCGATGTACATCTTGCCTTGATCATGGGAGTGTCTAATGTGTGGTAAGAAGCTGTCTCCGCATACTTTCGAGAGAATCCAATTAAAGTGGAAAGATTAAAACTCCGGGACTCTATTTGTAATAAAACCCCTTGGTGCACCTTTGTGCCTTGGTGCCTTGGTGGCTATTTTCATGGGAATATAGGGGACACACAAGAAAAATCTTCATGGGTCATTAAATCCCTGACGCCGGATGATGCTTCCATCCGTTGGGCAATATAATTCACCAGCGGCTGCCATTCTCCCCTGAAGGCCATCCGGCTCATTAAATTTGAGTATGTGTACATTTCTATATTGAATGCGCCTGTTTCTGTATAAGTTTCTTTGATGTAGTCATAATATAGGCGTTTAATGGATTCATTGGGAATAGTAAGAATTGTATTGTCTTCCTCATCGATGCCCCGAATCGTTAATAGACCGAAGTAATACAAAAGAGAAATAAAATTGTCCGGCCTGGTTATTTCATCGATGGGGAACCCTTTTTCAATATTAGAGTGAATAGAACCGTTTTCAATGATTTCTTGCAGCATGGAAAAATTCCCGTTGGTTTTGGGAGTTCCTTTTTGATCGATGATGATGAAGTGGTGAAGTTTTTTATAATCGATCCGGACGTTCCGATCGATCATATCTTTAGGAATGGCGGACCTTAATAGGTATTGCTGGATGAAATACAAGACATGAACGGTATTAAATATCTCGGTATCGGAATCGATAGAGAAGCGGTAATGGTTATACCATTGACTCATAATCTCCATCAATTCGGGGGTAGAATGGCGAATTTTCCCGGTTTGCCGGTAGTATTCGATCATGGTTTCCGTTTCGGCCCGGGTAAAGCCCATGATCTCGTTGATATCGGGGTCCAGGGTAATGTTCGTTGCAATATTAAACCCGGAGGTGACGTCGTCCAGGGTGATGGGAGACACGCCGCTCATAAACAACCGGGAGATAGGAGAATCCATATCGGTAGTCCCGGCTTTGACTACATTAAAAAAAGCACGGAGAAAGCCGCTGCCGTGGGTGATATCCACGAATACCTGCTCACCCGATTCCGATAGTATGGTATTGGCGAAATTATCGTACTCATCGATGATGACATATAGTTTTTGTTCTTTCCTCTGACAGTACATTAATAATGTTACCATCACATCGGAGGCGCT
>Ga0315278_10003589_pt1 | contig 13892 bp, 13 predicted proteins | sample YL17G06_0_MG_FD_203880 | JGI IMG/M metagenome (GOLD analysis project Ga0315278, IMG submission 203880) | Sediment microbial communities from Yellowstone Lake, YNP, Wyoming, USA - YL17G06_0 | ecosystem: Environmental > Aquatic > Freshwater > Lake > Sediment | place: USA: Wyoming | collected...
GCGCGTGCTCGAACGACTCGATCAGCATGCGCTCGACTTCCTCGTCGGTCAGCCCGTACGACGGCTTCACTTCGATCGCCTGCTCGACGTTGGTGCGCAACTCGCGGGCGTGCACGCTCAGGATTCCATTCGCATCGATCTGGAACCTGACCTGCACGCGCGGCAGGCCCGCGGGCATCGGCGGAATGCCCCGCAGCTTGAAGCGGCCGAGCGAGCGGTTGTCGGCGGCCATCTCGCGCTCGCCCTGCAGGATGTGGATGTCAACGGCGGTCTGACTGTCGACAAACGTGGTGAACATCTCGCTGCCGCTTGCCGGAATGGTCGAATTGCGCAGGATGATCTTCGACACGATGCCGCCCATGGTCTCGATGCCAAGCGACAGGGGCGTGACATCGAGCAGCAGCATCTCGCGCCGGCCGCTCACGAGAATGTCGGCCTGCACGGCGGCGCCGAGCGCCACCACCTCGTCGGGATTCAGGTCCGAGTGCGGCGCCGTGCCGAACAACCGCTCGACTGCGCGGCGCACCATCGGAATGCGCGTCGATCCTCCGACCAGGACAACCTCGTCGACATCGCCTGGGCTGAGCCCGGCGTCCTCGAGCGCGCACCGGCACGGCTGCATCGTCCGCTCGACGATCGGGGCGATCAGCGTCTCGAACGCCGCCCTCGTGATGAGGCGCCGATACGGCCCGGCGCGCCCTGGAATCCGATCAACGACGATCTCGGCCTGGTCGAAGTCCGACAGATCCCACTTCGCCTGAATGACGGCCTTGCGGATGGCCTGCACCGCGGCGGCGTGCGTGGCCGGGTCCAGACCGAGCTCAGCCACGATCTGCTCGACCAGCAGGCGATCGATGTCGTCGCCGCCAAGATGCGTGTCCCCGTTGGTCGAGAGCACCTGGAACACGCCGTCCTCGACCTTGAGAATCGAGATGTCGAACGTGCCGCCGCCGAGGTCGTAGACGGCGATGACGCCCTGGTGGCGCTTGTCGAGACCGTAGGCAAGACAGGCCGCCGTCGGTTCGTTGATGATGCGCAGAACGTCGAGGCCCGCGAGCCGGCCGGCGTCGCGCGTGGCCGTCCGCTGGGCGTCGTTGAAATATGCCGGTACCGTGATGACCGCGCGGTCCACTCCGGGATCGAAATCGCCCTCGCGGGCGAACAGGGTTTCGGCGCGCCGCTTGAGCTCTCGAAGAATGAAGCTGGACACCTCTGGTGGCGTCAGTTCGCGCTCGCCCAGGTGGATGTGAACGACACCCCCGGCCTGGCCGCTGACCTTGAAGGGAAACCAGCGCGACTCGCCGGCCACGTCTTCGATGCCGCGGCCCATGAAGCGCTTGACCGAGTAGACCGTGCGCGCCGGGTCGGTGAGCAGCCTCCGCTGCGCCTCGCGGCCGACATAGACCGTATCGCGGTCGCCGGCCGACACGATTGAGGGCAGCAGCGTGTCGCCGGACTCGTCTGCCAGCACGACGGGGGCGCCCTCGCGCACGATCGCCACGAGGCTGTTGGTGGTGCCGAGATCGATGCCGACAACTTTGCTCATAGGCGCGCGGCCAGATCGCCGCCCAGTTCCCGCCGAACCGTCGCGAGCAGGTTGGTGAGGTACGTGCGCTCGACGAGCAATGCGCGCAACGCCTCGAGCGTCTGATGGCGGCCCGCCAGGTCGCCGCGCTCCCACTGCGCGTCGTGCTGCACCATCAACGTGTTCAACTGGCGCTCGTGCGCGTCGAGGTTGGCCTGGATCGGCTGCCTCGCCGCTTCGAGCGTCACGGCCACCTCCGCCTCGGCTGATCCGCCGGCGCGCATCTGCTGGATCGCCTCGAGCTGCTCGTTGAGCGCGAAGACCTCCTCGAGCAGTTCGGGCGGCACCTGCGACGTGGCCTCGTGCGCCTCCTTGGGTGCGAAGCCTTCCAGCTTCAGGAGGTACTCGAGTCGCTCGACGGGCTCGCGCAGCGTGCGGAACCCGTCGTTGAGATACGACGATCGTTCCAGGCTGGCCAGTCGTTCGGTCGAACTGGAGTTGTAGAAGTAGTCCGGATGGAACTGCCGGCTGAGCGCGCGAAAGCGCTGCTCAAGATCGTGCACGTCCACGTGCAGCCGTCGCGGCAGGCCGAAAAACGTGAAGTAGTCGCCGTGGCGGCCGAGCGTGAGGATCCTGTCGCAACGGGGACAGAAATGCACGTCGACCGGCGCCTGCGAGCCGCAATGCTTGCACGGCTGAATCGTCACCGCTGATGTGTCGGACTGCATGGCAGGCTAGACCGTGAAGGAACTGCCGCAACCGCAACTGCTCTTCGCGTTGGGATTGATGAAGTGCAGCCCCTTGCCCATCAGCGCCGGGTCGTAGTCGAGTGTCGTGCCGGCGAGGTAGATGAGGCTCTTCTTGTCCACAAAGACCTTCGCCGCCCCGGGCCCCTCGAATACTTCGTCGCCGGTGCGGGCTTCCTTCTCCCAGCTGAACGTATAGCTCAGGCCCGAGCAGCCGCCGCCCTTGATCCCCACGCGCATGCCGCCCTCGGTGATGCCCTGCTTGGCCATCAGCTTCTGGATATGCCGGGCCGCGGCTTCCGAAATCTGAATCGCAAGTTGAGTCGCCATGCCTACTGCCCTGCCTCTTGCTTCTTCTTGAAATCGGCGATGGCCGCCTTGATGGCGTCCTCCGCCAGCACCGAGCAGTGCACCTTGACGGGCGGCAACGACAACTCGGCGACGATGTCGGTATTCTTGATCGCCAGCGCCTCGTCTACCGTCTTGCCCTTGAGCCACTCGGTGGCCAGGCTGGAACTGGCAATCGCCGACCCGCAGCCGAACGTCTTGAATTTTGCTTCGTCAATCACGCCGGTGGACGGGTTCACCCGCACCTGGAGCTTCATGACGTCGCCACATTCGGGCGCGCCGACCAGCCCCGTGCCCACGCTGGGATCCTCTTTCGGCATTGATCCCACGTTGCGCGGATGATTGAAGTGATCGACGACTTTGTCCGAATACGCCATGGTCCTCTCTCCGTCCGCTATCTGCCAGGATCCGGCGACCTTCCCCAATCCCCAGCCCCCAGCCCCCAGTCCCCTTCCCTAATGCGCCTGCCACTGCATCTTCGACAGGTCGACACCTTCTTTGGCCATTTCGTACAACGGCGACATCTCGCGGAGTTTGCGCACGACGCCCACGAGCTTGTCGGCCACGTAGTCGACTTCTTCCTCGGTGTTGAAGCGACCAATCCCGAACCGGATGGACGAGTGCGCCAGCTCGTCGCCCGTCCCGAGCGCCTTGAGCACGTAGGACGGCTCGAGACTGGCCGACGTGCAGGCCGAACCGGACGACACCGCCACGTCATTGATCCCCATCAGCAGCGATTCGCCCTCGACGTAGGCGAAGCTGACGTTCAGGCTGCCCGGCAACCGGTGCTCCATCGAGCCGTTGATGTACAACTCGTCGAGGTCCCGGTGCAGCTTCCGGTTGAGCCGGTCGCGAAGCGCCCGCGTGTGCGCCGCCTCGGCCGCCATCTCGAGCCGGCACAGTTCGGCCGCTTTGCCAAAGCCCACGATGCCAGGCACGTTCAACGTCCCGGACCGCATCCCTCGTTCGTGGCCGCCGCCCTCGATGATTGGCGTCAGCAGGACGCGCGGGTTCCGCCGCCGCACGTAGAGCGCGCCCACGCCCTTCGGCCCGTACATCTTGTGCGCGCTGATCGATGCCATGTGGACATTTGCCGCATTGACGTCGAAAGGCACCTTGCCGACCGCCTGCACGGCGTCGGTGTGAAACAGCACGCCGCGCTCTTTCGCGATCGCGCCAATCTCGCCAATCGGCTGCAGCACGCCAATCTCGTTGTTGGCGGTCATGATCGTGATGAGCGTGGTCTTGTCCGTGATGGCCTCGCGCAGCCGCTCGACGTCGATGAGCCCGTCTTTCCGGACCGGCAGGTACGTCACCCGGAAGCCCTCCTTCTCGAGGCGCTTGCAGGTGTCGATAACCGCCTTGTGCTCGGTGACCGCCGTGATGATGTGGTCGCCCTTTTCGCGGTACATGTACGCCGCGCCCCGAATGGCGAGGTTGTCCGATTCGGTGGCGCCGCTGGTGAAGACGATTTCCTTGGCGCTCGCACCAATCAGATCGGCAATCTGCTTGCGCGCGATCTCGACGGCCTCTTCGGCCTCCCAGCCGTACTTGTGGTTGCGGCTGGCCGCGTTGCCGAAATGCTCGCGGAAATACGGCAGCATCATGTCCAGCACGCGCGGATCGACCGGCGTGGTCGCATGATTATCGAAGTAGATCGGGAACTTCAACATACGCTCGTCCACCTTACGAACGACTGGCCTGAACGAACATCCTCGCGGGCGGCGCCGCCACCTCCGGGAGAATCACGTCCTTCGCCAGTTCCGACACGGTCGTCGCCTTCAGCGCCGACACGATGATCTCGCGGATCTTCCACAACGGGTCCCGCACGTTGCACTTGGCAAACTGGCCGCACCTGTCCGCGTGCGCCGAACAGGCGGTCACCGCCACCGGCCCGTCGATCGCCTGGATGACATCGGCGATCGATATGCCGGATGCCGCCCGCGCCAACTGGTAGCCTCCGCGGGTGCCCTGCTGAGACGTCAGCAGGCCCCGGCGGGTCAGCCGCTGCAGCACCTTTGCCATCAACTCGACGGGAATGTCGAACAGTTCCGCGATCTCTCGGGCGCTCGACGACCCCGACTTGGCCGTCAGGTGCGTGACGGCTATCAGTGCGTAATCCGCTTTCTTTGACAGTCTCAACATGGCAGTTGGCCCAAATGCGACCTTGACAGTCCTATATTAGACCGGCATATCCGACCAGTCAAGGCCTAGATTGGAATCGACGTGGCCCGACGCCGACCGCTCGGGTCGCTCGAACCGGACCCGGGCGGGGCCGCCGAGAGGCTCTGACGGGCAGGTTCCGGCTGTCAGTACCGGGGCACTGAGGGGTCGATTTTGAGGCTCCAGGCGTCGATCCCGCCCGCCAGATTGCGGGCCAGCGGGAACCCGGCGCTCCTGAGATACGCCGTCGCGTTGGCGCTCCGGACGCCGTGGTGGCAATACACGATGATCTCGACGTCGGGGTCGATCTCGCCCCGCCGCGCCAGCAGTTCTCCGAGCGGAACGAGGACACCGCCCGGGAGCCTGGCAATCTGGTACTCGTGCGGCTCGCGCACATCGAGCAGAAACGGCGCCTCGCCGCGGTCGATGCGTGCTTTGAGATCGGCCAGGCCGATGTTGAACGCGACATCCTCTGGGCGGGTCCGCGATGAATCCTGCGCTGCCTCAGCGGGGTTGAGCCCGCAGAACGCCTCGTAGTCAATGAGCTCGCGAATCGTCGGGTGCGTACCGCACACCGGACAATCGGGGTCTTTTCGCAGCTTTAGCTCCTGGAATCGCAGGCGCAGCGCGTCGTAGACCAGCAGCCGGCCAATCAGCGGTTCGCCGATCCCGGCCAGCAGTTTGATCGCTTCTGTAGCCTGGATCGTCCCGATAACTCCCGGCAACACGCCAAAGACGCCGGCTTCTGCACACGACGGCACGAGGCCGGGCGGCGGCGGCTCAGGATACAGGCACCGGTAGCACGGCCCATCTTTGGCAGCAAACACGGAAGCCTGCCCTTCGAACCGGAAGATCGCGCCGTACGCGTTCGGCTTGCCGACGAGCACGCATACGTCGTTGACCAGGTACCGTGTCTGAAAGTTGTCGGTGCCATCGACGATGACGTCGTAGTCGCCCACCACGTCGAATGCGTTGCTGGCAGTGAGCGCGCCTTCGTGCAGCCGGATCTCGACTTCCGGATTGATGGCGGTGATCCGGTCGTTCGCCGATGCGAGCTTCGACCGCCCGACATCGGGGGTGCCGTGCAGAATCTGACGATGCAGGTTGCTGAGATCGACGGTGTCGAAATCGACCAGGCCGAGCGTGCCGACTCCGGCAGCCGCCAGATACAGCGCGACCGGCGACCCGAGACCGCCGGCACCGACAATCAGCACGCGGCCGGCCTTGAGCCGCCGTTGGCCGTCGACACCGACCTCCGGGAGGATCAGTTGACGGCCGTATCTGGCGATCTCGTGTCGACTCAGTTCGGGAAGCGGACGCATGGTTCTGTTTCGATCTCTACTCCGGCGTCGAAAGTATAGCGCGGGAAGCAGTCTGTCGTCGGGGTTGGGGATTTCGAATTCGGGGGTTGGAAGGGCCGTGGGACTGGTGAGAACCCGGGAACGCCGGGCTCCAGCCCGGCCCGTGTTCTGGCCACGCTGGAGCGTGGCCATCCCAGAAAAGCCCGTCCGTGATGTCGGGAGTCGGGGTCTGGAGGTTGAGGTTCGCGGTTCGGGATTCGGGGCGCAGAGGCAAGAAGGCAGGAGCGGGAACGTGACCCGATCACATTTCCGGTGACGGCTGGGCCGCGCAGGCGACCCTGAACCCGATGCTGTAGGCATAGGTGTCGGGCGGAACGGCATGCCGGCACGCGCACCGCATGTACCGCTCATCGGCATTGGTCCACGCGCCGCCCCGAAGCAACCGCAGCGAACCGGAGGCCGGGCCGCGTGGATTCCGGGGATCGCTGACGGTGTAGTAGTCGGCCCGGTACCAGTCGGCCACCCACGTCCACACATTGCCAGCCGCATCGAATACGCCGTACCCGTTCGGCGGAAACGATTTCGCCGCACGCGTGCCCATCCTGGTTTTGAGCGACGGATCGGTGAGGAACGCGGCGGCGGACGGGTCGGGGCTGTCGCCCCACGGATAGCGCTGCCCCTCGAGTCCCCCGCGCGCCGCCTTCTCCGATTCGGCCTCCGTCGGAAGCCTGAACGGCCAGCCCGTTTCGTGCTTGAGCCATCGGCAGTACTCGCTGGCATCCTCGTAGGTGACGAGCACGACCGGGTGATCCATCTTGCCTGCCGGCAGTTCGGTCCCGTTCCAGCAATACGGCGCGGCCAGTTCGCGAAAGCCGCCGCCAGGTGCGAACTGCGAGATCGCAGGAAGTTCCGAGACGCCGGGGCTCCGGCGCGCGGTCGCCAGGACGAACCGGGCGTACTCGGCGCAGGTCACCGGACACGCGCCAATCAGAAACTCGTCGAGGGTGACGACGTGGGCGGGCCGCTCGCGGGTGTCGCCCTCGTCGGACCCCATCAGGAAGGGACCGGCCGGGATACGCGCCAGTTCCGGGAGGAGATCTGTCATTCGCGTCGGAGAGTATAGCCTCTTCTTGCTTCTTGCTCTTGTCAGGTACACTTGATCGCTTCATTCCCCTTACGCTGGGACGCTTCAGGAGGCGGTCATGCGCATTCCCCGGTTCGCGATGGAACGGATGCAGTCCACCTACGAAAATCTCGTGGACTACAACCTGTCGGAAAGTGGTGTCCACCCGATGCGGGTGGAGGAACTGGTCGACGATCCCGCCGATCGCGCGGCCCTGCTCGCCCAGGAACTCCTCTACACGCAATCGAACGGCACCATCGAGCTGCGCGAGCGGATTGCGGCGCTGTATCCTGGCGCCACGGCGGACCACATCGAGGTGACCAACGGCGGTTCCGAAGCCAACTTCGTCACGATGTGGCACCTGCTCGAACCGGGCGACCACGTGGTGATGATGGTGCCGAACTACGGCCAGACACTTGGGCTGGTGGAGGGATTTGGCGGCGAGATGCGTCCGTGGCCGCTGCGCATGACGGTGGACGGCCGGCGATGGGTGGTCGATCTCGATCATCTGCGCGCGCTGGTTACGCCCCGGACGCGGATGATTGTGATCTGCAACCCGAACAACCCGACCGGCGCCCGGGTGAGCGCCGCGGATCTCGACGGCATCTGTCAGATTGCCGCGAAGTACGGCGCCTGGGTTCTGGCCGACGAGATCTATCGTGGCGCCGAGTTCGACGGCGTCGAGACGGCCTCGGTGTGGGGCCGCTACGATCGCGCCATCATCACCAGCGGCCTCTCAAAAGCCTACGGGCTGCCCGGGCTGCGCATCGGCTGGATCGTCAGCGCACCGCCCCTCGTCGCCGCGACGTGGGCGTATCACGACTACACGACGATCGGGCCCGGGGCGCTCAGCGATCGGCTGGCGCGGCACGCGCTGAAGCCGGCCGTGCGCGCCCGCATCCTGCAGCGCACGCGGCGCATCCTGACGGCCAACCTGCCGGTGATGACCAGCTGGCTCGATGCGCATCCCGATCGGTTCACGTACGCCCGGCCCGAGGCCGGTGCGATTGTGTATGTGAAGTACCGCGACGCGATCAACTCCGTGGATCTGGTCGATCGGCTGCGCGAGGAAAAGAGCGTGCTGATCGTGCCGGGCGATCATTTCGGGATGGATGGCTACCTGCGGATTGGCTTCGGCAGCGAAGTCAGGTACCTGCGCGACGGGCTCGATCGGCTGGCCGACCTGCTTCGCGGGCTGCCGATCGACAAGACCGGGTGACGAGGAGACCGTGGTTTATCTTGATCTCGTGCTTGTCGGATTCGGCCATGTCGGCCGGCGTTTTGCGCGCCTGCTGCAGGAGAAACACGTCCGGCTGCGCGGCGATTACGCGATCAGCTGGCGCGTGGTCGGCATCAGTACCCGCCGCCACGGCACGGCGTTCGACGCGCGCGGCCTCGACATCGAGAAGGCGCTCAAGCTGGTGGACGCCGGGCTGTCGCTGGGCCAGCTGGCACAGCCGGACGCCGTCAGGCCGCTCGGGCCCGAGGCGACGGGCCTGGCGCTCATCAGGCACGCGACGGCCGAAACGAGGCGCCGCCAGATGCAACAGCTTGTTGTGGTCGAGACAACGCTGCTCGACATCAAGGCCGGGCAGCCGGCCACCGATCACGTCGCAGCCGCCCTGCGCGGCGGCGCCCACGTCGTCACCGCCAACAAGGGACCCGTGGCGTTCGCCTACCGCGAGCTCAATGCGGCTGCCGCGGGCGCGCGCCGCCAGTTCCTGTTTGAGGGTGCCGTGATGGACGGCGTCCCCATCTTCAATCTTGTTCGCGAAACGCTGCCGGCGGCCGAGATCGAAGGATTCCGGGGCGTGATCAACAGCACAACCAACTTCATCCTCACGGCGATGGAAGCGGGGCGGAGCTATCAGGACGCGCTGGCAGACATGCAGCAGGCGGGCATCGCCGAGGCCGATCCGTCGTTCGACGTCGATGGCTGGGATGCGGCCGCCAAGACCGCCGCGCTCATCAATGTGCTGATGCACGGCGCGGTCACGCCGCACGCGATCGATCGAACGGGCATTGGCGGGATCACGATGGACCGCGTGCTGGAGGCGATCGGTCGGGGCAAGCGGCTGCGCCTGGTCGCCACGGGTGAGCGGCGCGATGGACACCCGGTTGGGCGAGTGGCCCCCGTCGAACTGGACGCCGGTGATCCGCTCGCGCAACTGACGGGCATGCAGAATCTGCTCGTGCTTCGGACCGACGTGCTGGGTGATGTCGGCATTCATCAACTCGACGGCGGCCTCACCCAGACCGCGTACGCGCTGCTGGCCGACCTGATCGCCATTGCGCGCGCGTCCACGCAGGAATGACGCCGCGGGCGACCGTGTTCTCCGGCGCCGGTTCTGCCAGCCACTCCTCGGGCCGATAGCGGTCGCACGGCGGCGGCCGGACCCGCGCCGCGCCGATGAGCAGACTCGGCACCGCCGCCTGGCAATTGCGGATCTTCCCGAGCGCGCAGCAGTGGCTGGCTTGACCCGCCAGGACTGGAAATGCCAGAGCGGCCGTACCAGCTGCGGCGACGAGAATGATCTCCGACACCCACCGTAACGCTTCGCGTGAAGACGTGTTCATGGAATCTGCTTAGGGTCTGGCCAGACAGTATGACTTCCGCGCAGTGGGAACAATGAGCCTGACCTCCGTCGGTTTCGCGGGTTAGCCTTCAGGTGGGGGGCGGCTTCGTCGCAGTCGGTGGCGCGAGCCTGACGGCTCGATCCATATGCGCGACCTGCTCTTCCAGCGGCCGCCCCGTATTGGTCAGTTCGAGCGCGTTCAAGTACTCGCGCTTTGCCTCGTTGCCTGCGGTGTCGCAGCCGGTGCCAAGACATGCAATCAACAGTGCGATGACGCATCTTGCATGCAGAGTGGGCGAGCGCTCCTGGCGATGATCGATCCCAGCACGTGGCGCTTGTGGCCGCATAGTCACCCGCTCAAGGAAGTGGTCTGTCGGAACTTCTGATGCCCGGGTGGGGCGTCCAAGCCGGACCGTCGATGCTCAATTGTCGTCATGGTGGCGCCGATGTCGCGGCCAACCTGGCGGCGCCCAATAGCTCAGCGACGAAAGACTTGGTCAACACGGGAGGCCTGAGCTCCTTGATACGGCTGGTCTTCGCCAACACGACGACCGCGCCGATACCCGAGGCTCGAAGGTTCTGTTGAAACTCGAGATTCTGGTCCACGGTGAGCAGGGCGTCGAAGCGTTCCGCGACCATCAGCCGCAACAGTTCACCGTTGCGTTTCGAAGACCGCCCCATGTCAACGACGTGGCGGACGTCGTGCCCAACCAGATCTCGCCTCGGTGGGCGCGGGACGCACTCATCGAGCAGCAGCAACATGAGCTTCGGTCATCCCACGGGCAAGTTCGAGTGCCGCGACCGCTTGCTGTCGGCTGACCGAGGGAACACTGTCCAGAAATTCGTCGAGCGTATCTCCGGCTTCGAGGTGGTCGTAAAGGGATTTCACTGGAACCCGCGTTCCCACGAAGACCTGTGTCCCGCCGAGAATCTCCGGATCGCGATGGACGATCAGCGAAGTATTTGGCGTGGCTCGCTTCCTGTGTTTTCGAGCATACGCCCAGCTGTTGCTGTTGTGCGGCTAACGCCGGGCATCAGCTGCGGCGCGTAGCGCCGTCAGCTGCATGCCGTGGTTAGGCGGCGCTTCTTGCGTCACGAGCGATACCACCGCAACGGCTTTGAGTTCTCCCGCGTGAGGATCTTCTTCGCCTCGAGATCCAGTTGCACGGTCTTTGCCCACCAGTTCGCCGTCGCGCCTCCGGGAAAGAGGTCCTGAGGAAGATGCGAACTTACTGCCTTGAACATCTCTGCTTGCGTCAGGCCCGGCGACCTCCTCGGCAGGACTGCGCTGAGGGCCCGACGCATCGCTTCGTACTTGTCAGCCTTGATTCGGGTCTTGCGCCCGGGCACGTTGACATTGCTGATTTCAAGTCGCCCTGCAACTCCTGTGGCTCGGGCGGATGCCGCTCGGCCTGTTCGTTTCGCCTTCTTGGTTTCTGTCATTGTTCCGTCCATTCTCACTGGTCGGCCATCGCCGGCACGTCGCAACACAATGACCCCGAGGAGGCTCGGGATCATGAAGGAGATCGCCGGGATTGAGAACACCGGGCCGTGCGCAGCGTACCAGGCCTTGAAGGGTGAGTTACTTCGAAGAAACTCGGCTGACTTTCCGCCTCGCCGGGGTCTTCTTGGCCGGTGTGCGCGTCTTGGCCGCGGGTTTGGCTTTGGCTTTCCCTTTGCCCATCGCGTCACGCCTAGCCTGATAGCCAGCGGCGTAATCCGAGACCGGGAGCCGGGCCACGGTGCTCTCAACCACATCCAGCGCGAGGGCCGGCAGCGTCTTGAAACGGAGGCAGCCTTGGCCCATGTCCAGCTTCTTGCCGCTCTTTCCGTATTGCGCTTTGAACCACTCCAACAGCGCCGGCTGTCCGTAAAAGCAAATCATGTGCAGCGCCATGTACGATTTCTGTGACGCCAGGCTGATAAGCGTTAGGGGCTGCTTGGGGTTGCCGCCATAGCCGGCTGGGTACGTGGACAGCGGAACGAACCAGCTGATCATGCCGAACTGGATTCCTTCCTTGTATCCAGGTGGCAGGGCCCGGTTGATTCCCCGGCGGACTTCGTTCAGCGCGTCACGGCGCTCCGCGGGGAGTGCGGCAAGGTATTCGGTCACGGTGGATGCTGGCATGGCGTACGTCTACCATAGCGGTTGTGACGGGGTAACTGTAATCTCAGAGGCGCGCGTCTTGGCTAACCCAACAAATCCTCGTCGTCACAGGTCCGGCGGTCATTCATGCAACCTCGTTCATCAAATCCCAGAGGCGGGCGTCTTGAATAGACCAACTAAGTCGTCGTCGTCAACCAGCAGGGTGCTCTACATCAATCGGTGAATGTGTCGTTCTCTTGGTGCTCCATGACGACGACAATCCCGATTTGCTTTGCCGGTCCGCCCAACGCCCGCGCTGAGCCGCGGCGCTTACGATGGCAGCAGCGCCGTCGGGTGCAGCCGCTTGGGCAGAGGTTCGACGTTGCCAGACTGATCAGGCGGCAATGAGCGGAGCGACATCCTCCCGGCTCACCGATGCGAAGCCGAGTTCTCGCAACACTCGATTGAACGCGGCCACCGAGAGGGCGCCGGGGTTGGTGATTTCCACGCCGATCGGCCTCCCGCCCCTGGCGTAGTCGACCAAGAGTCCGGCCTCCACCCGCCGAGTTCGCATGCTACGTTGACCGGGACGGCGCGGCAGGTAGTAGTAGGCCGCGATCGCTCGCCCTCGGCGATACGTCACTTCAAGATACGGGGTGTTCATCGTGCCTTCTTCTCGTTCTCGAGGGGGTACGCGGTAACGACCAGAAGAAGTTGCTCGGTCGTCAGTGGTTCCACAATCACTTCCCACGCCCGCCGACTGTGCCGTGTCTGGATGATCCATCGCCCAGCCACCGCGTCCCGCCGATTCCCGGTCGCATGTTCCAGCATACGCCTGAGATCGACTTCCGTGAAGCGCCGGTCTTCCATGCGCTTCAACAGATGAGGGCTGAATTCCAGTTCCCAGTCCCACCATCGCGGCCATTGACGACGACTGCTCAATTACCTCTCCAGTCTTCGCGCGTGCCTTGTTTCTGCCCAACGCTGCGCTTCAGCCGCGCCGCTTCACGATCGCATCGAGCGGCGTCGGCTGCAAGCGCTTGTTGGGCCGTTCCGGCTTTCGGTCTTCGAGACCCGATCGATCGGGCCGTCCTTGACCCAAGATTCTCGCGATCGTGGTCATGGTATTCCAGTTGCGCGTGGTGACCGGTACCCCAAAGAGGCGGCCGAACGTGCCGAGGTAGCCGATGACCTTCATGTGGCGCCGGTACAGGCCGAAGATGAACCGCTTGTCCCTCCCGAGGACCTTCAGCAGCCACCTGCCGCTGGAAGGAACGCTCATGGGCATCGACGGCATCGAGCGGGGAAGTTTGGACAGGACGCTCACGAAGCGTACGATGTCGGGCCCGATGGGCTGGTCCGCGAAGTGATTATGAGACATCAGCCTCACAATCTCGCGACCCTGGCAGATCATAATCTCCGTATCAAATGGAAGTTTCGATGCCACTTCGGCGCGCAGTTGGGCCTCGGTGACCGGTTGCCGGATAACGAACGTGCCCGCCGCGCCGATGTTGAGCGCATCGAGGTGCGTGAGTTGTTTGGCAAGGGTGGTGGGCCGGAAGGTCCGGTGACCCCCGACGTTGACCCCTCTTAGAAACACCACGAGCGCCACGAGTTCCCTCCTGCTGCTGGGGTCGCTCGATTCTGATCGACTCTGGCGGCCGACAACTGATCCGCCGGCGTCTTGTCTGCCCAACGTCAGGCCTCACCCGCCGGCCCTCACCATCGCGCCAGGGCAGGTCGGGTGCAGGCCATGTTCGGCGGCGTGGTCAGGCATTCAGATCCAGTTCGCCATCCTGAGTCCGGCGACCCGCTGAAAGTGCTTCGTGTTGTTCGTCACCAGAGTCAGGCCGCACGACAGCGCATGGGCCGCGATGAGCGTGTCGAACGTGCCAATGGGCTCGCCTCGCCTCGCCAGTGCGTTGGCCACGGGGCCGAACCCGTCGGCAGCCGCCTGGTCGAACGGCAGCACCGCCACGGATCGGACGAACGTGTCGATGAGCCCCTGCAGTCTCCGCGACCCT
>Ga0315278_10003594_pt1 | contig 13884 bp, 9 predicted proteins | sample YL17G06_0_MG_FD_203880 | JGI IMG/M metagenome (GOLD analysis project Ga0315278, IMG submission 203880) | Sediment microbial communities from Yellowstone Lake, YNP, Wyoming, USA - YL17G06_0 | ecosystem: Environmental > Aquatic > Freshwater > Lake > Sediment | place: USA: Wyoming | collected...
AGCTCTGGGGGTTCGCGGATACCGGGAGCTACCCGAGGACCGGCCTCAACCAGATGTTCCTCCAGCCGTTCTTCTCTTACACGACGCCCAAGGCCGTGTCCTACACGGTCCAGAGCGAGACCACGGCCAACTGGACGGCGTCGAGCAGCCAGACGTGGACCGTCCCGATCAACTTCCTCGTCGGCAGGGTGTTCAAGATGGGCCCGTTTCCGGTCCAGGTCACCGGCGGCGCGGGCTACTTCGTCGAGTCGCCGGACGCCAACGGCGCCACCTGGCAACTCCGGGCGCAATTCACGTTGATCCTGCCGAACAAGAGCTAGCCCGCGGATTCGGAAGCGCAGGCCGACGATACCGCGACATCGAAGCAGAGGATTTCACATGAAGATGGTCAGGCTGATCGTCGCAATGGCCGTGTCGAGCGCCGCGTTTGCGTTTTGCTCCTCAAGGGCCAACGCCCAAGTCGTGACCGGCGAGCCGGGCTCGCCCGGCGCCACCACGACCCTTGACGGCAAACAGCTGCCGCCGCCCGATCCGAAGTTCGGCGGGGTCATCAAGGACAAGGCCTCCGAGTCGAAATCCTGGTGGGCGCCCCGCGTGGTGCCGCCGAAAGGTGCACCCAACGTCCTGCTCATCATGACCGACGACTGCGGGTTCGGCGCGCCGGGCACGTTCGGCGGCGTCGTTCCGACACCGGCGCTCGATCGCATCGCGAAGAACGGGCTGCGCTATACGAACTTCCACTCCGCCTCGCTTTGTTCGCCGACCCGCGCGGCCCTGATCACCGGCCGCAACCACCACGTGGCCGGCTTCGGCGTCGTGGGTGAGGCCGCCACGGGGTTCCCGGGCTACGACTCGGTCATCCGGAAAGAAAACGGCACCATCGGCGCCATCCTGAAGGGGAACGGGTATGCGACCTCGTGGTTCGGAAAGGACCACAACACGCCCTTCTATCAGGCCACCCAAGCCGGACCGTTCGATCAGTGGCCCAACGGCATGGGCTTCGAATATTTCTACGGCTTCGTCGGCGGCGACACCAGTCAGTGGCAGCCCGATCTGAAGCGCAACACGACGGCCATCTATCCCTTCGAGGGCAACCCGGGTTGGAACCTGACGACGGCGATGGCCGACGAGGCGATCCAGTACATGAAGGGGCTCAAGGAGGTCGCGCCCGACAAGCCGTTTTTCGTCTACTACGTGCCGGGCGGCACGCACGCTCCGCATCATCCGACGCCGGAGTGGATCAAGAAGATCGGCGACATGCATCTGTTCGACGGCGGCTGGAACAAGCTGCGCGAGACCATCTTTGCCAATCAGAAGCGGCTGGGCATCATGCCGGCCAACGCGCAGCTGACCCCTTGGCCGAAAGACATGCCGGAGTGGGATTCCCTGAGTTGGGATCAGAAGAAGCTCTTCATCAAGCAAGCCGACGTGTACGGGGCGTACCTCGCGTACACCGACTACGAAATCGGCCGGGTGATCCAGTCGGTCGAAGATCTGGGCGAGCTCGACAACACGCTGATCATCTACATCAGCGGGGACAATGGAGCGAGCGCGGAAGGCATGTTGGACGGCACGCCGAACGAGTTCACGTACTTCAACGGCGTTCCCGTGCCGGTCAAGGCCCAGCTCCTCTGGTATCCGTTCTGGGGGTCGGACAAGACCTTCCCGCACTTCGCGGCCGAATGGGCGTGGGCGATGGACACGCCGTTCAAGTGGGTGAAGCAGGTGGCGTCGCACTTCGGCGGCACGGCCCAGGGCATGGCCATTTCGTGGCCCGGCCGCATCAAAGACCCAGGCGGCATCCGCCCGCAGTTCCACCACGTCATCGACATCGTGCCGACGATCCTCGAGGCCACCGGCGTCCCGGCGCCCGAGTCGATCGACGGCATCAAGCAGCGCCCGATCGAAGGCGTGAGCATGGCGTACACGTGGGACAAGGCGAACGCCAACGCGCCCACGCGGCACGGCACGCAATACTTCGAGATGCTCGGCAACCGCGCCATCTACAACGACGGTTGGGTGGCGTGCACGACGCCGGCGACGATCCCGTGGGCGCCGAGCACCACTCCGCCCCCCGACGTGATCACCGGGTACAACTGGGAGCTCTACAACGTCGCCGAGGATCCGACCGAGTTCAACGATCTGGCGGCCAAGATGCCGGACAAGCTCAAGCAGTTGCAGGACCTGTTCTACGCCGAGGCGAAAAAATATGACGTCCTGCCGCTCGACAACTCGACGCTCGCGCGCTTCACGACGCCGCGTCCGAGCCTGACCCAGGGCCGCACGGTTTTCACGTATTCCGGAGAACTGATCAACGTTCCCAACAGCGGCGCTCCCGACATCAGGAACAAGTCGTACACGATCACCGCCGAGGTCACGATCCCCAAGGAGGGCGCGACGGGAATGATCGTCACCGACGGCGGGCGCTTCGGCGGTTATGCGCTTTTCCTGAGCCCGGGCGTGGCGGGCGTTCGCAACGGGAAGCCGGTGTTCCTCTACAACCTGCTCGACCTCAAACGCACGACCTGGTCGGGGCCGGAGCTAGGCGAGGGTAAGCACACCATCGTCTTCGACTTCAAGTCCGACGGTCCGGGCCTCGGGAAGGGGGGGACGGGCGTGCTCTCCGTGGACGGCAAGGAAGTGGCCAGGAATTCCATGGAGAACACCATCCCGATCACCTTCCCCGAGGACGAGAGCTTCGACGTCGGACGCGACACGCGCACCGGTGTCGCGATGGTGGAGTTCCGCTACGACGTTCCGTTCAAGTTCACCGGCACGATCAACAAGCTGACCTTCAAGCTCGGCCCGACCCAGTTGACCGCCGAAGACCGCAAGCAGTTTCCGGCCATTGCTGACCGAGTGGCTCGAGCGAAAGACTAGCTCGATGAAGAGACTTTTGACGGCCGCCGCCGTGGCCGAAACGGTCACGGGGGCGGCGCTGCTGATTCTTCCGTCGTTGGTCGGGCAATTGCTCTTCGGCGTCGAGCTGACGGGAATCGCCGTGACCGTCGCGCGCGTGCTCGGCATCGCGCTGATTGCACTGGGGGTCGCGTGTGGGCCGGGCACTCCGCTCGTCGGCATGTTGACGTACAGCGCGGCCGTCACGTTGTATCTCGCGTACGTCGGCTTCACGAGCGGATCGACCGGCCCCCTCTTGTGGCCGGCGGTCGTCCTGCACTTGATCCTGACAGGACTCCTGGCCCGGGCGGCAACGAGCCGCACGGAGTCGATGAACTAGATCTCCCGATCGCGGGGAGACTCGAAGATCGAGCCCACCTCTATTCGCAGGCCGGGAAGGACGTCTTCTCCGTCGAGTTGGTCAGCGACGAGGAGCACCTGGGGCGCGAGCAGCGCCCGGTAGGTCGTCACGGTTCGACGCAACGGGTCGACCACCCAGACGAGCCGGCAGCCTGCAGCGAGGTAGTCCTCGACCTTCGCTTGCATCTGATGCGGACGGTTGGAGGGGGAGAGGATCTCGACGGCGAGATCGGGCGCACCCTCGAAGAAGTGGGATTGTTCGACACCCGCGAGTCGCGCCCGCGTGACGAAGGAGAGGTCCGGGCCGCGCACGGTATCCGGATCGCGCGCCAGAACGAACCCGACGTGGCCGAAAACCGCACCAAGCCGCTGCCGTGCGACAACCGTGTCGAGGATCTGCTCCAGTCGCTTCCGGACCTCATCGTGTCGTAGGGAAGGAAACGGCTCGGAGATCACCCAGCCCGCTCTAAGTTCATGTCGGCAATCCTCGTCGGGAAGCGATGCGAATTCCGACGCGGTGATCGCGGTCCGTCGAGCGGCGGGTTCCATGGAGCGGACGATACGGCGGGTGGCGAGCGACGTCCAGAACACACGCACTGTTCGCGGTTGTCGATTGGAAACGCGCACGACACAGCACTCGGCCACTTTCGTCTTGAATTCGTCTGTTTCGCGGGATCCGAGAGCCCGTCCGGGACCTCGATCGCCGATCCTGGGCGATCCTACGAGGCTGTTTCTCTCGAAAAAGCCCTCTTCGGCCCCTCAAAGTGACCGCCATTCGGAAAAAACGTTGCGAATTCGAGGCTTCACCGAGCGACGAGCGTCGCCTCGGCTGTTTTCGTCTGCCCGTCCCGTTGGTAGGTCACGGTGACCTTCGCCCCGGGGGTGAACGCCTTCAAGGCCTCCGAGAACTCTCGCATCGAGGCGATCGGCTTGTCGCCGAGTTTGACGATGACGTCGCTCGCTTGAAGCCCTGCCTTCTCCGCGGGTGAACCGGGCATCGTCCCGGTGACGCGAACGCCGGGGCCGGGGAACGCGTAGTCGGGGATCGAGCCGAAGGACACGCGGCGCTCACCAGCGGCAGGTGCGGCCGCCGCGCTCGGTGCACCGGAGAGCTTGGAGGTCAAAGGCGTGGGCCGTTCGGCGAGGTAGGCGACGAGCTCGCGAGTGACCGCGGCGACTTTCACCAAGCCGCGGCCATCGATCTTGTCCACTGTGTCACCCGGCTGGTGGTAGTCGGCGTGCGCGCCGGTGAACAGCTGCACCGCGGGGACGCCGACTTCGATGAAGCTCTTCTGATCGCTGCCGCCCGGATCGTTCATCACCGCTTCGACGGGCGCCCCCGTCACGTAGCCGGCTCCGTTGACGATGTGAATCCACTCGTCCGCCGAGCTCGACCCGAGAACGAGGATCTTCCCGCCGAACAGGCGTCCAACCGTATCGAGGTTCACCATGCCGATCGCCTTTGCGGCGGGCCACGTTGAAGGCGCCGCGGCGTAGCGCTTCGAGCCCAGAAGCCCCGACTCTTCGCCCGTGAACGCGATGAAGATCACCGTGCGCTGCGGCGCGCCGGATCCGGCCATCTGTTTCGCCAGCTCGAGTAGGGCCGCGACGCCGCTCGCGTTGTCGTCGGCGCCGGGATGCGTTGCGCCGTCGGTGCCTGTCCCCAGGTGGTCGTAGTGGGCGCCCACGACGACGCTCGACGCCGCCCAGTCCGGTTTCGTGCCGCGCAAGACGCCGACGACGTTTCGCATCGCGGGATCGGAGGGGAGCACCTCGAGCCCGGCGTCCTTCATCGCTGCGGCGATCATGTCCGCCGCGCGCTCGAGCTCCGGCGTTCCCCGTCCGCGCCCCTTGAGTTCGGGCGCCGCAAGCGCGCGCACCGTGGCCATCATCCGTTCCTCGGAAAACGCCGGAGGCAGCTCCGCCATCGGCTCGCGCAGGGCGAGCTTTGCCATCGGCGGCGTGCCGCTGATGAACGCGGTCATGGGGGAGCCCGTCACCGGCCAGCGGCCCTTGTCGACGTTGACCGGTTCGTTCCCTTCGAACGCCAGGTACGAGTACTTGTGGTAGTGCGGGAGCTTGCGCGCGAGCCCCGGCACCTGCGCCGCATGATCTGCGGCGACGAGGGCGATCACGGCGGAGAGTCCCGCCTTCCGGCGCGCCACGAGCACGAGGGCCCGCGCGCGATCGGGCGCCGCCTTCGCGCCGTAGGGGAGGAGGGCCTCCGTGGCCGCGGCAACGAAACGGTTCTCGAAGCCGACGATGAAAATCGATCCGTCTTTCGGGAGCGCCTTCACCGCGTCGTCGGTCACGATCGTCATCGGCGACGTTCGCCCGGTGTTCCACTCCGTGGCCAGCGCGCGGTACGCGGCGAGCATCTCGGCGTCCGCCTTCGCGGGGAGGATCATGGTGCACGTGTCGGCGCCGAACGCGCCCGATAGCGCAGGTGGGGCTTCTTCGACATCGAGCCTGCGGAACAGGTCGAACTCGGGGTCGACGTCCAGACGCACCGGACGGGCCGGGACGGTGAGCTCGAAGGCCGTTGCCTTGGCGGTCGAACGCACGATCGTTGGCGAGGCGGCGTCGCGCCCTTCCATCGTTACGGCGACGGGGATGGCCAGCGCGTAAGGCGCCGCATCCTGGGTCTGATCGAGGGACCCCGTGACCCGCCACGAGCCTCCGTCACCGGGAACCGCCTTGACGTCGCGCACCCGAAGGCGCGGGGCCCCTGTGCGCACGACCCAAGGGGTGAACGTTGCCGCGAGGTCGCGCCCTGCTGCCGCCTCGAAGGCGCGGCGGACGTCGTCGAAGCTCGCGCGCTGGAACTTCTTCCCGGCGTAGAGCGCGCGCAGCCCCTTCACGAACGTCGCGTCGCCCAGTTCGCGCCGTGTCATGTGAAAGAGCATCAGGGCCTTCCCGTAACCGATCGCTTCGGTCGACGGGCTGTGCCGCTCGCGGAATCCGGACAAGGGGAAGTCCTTCGCGCGGGAGGCGTAGTCGGCGTACTTCTGCAGCGTTTCCTGCCGGTAGGCGCTGCCTCCGCCTTTCTGCTCGGCGAAGAGGTGATCCGCGAGATAGGCGGTCAACCCCTCGCTCCAGTTGCCGCTGTCTCGCGCCACGTAGACGCCGTTGCCCCACCAGTTGTGGAGGATCTCGTGCGGGTAGGACGAGGTCAGGATGAAGGGGAGGCGCATGACCTTGCCGCCCAGCAGCGTGAACGACGGCATCCCGTAGCCGGTCTCCCAGAAATTCTCGACGAGCGCGAACTTCGTGTACGGATAGGCTCCGAGCAGTTTCTGGTACATCGACACGTAGGGGCCCGTCGCGTCGAGGTACTTCGCGGCCAGCGCGTCGTCTCGTTCTCTGAACAGCGCCAGCGCCTCGATGCCGTCGATGGCTCGCTTCGTCTCGATCCACGGTCCCGCGACGAGCCAGATCTCTTCCTGCGGGTCGTTCGCCACGAAGCGAACGCGGGTTCCCGTCGGTCCGCGCTCTAGCACCTCACGGCTCCCCTGGCTGATCGCGTCCCAACCGGCGGGAAGCGTGACCGTCAGGTCGAACGTGACGAGCCCGTCGCCCGATGGCGGGTACCAGCCCGAAGCTCCCGACAGGAAGACGCCCTCCGGCTGGATCGTCCCAACGGTCTCCGCGAAGCCGCGCGCGTAGTCCTCGCCCTCTTTCGAGATCGGGTGGTCGATCGTCTTGGCAAGGGCGACCGGCGTTTCCTTCCCGGCCGCGTCGCGAAGCGTGCCGTCGACCGTGATCCGGTGCGCCGCTGGGTCGAGTTCGACCCGCAGCGTGTAATGGGTGACGGGTGGGGCGGGAGAAGAGGCGACCAGCGTCGCCAGGACGAGCATCGGCAGGAAACTCATGGCGGCAAGATCCTAGCAGCGGTCGCGCCCGTATACTCCCGGGCTATGCCACAACTCGCGATCGAAAACGTCGTCAAGGCCTACGACGGGAAGCTCGCCGTCGACCAGGTGTCGTTCGAAGTCAACGGCGGGGAGGTGTTCGGTCTGCTCGGCCCCAACGGGGCGGGGAAGAGCACGCTCATCCGGATGGTGATGGACATCCTCCGGCCCGATTCGGGGCGAATCCTGGTGAACGGGCGGCCGTCGATCGACGCCGACCACGACAGGGTCGGCTATTTGCCGGAAGAGCGCGGGCTCTATCGCAAGCAGAAGGTGATCGACGTCCTCGACTACTTTGGCCGACTGAAGGGGATGACGGGCCGTGACGTGAAGGCCAAGGCGCAGGCGGCGCTCGATCGGGTGGGCCTAGGCGAATGGGCCAAAAAGAGGGTGGATGCGCTCTCGAAGGGGATGCAGCAGAAGGTGCAGATCGTGGGGACGCTGCTCCACGAGCCGGAGGTCGTCATCCTCGACGAGCCGTTCGCCGGGCTCGATCCGGTCAACGCGCGCATGGTGAAAGACATCATCCTCGCGTTGAAGCGCGAGGGGAGGCTCGTCGTGCTGTCGACCCACCAGATGGACCAGGCCGAAGAGCTCTGCGACCGCATCGTGATGATCGACCGCGGGAGGCGCGTGCTCTACGGCACCCTGCGCGAGATCAAGAAACGCTACGTCGAGGAGCTCCGCGGCGCGGCCGGGCGCGACAACGTCGTGCTCGTGGACGGCGAGGGGGAATTCTCTTCACTTCCGGGAGTGCTGACCGCTTCGAGCGTGGGGGCCGCGATGAAGCTGACGCTTGCCCCCGAGCTTCGGCCCGAGCGCTTCCTCGAGTCGGCGTTAGCCGCCGGGATGACGATCGCGCGATTCGAGGCCGCTCCGACGCCTCTCGAGGAGATCTTCGTACACGTCGTGACGACGAATTCGGGAGCGGCGGCATGAAGGGGAAGACCTGGATCGTCGTCCGGCGCGAGTTCCTGGGAACGATCACGCGCCCCGGCTGGCTGATCGGGACGTTCGGCATGCCCATTTTCGTCGGGCTCTACGCCGGCCTCATCTTCCTGATCGGCTCGACGGCCGCCAAGATGGACAAGCCGACGGGGAAGGCCGGCGTCGTGGACCAAGCGGGGATCGTGCGATTCGAGAAGGGTCCGGTTGGTATGGGCGAGATCCCCCCCGAGGCGCAAAAGGCGGTGAACGACGCCCTAGGGATGGCCGGATCGTCCGCGGGGCCCGCGTCCGGGGTCGTGAAGAAGCTTCTGGCGGGAACCGAGTTCCTCCCGTTTCCCGACGAGAAGGCGGCTCTTGCCGCCCTCGAGAAGAAGGAGATCGGCGCGGTCTACGTGATCCCGGCCGACTACGTGGCCGCCGGGAAGATCACCGCGTACAACCCGAGCGAGTCCTTTCTCTCCGAGGGGAAGCTCTCGCAGGTACCGCTCCGGCGGCTGCTGGTGAAGAGTCTTGCGGCCGATCGGGTCGAGCCCGACGTGGTCGCCCGGATCCTGAGTCCGGTCGACATCAAGACCCTGACCAAGACGAAGGACGGGACGTGGGTCGAGCGCGGGCTCGCCGAAATCGTCAGGCGGATCGGCGTGCCGATCGCTTTCACGTTCTTGCTCCTGATCTCGATCCTCACCAGCGCGGGAACGCTGATCCAGGGGGTCAGCGAGGAAAAGGAAAACCGGGTCATCGAGGTGATCCTGTCGTCGATCGACGCGCGGTCACTGCTCCTGGGCAAGCTGCTCGGTCTCGGGGCGGCGGGGCTGCTGCAGCTTGCGATCTGGTTGACGATGGCGCTCCTGCCCGCAGTGCTCCTGATTGCCGGTTTGGCGCTCTCGCCGATGATCGTGATCCTCTGTCTCGCCTACTTCGTCTTGGCGTTTCTGCTCTACGGGACGCTGATCACAGGGACCGGAGTCATCGGCACGAACGCCAAGGACATGCAGCAGTACGGGATGTTCTGGTCGATCGGGAGCGCGATCCCCATGGTGTTCTTGGAGGTGCTTCTCCGCGACCCTCACGGCACGACGGCGCGCATCCTCTCGTATTTCCCGTTGACCTCGGCGGTGACGATGATGATCCGCATCGGAAGCGGGGGTGTCTCGTGGTGGGAGATTCCGCTGACGCTTCTGATCCTGGCGGCATCCGTCTGGATCGCCCTTCGATTCGCCGCGCGGATCTTCCGCACCGCGCTCCTCATGTACGGGAAGCGGCCGACCATCGTCGAGATCTTCCGTTGGATGCGCCAGGCGTAAGAGGGGACACTCCCCTTTTTCTCCAAAGCGCCCCGGATTCCGCTTTGCGCGAAAAAGGGGAGTGTCCCCTCTTACGCCTGGCGTTACGCCCCCAGATGCTCGCGGATGACGGCGGCGATGCGGTCGGCGGTGCTCCGCACGAGGGCGTCATCGTCGGCTTCGACCATCACGCGCGCGAGGCTTTCGGTTCCGGAATAGCGCAGCACGACACGTCCGCGCCCTTCGAGCTCACGCTCGGCGGCTTTGACCACGGGGCCGATCGCGGGGTGGGCGCGCAAGTCGGGCTTCTCGCTCACGCGGATGTTGATCAAGAGCTGGGGGAACGGGACGATGCCGTCGAGCGTCGTCTCGATCGGAACCGCATCGTCGAGCACGGCATCGACGAGGAGGAGGCCGGTCAGGATACCGTCCCCCGTCGTGCCTCGATCGCGGAAGATCACGTGCCCCGATTGCTCGCCGCCCAACACCGCGTTTTCGGCGACCATCCGATCGAGAACGTACTTGTCGCCGACGGGCGCGCGGTGGAGGCGGATGCCAAGGTCGCCGAGCCGCTTCTCGAGCCAGTAGTTGCTCATGATCGTCGCGACGATCGTATCGCCGGGAAGCGCGCCGAGGCGCTTCAGGCGGCGCCCGCACAGGAACAGGATGTGATCGCCGTCGATCACGCGGCCGCGCCTATCGACCGCGAGGCACCGGTCCGCGTCGCCGTCAAACGCAAGGCCCAGATCGAAGTCGCCTTCCCGAACCCGAGCGGCCAATCCGTCAAGATGCAAGGATCCGCACCCGAGGTTGATGTTTCGCCCGTTAGGCTGGTCGCCCTGAGTCGCGACCGTGGCGCCCAAGTCGCGGAAGACCGCCGGGGCGATCGCGGACGCCGAACCGTTCGCGCAGTCGAGGAGAAGGCGCACTCCGGCGAAACGGCCCGAAGGCAACACCGCTTCGAGGACCTGAACGTAGCGACTGAGGAGCGAAGGGTCGGGCACGGCGCGCCCTAGACCCTCGGGCGGTGGCGCGATCGCCTCGTCCAGGATGATCGTCTCGATGCGCGATTCCATCGCGTCCTCGAGCTTCACCCCGTCGCGTGAGAACACCTTCAGCCCGTTGTCCTCGAACGGATTGTGGCTGGCCGAGATCATCACCCCGGCATCGAAAAACCCGGCGCGCGTCGCGTAGGCGAGCCCCGGCGTCGTGATCACGCCTGCGTCCGTCACGGTGCCACCGCAGGCCGCCAGGCCGTCGGCCACCGCATCCCGCAGCCAAGGCCCGGACTCGCGCGTGTCGCGTCCGCAGACCACCCGCGGCGAGTGGTTAAACTGCGCGGCCAACACGGAGGCTACGGCGAGGCCGAACTTCCTGACGGAGCGCGGATCGAGCGGCGGCGTGCCGGCGATCCCCCGAATGCCGTCGGTTCCGAACAGTCGTTTCATCGGGTGCTCCTGCGGACGTCCACTTTCGTGCGGGACAGGCTCTTGACGGTCACTTTCGCGCGCTCCTCGGCGTCGAGCCCCGGAAGCTCGATCCGCAACGGCGCGCCGGCGACGAACGACTGGCCTGAGGATCCGTTCAGGTCGACCACGGCCCGCACATGTCCCGCGCGCAGTTTCGGGATCAGCGCGGAAGGCGCCGAGACCGTGACGGCGATCGTCCCCGGCACGATGACGACGGGGCCGGCCGCACCCGCGGCGAAAACCGGAACGCGCTCGATGGTGGCGGTAACCGGAGCGAGGTCGATGTAGACGATGACGTCGAGCGGACGCGTGTCCACCACCCTCACCTCCGATCCGTCCGGGACCGCGCCGACGCGCGCGGTGAACGGCTCGGATTGGTCGGTGATGCGGATCGGGTCGGTGCCGAGGCGGGTCAAGTTCGAGATCTTCGCCTCGGGCCCTTCGACGAGGAGCGCCTCGGGGCGGGCGAGCGCGCGGTAGACCTGATAACCGCGCGGCGGCTTGCCGACGATCGTCGGGACGACGGCAACTTCGCGACGTTTCTTCTTGGCGACGGCCAAACGGAGGCGGTCCGGATCGATGAGCGCGACCTCGACGTCGCGCGGGACGCCGGCGACGTTGCGCGGCGTGAGCTGGACCGTGCGTTCGCCGCCGGCTGAGTCCCTGAGGTCGACACGGATCGTGAGGTCGTACGGATCCATGCGGCGCAGCAGCGAATCCGGCCCGCGCAAGCGCACGGTCACGTTGGTCGGCGGCGATCCCGACAGCGTGGCGTCGGTTCCCAGCACGACGTCCACGGGGACGCGGAAGTCCTGGACGCCGCGTCCCTCTCCGGTGACGGCGATCCAGACCGCGAAAGCGAGCGCCAAGGCGAGAACCTTGAGCTCCCACCGATGGATCCACCAATTAGACATGGTTCGACTCCGCCTCTCGCTCCGGCTCCCTACCTCGGCCCAACGGCCAAAACGGCCCGCGCCGCGGCGTCAGCGCGGTCTCGAGGCGGCGGGTCAAGGCGAGCGCGTCCAGGTCCTCTTCGATTTTTCCCCCCTCGCAGAACGACACGAAACCCCGCTGTTCCGAGACGACGATCGCGATCGCGTCCGATTCCTCGGTGATCCCGATCGCGGCGCGGTGCCGCGTGCCGTAGGTTCGCGAAAGATTCGGGTTTTGCGTCAGCGGGAGGTAGGCGCACGCGGCGCGAATGCGAGAGCCCACGATGACGAGGGCGCCGTCGTGGAGCGGGGCGCTCCGCTGGAAGATCGAGACGATCAGATCGTAAGAGACGTAGGCGTCGAGCGTGATGCCGGTTTCCGAGAAGGCCCGCAGGCCCAATTCGCGCTCGATCACGATGAGCGCCCCCAACCGCTTGCTCGCGAGCGACACCGCAGCGAGCGCGATCTCCTCGACGATATTGTCGTGGGGCTTGCGGGAGAACAGGGCGGCGATCGGGTTCCGGCCGACGCGCGCCAAGACCTGCCGGAGCTGGTTCTGGAACAAGACGATGATCGCGAACGGGATGTAGAGGAGCAGGTCGCCGAGCACCGCGTGCACCGCCGGGAGGTAGAACAGGCCCGGGCGCGTCATGAAGTGCAACAGGAGCAGCGCGACGACCCCGACGATCATGTGAACGGCGCGCGAGCCGCGGAGGAGCAGGAGGATCTGGTAGATGATCGCCGCGAGAATGAGGATGTCCAGCACGGCGAGGCCGTTCACGTCTTGCACGTGCACGGCGGCGGCGAGTCGTTCCAGCATGCTGCTACGCCCTCCGGATCGCGTCGATCATCCGCGTCGTCCGCTTGGTCGACGCCACGTCGTGCGCTCGGATCACATGCGCGCCCAGCCACGCCGCATGAGCCGCGATCGCCAAGCTTCCTTCCAATCGGTCGTTCACGGGGAGATCGAGCGCGGTCCCGATGAACGACTTGCGGGACGCCCCGATCACGAGGGGCCGTCCCACGCTCCGCAGCGTGGGCAACTCGCGGAGGATCCGGAGGTTCCCGGCCGCCGACTTACCGAATCCCAGGCCGGGATCGACGAGGATCTTATCATCCGCGATCCCGGAGGCTACCGCTCGTTCCACGGTCTTGCGCAGGAAGCCGACAACCGATGAGAGCAGGTCGACGTAGTCGGTGTCTAGCTGCATCGTTTGCGGTGTCCCTCGCATGTGCATGACGATCACCGGCACGCGCGCATCACGCACCACCGCGAGCATCGCCGGATCGGAAAACGCCGACACGTCGTTGACCAGGTCGGCGCCGGCCTCGATCGCGAGCCGCGCGACGCTGGCTTTCATCGTGTCCACCGACACCCGCACCGTAAGCTCGCGCTTGATCGCCCGGATGACGGGCACGACCCGCCGGACCTCTTCGTCTTCCGTGACGGTGGCCGCGCCGGGGCGCGTGCTCTCGCCGCCGACGTCGACAAAGTCGGCCCCTTCGTCGATCCATCGCGCGGCCGCCTCGACGGCCTTCCCCGGCGACGGGAGAGTCGCGAGTTCCGAAAAGGAATCGGGGGTGACGTTCAAGATTCCCATGACGCGCGTTTCCTGGGTCAGGTCCATCCTCCCGCCGTCCGCGAAGGCGAGCGCGAACGCCGTGCGCTCGTGCGCCGCGAGCGCGAGACGGATCGCCGCGCCCATCGGTTTCAATCCCTGGGACTCGAGGCCGACGCCCAAGCGTTCCATCGTTTCCCGATCGGCCACGAGGATCCGGGGGGAGAGGCCCGACGCTTCGGGAATGCCTTCGAGCACGACGACGCCGAGCCTTCCGGCTTCCTGGCGGAGTGTCATCGCATCGTCGTCGCCGATCGCGTCGAGGCGCATCGCGCGGCGCACCCGGCCGGCCAGGCGATCGGCCGCGGCGGCCTGGGATTCGTCCAGATCGCCCATCGTGCGCATCGCACGGGGGAGATCACGGATCTCGATGATGCGCGGGTTGTGCTCCACGGTCGCTAGGAGCCCGTCCGAGTCGTCACGCAGGCCGCGCCGTGCGTCAGGCCGGCTGGTTTCCCGGCGTC
>Ga0315278_10003595_pt1 | contig 13884 bp, 13 predicted proteins | sample YL17G06_0_MG_FD_203880 | JGI IMG/M metagenome (GOLD analysis project Ga0315278, IMG submission 203880) | Sediment microbial communities from Yellowstone Lake, YNP, Wyoming, USA - YL17G06_0 | ecosystem: Environmental > Aquatic > Freshwater > Lake > Sediment | place: USA: Wyoming | collected...
AAGTACGCCCACCGGGTGGGTCGCCCGTGCAGGTCGCAGGTCCCCGAACCACGGGCCATGAAGTCCCCCGTGGAGTCGACGGCACCCGACGCGAAGGCGGGACGATGGTCGAGGAAGACGCGCTCCCGCTCGGGATCGCAGTTCGGCGAGTGCGTGAGTTGCGACATCAGCGGTCCGCGCGCCGCCAGGTAATAGAAGTCCGAAGGAACCCCGACCTCGGTCGCATCCACCCAGGTCGCCGTCATCCCCGTGATCGAACCGTCCATCCGCTTCCAGGCGTCCAACCGCGGTGAGGAGACGAACCCTCCACGCGGGTCGAGATCCGAACCGGCCTCCCGGGCGTCCCACCCGTCGGGGATCCAGGCCCGGACGGGACCGGCGGTGACCTGGGAGAACGGCGTGGGCGAGGCATCGACGCGGATCATCTCGGGCAGGGGAAGGGGGTCGCCGACATCGGGTGCGCTAGTGCACCCCGCGCCCACGAGCACGGCGACGATCCCTACGACCAGTGTTCGCACCTGCCGAGTCTCCCGCGGGGAGGATAGCCCGGTAGGACCCGGCGCGCCATGGTGTACGGGTCCGCCGGAGCCGATCCGGGGCGCTCAGGCCACGTCCGCGGGCGGTTCGGCCACGACGGAGGCCGCCGGGCCCTGCGCGGCCGGGATGCAGAACGAGGCCCTCGTGCCGCCACCGGGAAGCGGATCGGTCCACAGGATGCCTCCGTGTTCCACGATCACCTGGCGTGCCAGGTGCAGACCCACTCCCACGCCTGACTTCTCCTTGCGCAGCACGCCCTCGCCGGTAGAGAAGGGCTCCTGGAACGACTGGGTGGCGACGGCGCGGTGCAGCCCCTCGCCCCGGTCGATGACGGTGACCACCACGCCCTCGTCCAGGACCCGACCTCGAAGCTCGACGATCCCCCCAGGCGGGGAGTAGCGGCAGGCGTTGTCGAGAAGTTCGGTGACGACCGACGCGATCCGCGCCCCATCGGCCACCGCCACGAGGCGCCCGGCGATCTGCGCCTCGATCGGGACGGCTTCGTATCGCTCGCCAACCTCGACCACGGCGTGGCGTAGGAGCGGGGTGAGATCGACCTCGGCAAGCTCGAGCCGGAACGTCCCCCGCTCGAGCTCGGCCATCGTGATGATCTCGTCGACGATACCCATCAGCTTGTCGAGCGACGCTCCGAGCTGTTCCAGGAACTCCCCCCGCTCGTCCTCGGACACCGACGGGTTGCGCAGTACGTGGGCGATGCCCTTGGCGACCGTGACCGGCGTGCGGAGCTCGTGGGAGATGTTCGCGAGGAAGTCGGCCTTGGCCGACGTCCCTTGGGAAACGCTCTCGCGCACGTGCTCTAGCTCGGCGCGAACGGAACGCCCATCGTTGGAGATGCGCGACAGCTCTCCGCCGACGAGTTCGGCCACGGCGGGGGACAGGGTGATGCCACCGGCCGGCGCGGCGACGATCGCCTGGACCACTTCGGGCGGCCCATCGTCCTTCAGCAGGTATCCGGCGACGCCCGCCTCGAGGGCCTCCGCGATGCGCTCGGGGTCGCGCTCCCACGTCCACGCGATGATCCTCGACAGCCCGCTCGCAGCGCGGAGCCGTCGAACGAATTCGGCACCGGACAGGCCGTCCATCGTGAGTTCGCAGACCACCACGTCTGGCATGATCCGCGTGGCGCTGTCCACCGCCTGATAGGCGTCGTTGGCCACGTCGACCATCGCGTCCGTGCCGGCGCGCAGCAGCTGGTATTGGAGGCGACCGACCTCGTCGGGGCTATCACAGAGCAGGACGTGCAGAGGCATGCTGCTACCCGTATCGGCGAGGGGGACCAGGGGTTGAGCGGCGCGTGGGCTTCAGTGCACGATGCCGCCGCGGATGGCGATGGCCACCGCCTGGGCGCGGTCGTTGGCGCTGAGCTTCTCGAAGATCCGCTCCAGGTGGGTCTTCACCGTGTGCGGGGAGATGCCCAGCTCGGTCGCGACCTGCCTCGTGGTGGCGCCGTCGGCCACCTTCTGGAGGATCTCGCGTTCACGTTTGGACAGGGGCGTGGCTCGTGGGGCACCCTCGGGCTCGCCCATGCGGACCTCTTCGATGAAGGTCTTGGTGAGCTGGGGGTGGATCACGGCGTTGCCCTCGATGGCGTTCTTCGCGGCATCCACCAGGGTGTCGGGCGACGCGTCCTTCAGCAGGTACCCCGAGACGCCAGCCTGGATCGCCTCGGAGATGGCCCCGCGGGACTCATCGATCGTGATCAGGATGATCTTGGTGGTGGGGGCCGCCTGTCGGATCCGCCGCGTGGCCTCGATGCCGTCCATCCCGGGCATCCGCACATCCATGAAGACGACGTCGGGCGACAGTTCACGGGCGCGCTCAACCGCTTCCTCACCGCTGGCGGCCTCGCCGACGACCACCACGACGTCCTCCGAGAGCTCGAGCGCCGTGCGCAAGCCCTCCCGGGTGACCGGGTGGTCGTCCACGATCAGGGCACGGATGGGATCCGTCACCGAGATACCGCTCCTTCCGATCGGGGCCGGTGACCCTGACGGGCCATCGGGGATTACGAAGTACGCTGTAAGGATAGGACGACGGGAGCGAGGAAGCTCACATGCAAGAGGAATTCGACAACGCCGCTACAAGCGAGGGTACGACCGCCGTGGACGACCTGACCTCCACACCCACGTCGACGGACGGAGCGCCAACCCAGGATTCCGTCACCGAGGCGCTCAAGAACGTCTACGACCCGGAGCTCGGCATCAATATCGTCGATCTGGGTCTCGTGTACGAGGTGAAGGTGGGGGATGCGGGCGACGTCGACATCGAATACACCCTCACCACGATGGGTTGTCCCATCGGCCCCATGATCGAGGACCAGATGCGGGCGTTCCTTCAGGCGGTGCCGGGCGTCGGCGCCGTCAGGCCGGAGATGGTCCTGCGCCCGGCATGGACCCCCGAGATGATGTCCGACGAGGCGAAGGCCGCCCTCGGCATCTTCTGAGGCTCGCTCCTCCCTCGGGAACGGTTTGACACAGTTGACACAGTTGACACAGTTGCACCTGCACGCGGTATCGTTTGCACCTGCGAATCCGACCAGGGGGACGTGATTTGATCCGCACGAGATGCATCGGGGTGGTGGGGGCGATGATCCCGTCTCGCCTGTGCTGTATGCCCCGTCGTGCCCCCCGGGAGGCGCGCGCGTCCTTGCGGCCCTAGCCCACCCATCCCGGGATCTCCACCGTACGAACCGGCGGCCGCGTCTGCGGCCGTTCGTCGTTTCCCGGGCCCCTTCGTCCGGGCGCCGCGGGGTTTTCCCGCGGCAGGAAAGGAGTTGAGATCCATGGCGGACTACGCCAACCCCGACGTCCTCGTGAGCACCGACTGGCTCGAGGAGCACCTGGAGGATCCGAACATCCGGATCATCGAGGTGGACGAGGACACCACGTCTTACGACAAGGGGCATGTTCCGAACGCTTTGCGCTGGAACTGGTCAACCGACCTTCACTCCGACGTCGGTCGCGACTTCCAGGACCAGGCCGGCTTCTCAAGGCTCCTGTCCGAGGCGGGCGTGGGGCCCGAGACCACCGTCGTGCTCTACGGTGGGAACAACAACTGGTTCGCGGCGTACGCCTACTGGCTCCTCAAGCTCCGCGGCTTCGACGACGTGAAGCTCGTGAATGGCGGCCGCAAGAAGTGGGAGCTGGAGAGCCGCCTGCTGGTCCAGGACGTGCCCACGTTCGCGGCCACCGGGTACACGATCACCGGGGCCGAACGGCCCGAGATCCGAGCCTTGCGCGACGAGGTGATCGGGAAGATCGGCGGCGGCACGGGCTTCGTGGACGTGCGTTCGCCCGAGGAGTACCGCGGCGAGAAGCTGGCACCCGATCACCTGCCGCAGGAGCAGTCGCAGGTTCCGGGGCACATCGCCGGCGCCGCGAACGTCCCCTGGGCACAGGCTGCGAACGACGACGGCACCTTCAAGTCGGCGGACGAACTGAGGTCTCTGTACGCGGCCCAGGGCATCACCGGCGACGAGGAGATCATCGCGTACTGCCGGATCGGCGAGCGTTCCTCGCACACGTGGTTCGCGCTGCAGGAGCTCCTCGGGTACGGGGCCGTGAAGAACTACGACGGATCCTGGACCGAGTACGGCTCCCTGGTGGGCGCGCCTGTCGAGCTGGGCTGAGGGCCTTGATGAGCGAGATCTCCGCACTGCTCGAGGCCAACCGGGCGTTCGCCGCCAGCCACGACGTCGGCGGTCGCCCGATGGCACCACGACGACCGCTGGCGATCCTCACATGCATCGACGCGCGGCTCCACCCGGAGGAGTTCCTGGGACTGGAGATAGGCGACGCGCACGTCTTGCGCAACGCCGGTGGCCGTGCCTCCGATGACGCGCTGCGGTCGTTGATCGTTTCCAGCTGGCTCCTGGGAACGCGCGAGTTCCTGGTGATCCACCACACGGACTGCGGGATGGCGATCTTCACCGACGACGCGCTCGTTCAGATCGTGAAGGACGGCACCGGGGGCGATGTCTCCTCGATCGACTTCCTCACCTTCAGCGACCTCGACGAGGGCGTGCGTGAGGATGTCGAACGCGTGCGCGGGCTGGGCGACAAACTCCCCGAGGGCGCGAGCGTGGCGGGATACGTCTATGACGTCGAGACGGGCGCGCTGCGCGAGGTGGGTCCGGCCGCCTAGGCGGGGCTCTGGCATCGGAGCCGACCCGGGCTCAGGGCGAGCCCGGGTCGGCATCGCCCGACTCGGGGCCCCGCCCATGGACGTCGGGCGGACGTCCGAGCCAAATCCGACCTGCGCGATAGACTTACTCGAACAGGCGGCGGTAGTCTTGATAGGTCCGCTCGCCTCGACGCCGATGTAGGGAGTCCACCGTGGCCGTCAGCCAGGAAGAACACCTCAAGGAACTCAGCAAGGACTATCGCTTCGACTGGAAGGACCAGGACCACTCGGTCTTCGAGCCGAAGCGTGGCCTGTCCGAGGCCGTGGTGGAGGAGATCTCCGCGCTGAAGAACGAGCCGGCATGGATGCGCAAGATCCGGCTGAAGAGCCTGAAGTACTTCGAGATGCGGCCGATGCCGTGGTGGGGCGCCGACCTGTCCGACATCGACTTCGCCAACATCTTCTACTTCATCCGCTCCACGGAGAAGCAGGCGCAGAACTGGGAGGACCTGCCCGAGGACATCAAGGGGACCTGGGACAAACTGGGGATCCCCGAGGCGGAGAAGAAGTACCTGGGTGGCGTGAGCGCGCAGTACGAGTCCGAGGTCGTGTACCACAAGATCAAGAAGGAACTGGACGACATCGGCGTGCTGTTCACCGACATGGACTCCGCGGTGCGTGACTACCCGGACCTCGTCAAGGAGCACTTCGGGACCGTCATCCCACCCAACGACAACAAGTTCGCGTCGCTGAACACGGCGGTGTGGTCGGGCGGGTCGTTCATCTACGTGCCGCCGGGCGTGCAGGTCGACATCCCGCTGCAGGCGTACTTCCGGATCAACGCGGAGAACATGGGCCAGTTCGAGCGGACCCTGATCATCGCGGACGAGGGCAGCTACGTGCACTACGTGGAGGGTTGCTCCGCGCCCATCTACTCCAGCGACTCGTTGCACTCCGCGGTGGTGGAGATCAAGGTGATGAAGGGCGCGCGGGTGCGCTACACCACCATCCAGAACTGGTCCACCAACGTCTACAACCTGGTGACCAAGCGCGCGGTGGCTCACGAGGACGCCGTGATGGAGTGGATCGACGGCAACATCGGCTCCAAGGTCACGATGAAGTACCCGTCGATCTACCTGATGGGCAAGGGCGCGCGTGGCGAGGTCCTGTCCGTGGCGTTCGCCGGCAAGGGCATGCACACCGATGCCGGCGGCAAGGCGATCCACGTGGCGCCCCACACCACGTCGGTGATCAACTCGAAGTCCGTGAGCAAGGACGGCGGCCGCACCGGCTACCGTGGTCTGATCCGCGTGGAGCCCGACGCGCACCACGCCAAGTCCACGGTGCGATGCGACGCCCTGATCCTGGACGACGAGAGCCGCTCCGACACCTACCCCTACATCGAGGTGGAGGACGAGACGGCCGCCCTCGCGCACGAGGCCACCGTCTCCAAGGTGGGGGAGGATCAGCTCTTCTACCTGATGAGCCGCGGGCTGACGGAGGCGGAGGCAACGGGGATGATCGTGAACGGCTTCATCGAGCCGATCACGAGGGAGCTCCCCATGGAGTACGCGGTGGAGCTGAACCGCCTGATCGAGTTGCAGATGGAAGGCTCGGTCGGCTGAGTGTAAGCTCCGACTCAGGTTCCCTCGAGATAGGAAGTGTGATGCCTCGGTACCTGGTTCAGCGCAACTTCGGTCAGATCGACGACGAGCATCTCGAACTGCGGGCCCGCAAGAGCAAGCAGCTCGTGGAGACCGAGTTCACCCAGATCACCTGGGAGCACAGTCACATCGTGGGGAGTCCCGATGGGGCCGTGCGTACCTTCTGCATCTATCGCGCTCCCGACGAGGCGATCGTTCGTGTGCACGCTGACGCCATGGGCGGACACCAGATCGAGATGATCTACGAGATCGGCGGGGACGTAGAGCCGTCCGACTTCACGAGCTAGCTGGATCGGCGCGCGCTGCGCGTCGGAGCGTCTCTTCGTCGGTGATCGAGTGCTCGTAGCGGAACCAGGCCACACTACGCCGCAGGCCGATCGATCGGCGGCGAGCCACGTCGTCCCGCGAGATCAGCGAAAGTGCCTCCTCGAACAGAGCCACCGCCTCCGCGTTGGCCCAACCGATCTCGGCGCGCTCTGCGGCAGCCAGCAAGTAGCCAACCGCGCGATCCGGATCGCCCGCCTCCTTCCAGTGGTAGGCGAGGATCGCGGCGATCTTGTCGGTCTCGGGCAACGTTCGCTCGAAGAAGGCGGCGATGGCTTCATGCCGCTCCCGCCTGGCGCCACGGGTTAGGGTCGAGTACGCGACGTCGCGGATCAGGATGTGGCGGAAGGCATACTCCCGGTCGCCCTCGACCTTCGACGACGGGTCTGCGCGGATGACGTCGCGCGCCTCTAACGAATCGAGCGCGGCGTCGAGGCCATCGCCTCCAGCCCCGAGTTCCTCTAGCACACCGCGCCAGAACACCTTGCCAACCACCGCCGCGGCGTTCAGCACCGATCGCTCTTCCTTCGGCAACGCATCGAGCCTCGCGGCGATCATCGCTTTCACCGTGTTGGGAAGGTCCCGTGCGTCTCCGCCCTCGGCGATCCACGCCGCCAGCTCCTCGATGAACAACGGGTTCCCCTCCGCCGTCGCCTCGATCTGCCCCGGCACCTCGCCGGCGAAGGAAGACGTGAGCTGCGCTGCGAGCGTGTGTGCATCCGCAGCGGTCAGCGGGTCAAGTCGGATCGTGAACGATGAGGCGTGCCCGCCACCCCACACCGGTCGCACATCGAGCAGTTCCGTCCGGGCGAGACACAGGAACATGACCGGCACGCCCCTGGAGCGCGCGGCCAGCGAGTCGATGAGATCGAGCATGCTGGGGTGCGCCCAGTGGATGTCATCGAACACGAGGAGGGTCGGTTGCTCATTCGCGAGCGCTTCGACGAAGGCGCGGGCGGCGTCGAAGACTTCGCGCCGACCCTCCGCGGGGACGGCTCCCGTCCCGACGAACACCGATAGCCGTTCTACGACGTCCGAGTCATCGAGTCCCAGTCGGGTCAGCGTTGCCCGGAGCTTCTCCGTTGCGACGTCATCGACATCGAGCTCGAAGATCCCGGCCACGTCCTTCACCAGCTGCCCGAAGGCCTCGTAACCGGAGCTCTGGGCATACGGGAGCTCGCGCACCTCGAAGGATCGCCCGCCCGACGCATGTACCCGATCCACGGCCTCGGAGGCGAGACGACTCTTGCCGATCCCCGGATCCCCCAGGATCGTGACGATGTGGGGGCGCCGAGCGGTCACCGCGCGGGCCCAGACGTCGCTCAGCAGATCGATCTCGCTCGCCCTCCCCACGAAGGACGCCGCGTTGGGGCGCTGCGTGGAATCCGACACCGGCTCGATGGCCAGCCATGCGGGGACCGGGTCCTGCTTGTTCTTCGCGATGATGGGCTCCACGGCTTCATACAGGATGGAGCGATGGGTGTTGCGATAGGTCTCGGCTCCCACGAGGACGCGGCCGGGCGGAGCCGCGGACTGGAGGCGCGACGCGGTGTTGACCATGTCTCCGACGACGAGGACGGCGCCCTCTACCGCGGGGTCGAGTTCCACGATGGCCTCACCGGTGTTCACGCCGACCCGAACCTGGAGCGCGGCCCCCGGGAGCTCCTCGTTCAGCGCGTCGATGGCGCCTGGGATCCGCAGCGCCGCACGAACGGCTCGCTCGGCGTCGTCTCCTCGAGCCACAGGGGCACCGAACACCGCCATCACGGCATCACCGATGAACTTCTCAACGACCCCACCGAGGAGCTCGATCTCGGCGCTCACGCGCTCGTAGTAGCGGGAGAGCAACGCGCGGACGTCTTCGGCATCGGAGTTCTCCGAATGGGCCGTGTAGCCAACCAGGTCGGCGAACACCACCGAGATCACCTTCCGCTGCTGTTCGGCCTCGGCCGGCGGTGCGGTCGGCATTCCGCAGGAGGAGCAGAACCGCGCGGCCTCCGCGAGCTTCGCTCCGCAGGTCAAGCAGGCTCGCCCGAGGCCGGCCCCGCATGTTGCGCAGAAGCTCGCTTCAGCCGCGTTAGCAGCCCCGCAGCTCGAGCAGACACTCACATCGGCAGGATAGCCGTGAGGAACGCCCAGCGCCGCTCGGGTGGGGGGAATCCGACCCAGCGGATAGGATTCATACGTGACCACCACCACCGACACCTTCGACGAGGCGGCCCTGGCCGCGCTGCCCGATGCCCCGGACTTCGTCCAGGGCATCCGCAAGCAGGCGTTCGAGGAGTACCGGACGCTCCCGATCCCGTCGCAGGCGACCGAGGAATGGCGCTACACCGACCTATCGGAGTTCGACCTGTCGTTCGTGCCGCATACGCCCGGGCACGGCAACGGCGCTCCCGAGCCAGATGGCGAGGTCGGCGGCGCGCTGTTGCAGCACAACTCAAGCATCGTGCTCACCACGTCCGGGCAGGACCTCGCCGCACAGGGCGTGATCTTGCAGGACCTGGACCAGGCCGCCGCCGAGCATCCTGAGCTGGTCGAGCCGCACCTGCACCGTCTGGTGCCCACCGATCGGTCGAAGTTCGCCGCGCTGCACGGCGCCTTCCGCACCGGTGGCACCTTCCTGTACGTGCCCGACGACGTCCGCGTGGACCTGCCGCTGCAGACGCTCACCTGGCTCGACGCCGATGGCGCGGCGGTCTTCCCGCACACCCTGATCGTGACGGGCACCAACGCCGAGGTGACCTTCATCGACCGCACCTCATCCCCGGATCTCACGCGCGCCTTCAGCGACGCGATCACCGAGATCGTCGTGGGCGACGGGTCGCACGTGCGCTACGTCTCGATCCAGGAGTGGGGTGAGGGCGTCACCCACCTGAGCGTGGTGCGCACCGAGGTCGGCCGCGACGCCGAGATCCGCACCCTCGCGATCGGCTTCGGCGCCGACCTCGCCCGCGTGGAGAACGAGGTCATCCTGGGCCAGCCCGGCGGCTTCTCCGAGCAACTGGGGATCTTCTTCGCGGACGGGCAGCAGCACTTCGACCATCGCTCGATCCAGGACCACGTGGCGCCTAACTGTTCGAGCGACCTGCTGTACAAGGGCGCCCTGCGCGACGAGAGCCGCGCCGTCTACAGCGGCTGGGTGCACGTGCGACCCGATGCGCAGAAGACCGAAGCGATGCAGACGTCGCGCAACATCGTGCTGAGCGAACACGCCAAGGCCGACGCGATCCCCAACCTGGAGATCGAGGCGAACGACGTGAAGTGCGGGCACGCGGCGAGCGTCGGTCCGGTGGACGAGGACACAGTCTTCTACCTCACCAGCCGTGGGATCCCGAGCGACGAAGCGGAGCGCCTCATCGTGAGCGGCTTCTTCCAGGAGGTGCTCGACCGCGTGCGGATCGACCAGGTCCGCGCCAGCGCGGAGCTCACGATCCAGGAAGAGCTGGAACGGGGCATCCGATGACGACCCCTACCAAGATCTGCGGCACCGCCGAAGTCCCCGAAGGCGAGGCGCGCCGGTTCCCGCTGGGCGAGGGCCACGTCGCGGTGGTGAACCTGGGCGGGGGTGTGTTCCGCGCGCTCGACGCGGTCTGCTCGCATGAGCACGCATGGCTGGACGAGGGCGAGATCGACGTCGAGGACGCTACCGTGGAGTGCCCCAAGCACGGGTCGGTCTTCGAGCTAGAGACCGGCAAGCCCAAGACGCTTCCGGCGGTGCAGCCCGTGGCCGCCTACGACGTGATCATCGACAACGACGACATCCTGATCGAGGTGTGAGGACATGAACGAGAACGGCAACGGCCCCGCGACCCTGGAGATCCGCGATCTGCATGCCAGCGTCGAGGGCAAACAGATCCTCAACGGTATCGACCTGACCGTGCGGCAGGGCGAGACCCACGCGCTGATGGGACCTAACGGTTCTGGCAAGTCCACGCTGTCAAACGTCATCATGGGCCGGCCGGGGTACGTGGTGACCGCGGGTTCGGTGATCTTCAAGGGCGAGGACATCACCAAGCTCATGCCCGACGAGCGGGCCAAGCGCGGGCTCTTCCTGGCGATGCAGTACCCCACCGAGGTGCCCGGCGTGTCGGTGGTGAACTTCCTGCGCACCGCCTACCAAGCCACCCGGGGAGAACAGGTGAGCGCCCTGGCGTTCCGCAAGCACATGAAGGAGCAGATGGACAAGCTCTCCATCGAAGACGCGATGGTGAACCGCTACGTGAACCAGGGGTTCTCCGGCGGAGAGAAGAAGCGCAACGAGATCCTGCAACTGGCCGTGTTGGGTCCGCAGATCGCGATCCTCGACGAGACCGACTCGGGGCTGGACATCGACTCGCTGAAACTGGTGGCCGAGAGCGTGCAGAAGCTCGTCGGTCCCGAGCTCGGGGTCTTGCTGATCACGCACTACCAGCGGATGCTGAACTACATCACGCCCGACGCCGTGCACGTGATGATGCAGGGACGCATCGTGACGTCCGGTGGTCCCGAGCTGGCGCAACTGCTCGAGGAGAAGGGCTACGAGGGGATCGGGCAGGAGCTCGGCATCGAAGCCGAAGAGACCGTCGAGGTCGTCTGAGGCACGAGCGAGCGGACGGAGGCACGACGATGACGGGAACCGTGGGCGGGCTGGACGTCGAGGCGATCCGCGCCGACTTCCCCATCCTGTCGCGCACCGTCGGCGACATGCCGCTCGTCTATCTAGACAGCGCCGCCACCTCGCAGAAGCCGATCCAGGTGATCGAGGCGGAAGCCGACTTCTACGCCCAGCACAACGCGAACACCCACCGCGGGATCCATATGCTGGGGGAGGAGGCCACCGAACGGTACGAGGGCGCCCGCGCTACCGTGGCCCGTTTCTTAGGTGCCCCGTCCCCCGAGAGCATCGTGTTCACGCGCGGGGTCACCGAGTCGATCAACCTCGTGGCCCAAGGGTGGGGTCGAACGTTCCTGCGCGAGGGCGACGAGATCCTGTTGAGCGAGATGGAACACCACTCCAACATCGTCCCGTGGCAGATGACGGCGGCGATCACGGGCGCGACCCTTCGGTACCTGCCGCTCACCGACGACGGACAGCTCGACCTGTCGGACCTCGGTTCGCTCCTGACGGAGCGCACCAAGATCCTGTCGATCACGGGCATGTCCAACGCGCTCGGCACCATCACTCCGCTCCGACAGCTGATCGAGGCGGCGCACGCCGTGGGCGCCATCGTGAACGTCGACGCCGCCCAACTCGCTCCCCACCAAGCCATCGATGTCACCGCTCTCGACGTGGACCTCTTGGGCTTCAGCGGGCACAAGATGCTGGGCCCCACCGCCAGCGGCGGCCTGTACGGGAAGCCCGAGATCCTCGAGGCGATGAACCCGATGATGGGCGGCGGCGAGATGATCCACGAGGTCTTCAAGGACCACAGCACGTATAAGGAGGTCCCGTACAAGTTCGAAGGCGGCACCATGCCGGTCGCCCAGGAGGTGGGCCTGGGCGCCGCCATCGATTACCTGGAGGCGCTCGGCATGGACAAGGTCCGTGCCCACGAGGAGGAGATCACCGCGTACGCGCTGGACCGCCTCCTGGATGCCGGCGCCACGATCTACGGCCCGAAGGACGCGAGCGCGCGCGGCGGGGCCGTGAGCTTCTGGTTCAAGAACGTGCACCCCCACGACCTCGCCACGATCGTGAATGAACAAGGCGTGGCGATCCGCGCGGGCCACCATTGCGCCCAGCTGGTGATGCGCCGGTTCGGAACGCCCGCCACGGCGCGCGCCTCGTTCTACGTGTACAACACCGCCGAAGAGGTGGATATCCTGGTCGCCGCGCTCGCGAAGGCCGAGGCGATCTTCACTACCTAACCGTCCGACCCGCAGGGAGACCGCGTTGGCGCTCGACGACATCTACAAGGAAGTCATCCTCGATCACTACAAGAGCCCCAGGAACAAGCGGGAGCTCGGCGACGCCACCGTGAGCTGCACCCGCAACAACCCGCTGTGCGGCGACGAGATCACCGTGTACGCGCACGTCGAGGGCGATCAGGTGGTCGAGGTGTCGTTCCAGGGCGCGGGCTGCTCGATCAGCCAATCCAGCGCCTCCATGATGACCGAGGCCGTCACGGGAACGTCCGTCGCGGGTGCGAAGGACATGGCCGCCCGCTTCCGAGGCATGATGGCGGGCGAGGTCGAGCCCGACGAGGACGCGTTCGGGGACCTGGTGGCGCTGAAGGGTGTGGTGCAGTACCCGATCCGCATCAAGTGCGCCGTGCTGGCTTGGGACGTGCTCCAGGAGGCTCTCGACGGCGGCGAGGCGAGCGGCGAACACGCGCACGCCCTCAGCTAGTCTGAGACGGACTAGCCTCGACCCGCCGGTGGTGGCCGTGGCGTTCCCCACGCTCTAGGCTCGGCCGGTGCGCATCCCGAAGCTCTCGCTCGACTGGCTCCTGGTCTTCGTGCCGCTCTCCGCGATGCTCAAGATCGCGGGCGGGCCCGAGATCGCGATCTTCGTCACGTCCGCCGCCGCGATCCTGCCCCTGGCCGGCCTGATCGGGCGGGCGACCGAGCAGCTCGCGATCCACACCGGGCCCCGGGTCGGCGGGCTGATCAACGCGACGTTCGGCAACGTCACGGAGTTGATCATCGCCGTGTTCCTGCTCCTGGACGACAAGGTCGAGGTGGTGAAGGCCTCGCTCACCGGGTCCATCATCGGGAACCTGCTGCTGGTCCTCGGGCTGTCGTTCTTCCTGGGCGGTCTTCGCCATCAGGAGCAGACCTTCAACCGACGCGCCGCGTCTGTGCACGCTACGTCGCTCACGCTCGCGGTGACCGGTTTGCTGATGCCAGCACTGTTCGCCCTCGGCGGCCGTGAGACCTTCTTCCAGCGCGAGGTGGTCTCGGGCACGGTCGCGATCGTCCTGATCGTGATGTACGGCGCCGCGCTGCTGTTCATGCTGAAGACCCATGAGCATCTGTTCAGGACGCCGGCCGAGGACGAGCACGCGTCGTGGTCCAAGAACCGCGCCGTGGGGATGCTGCTCCTGGCGACCGCCCTGGTGGCGTTGGAATCGGAGTTCCTGGTGAGCTCCCTGGAGCCTGCGCTGCGCACGTTGGGCCTGTCGGAGCTGTTCGTGGGGTTGATCGTGATCCCCATCATCGGCAACGCCGCGGAGCATTCCTCGGCGGTGCTGTTCGCCTTGCGCAACAAGGTGGACGTGACCCTCGAGATCGC
>Ga0315278_10003599_pt1 | contig 13870 bp, 14 predicted proteins | sample YL17G06_0_MG_FD_203880 | JGI IMG/M metagenome (GOLD analysis project Ga0315278, IMG submission 203880) | Sediment microbial communities from Yellowstone Lake, YNP, Wyoming, USA - YL17G06_0 | ecosystem: Environmental > Aquatic > Freshwater > Lake > Sediment | place: USA: Wyoming | collected...
TTCTCGATCCCGTCGCGCGGCCTGCTGGGATTCCGGACCGAGTTCCTCACGCTCACGAAGGGGACGGGCCTCCTCAACCACATGTTCGACCAGTACGGCCCCCATCGCGGCGCGCTGCCGAACCGGAAGCGCGGCGCCATGGTCGTGAAGGAGGGGGGCGACGTGACCGCCTACGCGCTCGACGCGCTCGACGACCGCGGCATTTTCTTCGTCAAGCCGACCGAAAAGGTCTACGCGGGCCAGGTGGCGGGCGAGCAGGGGAAGGACGGCGACATGGTGGTCCAGACGTGCCGGAAGAAACACCTCACCAACATGCGCGCGTCGGGCTCCGAGAAGGGGATGATGCTGACCCCGCCCCGCGAGCTGACGATCGAGACCGCGATCGAATGGATCAACGACGACGAGCTGGTGGAGGTGACGCCTGACGGGATCCGCGTCCGGAAACGCGTCCTCGACCACACGAAGCGGAAGCCGGCGGAGGGATAGCGCCCGGGCCGCGCCGAGAGTACGACGATTTCAGCCCGCTCCGGCTCAGGCCGGGGCGGGTTTTTCGTTGGCCCCGGGAGGGCCGGTGTCACGGCCGCCGCCGAAGAGGCGGCGCCAGATCCCACGCGCGAATCGAACCAAGATCCAGAGGATCGCGATCGATGCGGCCAGGAGGAGCACGACGACGACGATCGCGACGGCCGGGTTCGTGGCCGCGAGCCACGCGAGACCGACGGCCAGCAGGTCCTCCGCGAAACTCACCGCCGCGGTGCTGAAGGGCTCGGGGCTCGCGTTCACCGCGCCGCGCGTCGCGGCCTTCGTCGAGTGGGCCGTGAAGGCGATGGAGCCGGCGAGGAGCGCGGCGCCGATCCGCCAGACTTCTGGCACTGCGGATGTCGCGCCGACCGCCGGCGCCACCGCCGCGTAGGCGAGGAGCGCCGCCGCCGGAGGGCGAACGAACGTGTGAATCGCGTCCCAGACATGGTCGACGACTGGGATCTTGTCGGCCACGAACTCGATGAGGTAGAGGGCGATCGCGATCCCGAGGACGATGGGATGCGAGAGGACGGCGAGCGACGGCGGGAGCGCGATCACCTCGAAGCGCTGAAGGAGCCCGAGCGTCGCCACCGTGGCGTAGAGGTTGATCCCCGACGCGAACGACGCGCCTAGAAGCAGTCCAATCGTGCCGAGGTTCATGGCTCGAGGCTACTTCGCCCCTCCTTCGCCTCGTCGCCCTTCCCCGCGGCGCGTGATGGCGTACGCGATGAGCGCCACCACGAAGAAGACGAGGAGCGCCCAGGCGATTCCCTGGAGGACCTGGATGATCGTTCGGTAGATCTCGAGCGCCATGGAGGGCGCGTCGAGCGTTAGGGTGACCGCCTTCCCGTCGGGGCCGGTAGGCTGCGGGTGGACGTATTGCTCCAGCTTCCAGATCTGGACGCCGGAGGAAACGCCGACGACGTAGATCGCGAAGAGAAGAAAGCGCTGCCATCCTTCGGCGATCTCCTCGCCGATGATGCGTTCGAGGATCTGCCGGATCGGCTTCTTGAAGAAGAGCACGATGATCGCCGAGGTGAGAAGCGCGACACCGAGCGTGGTGACGAGAAGCAGGAAGAACATCGAGGAGCCCCCCTCGCGCCGACATGGCGCGTTCCATCGAGTCTACGCTCCCAGGAACCACCCGGAGTCCCCTGAAATATATGTCGGCCTAACCCACCGCACACAGAATATTCGTCTTTAATTAAGGCATAATTCAGTATATTATTCTGCCTAGAAGGAGGAATACCGATGCTTGATCCATCCGATCGCGCCATCCTCGCCATCCTCCAGGAGAACGCGCGCACGCCCAACTCGGAGATCGCGCGCCGGGTGGGGCTCGCCCCGTCCGCCATCCTCGAGCGAACCCGCAAACTGGAGCGGACCGGCGTCATTCGCGGCTACGAGCCCCGTATCGATCCGCGCGCCCTCGACGCCGGCCTCCTCGCCTTCGTATTCGTCCATGCCGAGGAGCGGATCGGCGGCCTCGAAGCGGGACGCGAGATCGCCCGCCTCCCCGAAGTGCAGGAAGTCCATCAGGTCGCGGGCGAGGACTGCTATCTCGTGAAGGTGCGCGTCGCCGACACCGAAGCGCTCGGCGCCCTTCTCCGCGACGGCATCGGGACCGTGAAGAGCGTCCGCTCCACGCGCTCCACGATCGTCCTCTCCACGGTGAAGGATCACGCGCCCCTCCCGACGGGCGCCGAATTCGAGGGCAAGGAACGGAGAGTCCGCCCGAAGGGCGCCCGCTAGGATCTCGGCATGAACCCCACGCCATCGAGAAGCGCCGCCCCGGTCGCGCTGGTCGTGCTCGCCTTCGCCTGCATCTACTTGATCTGGGGCTCCACCTATCTCGCGATCCGCTTCGCGATCGAGTCGATGCCGCCGTTTCTCATGGTGTCGGCGCGATACCTGCTGGCCGGCGGACTCCTCTACGCGTGGGTAGCGGGGCGGGGCGAGGCCGTGCGCGCCACGGCGGCCCAGTGGCGCGCGGCGTTCTTCTTCGGCGGCCTCTTCTTCCTCGTCGGGAACGGCGGCGTTTCCTGGGCGGAGTCCCGCATCCCGTCGGGCATCACGGCGCTTCTCGTGGCCATGGTGCCGCTCTGGATGGCGTTGCTGGAATGGCTGAGGAGGCGGGATCAGCACCCGGGCCCGCAGGGGCTGGCGGGGCTCCTGGTCGGGTTTCTCGGCGTGGCGTTTCTCATCGGGCCCGGCGAATCGTTGACGAAGGCGGCGGTCGACCCGCTGGCGGCGGGCGCGATGGTCCTGACGACGCTCGGCTGGGCTTACGGCTCGATCCACGCTCGGAACGCGGCTCACCCACCGTCGCTTCTACAGTCGGCGGCGATGCAGATGCTCGCCGGCGGAGCCCTGTGCGGACTGGTCGGATCGCTTCTCGGCGAGTGGAAGTCGGTCGATCTCGCGGCCCTCTCCGGACGGTCGACCCTCGCGTTCTTCTACCTGGTCGTCTTCGGATCGATCGTCGCGTTCACGGCCTACTCCTGGCTCTTGCGGGCGGTCCGCCCCACGCGGGTCGGCACGTACGCGTTCGTGAACCCGATCGTCGCCGTCTTCCTCGGCTGGGCCCTGGGCGGCGAGGCCGTCACCGGGCGCACGATCGTCGCCGGCGCCGTCATCCTCTGCGGCGTCGTCCTCATCCTCAGGGCCCGAAGCCGCCTACTTGGCCACGACCAGCCTCCCCGTCCTGGTGCCGTCCGCCGTGGAGACTTGCAGGAAGTAGAGGCCCGACGCTAGCTGCATGCCGGCATCGTCGCGGGCCTCGATGACCACGTCGTGCAGCCCGGCGGGAAGCGGATCACCGCGGAGAATCGTCTTCACGCGGCGGCCGTGCACGTCGAAGAGCTTCGCCGTGACCGCGCCGTTCGTCCTCGTGCGAATGATGATGTGCGTGACCGGATTGAACGGATTGGGCGTCACCGTGAGGGCGAACTGACTCGCTCGCACGAAATCGGCGTCGAATTCGCCTGAGTAGCTCCCGCCCCGGTTCAGCCCGCCCACTATTCGAAGATGGGTCTGACCCGCGATCGACCCCCCGTCGGTCAGCTCCCGGAAACGCGCCCGCGGGAACGCCACCACGAATTCGGCGACGCCGTCGTGATCGCTGTCGTCCTGCAGAAGCGCAGCGTGCACCGGGTCTACCCCCACCGTCGAGCCGTCGAGGGTCAGAACCTGGATCGTCACCTGGTCGACGTCGACGTCGTCGGCCGCGAAATCGCCGCCCACCGGCTGGAAGCACACGATAACGAGCTCGTCCGCATCGTCGACGTTCACGACGCTCGTGCCGCCGTCGAGGAAGGCCTTCGCCGCGAGACCGGTTGCGATCGTCGCCGTGCTCCGCGCGAATCCGCTGTCGACCCCGTCGCTGGCGGTCAGGTCGACGACGTAGCTCCCGGCTTGGGCGTACGCGTGCGCCGACACCCGGCCGACGGCGCGAATGTAGTCGCCGAAATCCCACACGAACGTCATGAAGTCGCCATCCGGATCGCTGGAGGCCGTGGCGTCGAACTGGATCCAGCGCCCCACGATTCCGGCGTACGGCCCGCCCGCGCTGGCGACGGGAGGATGGTTGACGGCCTCCGAGATGCTCGCGGTGGTCACGGCGGTCGCGGAATTATCCATGTCGCTCACGATGAGACGAACCGTGTAGACGCCCGTGATGGTGTAGAGGTACTGGGGCTTCACTTCGGAGGCGGAGGCCCCGTCGCCGAAATTCCAGTAATAGGCCAGGGGCTCGTTGTCCGGGTCGAAGGATGCGCTTCCGTCGAATTGAAGCAGAACGCCGGGCCGCCCCGAGTACGGACCGCCAGCGTTCGCGACCGGTCGGGACGGAGGCGCGACGGTCACCGCGGCCTGATCCACGCCGCTACCCGAGGCGTTCGAGACCGTGAGCGTCGCCGTGTGGGAGCCCACCTCCGCGAAGGCGTGCACGACGATTTTCCCGCTCGCCGCGCCGCCATCGTCGAACGACCACGCGTACGCGAGGGGATCGCCGTCCGAATCGCTGGATCGGCGGCCGTCGAACTGGATGTCACGCCCGACGACGCCGTAGTAGGGGCCGCCGGCCACGGCCGTCGGGCGACCGATCCCGGCGGCGTCGAAGAACTCCTCGCCCAGGACGTAGGTGTTGTCGTAGTCGGGCCCGGAGCACTGGGTCCCGAACGACGTGAGGTCGGCCGGCTGGAGCGGGCTTCGCCCCATGAAGGAGAGCGACGGCTCACCCTCCAGGATTTCTACGGTGAGCGTGGCGACCAGATAGCGGCCCGGGGGCAGGATGTCGCGATAGCCCCAGCCGTTGTGATAGAAATTCGTGTTCGTCGTGTCCTCGTATCCGGCGAAGGAGACGGGGCGCTCGGTGAACGGAAGGCGGTTTCGCATGGGGCCGAAGCGGACCTTTCCGTTCAGCGCCCGGAGCACGAACTCGTACGAGTTGATGGTGAGCGGCTCGGCGGAGTTGGTGGCGCAGGAGGCCGGGCTGCCGTCCCTGTTCCCGTCGGTCACGAACCAGACGTCGAGGTCGGTCGCCCCGGTCGCGTTCAGCTGGTCGAAGTGGTCGTTGACGCCGTCTCCGTTCGCGTCCAGGAAGACGTACTGCGCCATCGCCGCGGGCGCGACAAGGAGTAGGGCGAGGATCGGAGCGAAGAAACGGGTTCGGTTCATGCTGCCACCTGCCTCTCGTGGCGCGAAGGGTGCGCGGCTTCACGCCGGATGAGTCCAGGGGGTGGGGACCGTAGGATTCGTGGGGGGAGAAGACCCTGTTGCGGCTAGGAAGAATTCCGGCCTCCGAAGCCGACAGTAAGGACGTTATCGACGAACTCTTGCCGTGTCAAGGCCAGCCAGCAACATAGCGATGGCCGCCGGGTTTCTCCTGGCCCCGAACGAACCGTATCGTACACTCGCGGCCCATGAGCGAGCGTTCAACCGGGCGGCTGCAGGTCCTCGCGGCGGCGTTGATCTTCTCGGCCGGAGGGGCCGGGATCAAGGCGTGCCAACTGACGTCCTGGCAAGTCGCCTCGTTCCGTTCGGGAATCGCCGCGGTGGTCGTCCTCCTGCTCATGCCGGAGGCGCGGCGGGGCTGGTCGTGGCGCACCGTCGTCGCCGGCCTTCCCTACGCGGCGACCGTCCTCCTCTTCGTCCTCGCCAACAAGCTCACCACCTCCGCGAACACGATCTTTCTGCAGTCGACGGCGCCGCTCTACATCCTGCTGGTCGCTCCGTGGCTCCTCCGGGAGCGGAACCGGCCGGTCGATCTCGCGGTGATGGGCCTCATCGTGGCGGGGCTCGCGCTCTTCTTCGTCGGCATCGACGCGCCGATGCGGACGGCTCCGAATCCGGTCGCCGGGAACATCCTCGCCGTCGCGAGCGGAGTCGCGTGGGCCTTCACGATCATGTCGCTTCGATGGATGGGACGCGCCTCGGGAGAATATCGCGGCTCGGCCGCGGGCGCGGTGGTGAGCGGGAACGTCACCGCGTGCCTGATCGCGCTCCCCTTCGCGCTGCCGGTCACGCACGCCACGCCGCTCGACTGGTCGGTGCTGGCGGGTCTGGGCGTCGTGCAGCTCGGGCTCGGCTACGTCTTTCTGACGAAGGCCGCGCGGCACGTTCCAGCGTTCGAGACGTCGGTCCTCCTCCTACTCGAGCCGGCGCTCAATCCGCTCTGGGCGCTCGCGATCAACGGCGAGCGGCCGGGCGCGTGGTCGCTGATCGGAGGCGGTGTGATCCTCGGGGCGACGCTCCTGAAGACGTGGTCCGATTCGCTGGCGTCCGGGGGGCGGGGTCGCGCTACGACGACGGGCCCAGGTAGCGCACTGCCAGGACCGTGACGTCGTCGAAGAGGGGCCGGTCCGACGCGAACGTCTTCACGGCGTCGAGGAGACGGTCGCGAACGGCCTCGACCGTCGCCAGGGGAGGACCGGCGAGGCATTCCAGAAGCCGTTCTTCGCCGAACTGCTCGCCGTCGGGCCTCTCCGCGTCGGTCACGCCGTCCGAGTAGACGACGAGCACGTCGCCCGGCTCGAGCACCACCCTCTCCTCGTCGAAGGTCGCCCCCTTGAAGGGCCCGAGCATGAGCCCGCCCGTCTCCAGGCGCTGCACGACGTCACGCCGCCGGAGCACGACGGGCGGATTGTGGCCGGCATTGCTGAAGACGAGCTCGCCGCCGGGCCCCAAGATCGCGTAGAAGAGCGTCGCGAAACGGGCCTCGATCTCTCGCGCGGCGATCGCCTCGTTCACGCTCGACATCGTCGCGGCCGGACCCGCCCCGCGTCGCGCGTGCGAATCGAAGATCCCCTGCACCATGGCCGCGAGGAGCGCGGCGGGAGGACCCTTCCCCGCCACGTCGGCGAGCGCGAATCCGATGCGGCCGTCCGGGAGATCGAAATACTCGAAGAAGTCGCCGCCGATGGTACGACAGGGGAGCGAGGCGCCGGCGGCGTCGTACCACGTTCCCGCCCGCGAGCGCGGCGGGAGGAGCGCCTGCTGGATCTCGGCTGCCACCCTCATCTCCTGCCCTTCTCGCGCTTCCCGCTCCGCCTCCGCGCGAATCCGCTCCACGAGCCGGCGCTGGAAGAAGATCGAGTAGATGATGCCGAGGAAGAGCGCCGTGAAGAGGAGCGCGAACGTCACGAGCCGGATCACGGCGCGCGTGGAGCCGAGCATCTGCGGCATGATCGTCAGGTGAAGCGCGAGTGCGGTGACGAGGGTGGCGGCGAGACTCACGACCGCGTAGGACGCGATCTGGAAGACGAGATTGGGAGAGCCGCCGCCCTCGTGGGTCATCCGGGGCAGGATCGGCACGATCCACCGCGAGTTGGCCTGGACCGCCAGACTCACGGCGAAGGAGAAGATGGCCGCGATGAGGTAGTAGCCGCCGATCTGGCTCAACGCTCCCCCGCCCATGAGGAGGAAGAAGAGCGCGAACGGGACGGAGATGAGGAGCGGCTGCGCGAGAAGAAAGAACGCAGGGTGACGCATCCAGGAGCGCTCCAGCATGGGCGGCATGATACACCATGGCCGAAGCGTTCAGATTGGAGGAGGGAGCCGGAGCGGGGTCGGAGGCGGCGGCGGAGTCCGAGTCTAATCGCCGGCGGGCGCCGACGTGGAGAGCCCCTTCCGGCTTCGATGGACGCGAATGGCCCGCACGACCTCGCGGAGCTCGGCGCGATCCCAGGGCGGCACGGCGACGAAGAGGGGGCGATACTCGCGGAACATCCGTTCCATCTCGAGCGTGGCGTCCCGCGCGACGATGATGAGCGGCGTCTCCGGATGGAGGCGGCGGATCAGGCGAAGGAGCCCCGGTTCCAGCGAGCAAGGGGGGGAGAATCCGACGATGATCGCGTCGACCGGACTGCGCACGATTTCCTCGATGAGGGTCTCGTGGTTGGCGCAGTGAACCGTGACGCATTCCTCGCCCTCCAAGAATTGGGCGAGGACGTCGGCGCCAGGGCACGCGCAGGCGCAAACGACGGCTCGGATGACGGGTTGATTGGGGTGCCGTGGAGCGTGCACTGCGACCTCCACCTGAAACCCAAGGGGCGGGACGCCACTGCGCGACATGCCCTCGGTTGGGGTGGACCGTGCGGCCCATATCCCCGACATGTCGACGGAGGACTCCCGCCCCGGGCACCCACAACGCCGGACCCTCGACGATGCGGCAGCCGCGTGACGGCGCGTGGGTTTACTGGGATCCACCGCCACGAGTTGCGGCGGGGGCGGCTGTCGGCTGGTTGATCATGCATCCGCCATGCCTTGCGGCGAGAAGAGCGAGACGATCCTGTAAGTTGTTGAGGGGCAGGGCATTGATGGGGCACCAGCGGAAACACCGGGCGGCCGGGCACCGGGATGCCCATGACGAAATCGTCAGGATCGGCGACGATTCATGTCAGAAGCGGTGGAAACGGACCGAGGCCTACGCGTGGACGACTTCGCGCAGACCCGAGACGCCGAACTGCTTCAGCTTTCGATATAGGTTCCGTTCGCTGATGCCGAGGATCGTGGCGGCCTTCTGCCGGTGGCCGCCGCACTCGTCGAGGATCTGGAGAATGTACCGTCGCTCGGCCTCTTCCAGGGTGGGACGCTGTCCCCCGTTCATGGGCGCCGACTCGGGCGCCGAACGCCGGATGCCGATGGGCAGATTCTCGGGGAGGAGCCGGTCGCCTTCGCAAAGAATGAGGGCCCGCTCCACGACGTTCGCCAGCTCCCGCGCGTTCCCCGGCCACGGGTAGCGCGCCAGGACTTCCATCGCCTCCGCCGTGATCTCGACGTTCCGCCTCTGGACAATGGCCGAGTTCCGAACGAAGTGGGCCACCAGGAGCGGAATGTCCTCGCGCCGTTCGCGGAGCGGCGGAATGGGGATGGTGAAGACGTTGAGCCGGTAGTAGAGATCCTCGCGGAACGCGCCCGCCTGCATCATGTTCTCCAGGGCCCGATTCGTGGCGGCGATGACGCGCACGTCGACCCGCACGTCGGCGGTGCCGCCCACGCGGCGAAAGATCCCGGTTTCCAAGACACGGAGAAGTTTCACCTGGAGTGGCGGCGTGACCTCGCCGATCTCGTCGAGGAACATGGTTCCCTTGTCGGCCACTTCGAAGAGACCGTGCTTCAGCCTCACCGCGCCGGTGTAGGCGCCCTTCTCGTGCCCGAAGAGTTCGCTCTGCAGGAGGTTCTCGTGAAGCGACGCGCAGTCGACCACGACGAAGGGCTGCTTCGTCCGCCGGCTCTGGCGATGAACCGCGCGCGCGACGAGTTCCTTCCCCACGCCGCTCTCGCCCCGAATGAGGACCGTCGAGTCGGTCTGCGCCACGCGCTCGATCAGGCGATGAACCTCGCGGATGCCGGGCGTCTCGCCGACGATGCGCTCGCTCGGCTGGAGCCGCTCCAGATCGCGCTGAAGGACGGCGTGGCCGCGTTCCAGCGACTGGACTTCGAGCGCCTTCTCGATGACGGCCTCGATTTCGCCCAACTTGCACGGCTTGGAGAGGAAGTCGAACGCCCCGTGCTTCATGGCGCGGATCGCTTCCCGAACGGTGCCGAACGCCGTGAGGATCACGACCTGGGTCGCGGGGAGCGACTGCTTGATGTCTTGCAGGAGATCGAGGCCGCTTCCATCGGGCAGCCGCACGTCGAGAAGGACGACGTGGTAGCTCTGCCCAGCCAGCGAATGGCGCGCCTCCTCCACGGTGCCGGCTTCGTCGACGTGGTAGCCGGCGCGGCGTAGCTCGCGCCCCACGATCTGCCGGAACGATTCCTCGTCGTCGACGAGAAGAACGCGCGACTCAGACACCTTCGCCTCCCGGTCCCATTACGGGGATTTCCACGACGAAGCGGGCGCCGCCTTCGGCGCGGTTTTCCGCGGTGATCTGCCCCGCGTGGCGGGCGACGATCCGCTGCGTGATGGAGAGTCCGAGGCCGGTCCCCGATCCCGGCGGCTTCGTCGTGAAGAAGGGATCCCAGATCCGATCGAAATGTTCGAGCGCGATCCCCGGTCCGGAATCGGCGACCTCGAGCGATACGCGATCGCCGGCCGCGGCCGTCTTCACCCAGAGCGTTCCACCGCCGGGCATCGCCTGGACCGCGTTCAGCATGAGATTCATGCAGACGCTCCGCATCCCGCTCTCCCGTGCCCAGATGACGGGCAGATTGGAATCGAGCGATTCCACGACGGTGATTCCCTGCCGCTTCATGGCGAATCCGAGGAGCGTGAGCGTGTCACTCACCGAATGGTTGAGCTCCACCCAGGCGCTCGGCCCCGTCGGGGGCTGCGCGAGGAGGGTGAGTTTGTCGGAGATGTCCCGGCAACGTCGCGTCTCCCGCTCCATGACTTCCAGGAGCTCGAGAATTTCGGCGTCGGGCTGGCAGCCCCCCTCCACTTCGCTCCCCGCGACCAACCTGCGCTGCACCGATTCCACCGCCACGAGCACCGAGGCGAGCGGGTTGTTGATCTCGTGCGCCACGCCCGCCGCGAGGATCCCGAGCGAGGCGAGCCGCTCGCTGTGGCTCAGCTGGCTCTCGAGCCGGGAACGCTCCGACACGTCGCGCCATACCTCCACCACGTGCGTCACGTCTCCCTTGGGATCGAGCACGGGACTCATCGTCCCTTCCCATCGGCGCGAGATTCCCCGCGAATCGGGGACGAGACGGAGCCGGCGCGTCGGTTTCCGCGTGTGAATGACGTCGCATGCGCCGCAGTGCGTGGTGTCCTCGCTGGCGGAGTCACCGCCGAGGACCCGGTCGGGGCAGCGCTCGGCGTCGCAGATGGCGCCTCCGAGTCCGAAGACGTCCACGTAGCGGCGATTGGCGGCCACGACACGCTGCTCGTGGTCGACGACCAGCACCGCCTCGTCGAGCGAGTCGATCAATTGGGGAAGAATGGGCTGGACGCGCTGGAGATCGAGCCGCGCCATGGAGGGGAGCGGCACGGTGCGGGGGTCGGCCGGCTCGGCCGGGCGCGAGACGCGGGCGCGGGCCGCCTTCGGCGCGGCCTTCCCTCGCGGCTTGAACCCATTTTTCGCCGACGCTCTGTCGCGCGCGGGCGGTCTACTCCCTCCTGCCATGGCACACCCTCCTGCATGACAGCTTGGCAGCGGACGCGGGCGACCACAATGATTCGGAGGTAGCAGTGCCCGGGGTCCCGGAGAGTAACCCCTTGGACCAGGGGGGGTTGTCGGAGCGGTTCGCCGGGCCGAGAGAGAGAGCCTCCGTGGCACGCGCTCTGCATCCCATCAATCGTTGCGTCTCCCGGCCGGCTGGATGGAGGTCGGGCCCTGCAACGTACCCAACGCGGCCCCGCGTTGTGGGGGAAGTCACGGGTCGCGCGAGGAGTCCATCATGAGAGCGCTCGTTCCGTCGAACGGGGTGACCGCCTTGAAGAAGGAGATGGACCGGATTTTCGATCGGATCTGGGAGACCGATCTGCCGGCTCCGGCGGTCTTCGGCGAATGGACACCCGTCATCGACGTGCTCGAGGCCAAGGACGAGCTCATCGTGAAGGTGGAAGTCCCGGGCATCGAGCCGAAGGACATCAACGTCCAGCTGGCTGACCAGATTCTGACGATCACCGGTGAGAAGAAGTACGAGAAGGAAGAGAAGGACGAGAAGTTCTACCGGATGGAGCGCGCCATGGGCTCCTTCAGCCGGAGCGTCCGGCTTCCGACTCCCGTCGACACGAGCAAGGTCACCGCTGCGTTCAAACACGGACTGCTGACGGTAACGCTGCCTAAGACGAAGGAAGTGAAGGGCACGTCGATTCCGATCAAGATCGAATGACCGGCGACGAGCCCACGCCGCTTCGCGGCGGCAAACGGGGAGGCAGGGAACGAGGGGCGACGGCCGCGACCGCGCTCCCAGGCTCCGGCCCCGAGGCGAACGGGAACGGTCTCACCCGCGCCACGAGGCGTCCCGCCTCTCCGCCCCGCCGCAAGGCGTCGCAAGCCGAAAGGAGTCGGGCCATGCGCATCCAGGACTTGATGACGTGGGATCCGGAGTCATGCACGCCACACCATGACTTGTCCCACGCGGCCATGATCATGTGGCGGCGGGACTGCGGCATCGTTCCTGTCGTCGAGGGCGGTACGAACAAGCTGGTCGGCGTCATCACGGATCGCGACATTTGCATGGCGTCGGCCACGAAGGGAAAATCCCCGGCGTCGATTACCGTCGGAGAGGTCATGAACAAGAAGCCGGTGCACTGCCTCCCCGGCGACGACCTCAAGACCGCCCTACGGAGAATGGGCGAAGCCCAGGTGCGTCGGATTCCGGTGACCGACACTCAGGGCAACCTCCGCGGAATGGTGACGCTGAACGATTTGATCCTTCACGCCGAGAAGACCGACCGCCACGGTGAAGCGCCGGTAACCTACGTGGACGTGATGGGCGTCATGCAGGCGGTGTCCAAGCATCGCCTCGAGACGGCGATTACGGCCCCGCGCTAGGAGAGAGCTCCGCCGCGGATGAGCGCGGCAGTGCGTCGGAGGGGACGTGTGCAAGACCTCCGCGCCTGCCGCGCTTCCTATTTCCCCCTCACCCGGGGACTTTCCTCCCGCGGTCGGTCAGAGCGGGAGTTCGAAGAAGAGCGCGCCTGGGATGGGGTTGTGTCGGTAGGGGGCGATTTCCCCGAATCCGAGGTTCCGGTAGAGGGCGATGGCCGCCTCCATCCCCGGGACGGTGTCGAGCCGCATGAGGCGGTAGCCGCGAGCGCGGGCCTCCGCCACGATACCCTCCGCCAGGAGGCGCCCGATCCCCCGGCCACGCGATTCGGGGGCGATGTAGAGCCGTTTCATCTCGCAGACGGCGGGCGGATCGTACGGCCGAAGCGCGACGCAGCCGACCGGCTCCCCCGATTCTTCGGCGATCAGGATGCACCCCCCCGGCTCCGCGTAGGCGCCGGGGAGCGTCGCCAGCTCCCGGTCGAAGTCCTGGAAATCGAGCGCGAAGCCGAGCGTGCCAGCGTAGGCGCGGAAGAGAGCGGCGGCCCGGGCATGGTCGCCGGGGCCTGCCGCGCGTCGGAGCGTCGTCATGCCTCGGGATGGTACCCCACGCGCTCGGCGGGCGTCGTTCCCGTTGACGGGGTGCCCCCGGAGACGGAAACTCGAAATCCTCGAGGTTCGACCGGAGGGAGGGATCCGACGATGGCGGCGGAATCGAAGATTTCCGACGAGGCGGTGGAAACGCGGACGGGCAAGAGCTGGGCGCAGTGGTTCCGCATCCTCGACCGGTGGGGCGCCCTCAAGAAGGGGCACAAGGCCACCGCGGTCTGGCTGCACGAGAAGCACGAGCTCTCGACATGGTGGGCGCAAACGGTCACCGTGCGCCACGAGCGGGAGCGCGGTCTCCGCGAGAAATACGAACGGCCGAAAGGATTCGAGATCTCCGTCACTCGCCGCGTGACGGCTCCGGCCACGCGCGCGTTCGACGCGCTCTCCCGCCCGGGCGATCTCTCCCATTGGTTCACGCGCGGCGCGCGCGCGAATCTCGAAGTCGGCGGCAGCTACTCCAATCGGGACGGTGACCGCGGGCGTTTCCTCGCGATCGTCCGCCCCAAGCGACTCCGCATGTCCTGGGAAAACGAACTCCACGCTCCCGGCAGCGTCGTCGAATTCACGATCGCCGCGCTGACGGGCGGGAAGGTCCAGGTGAGCGTCACCCATTCGCGCCTCGCGTCGCGCAAGGACGCCGAGACGATGAAGGAAGCGTGGGCGTGGGCGCTCGACTCGCTCCGTTCCTACCTCGAGACCGGAAAGCCGATCTCGGTGGAACCGTGGGAAGAAGCGCGGGAGGCGAAGGGGAAGGGTCTGCGGACGAAGGCGATGAAGCGCCTCAGGGCGAGCGCGTAGCG
>Ga0315278_10003600_pt1 | contig 13868 bp, 11 predicted proteins | sample YL17G06_0_MG_FD_203880 | JGI IMG/M metagenome (GOLD analysis project Ga0315278, IMG submission 203880) | Sediment microbial communities from Yellowstone Lake, YNP, Wyoming, USA - YL17G06_0 | ecosystem: Environmental > Aquatic > Freshwater > Lake > Sediment | place: USA: Wyoming | collected...
TTCTCGGCCATTTCAGATTGGACGAGTTCAAGTTTTTCTTTGACGGCAAATTCTTAATCCTGTGTTATTTTTTTAATCGCTTCTATTCGTTGTTTTTCTGATAAATCTGGATTCATCATTATGGACATTACATCTTTATCCTGTTCCCATAGTTCTTTTTTTATTAAATTATATTTTGGCTCACCACCTTCGTAAAAACAAAATGCGTAAGCAATGCCTTTATCATCAACATGAGTGGCAATGTCATCAACAAACAAAGTCGAATATGCTTCTTTTATTCCATTCCATGGCCCCTTAATAAGGACTTTATAAACTCTTTTCGAGCCGTCTTTCTTTAGTAATTCATTTATTTGTTCGGGTGGCAACCATTTCTCTTTAAGGTTTCCATTTTCATCATAGTATTGGATAGTTCCGTCTGGTTTATTTTCCTTTGGTTCTGGCACATAATCTTTTAGGCCGCTTGGATTTTCATCAAAAGGTATATCGCCTTTAATAAGATTAAAGTTATCTTTTAACTTTTTCCAATTCCCCAAAAAAGCGGCAAGCGTACTAGAAACCATTATCAGAAGAATAGGGCTAATAATTCCCGTCTTCTTTCCGTGCATCTCTACATCAAAGTTTTGAATATTTTTGCCTAGCCAGCGATGAAGCAAACGAGCGGGAATGGCACTCAAAGGATCGCCATCGGCATTTATGTTCTGAATACCTTTTTGAAATTCTTCTCCGTATTTGTTTACTTCATCAACCGCATATTCGCCCCAATCTTTTGTATCAATACACTTCAAAACCCATTTTTCGATTCTTTCCGCTTGCTCTTTTGAGAATAAATTTTTGACAGCTTGCAGGTCTTGTGCGATTGCCGCAAGCGCCAAATCAAAAGTGGCCATCTTTTCATCTTCTACTACGAATTTTCCCTTAAAAGAATCTTTTAAGCTTTTGTGAATTGTGGGCCAAGCGTCTTGTGCCTCTTTCATTATGTAAAGTACATACCGAGAAGCAGCTTCTTGCTCGGTTAATTTTGTCTTAAACAATTTAAACATAATCTATTCCCTATCACATAACAATGATTATACAGTCTGTATATCCTCTGCTATTGCTGGTAAATGCCTACCTTCCTGACGAAATTTTTTAATCAGTTCAAAAATTCCATCCTCTTTCATTATGCCTGGGCAAGATTTCATAAGTGCGACTGAAAGTGCAAGCACCACTGCTTTTCTGCTTGGTTGAAGTCTTATCATAAATTCACATAGCATTGTTGCTACTGATTGATATGGCTCAAAGTATGGCAACTTCCATAGCCATGGCCCATAAATGCAGACAAAATCTTCGGGTTCTTTTGAATAATCTATGTCTGTTTTCTCAAATGAGTGAAAATATATCTCGGAAGCTTGCTTTATGCCGCTGAGCAAAAAGAGGGCCGGGCCTTCTTTCTTAGTCCATCGCTTAACTGCCTCCAGAACTTCAATAGGATTTTTTGAATTGATGGCAATTCCCACATCAGACAAATCCAAATAGTATGCGGTTAAATCATTGATGGACCGAAGCTCTGAATTGCACTTTAATGCTCTTTCTTCAGCTTCACGGAGAATATCTTTTGAAAGAGACAAAGCATTCCTGCGGGCATCCTCGCGCAACTGCTTGAACTCCTCAAGAAACTGCTGCCTCTGTTCGGTTAGCTGCAATGATTGATAGTACAAGCTTGCAGAAAACCAGATAACCGCAAGTATACTTCCTACTCCGCCAAAAAGACAACCTACAGCTTCATAGTCAGATGGTGAAAAGTATATCATTGCACTAATTGCAAGTAAGACAATCAAAATAGAGAGAAGTATAAGTAGCCTTTTGTTCAACATAGCTCAACTCTAACAATGCTTATACAGTTTTATACGTCGTTATAAGAAGTTCCCATTGCTTTGTCATATTATTTCCCACGCAATTTTTTAGTGGATTTCGGCGGCAGATAATTTTCCCCGGAAATAACCTGTTTGCCTGATTTTTCTTCCAGTTCCAGCCTGGCTTTTTTGGCAATACTTCCGCCTTTTTTGCCGGCAATTTCGTTTTCCGGCAGTCCTCTGGCTTCGGTGCTTTCGGCAATCTGACGGGTTGAAAGTTCCGCAAGAGCAGTAAAGATTAGCTCCGCCTCACTCATGTGGTCTCGCAAATTCTGGGATTTTAAGCCCTTGATGCACTTATGTTCTTTTACAGAAACATCGGCCCACTCCTGATGAATGATATTGGTGAGAATGGCAAACTCCTCGTCTTTTGTGATGTCGTGGTCTTTCCAGTAATCGGTGAGCTTATTGCGGGTTTCCTGCCCCATCATTCTCTGCTGTATCCATTTTTGGCTGCGTCCGTGCTTTTGCCAGTTTTCCCGTGCTCTATCGAGCGATTTTGCCGGGTCAGCCATTTCCTGCATTCGCTCGTAACCGACTTTAGCAAGCCACTGTTTAAAAGGCTCTGCTTTAGGCGACGGAATCGATTGAATAATTCGAAGGAGACCTTCAACGTTGCCACAGTCTGTTAAACGCATTTTTCCATCAGGTGCTTTCATTTTCAACTGTCGACAAATTGTCGACAGTTCAATCCCATCTTCGCTTTTCACACGAATTTTCATTTTAAACCAATAATCACGAGGATTAACGCTGTCTGTCAGTGCGGCGACAATATCCACCACCGAAAAAAACCAGGTTTCGGTTTTCTCGTCGTAATGGCGGCGTATTTTGTATCCTTCAAAAATTGCTAAATTGCTCTTCATAACAACTCCCTAATTGTATTCAGGTTTTCTGCACCCAACACTGCTTATACAATCTGTACCATAAACCGCGTAGGTTTTAAGGCGAAACATAAAGCGAACCTTGCGCTTGCAATCCGCCTGCGGCGGATAAACCCGCCGTGAAACCCTTCGACCCGTTCGACTCGCTGCGCTCTCGCTCAGGGCAAGCTCTGCTCACCATAAAAGACCCCACCCTACAAGACTAAAAGCCCATTTTTTCTAAAAGAATCTGTCTTTTAATTTGGTTCCAACAAACACAGCCAAAATTACAACAGCCACCGCAATAAGGACCCAAACCGTAGTGCTCATTAAAAGCATATTAAGCCTCCTTTTCTACTGAACAATGATTATACAGACGGCATAAAACGGGAAACAATATCTTGCCGCATCTTTAGCAGAGATACGCGTTATCCTAAATCACCTTTGACCAGTTCATACAAACCGTGGCCGCTGTCTCGGAGTCTGCCCAGTCTGCACAATTCCTGCCAGACCTCGCGAGGAAACTGGCTTGGCGGCTGTATGGCGAAAACGCCCATAGCCCCGCCCGAAAGCGCCCCGCGTCCAAGGCGGGAATCGGCATCCAGGGCAGTAAGTTTGAGCCGCTTTTTGAACGCCTTCATTGCGCTTTTGAGGACCTCCGGGGTTATGTTCCCGCCTTCTCCTTGTTGTTGTTCCGTCATAATCTTCTCCGCATTTTTGGTTTTTAACTTCACATAGAGCAATTAAGATTTGAAATCAGCGATAATCATTTAATCCCTTGTTGCTCCCCAGATGTGTTATCCCTGTCAGGGATGTATGTCTTTGGGATATTAACAGCAAAACCGAGATTGGGCAAGGAAAAAGTGCAAACCCCTCGACCACAGGTCTCGAGGCTAAACAAGATAGAGAACCCGCCGGGAAATCCGCCCCGCCAGACAAACGGCGGGTAAACTCCGGCGGGCGGGGGGGCGAAGAAATTCGCATAAAACCAGCATTTTAAGGCATAGGTTTTTTTAGAAAAAATGTTGTTAAAATAATGTTTGTGTTGTAGACTACAGCGACGCAAAAAAACGGATATTTTTGAATAGAGAAAAACTTTTCTCAGAGGGTCATTATGAAGATACAGTTTAACAGAATGGCATTTGCCGACGCATTGGGGCTGCTGACGTCTGTGGTGCCTGCCCGAACGCCAAAACCGATACTTCGATGCGTGCGAATCACCGCAGATGACAAGGAGGTCCGGATATGCGCTACGGATTTGGAGGTTGGAATCAATTATGCGGTGTCTGAGGTTCAGGTAGAAAAGGCAGGCGAGGTAGTAATACCGGCGGACAGACTTTCCGCAGTGGTGCGAGAAAGCGTAGATGAGGTTCTGCTGCTTCAATCTACGGACAACACGTGTGAGATAAAAGGCGCCGACAGTTTGTTCACAATATTCAGTCAGGAGGCGGGTCAGTATCCTGCTGTTCCGGGATTTGACGGGGCAGCGGATATGGAGGTAAGCCTTGAAAATCTTCAGGCCGGTGTGGAGCAGTGTTTGTTTGCGACGGCAAAAGAAAGCACGCGTTACGCGCTTAACGGTGTTCTTTGGGAGGTCAAGGGCAAGAAACTAACGCTGGTGGCCACAGACGGCAGGAGGCTGGCGAGGACGAGAGTATCGCTGGCGTCGACGCCGAAGGAAAGCTTGGCAACGGCGAAGATAATCGTGCCTGCGAAAACAATGTCGCTATTGGACAAAATCGGCAGAAGCGAGAAAGACGTTGTTGCGGTCAAATTTGTCGATAACCAGATAATAATCAGTTGTGCGAACGTTGTGATAAGCTCGAATCTTGTGGAGGGCAATTTCCCGAAGTATGAGGACATAATACCTGCTGATTACGACAAGAAATTAACGCTGTCGACGGAGGCGACTTTGAGTGCGGCGAAGCGAGCGGCGCTATTGACGAGCGAGGAATCGCGAGGGATAAAATTGTCAATTGAGAAAGGAATGCTGGTGTTTTCCGGAAGGGCGCCGGAGGCGGGCGATGCGAGAATAGAGATGTCGATAGATTATAAGGGCGAGCCGATAGAAATCGGATTCAATCCCCAATACCTGACGGACGCACTGCGGGTCATCAAGTCGCCGGATTTCGAGATGGAGCTTGGGCAGGCTGACAGACCGGGCCTGATAAAAAGCGGAAAAGATTTTATATACGTTCTTATGCCGATAAATCTCGGATAGTCTGCTGATTCGGGGTTTGCGTGTTGTAAAGATTATCATGGATGATATTAAAGAATTGTGTGGTGTCATTGAGTGGCGTAAAAAGCGGGCACCGGCAGAATCGCCCAGACTGGGAGAGATAGCGGGCAAGATTATCGAAAACCGGCTTTTGCCGCAGTATACGCGGTTCGGAGGGTTAATAGAGCTTTGGGGGCAATTGCTGCCGCGAGAACTTTCGGAACATTCGAGACTGGAAGATATTGGCGGTGGATGCCTGAAGGTGGCGGTGGATTCGCCATCATATCTATATGAGCTGCAATTGTGCGGCCCGGAGCTTCTCGAGGAGGTGCAGAAACACTGTCCGAGGGCGAGGATAACGGAAATCAAATTCAGGGCGGGCTGAACAAAACAGACGTGCGAACAAAAGCGTAGTTTATTTAAGACATAAAATATGAAAGAACATAAATACGATGCGAGCAGCATAAAAATACTTGGCGGGATAGATGCGGTGCGCAAACGGCCTGATATGTATATAGGCGACCGCGGAAGCGGCGGGCTGCATCATCTCGTATACGAAGTTTTGGACAATTCGATAGATGAGGCGTTGGCGGGGTTCTGCACAAATATAAACGTCCGAATTTATGCCGACGGAAGCTGCTCGGTCGAGGACAACGGGCGCGGGATACCTGTCGAGAAACACAAAGAGACGGGGACAAGCGCTCTGGAGGTTGTGCTTACGACGCTGCACGCCGGCGGCAAGTTCGATAATGAGAGTTATAAAGTTGCCGGGGGGCTGCACGGCGTGGGGGTGAGCGTTACCAACGCCCTGAGTGAATGGCTCGAAGCGGACATATACCGGGACGACAAACATTATCACTTCGATTGCGCCAGAGGTGTGGCGAAGGGGAGGGTAAAGGAAATCGGGCCTGCCGACAAGGTGGGGACGAAGATAACATTCAAGCCTGACGAGGAGATATTCGGCGATGCTGAGTTTCAGTATGACACATTGTTAAAACGCATACGCGAGCTGGCATATCTGAACGCAGGACTGCAAATCAGCTTCAGGGACGAGAGGGAAAACAAGAAAGAAGTATTCAAGTTCAGCGACGGATTGCGGGCGTTTATCAAGCACCTGAACGAGGGCAAAGAATTGCTCGGCGATGTAATCTACCTTTCGAAGGAAGATACGGAGGCAAAACTAAGCTGCGAGATAGCGATGCAGTATAATGCGGGCTATAACGAGAACGTTCTGGTTTTCGCCAACGACATCCGCAATATAGACGGAGGGACACATCTTTCGGGATTCCGGACGGCGTTGACGCGAACGATGAATTACTATGCTAAGAACAATAATCTGCTCAGGGAAGGTCAGGTTACGACAGGCGACGACCTTCGGGAGGGATTGACGGCGATAGTGACAGTGAAACTGCCCAACCCGCAGTTCGAGGCTCAGACGAAGGTCCGGCTGACCAATCCCGAAGTAGGCAGCTTCGTGGAGACGACGGTCAATGAGCAGCTTGGGCATTATCTCGAGGAGCATCCTGCGGAGTCGAGGCGTATTCTTAACAAGGCCATTCAGGCGGCAGCGGCGAGGGAAGCGGCAAGAAAGGCGAGAGAATTGACGCGGCGGAAAGGCGCTCTTGGCGGCAATAATCTGCCGGGCAAACTCTGGGACTGCGCAAGCAAGGAAAAAGCGAATACCGAGATATTCATCGTCGAGGGCGATTCGGCGGGCGGGTCGGCAAAAGCGGGCAGGGACAGGAACATACAGGCGATTCTGCCTTTGAAAGGCAAGATACTCAACGTTGAAAAGGCCCGGCTTGAAAAGATGCTTGCACACGAGGAAATCCGGACGGTGATAAGCGCGCTGGGGACGGGAATAGGCGCAGATGAGTTTAACCTTGAAAGATGCAGATACGGCAAAGTGATACTGATGACTGATGCCGACATTGACGGCGCCCATATACGGACTCTGCTGCTGACGTTTTTCTTCAGGCAGATGCCGGAGCTGTTTTACCACAGTATGATTTATATCGCTCAGCCGCCTCTGTATGAGATTACCTTCAAGGGCAAAAAACAATCCGAATACGTGCTGAGCGAAAGCAAGATGCACAAACTGATGACAGGGCGGGGACTGGAAGGCACGGAACTTGTTATCCGGGACGTGAAGAAAGGCAAAAAGCCGCAGAAGATTTCAGATAAGCAATTGGCCGACCTTGTAAAACTTCTTACCGAGGCTGAACGCATAACGGCGGTCCTGTCCAAGCGAGGCATAAACTTCAGGGAGTTCGTGCAGACGTATTACAACGGCAAAGTGCTGCCGATGTTCCGTATAAAAGCTGAGGGAAAAGAAGAGATTTATTACGACAAGACGGAATATGAAAGGCAGCTTGACAAATTAAGAAAGGCAAAGAAAGGCGAGGCTGACAGTGAAGAAGCGGTTTTGGCTGAGGAGCTTCACGAGGTCGCCAGAATCAATGAAATCGACCATAAACTGCGGGCCGAATACGGGCTTGATTTGAAGGATTTTCTTCTGAAGCTGGGCAGGGCGGTTTCAGGCGAGGCACTGCTGACAAAATTCCAGCTTATCAACGCAGGAGACACTTATGAGGTGGCTTCGCTTGGTGATATATGCCCGGCTGTGAGGCAGATTGGCGGAAGGGGAGTCGAGATAAAGCGGTTCAAAGGGCTTGGTGAAATGAATGCGGACCAGTTGTGGGAAACAACGATGAACCCGGCGACAAGGACGCTGCTGAATGTAAAACTCGATGATGCCGGCGAGGCCGACAGGCTCTTTAGTATACTGATGGGCGAAGATGTGGAGGAGCGGCGAAACTTCATCCGAGACCATGCGCTCGAGGTTCAGAATCTCGACATTTAAGCACGCAGTTGCGGCACATCGTGGTAAAAGGCGGCGAAGGGACAAATGATGCAGTCGGACAAAAAGCCGCAGAATAAAATCGAGCCTTCAATGCCTGTGCAGTATTTGAAGGGCGTAGGGCCTGCGAGGGCGGCGGTTTTTGAACAACTGGGGGTCAAAACAGCCTGTGATTTGCTGGAATATTTTCCGAGAGACTGGAATTTTGCCTCTCCGGCCATAAAGATAGACCAGATTCAGCCGGAACAGAGCGCCACTGTCATCGGCCTGATAGAGTCAACGGATTTTCAAGGTTACCGGCATCCGCAGACATTCGAAGCGGTAATCGCCGACGATACGGGCGTATGCAGAATCGTCTGGTTCCATGGGGGATACCTGCGCAATCAGATAAAGCCCGGACAGGTTCTTATGGCATCGGGCAAAGCAAGTTTGTATAAGCACCAGTTACAATTGACCAATCCTAAATTCCTGATACTGGATGAGAAAAACCTTCAGCCGGGCGAATATTTCGGCGGCGGGGTCTATCCATCATCGGCAAACCTGAGCAGTATGCAAATCAAGCGGATAATCAGGCCTCTGCTCGATAAATTAGATGAGCTTGTGTATGAATTTTATGACGAGGGCTTCCGCAAAAAAGCAAACCTGATAAGCAGAAAAGACGCGTTCGGTTGGATACATCTGCCACCCGATGAGGGGAAATTAGCGGCTGCCAAGCGCAGATTGAAATACGATGAGCTGTTTCTGATGCAACTGGGATTGGCGCTGCGGCGATACAGGATACAGCATTTCTCGGCGGCGACTCCAATGAACTGGAGCGAAGATATAGACCACAGAATCAGGAGGCGATTTCCATTCCTGCTGACCGAAGACCAGAACGAGGCCATAAATGAGATAGTTGCCGATATGGGGAAATCTGAGCCAATGAACCGGCTGCTTCAGGGGGACGTCGGGTCGGGTAAAACGGTTGTGGCGCTTTATGCGGCTTTGCTTGCGGTCGCCAATAAGCAGCAGGTTGCGATTATGGCGCCGACGGAGATTTTGGCTGCACAACATTTTTTGGGTATCGAAAGATACTTGAAAAACAGCAGTGTAAAGAGAACCCTGATAACCGGAGGATTGGCCGGCAGGAAAAGAAGGGAACTTTTGCGGCAGATAAAAATTGAGCAAATCGACATTGTCGTCGGCACGGTCGCCCTGCTGGAAAAGGACGTGGAATTTAAAAGGCTCGGGCTGGTGATAATCGACGAGCAACATAAATTCGGCGTGGACCAGCGAGCGAGGCTTCGCAAGCAGACTACGCCGCACTGCCTCGTTATGACGGCGACGCCCATTCCCCGCACGCTGGCGATGACGGCGTTCGGGGATTTGGACGTTTCCGTTATAAAACATTCTCCGCCGGGCAGAGGCACTGTCATTACACGCCGGGTCGATAGAAAAGACCTGCTAAAGGCTTATGAATTCATACGTGGGAAACTGAAGGCGAAGAAACAAGCCTACTTCGTATATCCCCGGATTGTCGCGGTGGAGGAAGCGGGCGACATCAAGGCGGCCACCGAAGAGTGGAAGAAGCTGTCGGGCGAGGTTTTTCCGGAATTTGCCGTTGAGCTTCTGCACGGGCGGATGCAGTCTGAGAAAAAACAGCGGATAATGTCGGAATTCCGTAAAGGTAAAATCGACGTGCTGGTTTCCACAATTGTGATAGAGGTGGGGATGGATGTGCCGAACGCAACGATAATGGTCATAGAGGGTGCGGACAGATTCGGGCTGGCACAATTACATCAGTTGAGGGGACGTATCGGAAGAGGCGAAAGTAAATCGTATTGTCTGCTTTTTGCGGAGGCGGAAAGCGAAACAGCCCAAAGCAGGCTCGAAACAATAGTCAGAAGCAACGATGGTTTTGAGATAGCTGAAAGCGATTTGCGTCTGCGCGGGCCGGGTGAACTTTTCAGCACGCGGCAGCACGGCCTGCCGGATTTGAAAATAGCAAATATCATCGACGACTATGAGCTTTTGATTATGGCCAGAAAAAATGCGTTTGAGATGGCGATGCAGGACCCGATGCTGACAATGCCCGAAAGCAGAAATATCCGCCGTGCGCTTCTGAATAAATTCGGAGATACGCTCGGGCTGGCGGACATCGCCTGACAGATTTTACGATTTTTATCTTGCACAGTTTATTGAAAAAGTTATCATAGCAATCCATAAAAATAGATGTCGCCTAAATCCATACCGATATGTCGGAATGGATGCGGGGAACCCGATTTTGGGGCGAATTCCGAAATCCCGTGAGGGATACCTTATGGTAGGATAGGGCACTTTCAAGCCCGAGCCCGTCAGCTAACCTCGTAGGCATTTGAAAGGGCAATGGCTGGATACATTGAACCGCCACACCCGGCGGTTTTTTTGTTTTCCCTTTGCCCAGAGGTAAAGGGAACTATGAAAATATCTGATTTGGCAAACAAACATCTGGTTGCGGCGCATTTAAAATCGCACACCAGAGAGGGGGTCATTTCTGAAATCGTGGAGCAAATTAACGCCTGCGGAAAGATTAAAGACAAGAGACAGATTATCAATCAGCTACTCGAAAGGGAAGGACGCGGTTCGACCGGAATCGGCAGGGGCGCTGCCATACCTCATGCGAGAATAGAAGACCTCAAAGAAGCGATTGTTTTTATAGGAATTTCCAGGCGAGGCATAAATTTTTCTTCTGCTGATGGAATGCCCGTTCATCTTATTGTGCTTTTTCTGACGCCTCTTCTTGAAAGTGGCTTACACCTAAAAATTCTTTCTATGGTCGCCACACTTTTGAACGATGAGGTGTTTACGGGGCAGCTTATGCAGTGTTCAACCAATGATGAACTCTATCGTGTCATAGAAAGGGCGGGAATCGAAAAAGAAAGTTTTATTGCTTTAAGCAGAGAAGACATTTACCTTGAGCTTGAAACCGGCGACAGGGGGATAACTGAAGCGTCGGCCCAAAAACGGCTCGAAACATACGGCCATAACAGACTGAAAGCCATAAGAAGGACGCCGCTTGTCCTGCGGTTTATTTATAATTTTACCAATCTTTTGGCTGTTCTAATGTGGCTCGGAAGCGCCCTTTCTTTCTGGGCGGATATGCCGGAGGCAGGATGGGCCTGCATAGTGGTAGTTGTTGTTAACGCCATTTTTAGTTTCTGGCAGGAGTTCAAGGCGGAAAAGGCCATTGATGCCCTCAGGGAGCTGATTCCTTCTTATGCACGAGTAATCAGAGAAGGCACCGAAATAAAAGTTCCTACCAGCGGCGTTGTTCCGGGCGATATCATTATTATTGAGGAAGGAGATAACGTTCCCGCTGATGCAAGATTAATCGAGACGCAGGAGTTACGCGTGAACAACAGCGCGTTCTCCGGCGAATCCAAGCTTTCCCATAAGATGGCAGAAGGTTTCCGGGACGGCAAAAGTTTTCTCTGGCTTGAAATGCCTAATTTGATTTTTGCAGGGACCAGTGTGGCGGCAGGGATGGGGAAAGCAGTGGTTATTGCCACAGGAATGAGTACGGAAATAGGCAAAATTGCCTACTTGACACAAACGGTCAAAGAAGAGTTAAGCCCCCTGCAAAAAGAAGTAAATCGCATCAGTAAATTGATTGCGGCCATATCAGTTGTTACGGGTTTTATTTTCTTTTTCGTAGGGTTAGTGTTTACCAAAATGACTCTTGTTGCCTCAGCGATGTTTGCCATAGGCATTATTTTAGCTAACGTCCCTCAAGGGCTTATGCCTACACTCACGCTGGCTCTTGCGATGGCCGTTCAAAGGATGGTAAAGAAACACGCTTTAATCAAGAAGCTATCCTCCATAGAAACTCTTGGCTGCACAAATGTCATCTGCACGGATAAAACAGGCACGCTTACGACCAACCAGATGAGCGTTAAGAAGATATGGATTAACGATAAAATAATTGAAGTAACCGGCAGCGGATATGAGCCGCAGGGCACGTTCAGCTTTCGGGGCCGTCCTTTTTCAGCAGACGCATTTAAAAACGATAACCTTGACCTTTTATTCCGCGCCGCAGTTTTATGCAACACTGCCAAACTTATTCCCTCCTCAGATACGCAGAAGTACTGGAGTATCATCGGCGACCCTACAGAAGGAGCCCTGCTGACACTGGCTCAAAAAGCAGGTTTCGATTGCGAGCAGCAGCGCCGCAATTGCCCTGTCCGGAAACGCTTTCCATTTGAATCGGTCCGCAAAAGAATGAGCTGCATAAATGAACTGCCTGACGGCGGTCTGTGGGTTTTTGCCAAGGGGGGGCCGAAAGAAATTCTGGAGCTTTCAACCAAAATCGTTCTCGGCGGAAACGTTGTGGACATAACGCCGTCAAAGAAGCTGGAAATCATTGCACGGTTAGACGACTTTGCCAAAGAAGGCCTCAGGGTGCTTGGTCTGGCGTATCGCACTTTCGAGGCTGAAGAACTTTCAGGAGCGTCTGCGGAAAGGGTGGAAAAAGATTTAATTTTTATCGGTATTACCGGTATGTATGACCCTCCCCGTCCGGAAGTAAAGGATGCGGTTTCGGTTTGCAGGAAAGCTGGTATCCGGGTGGTTATGATAACAGGTGATTACCAGATAACCGCATTGTCCATTGCCAAACAGGTGGGCATTGTTTCTTCGGACAATCCAGAAGTTATCACGGGCGAGGATTTCGGTCATTTGACCGATGGTCAATTAAAAGAGAGGCTCATCGAGAAAGAGGTAATTTTTGCGAGAGTCAACCCGGAGCATAAGTTGAGAGTTGTAAATGTTTTTAAAGAAATGGGCAATATTGTTGCTGTTACGGGTGACGGCGTTAACGATGCCCCTGCACTTAAACGGGCAGATATCGGCGTGGCTATGGGATTACGCGGAACGGATGTGGCAAAAGAAGCTGCGGAGATGATATTGATAGACGACAATTTTGCCAGTATTGTTACGGCTATCGAGGAAGGACGTGCCGTATTTGAGAATATTAAGAAATTCATTACATATATTTTTGCACACCTTGTTCCTGAAGCGGTGCCTTATATTTTTTATGTAATATTTAAGCTGCCGGTGCCAATAACCGTTATGCAAATTCTGGCTATAGACCTGGGAACAGAGCTGCTGCCTGCGCTGGCTTTGGGAACGGAAAAACCGGAGCCGGGTATTATGAAACTGCCGCCGAGACCGAAGAAAAAAGGTGTTATTGACAGGATAGTCCTTTTCCGCGGTTATGTTTTTCTCGGTCTGCTCGAAGCCGCTGCCGTCTTAATAGTTTATTATTTTGTTCTTTATCAAGGCGGCTGGAAGCCCGGTATGCAATTGGAACCCAATGACACGACCTTTTCAAACCCGCTGCATTTGAAGGCTATCACTATGGTTTTCCTCGGCATCGTCATAATGCAGATTGCCAACATTTTTAGCTGCCGCAGCGACAGGCATTCTGTTTTTAATCTGGGGTTTTTCAGCAATAAACTTATTTTTGGGGGAATCGTATTTGAGCTTTTGTTCGCCGCATCGATTATTTATGTACCGTTCTTCCAGAAGGTATTTCAGACCGCCGCCATAGGCTGGTCAGAGTGGGGAATCTGGTTTGTCTTCGCTCTGTTAATCTTTTTAGCGGAGGAACTGCGAAAGAAATTATACCGGCGGCGGCATTAAAAACAGGAGCAGTGATTTGTCAGGTTTTTCGGTATTTTCGCAGCATATCGAGGAGGTTCTGAAAATCCTGCGGCAGAGCGGCCTCGAATCGCACGGATTTATTTGTCGAAGGGTGTGTAAATTCAAGAACGTGTGCGTGAAGAGCGACACGGTTTATGACCGGCTCTTCGGCGGCGGGTTTGTCGTCCCGCAGCTGCCAGGGATAAATCAGTTTTCCGCCATAAATTTCATCGGCGACGATAGAGTGCTTTATATAAGACAGATGCACGCGAATCTGATGTGTTCGGCCTGTTTTGGGGGTAAGTTTCAGTAATGAGAAGCCGCGGAAACTTTCTATAACTTCGTAAAAGGTAATGGCCTCTTTGCCTGTTTCGGTCATG
>Ga0315278_10003601_pt1 | contig 13864 bp, 10 predicted proteins | sample YL17G06_0_MG_FD_203880 | JGI IMG/M metagenome (GOLD analysis project Ga0315278, IMG submission 203880) | Sediment microbial communities from Yellowstone Lake, YNP, Wyoming, USA - YL17G06_0 | ecosystem: Environmental > Aquatic > Freshwater > Lake > Sediment | place: USA: Wyoming | collected...
AGGTCATTCGCCGCCATGTCGTCCATCCAGTGTTGCAGGGTCTCCCCCGTCAGATCCGTCACCCGGGCATTCCGTCCGACGCGATGCCGCACGAACCGAAGAAATCGCGCTAACACCCAGTGCGTGGCCTCCACGCCTCCTTTCGTCCGGCCCCGCTGCTTGAATTGATATAGACAAAACTGCTCCACCAGTTCCACTAACGGTTGCGTCATGGTATGGCCTTTCTGGCCCCTACCACGACCCTGTGTTCGCCGGGACTGAGTATGCGGGGGCACCACCCAGGCGTCAAGCCGTGCCGGGCCCGCTGAGCCTGGCCCTGTGGGCGCCTCCCACGGCGCCAGCGCCCGTGGGCCGGGGCTTGGCCGCGATCGGTCCACGAGGACAGGGAGGCCGTCCTGACCCGTCGCGTCGACGATGAGACCCTCTTCCCTCGGCGCAGGAGCCTGGGGCGCGCAGTCGACGCCACCATCCTGCACGCAGGGACGGTCTTGATCCGGTCGGTTTGGAGGAGTGGTAGTCACCGATCCCTCACCGTCGTGGTGCTTTCGGCCGTTGCGCGAGCCACTGCTCCACTTCGATCGGGGGCACGCCGCTGGTGACCAGCTCGCAAGCCACGTCGAGGATGCGCGTCACCTCCGGAGCTTGGGCGGTGAGCCCGAACTGGTGCAGGCGTGCGAGCAGGCTAATGGCGGCATCGAAATCCTCGTCATCGAGCTGGTGCTCCCGCAAATAGGCGAAGAGTTCCAGCGTCAGTTTGACGGACTTCACCGAGATCTTCCGTACTTTTAACTCTTTACCCAGCGCCAGGATCGAGTGCAGATCCTCAAGACCGACACCAAACGATTTCATGGCGCTGTCATAGTAATCGGTCATCACATCTGCCGCGTGGGCGAAGGTGATGTGTTCCTCAGCGGCCATCAAGATCAGCCGCGCGCGCGTTTCCTCGGAAAGGGTATAGGGGGCACTGTCCGATTTCTGATTATTCATAAAGGTCCTCCTAATGAGAATGAGATCGTTCGCGTCTTCCGTTTCTGGCGTGGATGTCGGTCGAGTGTGCGGAAACCCGATGGGGTCGCGCCGGGGGCACAGGAGGGAAAATTCACTCACGGCGGTGACCCAGCCGGAACGGGCCCAGCCGAGGGTCTCGAGCATCAAGCCGACGTTGTAGAGCGTCTGTTGGACCGCGCGTTCGTCATCATCAATGAACCCGCACATGCCTGCGGCGAGGATCCGCAGCATCTCGGTATCGATCCGATCGTGCATCTCTGGCCGAACCACGTCACGCACCAACTGCACCACGGCCGCCCGATGCTCTTGGAGGTCGGTTCGCAGCCCGGGCAGGGTCAGCGGGCCGTGCTGCAGAGCGGCCTCCACTGCACGATGGCCGGTCAGTGACAGGTCTGGCAGATGGACCGCGTCGACATTACAGACGATCGCTCGCCGCAGTTGGGCGGGATTCAAGGTTGTTTGTTGCTCCAGCGTCGCCTTCGCTCGCGGATTCATCGTCAAGAGGGTCACGCAGTCGACGGCAATCACCCCGTTCTCATACGGCACCGTGCGCCGGCCGCTCAGAAAGGGTCCGACGGCGGCTCGCAGCGCGTCGCTGGCCTGCAGGAAATCATCGAACACGGCGAGGGGGCTCGACAGCACGTTGCGTTCCGAGAGCAGGTGCCCATCGCTGGTCCGTCGGACAAACACCGATCGGCCGGCTTCGGACGCCAGATCGATCAGACTTACGCTCGGATCGACGCCGAGCATGGCGCAGGCCATGCGACCCAAGGAAGTCTTCCAGCGTAACGTGCCGCCCATCACGACAAAGGCGCAGAGATGGTCCGCATGGAGGCCGGCGTGACGTACCACCGCAGCCGCGAGGAGCAACTCGAGCAACGCCTTATGGTAGGGAGTCGGAATGAGGGCGAAGGGGGGGTACAGATGATTGAACAGGTTCCACTCGATGTGGGCCGTTTCTTCAGCCAACCAGCACTGCCCCACGGCGGTGGTGTGGTAGCAACGTCCGACTTGCTTGAGGGCACCGGATTGGACCAGCTTTCCAATGTGTCGGTAGAGGGTCCCTCTGGCGATCTCGCCCATGAGTCCGGACACTTCGATCGGGCCTTGGGCGCAAAAGCGAAGGATAGAACGATCGATGCGCCGTCGTCGAAAGGAGCCCGATCCTCCCTTGCGTCGCGGCTTGGCCTGCCTCAGAGGAGCAGGCCGGGAAGGTACCGGGACGGAGGGGGCGCGAAGGGGATCTGGACGAGCGAGGGGAAGATGCGCTGCAGAGACGGTCTGTGGGATCATGTTCGCAGCCGGGGATGGACCCTCGTCAGACGCGTTCTGTCCGGTGTCACTCCGAAACTCTTGACTTTGTTTTCCGTCTGGCACCATGATGATTCTCCCTTGCGCAACGCGCTCAAGCCGCCATATCCGATGTCAATAACCGCCAGCCTGTTCCATACCAGGGATAGGGGGAGGGAGGTCAATGCAGAATCATGCAGATTAGTGGGCAGGAATCGCCGGACAGCACAGACCCGCTCCTCTCGGAGGAGAAGTGGGTGTATGCACCCACGGAATTGCGGCATGCGGAGCGAGTGAAACAGGCGATTGCGGCCCATGGCCTCACGGACGTCGTGGACGTGCTGTTCATCCTGTCGGTGATTGATGGCCATGGACTCTTCCATCAGCCGATTCCTGCGCCGAAGCAGCGCAGCAAAGACATCAGGCGTGCGGCAACGGCAGCGGCCAATCGGCTCCGACGACGCATGATGGGGATCCAGGCGGGAACGATTTCGGCCGCTGACGAACGAGAACGGCGGCTCGCCGAGGAATGGCCTCGACTCGGACCGGCGGCGCTCGAGATGGAAAAAGAGAGAATCCGGTGTGCCACGTATCAGACGATGCGCGGGGGATGGATGGTGCCGGTCGGGGAGTATGTTAATCGTCGACCCGAAGTCGAACTGACCCATGCGTTGTTGCTAATCGAGTACCATTTAGAGCATGGGAAGCACTGGGCACACGCGCAACGGATGTCGTGTCTGACGGACATCGTGGTCGCCGTTCAAGACCTTCATGAGGAGATCGTCTTCGTGGCGGCATGCGTACGAGACCGACTCCGAGAAGCGAAGAAGCACGAGGCGCTCCAGATCTGGAAGATCGAGTATCTGGACGCATTGAGCGCTTTTAAGGTTACCGCTGAGATGCAGGACATGCTGGAGCGGAAGCAGCAGTTTGCCGAACTGCTGGGAACGCTCTACTCGCCCGAGTCTTCTGCGTCAACGATGGAAGAGGTGGCGGCTCAGCTCGGTCCTTCCTTCCACGTGTCGTAAGGAATCAGTCCTCGTGGCGTGCCAGATATCTTCCCCTCCCGATGACGCCAGAGACGCGACCCCCTGACTGATCCCACGTTAGACAATCAAATGGGACTGTGCTGGGACGGATGGTGGGAAAGTGGGAATTGGACCACCCTGTCCCATAGTCAAAGGGAGTGTCTGTGTGCCGCTTGGCCACGGGGACGGTGCAAGTCACGAACCGCCACGCGGAGTTACTCACAAGTCGGTAATTTGAAGAACACAACGTCTTTATTGTCCTTATTCTAAGCGGGTTTCATTGGCGTTGCTGTCGTCTTATTTACTGACTACTGAGTAGTATGATGGCGGGCTCCTGTGAGGTGTGATGTGATCCCTCTCGTATCATCGCACGCGCCGCGGTCACGCCCGCTCTGCTCACCGGATCTGTCGTAGAATAAAACAGGCAGTGTGGAGGTCCAGAGGGGGGAGGCCTACGATGCGGAACATCCTTTTTGGATTCGTGCTCGGGCTCTTGGTGGGCGGCAGTGTGTGGGCAGGGGGCAGCCAAATGTTTGGCCCAGCGGATCCGGGCTCTCGGCCGGATCAGCTCTGGGAGCAAGACCGTGGCGCGGCTCTCCGGGAGTATCAATAGCAGCTTCAACAGGAGGCAGTGCCTGAACGGCAACGCCATGAGCTCGGGCGGGAGGTCGAGCGTCTCAACCACACACCGTGCTCAGCAACACGGGGGTGAGTGCGTGGCCGATTATCGAATGTTTCTCTCAGGCTGCCCAGACCTCAGTTGCCTTGAATTCGTCTCTAACATTGGGCTCTCTAACGGTGTAAATGAAAGAACATTCATGGGAATGCTTGCACCGTAGGGTATAGTATCGAAGCCGGGATTTGATTTAGGGCCATCTCAGCATCGTCAGCACTATCAGGGGTTTCACGGGTTTTGTAGCAGAAAGTCCACGACTTGCGCCCTGAGACGGAGTGAGATCGAGTGAGATGGAATGAGTCGGAAGTAGCTCCGCAACACGACCATTTTTCGGCTAGTTCGAGTCTTTCTCGGCTCACCACCTTGTTCGAAGAAACCCTAGTCACTCTTCCTACGGTATTTGCCGTTTTATTCACGCAAGAGATTTCTTGTAGAGGAGGAGCCATGTCGCATCAATTGGATTCTTTTCCGCTTTGCCGCATCCTTCTTGCCAAAAAGCATTAAGAGGGAGAAGTCTTATGCCTACTGTCAGGCGTTTTGTGTTGGGCGTTGATTTAGATGGCGTTTGCGCTGATTTCTATAGGGGGCTACGTCCAATCGCAGCTGAGTGGCTTGGTGTTGATGTAGCCACTCTTTCCGAACGTGTGTCATGGGGCTTACCAGAATGGAAGATTGATAAGGCTCCGGGGGGGTATGAGGCTCTTCATCGCTTCGCCGTCACACAAAGAGACTTGTTTAAAATCTTGCCTCCGATGCCGGGCGCGCCAGCCGCGCTTAGGCAACTTTCAGCAGCTGATATTCGGATCCGGGTTATCACACATAGATTTTTTATAAAATTCTTCCACCAAATCGCTGCTCGTCAGACTATTGAATGGCTCGATTATCACGACATTCCCTATTGGGACTTGTGCTTTATGCAAGAGAAGGCGGCGGTGGGGGCGGATATTTATATTGAAGATTCACCGGCGAATGTTGAGCGACTTCGTGCGGAGGAACTTGCAACGATAGTCTTCACCAATTCTACAAATGAACATTTGCTCCCGCCACGGGCCAATACCTGGGCTGACGTTGTTGAGCTGGTGCTTGAAGCAAAAAGGGAGTGGGAAAGGAAGCGGTGAGTGACGGGTTTCGAATTTCATCGGACCCCCTTGATAGTCAAGGAGATCAAGCATTTACGGATGCAGATCGCGGCAAAATCGAGCAAAATTTACGCGAATCCGCAACCAGGCGCAACCAAGGATTTGATAAAGGACAGGCTTCGTGAGCACCCGCCTTGCCCTCCCCCACCGTCGCAATCACATCACGCAGAAAATCAGAGTTGCTGGCCAGCGCACGCTCTACCTCAGCGTCCATGACAATGAACGGCCGGCTGAACTCTTTCTCCACGTGAAGGGTCCAGACTGTTCCTCCGAATTGATCGGCCTGTACGACGTCATCGCCCGCCTGATGAGCTTCGCGCTGCAGTACGGCGCCGCCCCGTCGAGAAGGTCGACGATCTCTTCGCAGGGGCCAAATTTGCTCCAATCGGACCGGTGTCCGGGCACGATCGCCTCAAGCACTGTTCGAGATTGCCGGATCTGATCGGCCGACACCTGTTGGTTGAGTACTGCCGCCGGCAGGAGCTGGAGCATGTTGCGGTCGGAGCGCAGGCGGAAGGCTCACAATGATTTCGAGATGTTCATGTTAGTAAAAGTTAGTCTCATGGCGACCGTCGAGCTTCATTAGTATTTCCACAATAAGTCCAAAATCGTCTATTATACTGACGAAGGTCCGACTCCAGACGACAGTACGACATGTTTCGCTGACGAGCGACATTCCTGCCTGGCTCACCAGCGCCTTCACGATTGACAGAGGAATGCAGTTTTTCCAAAATGCGGCTCTTCACTAGATCAGTTATGAGGCCGGATTATAATCCTGGCTGAGGTGTTGTGATGCCGAAAATTCTCATCGTGCACGGGATCGGCAATCAATACGTGGGAGAAATGGAACTACGCGCCGCGTGGTATCCGTCACTCTGCGACGGCCTAAACCGGGCTCACTACACACCATTGCCCGTTCAAGACGATTGTTTCTGTCCATTCTATGGCGATCTATTCAGGCCCGACGCTCCACTTGGAAGCGGCGAACTCGTGGACTTCGACGATCTCGAGAACGCGAGCGACGACGAGGCCCGACTGCTCGAAACGGTCTGGCGAGCTGCAGCCACGACCGACCCCAATGTGCCCGCGCCCGAAGAATACGGAGAGACACTGTTCCGTTCGCCAAGATTACTTGAGCGCGCTGTCAATGCGCTGGCGCAATCGAAGTACCTTGCGGATCACGTTCCGCTCCAGTTCTTTGGCGACCTCAAGCAGGTTGTCTCGTATCTGAACCATCCCGAGCTGCACGAGAAGATCCTCGACCGAGTGCTGCAGCATATCGGGCCGGACACGAAGGTGGTAATCGGACACTCCCTAGGTTCCGTGGTGGCCTACGAAGCAGTCTGCGCCAAACCAGGAAAGGTTGCGGCACTGGTGACGCTCGGATCTCCGCTCGGTATTCGCAACGTCGTTTTCGACAAGCTGACACCACGGCCGAACCCAGCGGGCACCGGGACCTGGCCTGGGAACGTGACCCATTGGACCAACGTTGCCGCCCGCGGTGACATTGTGGCAGCGCAGAAGGAGCTTGCGCCCCTGTTCGGAGGCCGCGTTACCGACGTCTTGATCGACAGCGGATGGAAGGCACACGATTCGACGCGCTACCTCAATACACCGCAGGCAGGAGTGGCGATCGGACGCGGTTTGTCAGTCTGAAGTCGGCGGCGCACGAAGGGGAAGTCCATGGCCCAGCATCTCCTGATTGCGACAGCGACCTCCGCCTATCCGAACCTGTCGCCAAAGGACGCACGTCCGCAGCTTTCCGGCGTTCTCGTCTCTGTTGTTCGCCTTTTCAAAGAAACGCTCAAGTGCTATCGGCGTGAGCTCGAGCCTCTCGCTGAGAATCCGACCGCCGATGAGCTGCGCAAAACGCTGGACAAGTGGTTCGGGGCAGCGGAACGCGACCCGTCCGATTGGGTCGTGTTCTATTACACGGGTCACGCAGAAGTCGTGGCGCCCAATTCCCTGTACCTCCTCACCTCCGACTTCATGCCTTCGCAGTATGTTGGGACCGCTTTCAGCGTTCAGCAGCTCGCCGACATGGTGACCGCACCTCGCGACGATGGCCAGACTCGGCGTGTGCGCAACCTGTTCGTCATCCTCGACACATGTTTCGCTGGCAGAGGAACCGCATCACTCGTCTCGCAGCTCTCGAACGTGCTCCAACAAAACTCTGGCAACTCCTTCTACCTGCTGGGCGCTGCGCTACCGAGGCAGGAGGCGCAAGCCGGCGCGCTCGCCAAGGCGCTGATCGCGTCCATTGAGGACTTGTCGAAGCGCTATGTGCAGCAGGAATACCTGTTCCCCGACCAGATCTTGCCAGAAATTAACAAGCAGCTCCGCAGTCACAAGGCGGTGTTGTCCAATGTGCTTTCGGGCAGCGACGAGCCCCGGTTCTTTCCCAATCCGAGCTTCGTCAACACGACCGGTATGCCGGTGCCGGCGAGTGAGGCGCAGCGCGCGATCACGGACCAGGAGTTCCGTGAGCACTGGGGACCGCGTGCTCGCGGAGTGGAGTTTGACAGCCAGCCTGGCTTCTACTTCTCAGGGCGAAAGGCAGTGCTGAGCAAGCTCCTTGGATTTCTGAACGACGAAGGTGATAGTCGGACCCGGGTGATTACCGGCCGACCCGGCTCGGGAAAATCTGCGATCTTGTCCCGCCTCGTAACCTTTTCCCTGCCCGAGCTTCGCCCCCAGAACATCCCCGAAACAGAGCGATTCGACTTCGTGCCAATCGACCTCGCCATACACGCAAGGGGTAAGAGCCTGCAGAACGTGATCGATTCATTCGCGCGCCTACTTCAGGTAGAAGCACGACCAGATGCCGTTCTCGACTACCTCCGACGCACGGACCGTCCCAGGCGGGTCGTCGTCGACGCACTGGATGAAGCAGCCGAGCCAGCGGCCATCGCCACCCAATTGCTGCAACCATTGAATGAGATCGAGTCCGTGAAGCTGCTGGTGGGAACCCGAGCAGATCTACTCAACGCCTTGCATGGGGCGGAAGTCATCGACATCGACAGGCCTGAGTATGCCGAACATAACGATATCGCACAGTACGTCAAGGCCCGACTGCTCCGCGCCGAGGAGCGTGGAGCGCCGACGCCGTATGCAGGTAAGAAGGCTCTTGCCAACCGCGTCGCCGCGGCCGTCGCCAAGAAGGCATATCCAAACTTCTTCGTGGCCCGCTTGATCGTCGAAGATCTCCTGTTGCGCCCGCGACCGGTGAACCCAGATTCCCCCGCGAACATGGCCTTTCCAACCAGGGTTGCCAGCGCATTCAACACCTACTTGGCTCGATTTGGAGATAGGGAAGTGATGGTCCGCAACATTGCACTTCCGCTGGCATACGCGGAAGGTCAAGGTCTACCCTGGGACAACATCTGGGCTCCCCTTGCTACCGCGATCGCGCGACAGCGGTATGACGACGACGACGTTCGTTGGGTGCTGGAACATGCTGGCGCATTTATCCTCGAGAGTGTGGAGGACGGTCGCTCCGTGTACCGCCTCTACCATCAGGCTCTTGCCGATACGCTCCGCGAAGGAAGACGAGTGCGCAGTGTCGATGCGGCCTTCACAAAAGTCTTGCGTGCAGCCCCTCCCCGCCGGGCCGGCGGCGCTGGCGCCGACTGGTTCCTCGCAAGTCGCTACATTCGTGCGCACCTCGCGACGCATGCCGCGAGATGTGGCCGCTTGGGCCAATTGGTGAACGACCCCCTATATCTCCTGGCGGCCGATCCCAATCGGCTCTTGTCCGCAATCTCAAACCATGGCGATCAGGTGCCGCGTGATATCGCCGCTGTGTACAGGGAAGCCGTCCATCACATTCGCGGCGAGTCACCAGCTGAGGCAGCATCTTATCTCGAGCTGGTTGCCCGGCAGCGGGACCTCAAAGTCTTTGCTGATCGGATCGAAGGACTTCCTCTATCCCGAGGATGGCGTGCGACTTGGGCCAAGTGGTCTGCTGCGATAACTCCGAGCCAATTCTTCGGCAAGGGGAACAGCGAGATCCTGACGCTCGCCGTCGCTCGCTGGGGACAGAACCGAAGCGTTGCGCTGGCGGGGCGAAGAAACGGTGCCGTGGAAGTCTGGGACATTGCAAGGGGCGAACGGCTGGTCGAGTGGAGGCCGGAAGGAGTGGAGGCTGTCTCGCACCTGGCTCTGTCTGACACGGGGCCTGAGCCGCTCCTAGTTGTGTCCTGGACGAGCGGTCACATAGGCGTTTTGCACGTCGCGACGAGGAAAAACATTGTGACGGCGGATGCCAGTAGCAAAGAGATTACTTCAACAGACACCCCATCCCACATGTTGCCCGAGTCACGTGTTATAGCGATGTGCCTCACCGAGCTCCATGGAGAACCGGTCTGCGTGACGGCACACGCCGACCTGAGCCTTGTCGTACGCGCATTGCCGAACCTCGATCCCATCATCGAGAAGCGACCTGCGACCAAGGCCAAGATCTATGGCCTTCACGTCGTGCAAGCTGACGGTCATCGGGTACTTGTCTCCGCGGGTGACAGTTTATGGAAGGACAGGGACACCACCGATCTAAGCATGTTGAAGTTCTGGTCGCTGGCAGATCTGTCGGTCAGATGGGAAGACGCCCGCAATCGTCCAGGAGCCCTGCACTATATCGAAGAGGGCGGATTCTTCGGCCGAAATGCGATCGTGATCTCCCAGAACGGCTGGGGTCCTCTCCAAGTCTGGGATGTGGAGAAGTGCCGTCTGCTCTTCGAGGATGAGCATGAGGAGCGCAGCATGCATGCGTGGCTGTACAACTATGAGCGACAACCGCTGCTCATCCACGTGCACGTCAATGAGCTCACGGTACGGCGGCTCGAGCCCCGAGTGGCTGATAACGACCTCTCGCTGACCGCGTCCAAGCTCGGTAGACAGGTGCAAGTCCAAGGTAATCAATTCAGCAGCATATTTCCGTTGTACGGCCGTGCGACATTGCTTAGCACTGACCACGATCATATTCGCGTCTGGGATGTCGATGACTTGTTGGCCGAAGCGGTCAAGGCCGAGCAGGCCGGAGCTAGCCAGCCTTGGCCCCTCAAGGTCAGGAGTTTGGCGACCGCAGCAAGCAGGCCAAGCGAGCTGTACATGGCCAAGGGAGACGAGGTGGTCGCTTTAGATGCCTCGACCGGGGTTATCAAGTGGGAACGAAAAATCGAACGAATACCAGACAAACATGAATTCGAGTCAACTGTTACCGACATCGCGACAGTCCCCGATCGGGATTGGCTAGTCGCAGCCATCACGGGCAACTCCATACACCTACTCGACCTCACCAAGGCCGGCGCATGCGTGCGCGTGATTCCGATCCCTGGTCAACCGGCGCGCGTGCGAATCGCCCGATGGTGTGGACAGATCCTTGCTTTCATAACCATCGAGAACGATAGGGCCTGGAGGGTTGGCGTCTGGGATCTTGATACTGGCCAGGCGATACCGACGCACTTCGCCTACCAGCTCCATGCGGGAGAAGAAGACAAAACCATGCATGGCTTGGCGGCTACGGCCACTGATGGTTCGCTGCAGTTCGCGTTCGCGAGCAAGTACGGAAAGGTCATGATCGCCGAATGGGGCGCGCAGTCGTCGGAACAGCATCCGTTTGGTTACGATGAATGGTACATCCCGCATACAGAAGGAGAATATGTCGAATGCCTTGCCATGGGCACTGCTGCCAACCAGAGCCTACTCGCTGCCGGAACCGCATCTGGTGTCCTGGCTCTGTGGGAAATGCAGACTCGGAAAGTTAAAGCACAAGCAGCTCACGTCGGGAAAATCTCCACGGTGTGCTTCGGCAGCATCGGCGGAGAGCCCGTGCTCGCTTCGGGCGGGGATGATCGGATCGTGCGCTTCTGGTCGAGTTCACTGAAAGAATTGTGCAGGATCGACGTCGGCGAAGCCATCACGACCATTACCTGGATCGGTCCTGGTCGGCTTGCTGTCGGTAGTGTTCGAGGACTGATCCGCTTAGACTTTGCGCCAGGCAAGAATCCCGCAAGGTAGTAGTAGAGAAAAAGGCCTAACAATATGACAATGCGCGGGCTAAGTTGTAGTCCCAAGCATGTTGGTGCCAAACTATACATTGTCCATCATGGCAATGGTCAAGCGCAGGGGTGGTGTGCAGGCCTACTGAAGGGTGGGAAGCCTAAAACTCCTCCTAGACTCCCACAAAACAAACAAAGCTATCTGACCCGGCTCCGCTCCATTATTTTATCTTGATCTTCGCCGCGAATTTCATCGCCCCCCAGGCCTCTCAAGAATATCCAGCACCTACAGACATAGATCGCGGCGAAACGCGGCAAAGTTTACGCGAATCTGCAACCAACCCAACCAAACTGTCAACGCTGATTCTGGTTCTGGTGGGACTGATGAAAGTGCACAGAACGTAGCCCCATTCAAAGCAGTGATTAAGAGTCCTTCCGAACGCCTAACCCAGCACACCCAAGAAGGCGAATCAGTCGATAAAAGTGAGGGAGAGGAATGTCCCATCGTCAGCATGGGTCATGGTAGGTCGGCTACATTTGGCACCAGGTTGGTACCAAGAGTCGGGTGGTCAAGCTTCGCTAGGTGGGCCATCAGCCTGAACTCTAACTTCAGATCTGTGGTTTACAGGGGGCAGATCAACAGAGGCAGTGTTCCTTAAAAGGATCAGATTTTTGATCGCTAATGTCACCGCTACGAAATCTTCATTAATAGTTCCTTCACTGGTTTGCCAAAATCCGGCGAAGTCAATTCCTTGATGACGGTTCTTGCTTTAGTTACGTAATCCTGAATCTCCTTCGCTTGTTCATCATTATCTTTACCTGGCCGCCAGGTCAAAAACTTATTCAAGGCTTGTCCCAACCCACGTTCGAGTTGCTCACCAATGATGCCAAACCAATAGTTATAGTGATTCCAAACCTCCGATTGCAGTAATGGGCAGGCACGCATCCGGGCCAGCAAGTCGTGCAGGTCGAAGCTGAACTGCATGAAAAGGCTGAATTCGTGCAGCGCCTTGTCTACAATCTCTCGCTCATCCGGCGGCAGAAGAATCCTTTGGATGAATTCCTGTTGCCGTTCAATCAAGGCCACCATATCATCGAAACCGCGGCCATCAATCGTGAAAGAATCCAACATCCGCAACAAGACGCCATCATTCAGATCCGCCATGAACCGTCGATCAAGTTCGAGGAACTGTACGAAAAGACTTACGAGCAAGTACGCGTCCTTCTCCACTGTGATGTGCCTGCCCTTCATCCGCAAAAGTAATAACCGCGGGAGATTTAGCGGATAGTATTCAACGTAGTATTTCCGCACCTGCGCATTCTCCAGAATCGATTCTGTTTCTTTCCAGAAATCAGTTCGGTCGGGGGGGCGAATGAATTCCGTCAACGCCGCGACCTCCATTACGTCGTAGAAGATCAATAGCCTATCCACTGCTGCTCGGAGCTTGATCTCGCGATCCGAATAGACCTGTCTATCGCGATAATCTCGGAGTAAATTAGTCAGCTGGAGGTTGGCTTTGCCGTGTATAGCCTTTAACAAATGTTCTGCGGCCTCTTGGGCGGGCGTACCCAAGTAGTATGCCGCCAACAAGTCTTGAAAGTTAGCATCTTGGACGTTCACAGGCATTCCTCTAAATGCTGCAGCGGAAGACGAAAGTCTTTTCTGGGCTTGCAGACGCTAATATGGGTAGTGTCGGGAATAGTCACCGGTGGCGGATCATTGGCAAAGGTTTCGTTGCGGACGATCCTCTCATATTCGGCAATAACTACCTTGAAGGCGACAAGATGGGAATTGGCTCCACCGGCGCAAGTGTTTTCTGTTTCCTCCACCAGCCGCATAAGGTCCGGCGAGCCTGGCTTGAGCTGGTCAATTAACGGTGATTCAAATCTGGCCAGCGCACTAAACAATCGCACAAAGGAGAACGAACTAGCGGTTTCAAGCGCGAGGTCCGCGACGCTCGCGCCTTTATGTGCCGGGGCATACAGCACCAGCTTGATCTTTGATACCCATGTCGCTCGCATTCTGGTCGCATCCAGCAACGCACGCCGGGAGATTACGGCGCCGAGGGAGTGCGCCACAATGACTAGTTCATCGTAGAGGAAACCCGCTGGCCTCTGGGCGGCTAGAGGCAGGTTATCATTCACAAACTGGGCGGTATTGTTGAACATCCTTTCCAGGAAATCTCTGAATAGCGATGCGCTGGCGTTCATTTCGGCTCGCAGACCGTCGTACCCATAGAAGAAAAGGTCTCGTCCATAAGAATTCGGACTTTCAGGCAACAACTCGTGGAAATCTGACCAGGTCTTGATAGCATCGCCGCTGAATCCGTGAATGAACAGAACCGCTTTTCTGTCCGGTTTAACGGCGAACAGGACCTGCACGTCTTTGTCTGGTTTGTTGTTCCCTTTGAGCATTCGTGTCGCTAGATGTGTTTGCATGATTTCAAAATGTGTCGTTGTTCACGCAGCATCACACCAGTAGTTGCACATCTATTGAAACAATAAATGAAACTTTTTCACAAGTTTTTTTGTATATGGGAAAGGCTAGGCTGTATCCGGGGTGGTGTCAATATTGGCATGGGAGAAATAGTTGTATTGATTGATTTGAGCCGACCCAGTTGATGAGAATTGTCGCCAGGATGAGCAATTACAGCGTTCTTATCCCTTCTCGTTCGGCTCACCATTTCGTACAGTAGATAGAACCTTCAAAACGACCTTCCGCCTCTT
>Ga0315278_10003602_pt1 | contig 13863 bp, 7 predicted proteins | sample YL17G06_0_MG_FD_203880 | JGI IMG/M metagenome (GOLD analysis project Ga0315278, IMG submission 203880) | Sediment microbial communities from Yellowstone Lake, YNP, Wyoming, USA - YL17G06_0 | ecosystem: Environmental > Aquatic > Freshwater > Lake > Sediment | place: USA: Wyoming | collected...
CCGATTGGGGCGGTGTGGTCGGCGGTCTGGTGCCGCGAATGGATTCGTCCGCCCTGTATGTCGCCATCGGCATCATCGGCGCCACCGTCATGCCCCACAATCTCTATCTCCATTCTTCGCTGGTCCAGTCGCGGACAATCTCACCGACCTATACGGGAAAATCGGAGGCCTGCCGCTTCAACCTGATTGACTCCGTGGTAGCGCTCAATGCGGCGTTTCTTGTTAATGCAGCCATACTGATTACCGCCGCCGCCGATTTCTTTTCCCGGGGCATCGTGGTAACCGAAATCCAGCAGGCACACACCATGCTTGACACGCTGCTCGGAGGTACCGTGGCGCCAATGGCGTTTGCGGTTGCCCTCCTGGCGGCCGGTCAAAGCTCCACCATCACCGGCACGATCGCGGGGCAGGTGGTCATGGAAGGATTCCTGAATCTGCGTATTACCCCGTGGCTGAGGCGGCTTATTACCCGGCTGGTAGCGTTGGGACCGGCCATGATTGTAATTTCTCTGGCTGGCAATCAGGGGATGTATCATCTGCTGGTGCTGTCTCAAGTGATTCTGAGCTTGCAGCTTCCGTTTGCGGTGATCCCCCTGATCTATTTCACTTCGGATCGTCACAAAATGGGATCGTTCGTCAATCGAACCTGGGTCAATGTACTTGCGTGGACCATCGCCATTGTCATTATTTATCTGAATATGAAACTGGCGATGGGACAGATCATTGCGTGGTTGTCGACCGGTCCGGTCTGGCTCTGGCCGATTCTGATAGTGTCCATAGCCGGACTTGCCGGTCTGCTCATCTATCTCGTGGCCCGGTTCTTCATGCCTTCACGTGCGGCCTGGACCGAACCACGTTCGCAGATTTCCGAATCGGTGGCGGCCAATTTGCAACCAATGCGTATCAGTAAGGTCGGCGCCGCAATTGAACACTCGGCAGGGGATGCCGCCATCATTTCAGCGGCACTATCAATGGCCCGAGCGGAAAAAGCGAAACTCATCCTGATTCACGTCGTCAATACGCCCGGTACGGCCGTCTACGGAAACGAGAGCGGTAGCCTGCATCACTCTGCGGATGCGCAGTACCTCGATGACCTCGCGAAGGAGCTTCGGGACGGCGACGTCCCAGTGGACACTGAATTGCGGTTCGGCAACACCGTCTCGGAGCTTGTGAAGACGGTCAAAGAAGCGAATCTCGATCTTCTGGTTATGGGGTCGCATGGACACGCCGGGCTTTCGGATCTGATCTACGGAAGGACAGCCACGGTCGTTCAGCATCGCGTAGATATTCCGGTGTTGATCGTGAAGTCCGGTGCCGCGGAATCGGCCATCCACCCCCAGTTAAGAGAGGACATTTCTGATACGCAGACGGACTAAATAAGTGGGAACGGCTGATATTTGACTTGCTCGGCCACACACTGGATAGTATCTTCATTGTGGTACTGAGTCGCCTCTCGCCATCAAACCTCCTATTCGATCCGCAGGGTCTACGGTAAGCTATGTTTGTCAAGCAGATCTTGGTTCGAGATCGACGAGCTTTCGCGCAGTTCGTTGACCTGACGCGTCGTCTGTACGCCGGCAATCCAGCCTGGGTACAGCCGCTGACACGTGAGGTGCGCCGCAAGCTAGATCCGTCGGCCAGCGCCTTCTATCGATACGGTACGGTGCAACTTCTTGGTCTTTTCAACACTGAGGGCAAGCTGCTCGGACGTATCGCCGCTATCATGAATCCACTGCACAAGCAGTTGCATGGCGAGGCTGCCGGCTTTTTTGGATTGTTTGAGTGTGTGAATGATCCCGATGCCGCCCAGACGCTGATTGCAGCAGTCGAAACAATTCTCAGGCGGTCGGAATGTACCTGCATGATCGGGCCGGTGAATCTCAGCACCAACGATGAATCCGGATTCCTGCTTGATGGCTACGACCGTCCCCCGACTTTCATGTGCAATTACTGCCATCCATACTATCATGAGCTTATGGGGCGATGCGGGCTGCAGAAGCTGATCGACACGGTCTCGTACGAGACCAGACACGGCCACGTGTTCCCGGAGAAATACTACCGTGTGATCGATCGTGTCGCGCAGGACAGTCATGTCACGTTGCAGCGCTTCGACCGCCGCCGAGCAACTGAGCACGCGCTTCAGATTCGGCAAGTCTACAATGAGTCGTTCAGGAGCATCTACGGGTTTGTGCCTATCTCCGAAGGCGAAGCGGAGGAACTTGCCGAGGGACTGCTTTCGTTTGCCGATCTGGACTTGATCTGGTTGGCCTACTATGATTCGCAACCAGTCGGGTTCATTCTCGGTTTTCCGGATATCAACGAAGTTTTCATGCATATGAACGGACGAATAGGACTGATCGGCCTGGTTCGTCTGCTCTTGGCGCGGTGGACTATTCAGGGATGTCGGGTAGCGGCTTTCGGCACCCTTCCTCAATATCGATCTCTCGGTATCGAAGCGGCTCTGATTCGACGAGTTCACGAGAGAATCGACACTCGACCATACCACCGCATCGAGTTCTCGGTGGTCATGGAGAACAACGTGCGAATGCGGCGACTGCTCGAGTCGATTGGGTTTGAATTGACCCGGCGATATCGGTTGTACCGGAAGGAGCTCTCCTCGTGAAAGCGGCACGTGACCGGGTCAGGATTCTGCTTGTCGCTCCGACGGCGCTGGACTACGAAGGACGGCCGATCAAAGAGCGACGGTTGTATCTTCCGGCGCTGACGCTTCCTTATCTTGCAGCCCTTGTGCCCGACGACCTGACCGTGCGGCTGATCTATGAGACGGTTGAAGATATTCCTTACGATGAGCACTGGGACCTGGTCGGTATTACCGGCATGGGATCAGGAGTTGTTCGGGGTTGGCAGATTGCGGATCAGTTTCGTCAGCACGGGACACCAGTAGTGTTTGGTGGAATTGCCGCCAGTCTCGGCAAGCCGGAATGGACACTGGCGCACGCAGATGCCCTGGTGGCGGGTGAAGCCGAGATAGTCTGGCCGCAGGTCATCAGTGATTTCCTGGCGGGCGACATGAAATCGCTTTATCGCGCAGAATCGAATGGCGCTCAGATGCCGGTCCCCCGGTATGATCTAATGAACGGTTCACGATTGGGGCGATGGCGTCCGGTGCAAGCGACTCGCGGCTGCCCGCACACGTGCAGCTTTTGTTCGGTGACATCGTTTCACCAGGGGCGATACTTTCGGCGGCCGGTGAACGACGTGATTCGCGATATCCGCGCTGCCAAACGTCACGGCTCCCGCTACATCGCTTTTGTCGACGACAACATTGCCGCCGACCACGATTACGCGGCCGAATTGTGCGAGGCGCTGATACCGGAGAAGATCATCTGGATGAGCCAGTGTACGGTACAACTGTCCGAGTCCGAGAAACTGCTGAAACTCGCCCGGAGGAGCGGCTGTCGCCTGGTGTCGATTGGTATCGAATCGACCAATCCGGAAAGCCTTGCGACTATCGAGAAGGGGTGGAATCGTCCGAATCGTTACGCCGAAGCCTTTGACGCATTCAGGCGCAATGGCATCGAAGTGTCCACTGAAATGATAGTCGGCTTCGACACAGATGATGACAGTGTGTTTGAGCGGACGCTCGCGTTCATTCTCGACAATCGTATCGCTGTGCCCCGCGTACATATCCTGACCCCGGTGCCGGGGACGGCACTTTATCAGGAATTAGAACGCGACGGTAGAATATCCAGCCGCGATTTCGCCAGTTACACCGGCAGCAAAGTCGTGTTTCGACCGAAGCATATCGACCCCGCTCTCATGCAAACGGAATACTGGAGACTCTACGAACGACTCTTCAGTTGGCGCGGCATAGTCTACAGACTATTGCCTGGACATACCTGGCTTGGTCCGTACATGCGCGCGGTGATCTGGGCGTCCAATCTGCGATATCGCGGCCACATCAAGGCGTGCATTTCGCCGGGGATTCTATAGCGAGGAAGAACCATGCGCATTCTGCTGGTAAGACCACCGGTACCGAAGCACACAATCGGCCTGAAGCATGTCATGGTCTGCGAACCGCTCGAGCTGGAATATGTCGCTGCCGGAGCAGTCGGTCACGATATCAGAATTTTCGACATGATCCTGGAACGGGGATTGGACAAACAGTTGCGGGCATTTCGGCCTGATATTGTCGCCACCAGTTGTTACATCACCGGCGTCAACGAGGCGATCAAAGTCTGTCGTGCAGCCAAGTGTTACAACATAAGTTGCTTCACAATTGTTGGTGGCGTGCATGCTTCGGTTGCGCCGGAGGATTTTGCCGATCCATCGGTGGATTGCATCGCGCTGGGCGACGGCGCGTCGCTCATGCCGCGGATCATCGACGCTGCCGCCGGTGAAACTTCTCTTGCGGATATTCCCAATCTCGCGCTGCCATCCGGACCGAATTGTGTGGTGAGAACACGGTCGGCAGCCTATATGCCGCAGCCTGATGCGTTGCCCTTCCCGCGACGCGATCTGACCGCACATTTGCGCCACCGCTACTACTACTTATTCCATCAACCGGTGGCGATCATGAAGACCACTTGGGGATGCTGGTATAACTGCGGATTCTGCATGACCTGGACGGTGACGGGAGGAATGGCGTTCTCGCGAAGTCCCGAGTCGATTGTCGCCGAGCTGGAGCAGATATCTGAAACTGAAGTCTACATTGTTGACGACATCTTTCTGATTAATCAGGCGCGACTTTCGGAGATCGCGCAACTCATTCGGAAACGCGGCATCAGGAAGAAGTTTCTTGTATACGGCCGAGCTGATTTTATCTCGGAGCACGAGGAAGTAATCCGGGAATGGTCGGCGCTTGGTATGTCGGCGGTGATTGTCGGTCTTGAAGCGGGAACTGATGCTGAGCTATCCGATCTCGACAAACGCTGCACGCTTGCGCAGAACAAGCGCGCGATAGATGTCCTGCGCAGGCAGGGAGTCGATATCTACGCGTCGTTGATTACGCAGCCGGAGTACGACGTCAAAGACTGGCGTCGTCTGGCAGAGTTTATCGATGAGCACAAGTTATACTATGTCAACATCTCGCCGTTGACACCAATGCCGGGGAGCCCGATCTGGAAGAGGTACGAGCCGCAGATCACGGTCGACCGCGCCGCTCATGGACTCTGGGACCTGACTCACTGCGTGTTGCCGACGCGACTGCCGCTCAAACAGTACTACCGTCAGTTGCTTCGGCTCTATGCGCGCACCGTGCTGAACATGCGTCGCGCCGGTCGTATCACCCTGCGCACAAGGCCGCCGATCCGGTCGCTTAGATACCTTCGACTCTGGATGGGCGCCGCACGGGTTTTCCTGCAGTTTGTGTCGGTGCACCGACATCACGGGCCAAAAGAACTCGCCAGGGCGCGCGACCGTGGACCGGAGGTGCCGGGTCTTTCATATCGGTTCGCACAAATGAAAACCGCTGGTGAGAATATGCAACCGACTGTTCGAGACACTGCAGGCGGGAATGACACGCTCGGCAGCCAGGAATCAGGTGTCCATAGAGCGCATGATCCGTTTGAGGGTTTTATTGCACCAGACGGACGACTGCCGGACGACGCCTATGACGGCCTGCTGAACTCCACTGCTGCGCGCTACTGGTTTGAGATCTTCTCATGGGCGACGCCGCTCAATCTCTACACTTATCAGCAGCCGTTTGAAGGGAAGAGCAGTCCTTACTGTGTGGTTGGCGGCCGGACCTGCCGTATGTTGTCGTCGTATGACTATCTCGGATTGATCGGGCACCCCGATATTGAAGACGCGGCAATTAGAGCGGTTCGCAAGTATGGTACGGGTACCGGCGGAGTGCGCCTGCTCACGGGAACTACTGATCTGCATTCCGAACTGGAGCAGACAATCGCTCGCTTCAAAGGCACGGAGGGCTGTATTACGTTCGGTTCCGGATATGTGGCGAACATAGCCTGTATTACGGCTCTTTTGGGTCCGCGTGATCGGGCAGTGCTTGACAGCCGGGTGCATCGCAGCATCAGGGATGCCTGCCGACTGGCCCGCGTACCCGTGCAGACGTTCGCACACAACGACTGCAACGCCCTTGAACAGATTCTCGCGCAACATTCCAAAGCAAAGCGCACCCTCGTTGTGGTAGAAGGCGTCTATTCGATGGACGGCGATATCTGCCCGCTGCCGGAGATAGTCGCTCTCAAACGGCGATATGGCTCGTATCTTATGGTGGACGAGGCCCATTCAATCGGTGTTCTTGGGACAACAGGCCGTGGCGTGAATGAACATTTCGGTCTGGCTCCAGATACGATTGACATATGGATGGGAACGCTCTCTAAAGCGCTTGCCACTACGGGCGGGTATATCGCGGGCAGTCGGGCACTGATTGCGTATCTGCAGCATGCCTCGGCTCCGTTCATGTTTTCCGCGGCGGCGGCTCCGGCCACGGTGGCGGCGGCACGCGCGGCGATTGAAGTGCTTGAGCGCGAACCGGCGAGAGTACACCGGGCGGCGGTCAACGCCGGATTCATGCGCAGGCGTTTGGAGGCCGCCGGTATCGACATCGGTAATTCCACAACTCACGTGGTACCTGTGATAGTGGGTTCAGACGAAAACGCCTGGCGTCTGGCGCGGGAACTGTTCGGGCGGGGGATTGTGGCGTTGGCAGTGGCCTCTCCCGCCGTAAGGCGGGGCAGCGCCCGTCTGAGACTGTGCGCGACCGCCTCTCAAACCGAGGAGTTCCTTGCCGGCGCTCTGGATGAAGTTATCTCCTGTTGTCGGCACCGATCGCGTCTGGCTAGTGGTCTATGACGAAGATTGATTCCACCGCGACCGACCACCTGCGAGCGGTTGTTGTATCATCAATCAACGAAGTATCACCCGAGGAGTGGGATCGAGTAGGGGCGCGTCACGGTCTCTTTTGGACACATCGCTTCTTTCGCACACTCGAAGCCTCAGGAGTCGAGAACGCGACTTACCACTATGTGCTTGGGTATGACAACGACCGATTGGTGGGGTCGGCAGTGCTGACATCGTTTGTAGTCTCGCTCGATTTGCTTCTGCCGTTGGCCGTTCAGAAGTTCTGTCGCGTTGTCCGCAAGATCATGCCGCGCTTCCTGCGCATCAGGGTGCTCTTCTGCGGTGTGCCCATCTCAATCGGCAAACACACGATTGCCTTCACCGAGCCGGAGATTGCGCATATCGTAGTAGCGAAGGTGGCCGAGATCATGAATGAGATTGCCGTTCGTGAGGGCATTCGCTACTTGTGTTTCAAAGAGTTTGCCGAGCGGGACATCGCATTATGTGCGCCGCTCGAACGATTTGGGTTCTTTCGTGCTCACAGCGTGCCGCGCGTCTTGCTCCCGATTCGCTGGACCTCATACGACGCCTACCTGTGTGACATGCGGCACGGCTACCGGCGACCCATTCTCAGCAGCCTGAAGAAGCTCGGACAGAAGTGGCGAATCTGGTTGGATGAAGAAGTATCTCGATCAGAGGGCGTGTGTTTGCGGCTGGACAACGGCCGCGTATGCGCGCCGACCGAATTTCATGAACTGTACATGCAAGTGATGAATCACACTGTGGTCAAGTTGGAGACGCTTAACGCGAGGTTCTTTGAATTGTTGTTTGAGCAACTGCGTGAAGACCTGAATCTGCTCCTCATTGAACAAGAGGGGAGGATTCTCGGGGCGGCTATCCTGACCAACTATCAGGGAACTCTTACGTTTCTATTCGTCGGATTTGATTACGCCCACCGTGACGAACACGCCGTCTATCTGAATCTTCTCAACGGCATTGTTCGGCACGCTATCGGATCAGGGTGCAGCCTGCTCGACCTTGGTCAGACTTCCTACTGGCTCAAGCAACGGCTGGGTGGTCAGACGGAACCGATGTATTTCTATTTCCGAAGCAGGTCTCGTTTACTGCACACTCTGCTGAAAGTATCTCGCAGCATTCTGTTCCCCACTACTGCACTTCCTCGATTGCGCGTGTTTCGGGATTGAACATTGTGAATTGGTATGTCACTTGGCGGACTGCTTCCATCGCCAGAGAACGGCCAGCAGTGCGGGCAGCAAGAGCATGTCGGCTAAGGCAGCGACCAGAATAGTCAGGGCCGACAGTCCTCCAAAGTATGCCGTAGGTACAAATCTCGCCGGCACGAGCACGACAAAACCGACAAAGAGGATGATGGTGCCGGTTGCAATCGGCTCACCGACTTCGCTGAAGGCGATCTGCAGACCCATTTGGGGAGTATGGCCGCGTGCTGTCTCAAGACGGTAGCGATACATAAGGTGCAGGGTGTCGTCAACAACGATGCCGATAGCGATACTGGCGATCATCACCGTGACTATGTCCAGCGGAATGCCTATCCACCCCATCATGCCGAGAACCATGACCAATGGTATTAAGTTAACGGCAATCACTGCAAATCCGGCCTGCCATGAGCCGCTCATCATCGCCAGCAGCAGCACGGTGACAAGAAGGGCGATCGCGAAACTCCAGATCTGGGTCAGAATCACGTACCGTTCGACGCCCACAAGATACCGTGCCAGCCCGGTGACGACTGGCTGGTAGTTACCAAGATGCCTGTCTACAATGTTCTGTACGTCTTGCAAGACGGCATGCAGGCGTTCGGAACCCTGCACGTGGGCGCGGCAGGCGATTCGCAGTGTCAGTGCGGTGTCACCGCGGATCACATAAGCGCCCCCGACCGATGGCCGGTCCAGCAGTTGCCAGATACGGGCAGGCAAAATGTTGCGCCCGAGATCGATATTCGGAGCAAGCGGCGCGGTCTGTGACGGTTTCATGCGTTCTGCTTCGAGAATCAAATCGGCTGCCGAGATTACGGAGCCGAGGCCGTCGATTTCCCGAAGTTCCTTTTCCGCGGCCGCCATATCAGTGACTGCCGATGCAGCGGCTTTCATCGGTACGGTGATGAAAATTTCGAGAGGAAGAACGCCGCCGAAATGCTGATCGACGAAGGCAAACGATTCGGTAATCTCCTTGTCGTTTTTCAAGTAGGAGAGATGATTTGTTTCGACCTTGAAACGGAACAAACCGATTCCGGTAATGATCGTGAGAACGAGAACGCCCAGCACGAATCGTCCGGGGTGTTTCATGACTACTTTGCGCAGCGCTCCCACTGCGCGGGCAATGGTATCCTCGGAATCCGTGGGTTGGTTCTTGTGCGGTTTCAGACGACTGCGCAGGAGTATGGCCGGAAGAAACAGATCAGCCATCCACATACACGCAACGATGCCGATGCCGACAAAGATGCCGACGTCGCGTATGCCGGGCAAGGGACTCGTACTCAGAGAAAAGAAACCCACGCAGGTGGTCACGCCGCATAGCAGGCTGGGAACAATGAGGTGCAGATAGCAGGCGCGTACCCGCTGGGGTCCGTCGGCGTATTCACTCGCCTGTCTGGTGTAGCAGGTTAGAAAATGCACCGAGTAAACCAGTGACATCGATAGAACCAGCGGTACCAGCATCGTAAGATTGAGCGACATCGGGGTGCCGGTTAGCGGCAGTATTCCCAAAGACCATATGAGGGCAAGCCCGGATGCGAGCGCCCCCAGCAAGACCGGTCTGATCGCGCGGTAGACCACGGCAAGGATGGCGAGAAACGCTATGATACTCAGGGGAGCGAAAATCCTCAGATCGCGCCTCATGGCTTCCTGCAGCGCGACGTCGATAGCCACTGACCCGGCGACATGAAAGGGTGTTGTCTGGCCGACATGCTGCCTGGTAAGGCGGTGAATCTCAGACAGAAGCTCACGCAGCGGTTTGATGCCGCGTCGCCCGTGTTGCAGGTCCGGGTCTGTGCCAATCACGAGCGCAGTCTGCCGTCCGTCCCGCGAAATGAGATTGTCGCGATACAGTGGACATTCAGTGAGTTCGCGAAGAGTGGCGTCGAGAGCCGAATCAAATTGATTATCAAATTGACCAAGGAGCCTCTGCGGCCGTAGCGTCCAGGCGCCGAGCGTTGGCGTCCAGGTGAGACCAACGGCGTTAGTGATACTGTACACGGATTGCACATCGTTGACCTGCTCCAGTTCCTTGACCAGTCCGCGCAATTCCGACAGGTCGCGTGTGCCCATGGCGCGACCATAGTCGATACCGACGATTACTACGGCGCCAGACTTGAAGCGTTCTGTGAACGCGTCAAGTTGTGTACGTATCGGATCATCGAGCGGCAGATCAAGCTGCCCGGGAGCGTTCTCGAAGCGGAGCTTTGGCAAAAAGGCGGCGAACAGCAGGGTGAGACCAATGGTCAGGGCGATAATCAACGAGGAATAGCGCTCGACCAGTTGGTGCAAACGGGTTGGTACCGATTTGTCGAATAGAAACAACATTTGCAGTCTCACACCCTGGTGTGGGATACTTGTTTAGAAAGTTGAACCTGTGGATTTAGTCTCGCAGGTTCATAGGCGTAGATCCGCCACGCCCAGCAGCCGATCAACCCCAGTACCAGGCCGCTGAGGGCATCAAGAAACCAGTGCTCCTTCGCGGTTAGTATCGAGGCGCTGACGGCAAACGCGAGAATTATCGAGAGAAGGCGATTAATCCGGCTACGAAATATGTACAGGCTGATAAATGCCGGCAAAACCGCCAGCGCCACATGCATGGAAGGAAAACAGGCGAGCGGTTCGATGTGATAGCTGGTTTTGAAGCTTCTCTGTATAGCACTAAGATCTTCGATCATCGGCCAGGGTGCTTCGGTGGGAATAAGCAGGTGAAGAATTGCTCCGGCCATCACCAGGGCGGAGTATATGGCAACTGATCGGTGCAGTGCTTTTCGAGAAAGCCGCCACAAACCTGCGCCTCCCCAGAAAACGATATAGGCGAATCCGAAATAGTAAATCACCCAGGTCCACTTGAGGTATGGAATGGCGTGATCCCACGACGTTTCCAGATCAAGATACCCCGAGGGCGGATACATTGCATAGAGTCTGTATCCGAGATAGAAATTGCCAAGCTGCAGAAAGACCAGAAAGAGCATCAGCGCTACCTTGAGCTGCCACCTCGGGGAGCCATCGACGTGATACGCCAGCGTCTTGATCTTAGCTGACAGGCCCAACCGGTTCTCCTGTGATAATGATCTCCGGCTCCGGATAACGTTTGTATACGCCATGCTTGATCAGCATCTGCCGGAAGTGTTTGAAAGCAATCATCCAGTAGATTGTGGTGGCCACGTGATCCCAGCGCCTGAATAATAGAGGGATGAAGCGCAGTGCCATGATCCGCAGTCTCGGTCCGTCAGTCATGTAGTATACAAACAGTCGATAGAGCACGCTGAGCAGTTTCAGCGGCCTGCGAATCTCGCGGGGCTTATATCGTTTCATCAGGGGATGCGGCTTCGGAAAACGCTCGAGTATGCCTCGCACCCGCACCAGAAAATTCTCTTCATCGTAAAGCTGACTCATCAACCAGAAGTATCCGTGGCGGAGTTGCTCGACGGTCATTTGCTTTGGTACGACGTTGGTGCCAAACGTGTGATCGCGCACCGACTCGCTTCCAAGATAGCGCCCTTCCTTAATCAGCCGCTCCTTCAGCGGGGTGCCGTCGGGGGCCAGCACCATTCCGGCAAAGCACACCGGAATACAGGACTCTTGCAGGAACTCGAACTGGCGGCGGAAGATGGTTAGGTCGTCGTCATCAAACCCGACCATGATTCCGGCGGCCACGTCGATACCGACACGATGCATCAGCTCCACGTCGCGAAGAGGATCGGTCTTGAGATTCTGAAACTTCTGCGCGCCTGCGAGACTGCGCTCGTTAGGCGTTTCCAGTCCCACGAAAACGTTTGTTATCATGGCATCGGCAAACAAGGGCGCCAGATCGGATTGCCCGGCGATATCCACCGAAGCGCTGGTGGAGAACATGACCGGCTCTTTGAGCGAATTGTTCCAATCACGGATGAGAAGCAGGATTTCACGCGCGCGCTGGCGGTCGCCGGCAAAGTTGTCGTCGAGAATGAACAAGGCGCGATAACCCAGCCGATGGAGTTGGTTAAGTTCGGCCAGCACCTGCGCGTCTGTCTTATAGCGCATCTCGCGGCCGTACAGAACCGTGCAACTGCAAAAATCGCACCGGAACGGACAACCCCGGCTGATCTGGATCGCCCCGAGAAGGTATCGCTCGTTGCGCATGAGGTCGAACCGTGGGGGAGGGAGCGAAGCGATATCGGGATGCGTGTACTCGTCATATATCTTTCGACACCGGCCCGCGAGGTAATCCTCGAGAAACTGCAACCAGGTATGCTCCGCCTCGCCGACAAATACGACGTCGAACAGCGGATGTCCCTGCTGGAGATTCTGAGTGGCGAACGGCCCGCCGACAATTACAAATCGGCCTCGCCGCCTGAATTCCGCGGCCAGTTCGTAGGTGCGTTCGCGCTGGTAGTGGTAGATCGTCAGGCCGACGATATCGCACGGAAAGTCGAGATCAACGGTGTCTACGTTTTCGTCGCAGATGGTTACTTCGAATTGGGTCTCGTCGACCAGAGCCGCGAGAGTTGGCAGCGACAGATTGGCGCAGAGGTAGCCATAGCCCAGCAGGTCAATGCATTCCGACAAACCGGCTACGTTGCTCCCGCTAGCCGGGTTGACCAGATAGATTTTCTTTCGTTCAGGCATCAGTTAGACCCGCGCCGGTTATTGGTCTCCAGAGCACCCCATGCCGCCCTTCAAGTTGCACGTCTGCATGTGCTTATGTCGCACCAATGATAGCGCGTCTCTTGTCAGGAAGCAACTGAGATCGGGCGGCAAACCCGACATCTTCCGAGATGTAAAGCTCCGAACATAACGGCGGACAAGGTAACGTTTTTTTCAGAGGGATTGTCAAATAACAACGGGGAAGTGAAAGCGGAGTATGTTGACCCTATTTGGCCGCCTCTTCGCAGAATCCCCTTGCAAAACCGCCGCCAGTGCTTATATTCCACTAGTAGAGACAGAGACAAAAATCTACACACCTGTAAGGTCTGACGAAGACCGAGGGCACACAAAATGAAAAGACTGTTCACGATCGGCGCGATGGTGCTGTTCGGACATATCGCGGGGATGTCGTCCGCCCAGGCGGGCGACAATAGTTCACCTATAGTGGAAACACCGAAAGGCAGAAGTGTCAGCGAGTTTCTCACTCCCGATGGGCGCATCGATCTGGAAGCAACCCGGGCGGCCGGTTTTGAGGGTTCGCTTGACCTGGACGGTTTTGATGTCCAACTCGACCCGGCCACCGGCGAGCCGCTTATTTCGCCAGTGTCAGCCGCGGCCGCTCCCGATGATGAGTACTGGCACGACCTCGCTGTGCCTGATCCCGGGATGGATGGCAGCGTCCGCGCGCTCACCGTCTATGACAATAAGTTGATCGCCGGGGGCGATTTTACCACTGCGGGCGGGACGGCCGTCAATCGTATTGCCGCCTGGGACGGTACTTCCTGGTCGCCGCTGGGATCAGGGATGAATAACTGGGTCCGTGCCCTCACCGTCTATGACAATAAGCTCATCGCCGGGGGCGGGTTTACCACCGCGGGCGGGACGGGCATGAATTTTATCGCCGCCTGGGACGGTTCTTCCTGGTCGCCGCTGGGATCGGGGATGAATGGCAACGTTTATGCCCTCACCGTCTATAACAATAAGTTGATCGCTGGGGGCGGGTTTGGCAGTGCGGGCGGCACGGCCGCTTCCAGTATTGCCGCCTGGGACGGCTCTTCCTGGTCGCCGCTGGGATCAGGGATGGATGGCATGGTCTATGCCCTCACCGTCTATGACAATAAGCTGATCGCCGGGGGCGGGTTTGTTAACGCGGGCGGGACGGCTGCCAACCGTATCGCCGCCTGGGACGGTTCTTCCTGGTCGCCGCTGGGATCGGGGATGAATAACTGGGTCCGTG
>Ga0315278_10003605_pt1 | contig 13858 bp, 12 predicted proteins | sample YL17G06_0_MG_FD_203880 | JGI IMG/M metagenome (GOLD analysis project Ga0315278, IMG submission 203880) | Sediment microbial communities from Yellowstone Lake, YNP, Wyoming, USA - YL17G06_0 | ecosystem: Environmental > Aquatic > Freshwater > Lake > Sediment | place: USA: Wyoming | collected...
GCTGGCACGCAGGTCTTCTCGCCGTCGAGGCGCCAGCCGGCGCCGTCGCGGCGCGCCGTCGTGCGCGGCTGCGCCGGGTCGAAGCTCGCGGGCTCCTCGAGCGCCGCCGTGAGCACGGCGCCCTCGGACGCTACCGGATGCAGCCAGCGCTCGCGCTGCTGCGGCGTCCCGAAGGCCGCGATCGGCATCGATGCCAGCACCAGCGTCGGCAAGAGAGGCACCGGCGCGAGGTGTCGGCCCTGCTCCTCCAGCAGGATCGCGACCTCGATCATGCCGAGGCCGGCCCCGCCGACCTCCTCGGGCAGCGCGATCCCCGGCAGGTTCGCGCGCGCGAGCTCCTCCCAGAGCTTGCCGTCGTACCACTCGCCGCTCGCCTCGAGCTGCTTCGTGCGCTCGTGGCTCGTGCGGTCGGCGAAGATCTTGCGCGCGAGCTCTCGCAGCGCCTCCTGCTCTTCGGTGAGGGAGAAATCCATACAGGGTGACCTCAGCGCGGCGAGCGCGGCGTGCCGAGCTCGATCTGCGCGACGATCTCGCGCTGGATCTCGTTCACGCCGCCGCCGAAGGTGTTGATCAGAGAGCCCCGGCACTCGGCCTCGAGCTGGCCGTGGAGCACGGCGCCGGGAGATCCCTTGCGAAGCGCCCCCGCCACGCCGAGCACCTCGAGGAGCAGCCGATAGACCTGGATCACTACCTCGGTGCCGTAGACCTTGGCCGCCGACGAGCGCGCCGGCGAGGGCTCGCTGTGGCCGACCTCCCAGGTCATGCGCCAGTTGAAGACCTTCATCGCCTCGAGCAGCGACCAGGCCTCGGCGAGGTTCGACTGCACCCACGCCTTCTCGGCCACGGGGCGGCCGTCCTCGGCCAGCGTCTCGCGCGCCCAGCCGATCACGTCCTCGAAGGTGCGGACGGCGGCGTTGCCGAAGGCCGCGAGCCCGATGCGCTCGTGGTTCAGCTGGAGCGTGATCAGCCGCCAGCCGCCGTTCTCCTTGCCGACGAGCATGTTCGCGGGCACGCGCACGTTCTCGTAGTAGGACATGCAGGTGTGCCCGTCGTTTACGGTGTGGATCGGCGACGTCGAGAACCCGGGCGACTTCGCGTCGAGGATCAGGATCGAGATCCCCTTGTGCCGCGCCGCGTCCGGATCGGTGCGCACCGCGAGCCAGACGAAGTCGGCGTCGTCGGCGCCGCTCGTGTAGATCTTGGTCCCGTTCACGACGTAGTGGTCGCCCTGGCGCACGGCCGTCGTCTTCAGCGCCGCGAGGTCGGTGCCGGCCTCGGGCTCGCTGTAGCCGATCGCGAAGTGCACCTCGCCGGCGAGGATCGCCGGCAGGAAGCGCTGCTTCTGCTCCTCGGAGCCCATGGCCATCAGCGCCGGGCCCACGGTATTGAGCGTCACGAAGGGCATCGGCGCATTGGCGCGGCGCACCTCGTCGAACCAGATCGCCTGTTCGACGGCGCCGAGCCCCTGCCCGCCGTACTGCTTGGGCCAGCCCACGCCGAGCCAGCCGTCGCGCCCCATGCGCCGGATCAGGTTCCTCACCACCGGGCCGCCCTCCATCGGGCGGATCTGGGCGCGCGTCTCCGGCGGAATCAGCTCTTCGAAGTAGGCGCGCAGCTTCCGCCGCAGCGCCTTCTGCTCGTCGGTATAGTCGATGAACATGGCGTCCGAGTCTAGCGCACGTCTCCCGATGGGAACCGCCGCGAAGGGCGCAGCCCGGGCGAGGGGGAGGCGCGCGGTGGGAGGGCCGCAGCCTCCGTGAACCGCCCCGGGATTGCTGGAGGGCTCCCAGTGGGAGGCGATCCGCTCGATCGGGGAGAAGATTGGCTGCTCGGCGGCGGCTCCTACAGGAAGGAAGATGCAGTGGCCGCATCAGGGCATCCATGCCGTGAAGCTCTCGCGTGTTGGCGGCTGCGACATCCAGGACGTGTCCGGTAGCGGAAGCCGCTGGGCCTCCTGGACGGTCAGCCAGCCATTCGGAAGCGGCATGCGCGCGATCGTGCCCTTCCGGGTTACCCACACCAGCTCGCGTCGACTCTCGCAGGCCTCCGCAATCGCGAGCGCAAGTCGGGCGTCTTGAACGTTGTAGGCAAGGACTTCGTCGTGGTGCCCCGCAGCCCAGCGCGCCGGCGCTTCCGAGCCGGTGAGGCCCGCGGTCTTGCCCGGAATGCGCAGGCCCTCCGCGACCTTCTGAAGCCCGACAAAATGCCCGAGAGTACAGACGGCGTGGAACATCATGTCCACATGGTCGATGGCAAGACGCGCGCATTCTTCTGGAAGACCCGATTCCTCTGCAAGGACGTTGAAGTCGAACGAGAGGCCGTTCCACGACAGAGGCGTGTACCCCTCGCGAACCCGGGCCGACAGGTCCGAAACGAGTGCCCTGGCTTCTGCTCGCGAGAGTTGCGGCGCAGGCACTGCGCCGGCACCGAACCAGGTCAGGGGATCGCTGCGGTCGGACATCGCAGCGGCGGCACACGCAATGCCAAGGGGTCGATGAGCGAGCAGATCGGAGACAGCGGCGGGCAGGATCTTCGCTGTTTCGATGTCGAAGGCGATGTACCGGCGCGGCATCAGGCTGACTCTTCCGCCTCAGATACCGGCGCTCCGCCGCCAGCACCCGCGACTGTACCAGGCACCGCTCGGCAGGCGCCCGTGCCGGACCCCACGCGATTGCGGATACCCCGCGCACGCGCGACGATCGCTGGACGGTGCTCGTCGGCGACGAGGGCTTCCACCGGGGGCCGGGCCCCGTTCGCTGTGCCGGCCGTCCCGAGCGGATCGGCGCCCCGCACGCTCCGCAGCCCGGCGCGCGATCCGGAGAGGAGTGAACCCATGGCGAGGATCCTCGAAACCCTCACCCGGCTCGGCGTCGCGGCTTCCTCCACCCGGCTCGGCGGCAGCTTCTACCACGTCGTCTGCCGCCGCATCGATCGCGTGCTGATCCCGCTCTCGGGCGGGCGTCTCGCGACGGGGCCGCCCGGGCAGACGGTGCTCTTGACCACCACCGGCGCGCGGAGCGGCAAGGCCCGCAAGGCCGCAGTCGCCTTCGGATGGTCGGGCGACGACATGATCGTCGTCGCGTCCAAGGGCGGAGCCCCGCACCATCCCAGCTGGTACCACAACCTGAAGGCCCATCCGCGAGTACGCACGCAATACCGCGGCGCCGACGAGGAGCGCGTGGCGCGAGAGGTCCTGGGCGCGGAGCGCGACCAGCTCTTCGAGAAGATGGCATCCGCCTTCTCGAACTTCAGGGCCTACGAGGAGCGGGCGATCGGACGCCAGATCCCCGTGATGGTGCTCTCGAAGCCGTGAGTTTCCCCATGCCCCTACCGGCTGCCTAGGCTCGGTATCGAGGCCCGGGTTGCTTCGGAGAGGACGCGGCCGGCCTCCGGGCTCGTCGCGGTACCGTGGGTTGGCCAGCGAGACTCTGGCGGGCTGCCGGCGTAACGGGGAGGGTGCCGCACCGATCCGGGCGAAGTCGAAACACGCCACGCACGGGGCGCCCTCGACGCGCCGGGCCCGCGCGTGGTAGAGAGGCTTCATGGCAGCGAGCGACGCGGCGGGCTCCGGCCCCGACGAGCGGGCCTGGGAGGAGTTCTGCGAGCGGGTCCGGCGCGCCGGGCGGCGCGTGATCGAGGCCGCCCCGGACGACCCGCTCGATCGCGCGGAGGGTCTGCGCTACGTCGGCCGCATCACCCGCCACGCGCTCGCGAGCTTCATCGAGCAGAGCGATCCCGCCGCGCCGGCGGTGACGATGGGCCTCCCGAAGCTCGGCGGCGACAACCCCGACTACGTCTACGCGAGCGCGCCCGTCAGCGGCCGCTTCGAGTACCGGCTCCGCGGCAACACCGGCGACGCGCGCTACCTCGGCATCGGCACCTACAGCGGCGACGTCGGCACCGCCGAGGGCCTGCGCCTCACCGGCTACCGCGCCGGCGCCGAGCTCGCCCCCGACGCCCACGGCGACTTCGAGCTCGTGCTCTCGTGCCGCGAGCAGCCCGGCGCCTGGCTGCCGATGCAGCCCGGCACGACGCAGCTCATGATCCGGCAGACGCTGCTCGACCGGCGGCGCCAGCGGCACGCGAGCTTTGCGATCGAGCGCTGCGGCGCGACGGGAGGCGCCGCGCCATTCGACCCCGCGCGCTACGCGGCGCAGCTCGAGCGCGCCGGCCGCTACGTCGACGGCGCGATCGCGCAGTTCCTCGAGTGGACGCGCAGCTTTGCGCTGCATCCGAACGAGATCGGCCCGCTCGACCCGAAGCTCGCCGACGCTGCCCAGGGGGATCCCCGCACCCACTACCACGGCGGCTACTTCGCGGTGGCGGAGGACGAGGTGCTGCTCGTCGACTTCCGCCCGCCGGAGTGCGACTACTGGAACCTGCAGCTCTGCAACCACTGGCTCGAGTCGCTCGACTTCGAGCACCACACCGTCGCCGTGAACGACCACGGAGCCGTGCGCCGACCCGACGGATCGGTGCGGATCGCGATCGCAGACGCCGATCCCGGCGTGCCCAACTGGCTCGACACCGCCGGCCATCGGCGGGGCGGCCTGTTCCTGCGCCAGGTGGGAACCGATGCGCCGTCGCGCGCGACCTGCACGCTGGTCCGGCGCTCCGCGATGCTGGGGGAGGAGTAGCTCCGGCAAGGCGGCCGACTGTCGGTCCCAAGGCGGAAACCCAGGCAATTTCCCCTATGCCAGACGAGCGACGGCACCAGCGCACTCGCGGAAGGCCTGAACCGCCAGATCCAGTGGATCCAGCGCAAGGCCTGCGGCGATCGCAACCGCGAGCGGTTCCGCACCGCCAGCTACTTCCACCCGCGAGGCTTTGCGCTCTACCCCGAAACCCTCAAATCCACCGATTCGAAAGCCTGAAGCGGCGCTTGTAAGCTCTCGCCGCTGACAGCAGCTGAAGAGAGACTCAGCGCGACGCATGCACATCACGATTTACTATCCGGGCAAGCGACCGGTGCCGCCGCCGTTGTATGGCGGTGGGCAGCGCGTCATGTACTGGCTGGGCAAGGCGCTCGTGCAACTCGGTCATCAGGTTACACTCATCGCGCATCGCGACAGCCACATCCCCGGCGTCGAACTGCGGCCCCTGCTCGACCCGATTGCCAGGGACGATTCGTGGCAGAGCTTGATCCCGGACTCGACCGACATTCTGCACCTGCGCAGTACCCCGCGCGTGCCGCCGCCCAAACCCTGCGTGGTCACGGTCGGCGGCAACAGCGGACCGGGACAGACTTTTCATCCCAACACCATCTTTCTCTCCCGCCATCACGCCGCGAATCATCAGGCTATTCACTTTGTCCACAACGGTCTGGACCCGGCGGAGTATGAGTGCGCTGCGGAGCGGGGCGATTACGCAGTGTTCCTGGCCAAGGCGTCCTTGGACGTGAAAAATCTGCACGGCGCCATCCGCGTCTGTCGGCGCGCGGGCGTGGAGCTACACGTCGTCGGTTCGCGCAACTGGCCGCTCGATTTCCAGTCCCGGCTGCCGGTCATTCGTGGCGTGCGTTACCACGGTATGTTGGGCGGCCGGGCCAAGGCCGAACTACTGGCGCGGGCACGCTGCCTGGTTTTTCCGGTGCGCTGGCATGAGCCGTTTGGCAACGCGGTCACGGAATCGCTGGCCAGCGGTTGCTACGTGGCGGCCACGCCGTACGGATCGTTGCCAGAAATTGTCACGCCGGACGTTGGCGCATTGAGCGCGCAAGCGGCGAAGCTCGCCGAAGTGGTGAAAAGCCCGGCGTGGTTCAAACCGGAAGCCTGCCGCAACCGCGTTTTGCAAGGCGGCTTCACGCATCTGGAAATGGCGAGCAAATACATTGCCTATTACGAAAAGGTTCTAGCTACAGGCCGTCTTGGGGAACCGGACGAGCCGGCACCCCAAAGCGCGCCGGGATTCGAGGCCTACCGGTTGCTGCCTTGGAAAAACTGATCCGGATCGCTTTGATGGCTTTCCAACTTGCGGCACGGCGTGGCGTTCATTACTAACCGTCACTGCATAAAGATTGTCACGATGAGCACCTAGGGAGTGCTCATCGTGCGACCGCCTGGCTCGGCTGCGGTGCTCGAGGCTCGACGCCATCGAGCGTTGAAGCTCCCCCGCCCCCGAACCTGCTGGACCAGGAGCGGGAGCGCTCGACACCGTACGTTCTGGGCGCGGTGAAGAACGGCAACTGGATTTGTCAGCGCGACCTCGGCGGCGACATCACTTCCAAACCACCGCTTTTCACCTGGCTGTGCGGGTCTCTCACGATCCTGAATGGCCGCATCCGCCGGGCAGCTGGGGTAGCGTGGATGATTCTCGCGGCGGGACGAAAGTATCTTGGGACTTCCGCCGCCGTATTCGGCGCGATCATGCTGATGCTTGGGCCCGCGGGACTGAAGTTCTTCGGTCTGGCGCGCACCGACAGCGTATTCGCGGTCACCGTGACGGCGGCGGCGCCGTTGGCTTGGCGCGCGAGGAATCGCGGCGGCGACCACGACATGGGTCCTGATCCCCTCACTCGGTCCCTGTTGGACCGAATCGATATTCTCGGACCTGCCATCAACCGGACGTCTATCTCTTATGCCCTGAACGGCCAAGAGCAGCCGTATTGGGTCCTACGTCCGCGCATCCCGGAGAGGGGTCGCGCCTAATATGAAACACTGACCAGGTCGGTCACTTGGCACGGCGAAATCGCATCCAGAACGCCCTGTTGGCTCTCGGCGCGGTCCTGGTCGGCCTGACCATCATCGAGCTTGGCATATTCCCGCTTTACCTTCGCGTGATGCCGACAAATTTGATGTCCTTGAACGAGCGTTTCGGCCAGCAGCTCGCCCAGAGTTCCAAGGCCAACGTGATCCCGCGCGACTACATCATGCTGACCGGGGATTCGTATTCCGTGGGCCTGGGCGACGCCCTGATGCTGGCGCCCGCGGGATCGCGAGAGCCTTACGCTTCGGCGCATTTCATCGCCGAACGGCTCGGCCGCGACGTGCTCTCGATCGGCAGCGGAGGATGGAGCAGTGTGACATCGGCCCTCGCGCCGGGCTTGTTCGCCGAACAGGCGCGAATGTCATTGCGCTACTCGATTCCGCCGCCATCTGCGATCCTCTACTATTTCTACGAAGGCAACGATCTCGACGACAATCTCAACTGGGCGCGGTTGTCCCGCAAGGTCGATTTCGCGGCGCGACTCTACTCGACCGCTGAAATCGAAACGTTGCTTGACGCTCAGCGTCGAAGCGACGCAGGACTGTCGCCGAGATTGTCGCGGTTTGCCAAAGCCAACCTGCCTGCCACCTTTTTCATGGTCGACGCCATCCATAAGCTCGGCAAGAATGTGCTGCGCCGCTTGTCGGGTAGCAAAGATGCCGAAAGCCCGGCGATCAGAGCCGCAGGCGACGTCAACCGCGCCATCGTCGACGGCGCTCCCCTCAATCTTCCCGACCGGTTGCAGGCCCCAGCGTTGGCCCTGTCCGATGTCGAATGGACCAACAGCGTGTTGACGGCAAAGAGCGCTCTAAAGGCAATGGGAACCGCGTATCGCGGCGTTCCCATCACGGTCGTCTATTTGCCGTCGCCGCTTTCGAGCTACGATATCGTGTCGGAAGAAGTGTCATACCAGAAAAGCCCCGGCCCGCACGGCGAGGCCGGCGTGGCGCCGGCGAAGCTGGCGGTGGAACGCCTGGCCCGACTACGACGGGACGTTTGCGAAATCGCGCGCGATCTGGGATACGGCTTCATCGATGCGACGCCGGCAATTCGGGACACGGGGCGCCGGATGCTCGTGCATGGGCCCCACGATTGGACCCATTTCAATCTCGAAGGTTACCGCAGTCTCGGAAATTTCGTGGCGGACAGGTTGGCGAACGGCGCACGCCAAGCTCGACCGGAAATTTGCATGCCAGTTCGGCCGCCGCCGCGTTTCGACAGGATTCGTGGCCGAGGTCGGCCTGGGACCTGCTGTCCGGCTTCCCGCACGCGTACCCGCCAGCGATCTACGACTACCCGCACGGCCCCGTCGCCACGATCGCGGCGTCGCGCGTCTGCCCCTTCCACTGCAAGCTCTGCGACACCTCGACCTTCGGCGCGCGCGTCCGCTCCTACTCGCCGGCCCGCGTGGTCGAGATGATCCAGCAGCTGCACGAGCGCTGGGGAGTGCGGCAGATCATCTTCGTGGACGACCTGTTCCTGGCCAGCCGCCTGCGCGTGACGGAGTTCTGCGAGCGCCTGCTCGCCACCGGCCTTCGCATCACTTGGACCTGCACGGCGCGCGTGGGAACCGTAAAGCTCGGCATCCTGGCGCTGATGAAGCAGGCCGGCTGCCGGGAGATCCGCTTCGGCCTGGAGGCGGGTTCGAACGAGCTGCTCGTGGCGATGGACCAGGCCACGCGGGTCGAGCGCTCGGGGGAGGCCGCGGGCTGGACGCACGAGGCCGGCATCCGGACCAAGAGCCTGCCCTGAGAGCCGCCGGCGCAGGCACGCCATGCACTTCGACGTAATCGTGATCGGGGGCGGCGCCGCCGGGCTGATGTGCGCCGCCGAAGCCGGCAAGCGCGGCCGCCGCGTGCTGGTGATCGAGCGCAATGCCGAGGTCGGCCGCAAGATCCTGATCTCGGGCGGCGGGCGCTGCAACTTCACCAATCTCGGCGCGGGGCCGGAGAGCTACCTCTCGCGCAACCCGGACTTCTGTCGCTCCGCGCTGGCGCGCTACACGCCCGCCAACTTCGTCGGGTGGGTCGAACGCAGCGGCATCGCCTATCATGAGAAGAAGCTCGGGCAGCTGTTCTGCGACGGTAGCGCGCGCCAGATCGTGTCGATGCTGACGCAGGCCTGCGCCGCCGCGAGCGTGCGCATCGAGGTCGGCTGCGAGGTGGGCGAGGTGGGCGTCCGGGCCGCCGGCTTCGGCTTGCAGACGAGCGCCGGCGACTTCGTCTGCGACTCGCTGGTAGCGGCGAGCGGCGGCCTCTCGATCCCCAAGCTGGGGGCCAGCGACTTCGCGCTGCGCCTCGCGCGGCAGTTCGGGCTCGCCGTCGCCGAGCCCCGGCCCGGCCTCGTGCCGCTGCGCTTCGAGGGCGAGGATCTCGCCTTCTGCGCGGATCTGCGCGGCGTCTCACTCGACACGGTGACCTCGTGCGCCGGGCAGGGCTTCAGCGAGAACGTGCTCTTCACGCACCGAGGCCTGAGCGGCCCGGCCGTGCTCCAGGTGTCCAGCTACTGGCAGCCGGGCGAGTGCATCGAGATCGATCTGCTGGCTGGGGCCGATGCGGGGGAGCTGCTGAGCGACGCGCAGGCGCACGGGGGCAGCCTCGTGCGCCTGCTGGCCGAGCGCCAGCCGCGGCGCTTCGCTCAAGCCTGGGCGGCGCGCTACGCCCCGGCTGCGCCGCTGCCCGAGCTCACCAGGCACGAGCGCTCGGAGCTGGCGCGGCGCCTCGCGGCCTGGCGGCTGCGTCCGAGCACCAGCGAAGGCTACGCCAAGGCGGAGGTCACGGTCGGCGGCGTGGACACGAGCGAACTCTCGTCCCGCACCTTCGCGTGCCGCCGGGTGCCCGGTCTGTATTTCATCGGCGAAGCGGTGGATGTGACGGGCTGGCTCGGCGGCTACAACTTCCAGTGGGCCTGGGCCTCGGGCTTCGCTGCGGGGCAGGCCGCTTAGCCTCCGCCAAGGGAGTCGACGGAACGCGTGTGACTTGCGCGAGAGGCGATACGCTCTCGCCATGGCCCCCGCCGGAGCGATCGAAGCCCCCTCGCTGCGCCGGACCGCCTCGCCCCTCCGTCTCGTGCGCGAGGCGATCGGCGGTCCCCGCGCCCTCGCCGGCAAGCTCGCGCGTATCGGCCGCACGCTGCGACTCTGGACGGACGGCGCCGAGATCGAGCGTCGGCTTCGCACGCTCGCGGCGAAGGGGCTCGTGGCCGCGCGCCCGACGCGCGCGCAGCTCTTCTTCGGCGGCCTCGACATGCTGCGCTTCGTGATCGAGCCCGCGGCGCGCGACTACTATCGCCAGCGCGGCATCTCCTTCGGCTTCCACCAGCTCCTGCGCGTGTTCGACGATCCGGTCTCGATGATCGACCCGACCGGCTTCCTCTCCGATCGCGATACGATCGTGGGCCACGTCATGCAGGTGGTGCACCTGAACCCGGTCTACGACCTGCAGCTGATCCAGATCTTCGACGACGGCCTCGAGGATTTCGAGCGCCAGGTCGAAGCCATGCTGGCGGGCACACACCCCCGCGCCCGCAGCATCGGCGCGATCGTCGAGGATCCGACCTACCACGCCCGGCTGCTCGACTACGTGCGCCGCTACCGCCGCGATCCGGAGACTCCGCCCCTCGTGCGTGAGGCGCAGACGCTGCGCACCGACCCCGTCTTCGCGGCGGCGGAGCGGACCTTCGCCACGCTCCCGGGCTTCGTGGAGTACTGCGGCAGGCTGCCTCTCGGGGTGGCGGAGCTCGCGCGTCGCCTGCGCAGGGTGTTGCGGTTCCCCGTGGAGCTGGCCGCGGGCGGATGATCGAGGTCCGTTGACAGCGGAGCGCGTCGGCCCTGGAGAGGCGAGGTCCGCGGAGAAGGAGCCGGGTGCCATGAGCGTGGACTACGACCCCTTCTCCGAAGAGGCGATGCGCGACCCATATCCGCTCTACCGCCGGCTGAGGGCCGAATCGCCGATCCACTACATCGAGAGCTTCGACGCCTGGGCGCTCGCGCGCTTCGAGGACGTCTGGACCGCCTCGATGGACGACGCGAACCTCACGGCGACACGCGGCACGACGACTCCCTACCTGCTGACGCGCGTGCTCGCCCCGATCGCGAACCTGGCCCACATGGATCCTCCGGCGCACCGGGCGCTGCGCTCGGAGCTCGCCCCCTTCTACCTGCCGCGCCGCGTCCGCTCGCTCGAGCCCGTGGTCCGGCGGCTCGTCGCGGAGTGCATCGACCGCTTCGCCGACGCAGGCGTTGCCGACGTGGTCGAGGAGCTGGCCCAGATCGTCGCCGCGCGCGTCGCCTGCATTGCCAGCGGCTTCCCGGAGAGCGACGCCGAGTACCTCTCGGGCCTGGTGAAGCGAACCGTCGCGCGTCCGGAAGGCGTGGTGGGGATGAGCGAGGACGGCCGGGCGGCCTTCGCGGAGAAGGAGGCGTACCTCGGGCGCCTGGCCCGCGAGCGACGGGCGCACGCGGGCCCGCCCGAGAACCCCCTCGATGTCTACCTCCACGCACAGATCGACGGCGTGCCACTCGACGAGGCCTCGCTCGCGCAGCATCTGATCCTGTTCGTGAACGGTGGGACGGACACGCTGCCGAAGGCATTCGCGAGCGCGGTGCTGCAGCTGTGGCGACACCCCGACCAGCGGCGAGAGGTGGCGGCCGACCCCGGGCTCCTCGCGCAGGCCGTGCGCGAGTCGCTCCGCTTCGACACGCCCACCCACTTCATGATGCGCAGCGTCGTGTGCTCGTTCGAGCTCGGCGGACGCAAACTGAAACCTGGCCAGCCCGTGCTCCTGCTCCACGCCTCGGCGAACCGGGACGAGCGCGAGTTCGACGCTCCCGATCGTTTCGACATCCATCGCAAGCCGCTGCGCTTCCTGAGCTTCGTGACCGGAACCCACCGCTGCCTGGGTGCGCACGTCGCCGAGCTCCAGCTCCGGGTGATGCTGGAGGAGCTCCTGCGCCGCTTCCCCGACTACGAGGTCGATCTCTCGGACGCGCAGCGCGCGCGCTCGGAGTTCATCCAGGGCTACACACGGTTGCCGGTCCACTTCCAGCGACGCGCGCGCTCGGGAGCCGTCGGATCCGTCTGAGGCCCATGGGCCGTCGGGCCCTCGCGGGCCAGAGGACGGGCGAGTTGGTGCCGTCGACGCGGCGCCGCCCCGGATCAGCGGGTCTGGTGCGTTCCCGCTCCGGCTCGGTCTCCTCGGTCCGGAACGGGATTCGGAAAAGCCGACGGGCCTACCGCCTGGCCACCTCGAAGGCCCCGGGATCCGGCGTGCGCGTGTGCCTCTGACTCTGAAACTCGCTCATCGAGTGCGGCCACTGTGTCACCACGCAACCGCTCGGCGAGCGGTAGTGCCGTTGCAGTTCGCCTGCCAGACCTCGATCCGCTCGATGGCCCGCTGGATCTCTTCGTTGTAGCGCTGCATCGGCTGGGGCCGGACTTCGATCCAGGCCTGGTCGATGCGCCGACCGGCGCGTCTTGCCATCGACGCTGACGACCGCGTCTTTCGTGATGCGCTCGATCGCGTCGGTGACGAGCTCGAGGTTCGGCCGGTTGAAGGCGGCGTAGTAGTTGTTCGAGAGCAGCGGCCGCTTGCAGCCGAAGGGATGCTGCGGCCGCAGCTTGCGGCGCAGCTCCGGATCCTCGACCCCCGCGATCGCGGCGAGCCCCGCGGCCTCCATCTCGGCGAGTCGGACCGGGTCCTCGAAGGTCATCCCGCCGTCGCCGCGCTCGAAGATCTCCTGGCGCACGGCGAGCGCCGCGTTCGGATCGGTCCGGAACTGCTCGAGCTGCTGCTCGCTGAAAGGGTCGTCCGGCTTCGGCAGCACCCAGTTCGCCGTGCGCTGGAAGAGGTCGGCCTCGATCGCCTCGCCCGCTTCGAGCTCGAGCGTCCAGCGGGCGCGGCCCTCGTCCCAGGTGGCGGCCCGAACCGCGCTCCCGAAGCGGCAGTGCGGGAGCAGCGCGTACTTCTCCGCGAGGCCCTCCATCTAGGCGAGAATCTCGGGCTGCGAGGCGTAGGGACGCGACCCGTCGCGCTTGACCTCGAAGGAGAACGAGTACAGGTGGGACGGGATGTCGCAGGCGCAGCCGGGATAGCGGTCGTGGTACCAGGTGCCTCCGACCCCGCCTCCCTATCTCGAGCAGGACGAAGTCGTCGAAGCCGGCCTGCTGCAGGCGGATCGCCATGCACAGGCCGCCCGATGATCGCGCTCCGCAGGGCTCGCGGGCGCTGCTTCGCTGCGCTCCTGTTCCGGCTCCTCCGAGGGCCGGCCGATTTGATAAATCATTATTGACATGATTGTCAAATTAGATTGAAAAGTGTGGGCTGCGCACCTACTCTTTGGGCATGCGGTCCGAGCCCGTGGCACGCCCGGAATCTCCGCGAAGCGGTTTGATCGGAGCGTGGCCGCGCTATCGCGACAACCTGGCCCGCCACCTGATCGGGATCTCGCGAGATCTTCAGTCGCGCGTGAGGCGCTCGCTGAGCGAGCAATGCGGCCATCGCGGGCTGCGCCTGAGCTTCGGGCCCTTCCTCTCCCTGCTCTGGGCGGAAGGCCGTCCGCTCGGCGCCATCGCAGGCGAGCTCGCGATCAGCAACCAGGCGTGTAGCCAGCTCGCGAATCTCGTCGAAGCAGCCGGTTATCTCGAGCGAAGGACCAACCCGGAGGATCAGCGCTCCAAGCTCGTGATGCTCACGTCCCGGGGCCGCGCGCTGGTCGAGGACGGAGTCCGCATCATCCTGGAGAGCGAGGCCGAGTACACCGCGATCGTGGGCCCGGGGTCCTACCGACGCTTCACGACCGCCCTGGCAGCGCTGTACCTGGGCCTGGGTCTTCCGGTCCACGCGGACCCCGCGCTGACCGCGAGGGCAAGCCGATCGGTCGGCGTGCTGCCGCTGATCGGAGTGCGGGTCCAGCGAGGGCTGATGGAGGCGACGATTGCCCGGGGCCACGCCGGGCTCAAGATGTCCCACGGCCAGGTGCTCTCCCTGATCGGGCCCGAGGGCGGGCGGGTCCACGAGATCGCTCGCCTCCAGCGGGTAAGCCGTCAGGCGATCAGCGCCACCACCCAGGATCTCGAAGCCCTGGGCTACCTGCGCCGCGAGCCCGACCCGCGCGATCGCCGCGGCGTCGTGCTCCGGTTGACGAGCCGCGGCG
>Ga0315278_10003607_pt1 | contig 13855 bp, 8 predicted proteins | sample YL17G06_0_MG_FD_203880 | JGI IMG/M metagenome (GOLD analysis project Ga0315278, IMG submission 203880) | Sediment microbial communities from Yellowstone Lake, YNP, Wyoming, USA - YL17G06_0 | ecosystem: Environmental > Aquatic > Freshwater > Lake > Sediment | place: USA: Wyoming | collected...
ATGAACACCCGCATGACCATATGGTTTGCCAGGAGCAGCAGGAAGGCTGTGTACCTCGTGCTTTTTATGGCATTGCTTGCACTGGCGTTCGAGGGCATCTCGTGCATCGTATGGCGCGTTGCCACGGGCTCCTGGCTGTCGTTCGCCAAAATCCGGGCAAGGGTGGACGCCGTTGCAGCGGAGAAGAACGCCGGGTTTGCCGAGGCGGGCTCCACAGGCGGCGAAGTCATCCATCCCTATCTCGGCTATGTCTACAATCCCGCCGTCAACAACCCGTACTTCACCCAGGTCCATGGCTGTCCGGTATCGTCCTATGGATTCATTGACGACAAGAATCCCGTTTTCAAACGGGCTCCCGACAAGCTGATTGTCGGTGTATTCGGCGGTTCAGCCGCCTATTACCTCTCGGTGCAGGCCGTTGCCGAGCTGACCAATGCCCTCCGCGCCGCCCATGTCGCGGACGGCAGGCAGATCGTCATTGTCCGCACTGCCCTTGGCGGCTATAAGCAGCCGCAGCAACTGATGGCCCTCTCCTACCTGCTCTCGCTTGGCGCCGAGTTCGACGTGGTGCTCAACTATGACGGTTTCAACGAGGTTGCCCTGCCGATTGCGGAGAACTGTCCGAAGCAGGTCAATCCGTTCTATCCGCGCAGCTGGTACTACCGGATGCAGACCGCGCCCAACGAACGGCTGCGCCTGCTGATGGGCCGCGTCGCCTATCTGCGCGACTGCCGGGCCGGCCTTGCCGCCTTGTTCTCGAACTCCTGGTTCTCCCACACGGCCACGGGCTCGCTGGTATGGCGGCTGATGGATGCGGTCTATGCCCGGTGCGTCGCGCGCGCCGCCCTCGCCGTCCAACAGGCGAACACCCCCGGCCACGACTTCGATTTCTCCGTTGCCGGCCCGCCCTATGGCGCGAGCAACGTTGTCCAGGTATGCACGGACTTGGCCGCGCTGTGGCACCAGTGCTCGCTCCAGATGCACCGCCTGTGCACCGCAAACGGCATTGTGTACATTCATGTCCTCCAGCCGTCTCCTTATCTCGAGGGCTGCAAGACCATGACGCCAAAGGAGCGGCAGATCGCCTGCTCCGCTACCTCTCCCTTTTCCGCAGGAGCCCGGGAAGGCTATCCGCTCCTCGCCGCCCACGGCGACGAACTGGTGAGGCAGGGCGTCCGCTTCCACAACCTCTTCGCCATCTTCAAGGACGTGCGCGGCGACATCTTCACCGATGGCGCCGCCCACGTGAACCAGCAGGGCAATGTCATTCTCGGCTCCGCGGTAGGCTCCATAATGGCCACAGCACTTAATGCACCCGCGGCGCCAACCAGCCCGCGGAAACAGCCCGGCAAGCCATGAAACGCAGCCCCCACATCCCGTTGGTCCACTTCGCTGTCGGGCTGCTCATCGCAGGCGCGCTCTTCCTGTGCGGCAATCGTGTCGCCGGGCTGGCCGTGGCGGCGATTGCCTCGCTGCTGCTGGTGCTTGCATTCGCGGCTCCACACGCCCATGCCCGCATCCTCGGCGCATTCGCCACGCTTGGCCGGTGGGTGAGCACCGTGCTGACATGGACGCTGATGCCCCTGCTCTTCTATCTCTGTTTCACTCCCTTCCGGCTCCTGCTGCGGCTTGCGGGGAAGGACATCCTTGACAGGAACCCGCGCGGCAAGGACGAGTCGTACTGGCGGCCGCATGTCCAACATCATACCGACTACCGGAGGCAATTCTGATGACCATCCTGGGCATCAGTGCCTACTACCATGACGCCGCGGCAGCTCTGGTGCGCGACGGTGTCATTGTGGCTGCCGCGCAGGAGGAGCGCTTCAGCCGGGTCAAGCATGATGCCCGCTTCCCGCGGAATGCGATTGCCTATTGCCTGAAGGAAGCCCGCGCTGAAGGCCATGGCCTCGATGCCGTGGTCTTCTACGAGAAGCCCATCCTCAAGTTCACGCGGATCCTCCAGTCGTTCTGCGGCACCGCGCCCCGCGGCCTCCGCCAGTTCATGATGGCCGTCCCGCTCTGGATGCGGCAGAAGCTATGGATACCGTACCTGATTGACCGCGAGCTCGCCTCGTGCGGCGTGGCAATGCCTGAGGCCCTGTATTTCACCGAGCACCACCAGGCGCATGCGGCAAGCGCCTTCTTCCCCTCGCCGTTCGAGCGCGCGGCAATCCTCACCCTTGACGGCGTCGGCGAGTGGGCTACCGCAACCATCGCCCATGGCCGCGGCAACCATATCGATCTCCTCCGCGAAATCCGGTATCCCCATTCCCTCGGCCTCCTCTATTCCGCCTTCACCTTCTTCTGCGGCTTCAAGGTCAACTCGGGCGAGTACAAGCTCATGGGCCTCGCCCCGTACGGCGAACCGCGCTATGCCGACCTCATCCGCAAGGAACTGATTGACCTCCGCACCGACGGTTCCTTCCACCTTAATCTCGACTACTTCGGCTTCCTTGACGGGCTGACCATGACGAACCGGAAGTTCGAGCGCCTGTTCGGCGGCCCGGCCCGCGCGCCCGAGTCGGAGATCACACGCCGCGAGATGGATCTCGCCCGCTCCATCCAGACGGTGACCGAGGACATCATCCTCGCCATGGCGCGGCATGCCCACGCCCTTACGGGCGAGCGGTACCTGTGCATGGCCGGCGGCGTCGCCCTCAATTGCGTTGCGAACGGCCGTGTGCTGCGGGATGGCCCGTTCGCCGACGTCTGGATCCAGCCTGCCGCGGGCGATGCAGGCGGAGCGCTGGGCGCCGCATTGTTTGCCTGGCACCAGATCGCCAGCGGTTCCCGCTCCGCGGACAATGTCCACGACGCCATGCAGGGAGCGTATCTTGGCCCAGGCTTCAGCGACGACGAGATTGGCGCCTTCCTCTCTTCCCATGGCTATCCGGCTCGCACCCTTCCCGCGGTTGACTGGGCGCGGGACATCGCACGAATCGTAGCCGAGGGCAAGGTGGTCGGCATCCTCGACGGGCGGATGGAGTTCGGCCCGCGCGCGTTGGGCAACCGCTCGATCGTTGGCGACGCCCGCTCCACCACGATGCAGTCCGTCATGAATCTTAAGATAAAGTTCCGCGAGTCGTTCAGGCCGTTTGCGCCGTCCTGCCTCGTGGAGCGGACGTCCGACTTCTTCGAGCTTGACCGGCCCTCGCCCTACATGCTGCTCGTTGCGCCCGTGAAGGCTGCGCGCCGGACCGCCGTCCAGGACGCTGGCGGCATCTCCCTGCGCGACCGAGTCCACCAGGCTCGCTCGGATGTGCCGGCAATCACCCACCTCGACTACTCTGCACGCATCCAGACCGTTGACGCCGCGGTCAACCCGCGCTATCACGCCCTTATCAAGGCCTTCGAGGACCAGACCGGCTATGGCATTGTGGTCAACACATCGTTCAACGTCCGAGGCGAGCCAATCGTCTGCTCGCCCGCGGACGCGTACCGCTGCTTCATGCGTACCGAAATGGACTGTCTCGTCCTTGGCTCCTTCCTGCTCGACAAGAACGAGCAGCCGGAATGGAAGGACAAGGCTGACTGGCGCCGCGAGTACGTGCTCGATTAACCTGCATCATTGCGTGCCATGCGATTTCTCAAGTATTTCAGCGCGTTCCTGAAGGACTTCGCCGGGTTTGTCTGGCATCACAAAGCCTGGTGGCTTATCCCCATCGTCCTCCTGCTGCTGCTCTTGACGCTCCTTATCACCGCCGGATCTGCGGTGGCGCCGTTCATCTACACACTGTTCTGACGGGATCACATGCACCTATCCACCCTATGACACTGAGGTTGACATCAGGCGTCGTTGCCCTGTCGCTGTGGTTCCATCTCCAGAATGGATGTGCCGGGCCTGCTTACGGCCCCTATGACGCCGACCAGACACTATGGCTGCCACCCGAGGCAACCAACATGGTGGCCCTCCGTCCGCTGGAGCTTACCCCCGGCTCGACGTGCAGGCTCGAACTGGCTTACACTTGGGTGGGGCCTCGCACCTCATCCCCTCATGAGTTCGGTGCCGACATATATTTCTGCGACACTGCCGGCCAGACCTCTTCCACACCTGTCCCTGTTGAGGTGATCGGCCTGCCAGGCTTCAATTCCTGTTCAACCATGTTTGCCGTGCCGCGAGACTGCATACGCACCGTGCTGCGCCTATCCAAGTCGTGGCCCGCATCGGTTTCGGTTAATCATGTGCGTGTCGAACCGTGCGTGCCACAGGCCGGAGCATCCGGCGACATGCTCGAGGACGGAAGTCCGTGGACAGGGTTTGGCTTCGCGCATACGCGCGGTTCACTGCGGCTCCTGTCTCAGGAATCCGGCTCGCTCACTATTGTCGCCCAACGGCCTGTCACGCTCTCCCCGCTCACGCCGTACTACATCGAGATCGAATACCGATGGGACGGCCCGGGTAATCGGGGCTGCGACTTGTATGCCGACCTCTACTCGCGCGATCCGGCGTGGGACGACTCGTCGTGCAACTTTGTCTGTTCAGCCGACGCACCCTCGCTCAACGGCCGCAGCCGCTACTGCGCGACCGTTGCCGTCGCCACAATACCGTCTGACCTCTCGCTCCGCCTGATCAAGAGCGGCCCTGCCACCGTGACGGTGGAAACACTCGTCATCAGGCCTCAACGCTGGTATGATGACGTGCACAAGCAACTTCCTTCCTTGGCCTTGATGGCGATGGCTGCCGCCATTGCATCGCTGGTCGTCATCACCATCCCCGTCCTCGGGCGCTGGTGGCGGTCTTCCTTCCGCCGCCGGATCACCCTGGCTCTCATACACGCCTCGTCATGGGCTCTTCCCGCCGCGGCATGCGCGGTTCCTGTCCTCTCCGGGCTTCTCTACGTGTATTGCTTCGGCATTAACACTCCGTGGCTTGACCACTGGGACTATCTTCACATCCCGGCCTCGTTCCGCAATGGTTCCTTGACCTTCACCGACTTGTGGGCGAACCGCGACCACCGCATCATCGTCCCCCACCTCATCTGGATCTGCCTGTCACAACTGACTCGTCACAACTGCATCACGGTCCTGTACTCGGTCCAGTGTGTCCTTGTCGGAGTGTTCCTCCTCTATCTTGCCGTCTTCAGAAAGCATGTTCGCCACCTCTCCCTGCCCCGTGCGTTGTGGCTGTGCGTGCCCATTGCCTACCTGGCCTTTCACCTGCGCCAAAACGAGAGCATGCTCTACTCGATGGCGTCAATGAACGTGTATTGCCTTGGATTCTCGGTGTTCGCATTGTTCCTGTTGCACCGCTCGTGCGGTACGGTCACGACTGGCTGGTGGGCGTTCTGCGGCGCGGCAGTTGCGGCAGTTCTTGCCTCTTGTTCCGCGGCGCAGGGCCTGCTCGTGTGGCTGTGCGGCCTCCTTCTGTTCTTCCTTGCTCCCCGGCCAAGCCGCAGCCTTCGCCTGCTGCCGGCCATGATCTGGCTCGCCTCAGGCTCCGCCGCCTGGTTCCTCGTCTTGTATCACCTGCCGCGTCAATCAGCCGAGGTCAGCGACTACGGGCTTCTCGCCACGTACGTCCTCTCCGTCCTCGGCGGCTCGCTGTGCTGGACGCTTGACACCACCATGGCCGCAGGCGTTCTCATACTTCTTTATGCTCCGGCCTGCGTCTTCCTCCTTTTCAAGGCTGGCAGACTCCGCCACAATGCCTTCTGGCTTGCCCTCGCCTCGTACTCCGCCCTTGGCTGCCTCGCCATCTCGTTTGGACGGCTTGTCCATGGCCTTGAGCTGTCAACCGCATCACGTTACGCCACCACTTCCTTGCCACTGGTGGTGTCCCTGTATGCGATGACTGTTGACGCAGCCATCAATGGCGATTGCATCGGTCGCCGCGTCCGGCCGGCCCTGGCCACGTTCGTCGCCCTGCTTGCGCTCACCGTTCTCCCCGCCATCGGCAACGCGCTGGACAGCGGCGCCACCTTCCTCCATGCACGGGAGATGGGGGCGTATTGCATCCTCAACCATGAAAATGCCCCGCGCGAGCTGTTGGACTGTCTTCATCCGCATGTCACTCCCGTCGAGGCGGGCATCCCTTTCCTTGAACGGTATGGGCTTGGCCCGTTTTCCTATGCGGCACGCGGCATCGTCTACCCGCCCTCAATGCGGTACCCCGAGCCTGCCGACCTGATCCCACTTAACATGCCGCCTCAACTGGAGTACACTGTCAACGGCCAGATGGTCACCGCGCCTGTTGACCATGTCGTCAGCAGTTCACCGTTCCTTGTGGTCAAGGGCCATGCCCTTGATGCGCTGGCATGCTCCTCCGCGGGCGGCGTCTTCGTCAGGATTGACGGCCAGATGTATCCTGCCTTCTACGGCGTTCACACGCCCGACATTGCCCGCTACTATCACAACAAGCGCTACCTGTATTGCGGCTTCTTGTTCTCACTTCCCACCGCCGCGCTTGGCCCTGGCTCCCACTCGTTGTCTGTGTGTGTGATCAGCGCGGACCGCCGTTGCCTCTTCTTCCCCGCCCAAACCACCGTGTTCAAACTGTAGCATCGCGCGTGGCTGCCACCCAAATCCGGCGGCAGAACACCGATGCGCCTTCGCAGGCGCATCGGTGCGGGCAGGGAACGACTCCACCGGGCTTGTCCCGGTGGTGAAGAAGAGAGAGTGGTGAAGGCCGCGTCACCACTCTCTCTTCTTCACCCACGCCGCCTGTCTGCCGTGCCCGGCACAGGCAGGCAAGGGCGTGGGGTCTGCCGCCGGATTTAGGTGCCACTGGCTCCCTTGCGCCCCGACCTTTATTATGGTATAATCGATCAACAGCACGGTTGGCCGTTGCAACAGGAGTTGATTATGAGACTGTTTCTTGCCGCATGTATTCTTTCCGCCTCGACCGCGTTTCGTTCCGCCGCGATCGCCATTGACCCCGTGGTGGCAACCGACTCGGTCTATGCCGCGGGCCTCCATGACATCTCGAACGACGTCCGTATCCTGCCCGGCGCTGCGCTGTCGTTCCTGCCTGGCGCCACGGTCCAGTTCGCCCAGGTGTCCGGCAGCTTCGTCGTTGAGGGCTCGCTCAACGCACAGGGCATGACCGTCATTGGTGTTCCCCTCACGCCTTACTGGGGCTGGCTCTGGGCACAGCCCGGCTCGACCGTCATGCTTGACCGCTGCGTCCTCCTGGGCGGCGGCTCGCATCCTTTCCTTCCCATCGGCGCGGGCAGCAACCATGTCGTTACCGCCCATGACGCCGTTGTGTGCCTGTCCAACACCGTCTTCTCCTCGCCGGCACGGAAATGCTTGTATGCCACCGGCTCCTCTTCCGTCCATCTGTTCAGCAACGAGTTCCCCTATGTCGCCCGCGGCACCGCCACGATCGAGTTCAGCCCGGACAAGACCATGGCCGTCTCGGGCGGCGGCAACCTGTTCTCTTCCGGCGCGGTCCGCAATGTCTCCATGGACGGCATTGTCCTCGCCGGAACCATTGGCACACCTACGGTCCTCGACATGCTGCCCGACGGCCATTATGCGGTCAATCTGATTGACGACGCGGGCGCCACGCCTGGCCTCAGGATTGCCAACGCCCCCTTGTCCCTCGGCCCGGGCACCGTGATCCGCCTGAGCCAGGACTACGGCATTGTCGTCGAGGCGGGCGGCTCCCTCGAGGCCCGCGGCACCGCGTCGAACCGCGTCTCCTTCCTTAACGATCTCAATCGGGACCAGACCAACGAAACCCTTCTCTTGCCCTCATGGCGCAGCATCGAGTTCCGCCCGGGCAGCACCGGCATCCTCTCGGGCGTCACACTCCGTGGCGCCGGCTGCCTCCTCGGCCTCACCGCATCGTACCACAGCATCCTGGTTGACGGCGCCTTCCTTGTCATGTCCAACTCGATCGTCCGGCCCGGTGCCGTCTTCGCCCTAGATGCCACAAACGCCGCAGAGGTCCATCTCGAGAATGTTGACCTCCAGTACTTCAATGTCTGCGGCTTCAACGCATCAACAGGATCCCGGGCAGTCATGCGGAACTGCTCCATCATCAACATCAACCGGCCTTACGGCTACGGCATCCACACCGACGGCTCGTGCTCCGTTGACGCCCGGTTCTGCTGGTGGGACAGCGCGACCGGGCCAAGCCCCTACGGCTCCGGCCAGGAAGTGTTCACGAACGGCAACGACCTGGTCGTCTTTCCCTGGCTGCTCGCCCCACCGTATTCGGCTGGGAATCCGCCCGTGGTTGCCTTCATCTCCCCTACAAACAACTTCACCACGCCCGATCCGACGATCATGGTGAGCGGCTATGCGTTCGGCTCGAACCCGATTGTCCGAGTCAGCGTGGTGAATCCGCGCACCACCATCCCCTTCTGGTCGGAGTTCATCCCGCCCTCGAACTGGCAGGCATCCGTCCTGCTGTACAGCGGCATCAACCCGATCACCGTCTATGCCTGGGACAGCGCCAGCAACGTCGCCATTGACAGCATCACCGTGTCCTCCACGGGCGGGATAGACGGCGGCTCGAATGCTCCCATGATCGACCCGGTGCCAAGCCGCGTGGTCCAGCGCGGCTCCTTTGTCCGGTTCAAGGTCGTTGCGGCATCAACCGAGCGCGAGCAGCTCTTCTACTGGGCTGAACGCCTGCCCGAGGGCGCTCAGTTCTCACCCTTCACCCGGGACTTCTTCTGGTCTCCTGCACTGACTGGCTGCTTCAAGGGCATCACCTTCCTCGTCACGGACGGCATCCATGTCGTGTCGAATATGACGACCATCACCGTCATCACCAGCAGCCCGCCCTGCACAATCGCGGTCGAGCAGTTGCCCTGCGCCTACGCGAACGAGCCGTACTACTATGTCCTCGCCGCAGACAACGCCGTCGGCCAGGTCACCTGGTCGTATCCGGCTACGGCGATATTCCCGATCGGCATGGGCATGGCTCGCGCGGGAGTCATCGCGGGCGTCTACGGCTCTGGATCATCCTTTGGCCAGCCCCTTCTCATTACCGCCAACGACTCGCGCGGCCCCGCATTCGCCGCATCGAAGAGCATGCTGTTGATGGCAAAGGGCACGCCGCCCACCACGCTCCGCACCTTCACTCCGTTCGTCCCGTTCTACGCCAGCGGCGACGTCGTCGGCATCTCGCTCGAGGCAACCAACATCGCCGGCCATGCCTTGTGGGACGACGCCACCGATGTCCTCCGCTACAATGGCCTCAACATCATCGAGGGCACGCCGACCGTTACCGGCACTGTCTTTGCCGGCAGCAGCGTGCCCTGGACCGCGCTCGTCCGTGACGACAGCAACATCTCCGCCTTCGCCAATTATACTGTCCCGGTTGTCCCGCGCGAATGCCTCGCCTCGTTCGTCACCAACGGCACCCTGCTCAAGATCACCGCGGCCTACAAGCCCGGCAAGACCGGCACCGGCTCCATCAAGGCCAAGACCAAGATCGCTTTGCCCCCGGAGTTCCATATCGCCACCAACAATCCGTGCGTTGCCTCGGCGTTCATCGGCTACTACGTCATTGACGGCCGCATCCTGATCAAGGGCAAACCCGAGAAGAAGCTCCTGTTCGAGCAGCAGTCAGGCCCTGTCTCCTTCAAGATCCAGGTTGCCAAGGGCAAGACCTATGTCCAGGCCATCTTCCTCATGAAGAACATTGACTTTGGCCAGTTGTACGCCCCATTCGGAATCCGCAACGCGAGCGAGACGACCTATGGCTACATCCCCTGCTGGTTCCGCATTGGCGACTATGTCACCCCAATGAAGACCGTCCGGATGACCATCAAGTCCAAGCTCGGCAAGGCAAGTATAGGCTCGGCAAAGTGGTAGGTCGAAAAGGGCGATGCGGGATGTCATCCCGCCCGCTCGAGTGTCCGGAAGGCCAGTTCGCCCACTCGGCGCCTGTCGGTCTCGCGCCAGTCGGCCTCATTGATCCTCGGGAAGAACGCATCGCCTTCAAAGTCCCGCGCAATCTCCGTCAGATACAGCCGCGTGACCAGCGGCAGGGCTTCGGCATACACCGTTGCACCGCCGCACACAATCGGCTCGGCATCCGTGGCTCGGGCCACGCGTATCGCCTCATCGAGCGAATGGGCGACAATTCCATTCCGCGCTGCATACTCCGCCTTCCGGCTCAGCACAATCACCTTCCGTCCCGCAAGCGGACCGGGCAGCGACTCGAACGTCACGCGGCCCATGACAAGCGCATGCCCCATGGTTACCACCCGGAAATGAGCCAAGTCCTCGGCACTCCGCCACGGCAGCCGGCCACGCAGCCCGATCGCCCGGTTCCGGCCGACGCACGCGATCAAGGCCAAAGGCAGCCGCCCAGCACCATCCCCGCCAGCTCCCGCTTCACCCCGCGCTGTTCTTTTCGTTTTACTCATTGCACGTTCAAGTATAGCATAGCGCCCATAATTTGACAACCCGGTCACAAACCCAGTTCCGGCGACTCAATGAGCGTGCAACGCCCGATGCCGGTGGCGTCTGGATTCTGAGAGCCCCACCGGGCTTGTCCCGGTGGGTGAAGAAGAGGTGAGAAAAGATGCCCGCCATATCTCGCCTCTTCTTCACCCACGCCGCCTGTCTGCCGTGCCCGGCACAGGCAGACAAGGGCGTGGGGGGCGTCGCCGGAACCGGGACAAACCCGGCGTGTTTTGGGGAAAGCGCCCGGACTCGGTCCGGGCCTGCAATCGGATCAGGCCTGTTGACGTTTCAACTGGCGGTATACTGCGGCGCGGACCGTGTACTCGAACGAGCGGGCCGGGATGACACCGATGACAGAGATGAATGCCACGGACCACAGCGCAAACGCACACAGGGCAACAAGAAAGACGCGCCAGTGGTCTGCTCGGGTCATCCGCCAGCTTTGGACAACCGCCTTGAACGGATTGGCGCTTTGCTCGGTGATGATGAACTCGGCACAGAGGAGCCGGCCATAGAGGTACACGCCCACAATGCAACAACAGCACATCATTGCCAGGACCTTGGCGAACGCAAGCGCCGCATAGCTGGCCGTCAACATGGCAATCCTGGAGAAATCCCGCTTCAGCACGGCGGTGTCGGTGACGGGTTGGACAGATGCCTTCGACAGGATGATCAGCGCCACCTGCAACGCGCCGATGACCGCGATAAGGCCAAGCGGGATATAGGTCATCCTCAGGAGCAGGTCGTGGAGGGCGTCCTGGATGTCTGGCCGCAACAGGACGTCGTTGAGGCGCTCCACGCACTCCCTAGAGCGTTCGGGCGTGGACACACCGCCGCTGAAGATGTCACGCTCGAACTGCTCGCAGGCCGTGACAAGGGGCTGGAGCCGGTCGAGATCGTCATGGAACAGGAACCGCAGCACACGGTCATGGCTGACGAGAACCATGAGTGTGGCCACGATGCACAAGGGGATCCACCATCCCTTGAAGCCGCGCCAGGCCTCGGCAAAACATGCTTTCAGATCCAGCAATTGATCCATACAGTTCCTGTCCGCTATAGCCGTGCGGCGCGCATCAGGCGTGAGGCCCAGAGCGTCACCACGTTCGGCTGGCTGGTTCCGCCGACACCCTCGAGCTCGGCCGATTCGAGCAGTTGATCGAGTTCGGCAAGGAGCCTCGGCTTGTCCTTGGGAAACCGGCCTTCAAGCGGCACGACGTTCGATGCGTGGTTTGCCCGGAAGACAGTCCGATCGAGATCAAGGGCGGCAATAAACGCGCGGAGCTCGGCAACGGCCTCGTGCTCGGTCAGCTCGGTGAACGTCCCGCGCTGGAGGGACTGCCACAGGGCTGTGCCCGGAACCGCAGTGACCCGGAGGGCAGACAGAAGCCGCGGCTGCATCGTGTTGAGTGCGGCAGCCGTCGCTGCGGCATGAGGTGCACTGCCTTCCCGGCCGCCGAGGCCGATCAGGATCATGACCGACATCCGAAGGCCGCAGGCTTGGGCCCGAATTGCCGCGTCAACCATCTCGCCTGCCGTCTCGCGCTTGTTCATGGCGGCAAGGACGAGATCGTCCCCGCTCTCGAGCCCCATGTACAACGTCTGCAACTTCGAGGCGGCGAACGACCTGAGTTCATCGTCGGTTTTTGTGGCAATCGAACTGCCGTTTGCGTAGACACCGACGCGGGCAAGCTTGGGAAACCGGCCATTGAGTTCCTTCAGGATCGAGCCGAGCTGGTCGGCCGGGAGAGCCATGACATCTCCGTCAGCGAGGAAAATCCGGTTCGCATTGGGCTCGTCGGCGGCAGCGGAGCCGATGGCCTCCTCGATGTCGCGGGCCGAGCAGGCACGGTAGCGGACGGATGCGTACATGCCGCAGAACGAACACCGGTTCCACGGGCAGCCGTCGGCAACCCGGATGATCAGGCTGTCCGCCTCGCCGGGCGGTCTGAACAGGACATGTGGGCTCATTGCGGGAACTAGTATAGCATTGACGGGCCGGAACGTCAAGAGAAGACGCCGGGGTTCTAAAATCCCGATATAAGGTTCTTAGACCCCCACGGGCTTGTCCCGTGGGTGAATCAGATTGAGGCAGATGAGCCAGCGCCCCTCTCTTTTTCCCCCGCCCCCCCTCGCATCAGCCTGGCGACGGGGGCGGGAGGGAAAAGAGGGAGGAAGGGCGGCGTGCCTTGGCGTGCCTGCCTCAATCTGATTCATCCTGCCGCCGCGGCGGGATCACCGGAGTCTCTTCCTTCATTAGGCCGGGGGTCGTAGTGGCGGCGTGAGGCGCTTGCTGGTGAGGAGAGTCAGCGGTAAGCGGTGAGCGGCAAGAAGGAGAATATGCTCTTACGAGCACTCTACGAACGCCGCGTTGAAAATGTCGCGGGGAAAGAGTATAATAGGAGCACTAACAACCCAGGGAGGCAGTATGAACCCCGCTCGGCTCTGCGCGATGGCACTGGTGGCACTGGCAATCCCGGTGTGCGCGGCAACAAACGTGATCTTCATCCATCATTCCGTTGGCCAGAACTGGCTGGAGGTTGGCCAGCTCTCGAACCGGCTTGATGCCGCGGGATTTGCCGTGCATGAAGCGACGTATGGAAGCCCGGTGCCCGGCACCTCTCCCCTGTCCCCCATCGGCGATTACACGGACATCTGCCACTGGTACTACTGGTTCAACAACCATCTCGAGGGCGTGCTGGGCTGGCAATGCACCCCGGGTGAGTCGAACATGATCGTCATGTTCAAGTCGTGCTTCCCGAACAGCGTCATCTACGAGGACGGCGCGGCGCCAGGCGACCCGACAAACGAGTACCACACCCTGTGGAACGACAAGGCGGCCTATCTCAGCCTCACGAACGCGTTCGCGCTGAACAGCAGTGTCATGTTCATCGCCTGCACCGCGCCGCCGTGCAAGCCGGGCGACGGGTACGAGGAGGCGAACGCGCCTCGCGGCCGGACGTTCAACGACTGGCTCCGTACCGACTTTGTGACGAACTACTATGCGGCGACCGGGCTGCGGAACCTTGCGGTCTTCGACGTGCATGACGTGCTTGCCTCGTCGCGCCTGCTGAAGAAGAAAGCGAGCGCGCTGGCACCCAGGCTCGCCTCGCGCGATTCGCATCCGAACCCGAAAGGGAGCCGGGAGCTGACCGGGTCGTTCCTGCCGTTCTTCCGGAACGCGCTCGGGTTCTGGGCTTCGGGCGAGGGCGCCACGAACGCGCTCCTCAAGGGCGCCACCGCGAAGTACAAGGCGGCCAAGGGCTCGCTCCAACTCAGCGGCTGGGCCGACTCGATCGGCGCAGGCATGCCCGGCACGGCTCGGATCATCGTCGCAGGCACCGTGGTCCAGACATTCGATGCGGCAACATGGCGTGCCCAGGGCACGGGCTACAAGGCCGTTGCCGCGGCTCCCAACGGGAAGACCGCCATGCTCAAGCTGGGCAACAAGGACATCAAGACCATTTCGTTCAAGGGCTATGCAGCCGGC
>Ga0315278_10003610_pt1 | contig 13849 bp, 12 predicted proteins | sample YL17G06_0_MG_FD_203880 | JGI IMG/M metagenome (GOLD analysis project Ga0315278, IMG submission 203880) | Sediment microbial communities from Yellowstone Lake, YNP, Wyoming, USA - YL17G06_0 | ecosystem: Environmental > Aquatic > Freshwater > Lake > Sediment | place: USA: Wyoming | collected...
GTTTACCAGTCCAGTCGGCGGCAGAATTGGAAGATGAGTTTATCCATCCTTATACTGGCAATCCAGTCCAGGTAAGCAGTTCCTGGCGGCGCACAAAACGCACCTTTCATCTAAAATGGATTTATGACCACTTACTTCCGGATGGCACAGTAGATCGTCGGGTAGTTAACATCCTTCAACACATTCCTCCCCTTAAAACCTATTTGAGTGAGATAGAAGATGCAGGGTTAATGGTAAGGGCGCTATATGGAGATTTTGACCGTTCACCATTTATTGAAAACTCGCCTCAATTAATCATTCTGGCCAGTCACAGACAATATTAACATTCCCAAACAAGCTTCTAGCATAATTCTTATACAACGTTTGTACCGCTCTGATATTGGTGTTGTATCATACAAACATCAATAAAAATCAATATTAAATATCCTTAGGAGCTAATATTATGACTTTCTACATTTCCCCTTACCATCGAATGGCTGCTGTGCGCCATGCTATGAATCATATGTACAAAGATACTATCGTTGATCAAACCCCGAGCGAATGTGAAATGCTTCTGGCTGTTGATGTACAGGCTGTTGAAGATGCATACGACATTACTGCCTTGGTACCTGGCCTGGATGCGGAAGACCTGGAAATTGAGACCTTGAATAATACGGTTACGATCCGTGGTGAGTTCAAATCGTGCAGCGAAGATCAGGCGAAATACCTGGTTAGCGAATTACCCAGCGGTCGCTTTAGCCGTGTGATTACTCTTCCTACCGCAACAGATGCCAGCAAGGTTGAAGCATCGATCAAGAATGGTGTACTTTCACTGCGTATACCAAAAGCAGAAGAAGACCGACCAAAAGCCATCAAAGTGATGAGCAATTAATTGACGTATTGAAAAATCAAGGGGCTGACTCAATAGTAGTCAGCCCTTTTTTCGTTTCCAACTTGGCATTCTATTTTGTAGGAATTAACTCATATTGCCAATTTTAGTGGGCATTTTTGATTATCTTCTCCCATTTTGGGCTGTCTAAAAAGTAAAATAAGGACTTTTGGGACAGCCCCTTTGTTTATACCTGAGCTCGTTTAGCCGCCAACGCTGCACCGATGATACCAGCATCATTGCCGAGTGCAGCAGGGATGACTTTTGTGTGCAAATTGAGCAGTGGCAGAAATTGATCTTGATTCTTAATTGCACCACCACCAAGAATCATCAAGTCGGGGGAAAATAGATTTTCTAGCGTACCCAGGTATTTATCCAGGCGTTTTGCCCACTTTTTCCAGGATAGGTCCTCTTGCTTGCGCGCAAAATCCGAAGCAATCGTCTCGGCATCATCACATTCGACTTCGATGTGCCCCAACTCGGTATTGGGCACCAATTTTCCATCGATAAACAGGGCTGATCCCAGCCCGGTACCAATTGTGATCATCATTACCACCCCGTGAACGCCCCTACCGGAACCAAAAGTCACTTCAGCCAAGCCAGCGGCATCGGCATCATTAACGACATAAACAGGGCATTGGGTAGCTTCGGAGAAGAGCTGGGCTACATTCGTACCTATCCATTTCTGATTAATATTGGCTGCAGACTCTGCAATGCCATTACGAATCACTGCTGGGAATCCGCAACCGATCTGGGTATGCCAATCAAATTGAATTGCAATGTTCTTGACAACCTCAGCGACGGGTGCCGGTCTTGCTCCTTCAGGAGTAGGCAAGCGATATCGTTCAGTTGATAATAAACCAGTGTCCGTATCCACGGGTGCCCCCTTGATTCCGGTACCGCCTATATCTATCCCTAGAATTTGCATTCACAGCTCCTATTCGTGAACTGGATGGTCAATTGTTTTTCGGTGTATACAACGTCTTGTGCCCGAAAAAGAGAGAAAAGCTCTGACCGCGTACTCTACTATTATATACCTCGTGCCATGAGACTCGTTATTATAAAGCATACCCTTTTTGCTTGCTGGCCACCAGGTCACTCATAAATAGATTAATCCAAAAAACAATCAATGATCAGAATCAAATTGGGTATTGGCACAATTTTTGCATAAGCTTCTTTAGATTATAATTGTCAAAACTATCGGTAATGGATAACTTGATATTGCATATAAGATCATATCAAAGTGATTCAAGAAGTAACTCTTTAGAGGTTGAAAGGTGAATTATTCAATGATAGAGGGTAATAATGAGCCATGAAATCATTTTAGTAGTCGATGATAATCGCCAAATAAGTGACTTCTTATCGGGCACCTTGTTGCCGAGTTTGGGATATGAAGTAATGGTGGCGCGGGATGCCAATACTGCCAAAAAGATCATCAAACAGCACAAGGCAAAATTTGATCTAATGCTGCTGGACCTGCAATTACCCGACTTAACCGGTCTTGAGTTGCTCCGTCATTTGGATATCGACGGTTACCACATACCGACGATATTAATGACCGGACATGGCTCAGAACAAGTAGCTGCTGAAGCTTTTCGCCTCGGAGTACATGATTACCTGAGTAAACCGCTGGACGAAACTTTACTCACAGAAGCAATCACGCGTTCATTATCCGAGAGCCGGTTGCAGCGCGAAAAAGCTATTCTCAACTCACAACTGGAAGAGCAGGTGGCTTGGCTGACCTCACTTTCTACGGTTGGGAAAAGCGTAACTTCCACCCTGGAACTTGGGGAAGTATTGGTCCGGATTGTTGAAGCAGGGGTGTCTCTTACCAGAGCAGAAGAAGGCTTCCTGGCATTATTGGATAAGGATAGTGGATTGCTTTATCTACGGGCAGTCAAGAATATGGATGAGAATTCCATAAAGACCTTGCGGATTCCCATCGCAGATTCATTGGTTGGACAGGTTATTAAATCGAAGCGCCCGCTACGGGCAACAGAACCCAGCCTTCGTGCACCATTAAAGGTGTCTACTGGTTACCTTGTTCACAGCTTATTACACGTCCCGATCCTTTCTAAAGGCGTCCCTTTAGGTGTGCTATCGGTGACCAACCGTAAGGAAGATACTCCCTTCAAGGAAAAAGATGAAGTTGTGTTGAGCTCACTGGCTGATTATGCTGCCGTAGCCCTGGAAAATGCCGACTTATACCAACAAGCCAGACAAGAAATCACTGAACGCCAGAGGGTCGAAGATGCGTTGCGTGAAAGTGAAGAACGCTATGCTCTCGCTGTACGGGCGGCCAATGACGGACTCTGGGATTGGAATTTAAAGAAGAATCAAATTTATTTCTCTCCGCGCTGGAAACACATGCTTGGGTATTCGGAACTTGATATTAGTGATAATCCAAACGAATGGTTCACTCGGGTCCATCCCGATGATATTACACAATTAAGGACGAACATTTCAGCCCATTTAAAAGGATTATCTGCTCATTTTGAATGCGAATACCGCATTCAGCATTCTAATGGCTCTTACCGCTATATGCTCAGCCGCGGCATGGCAGTCATTGGAGAGGATAAAACTGCCCAACGTATGGCCGGTTCCCAAACCGATATCACACTTCGAAAGAATGCAGAGATTAAGCTACTCCATGACGCTTTTCATGATTCGCTGACTGAATTACCCAACCGGTCACTATTCGTTGATCGACTAAAACATGTCATAGAACGAAACAAGCGGGATAATAAACGAATTTATGCCGTATTATTCCTGGATTTGGATCGTTTTAAGGATGTGAACGATAGCCTCGGACATTTAACGGGAGATCAGCTATTGATTGCGACCGCACATTTGCTACAATCAATATTACGCCCCATGGACACTGTGGCAAGATTGGGTGGGGATGAGTTTGTAATCCTCTTGGAAGAGATTAAAGATGTTAGCGATGTTACACGTGTAGCAGACCGCATCCAGAAAAAGTTGATGGCGGCAACCTTGCTACCAAATCATACAATATTTATGTCTGCCAGCATGGGGATTGTATTGAGTACCACTGGTTATGATCGCCCTGAGGATATCTTGCGGGATGCAGATACGGCCATGTACCAGGCCAAGGAAAATGGTCGCTCACGATATGAAATCTTTGATAGTGCAATGCGCGACCAGATCATGCTGCGTCTGGAGTTAGAGTCGGCTTTGCGACAGGCAATCGAAAAGGAAGAGCTGGATGTGTATTACCAACCTGTGGTCAATTTAAAAACAGGGCGTATTGTGTGGTTTGAAGCACTCGTCCGGTGGAAGCATTCAGAACGAGGAATAATGTTACCGGGTGAATTTCTGCCTCTTGCAGAAGATACCGGACTAATTATTGAGATAGATCGACTAATGATGCGTAAGGCTTCCCAACAGCTTGTTATTTGGCAAAATAAATTCCCGAATGATCCTCCATTAGGTGTTAGCGTCAACATCTCTGGCAAGCACCTTACGCAATCGGATTTTGTTGAATATATCGTTCAGACTCTTCTAGAAACTGGTTTGAGCGCGGCAAGCTTAAATTTGGAAATCACAGAAAATGCGGTCATGGGTAATTATGAGATCATCTTGGAAATCCTTGACAAGCTAAAAACGCATGGGATCCAGGTGCAAATTGATGATTTTGGGGTGGGGTATTCATCTTTGAATTATTTATCCCATTATTCCATAAAAGTATTAAAAATAGATCGCTCTTTCATCAGCAAAATTACAAAAGACCCAGATTATTTGAAAATTGTCCAGGCAATCATCAGACTAACCCACGGGCTCGGACTTACCGTAGTGGCAGAGGGCGTTGAAACAAAAGAACAATTGGCCCAATTGAATATGCTTGATTGCGAATATATTCAGGGCAAATTGATTTCGATGCCCGCAGAGGATAGCGTAATCTATAAGCTACTAATAAAAGAACAACAGCGGATTTAATCCATGTTGGTATAAAGTATCGATTTTAAATTCCAAGTAGATTCTTAGGCAAAGGACACGGACAAGTAACGTGTCCTTTATCATTTTCATTGGTGATATACTGAAAGCCCATGATCAGCTTTCATGACCTAACATTCGCATACCCGGGAGCAAACCAACCTGCTTTACAGGGGGTAAATCTGCAAATTCCGTCCAGAGAGATGTGCCTGGTGATGGGTCCTTCAGGGGCGGGAAAATCCACATTTTTACGTTGTATCAATGGCTTGGTTCCACACTTTAGTGGTGGAAGTTTACGTGGAAGCATCTTAGTGAACGGACTTGACCCTGTGAAACTTTCACCGCGAGAAATGAGCCAAACTGTTGGTTTTGTGTTTCAAGATCCTGAATCTCAATTCGTTGTCGACTTAGTAGAAGATGAGATTGCTTTCTCATTGGAGAATGCAGCTATTCCAAATGATGAAATGGAAGTGCGGATTGAGGAAGCGCTTAATCTGCTCGAGATGACTTCATTACGTTCGCGCAGATTGGAAACTCTTTCGGGGGGCGAACGCCAACGCGTTGCGATCGCAGCTGCATTGGCTTTAAGACCACAAATACTTGTGTTGGATGAACCGACATCTCAGCTGGACCCACATGGCTCAGAAGAAGTTCTGCAAACATTAATGCAATTGAATAACCAGTTGGGATTAACGATTGTGCTTGCAGAACATCGTTTGGAACGCGTTATTCCGTATGCGGGTCAGATCATTTACCTGTCAGATGAATTTCCTGGCGGATTGACTGGCACGCCACGCGAGGTTATGGGAATGGTCTCGCTTAACCCACCTGTAATCAGCTTAGGAAAAGCGTTCGGATGGGACCCGTTGCCATTGTCCGTGGAAGAAGCGCAAGAGTGTGTGCGCCAGTCATCCATACAATTCCCATCAGACAGTAAAGAATTAAATTCGGTCCCATCAGATGGAAATGAAAAGTTGAAAACATACTTCATCCAGGCGAAAGGTGTACATGTAAAGTACGGAAGTACCTATGCATTGCGGGGGGTGGACCTCAAACTATATCCAGGGGAAATAGTGGTGATGATGGGTCCTAATGGTGCTGGTAAGAGCACCTTGTTGCGTTCATTGATTGGATTGATACCTATTGAAAGTGGATCCATCCACGTTGGAGGAACAGACATTGCGGGAAGGTCTGTGGCAGACATCTGCCAACAAGTAGGCTATCTGCCCCAAGACCCAAATGCACTTTTATTCGCAGATACAGTTCTGGAGGAGCTGCTCATCACCCTGCGGAATCACCACCTTGACATAATAGGATCAATTAATGGAGCCAATCATCTCCTGAGCCGTTTAGGTTTAGGAAATAAAGCCAATGATTATCCGCGTGATCTAAGCACGGGTGAACGTCAGCGGGTGGCGATGGGGGCAGTCATGGTGACCCATCCAGGCGCACTCATATTGGATGAGCCTACACGTGGTTTGGATTACCAGGCCAAAAAAATCCTGCTCGAATTGCTTCACGGTTGGCGTGAGGAAGGTATGGCAATCCTGTTGGTTACACATGATGTAGAACTGGCAGTACAAGCCGCTGATCGGGTTATCCTCCTAGAAAATGGATTAATCACTGGGGACGGGCTGCCAGCGAAGGAGTTAGCTGATTCCACCATCTTTTCATCCCAAGTTGCGAAAGTTTTCCCTGGCCGGGGTTGGTTAACTGTGGATGATGCCATTGGAGGACTGGGTGCCAGCAAACATTGAGATTAAAGCGCGAGTGCGTGATTTCGAGAGCCTGCAGCAAATTGCTGCACAGTTAAGCGAAACACCTTGCCAGACCATCCCGCAGGAAGATACATTCTTCAACTGTCCCCATGGACGGTTAAAGCTCAGAGAATTAGATCCACATCGCGGGCAGCTCATTTATTATCAGCGCCAGGATGTCACTGGTCCAAAACACTCAGAGTATAAGATCTTTAGTACGTCTGACCCTACAGGTTTGAAATTGATCCTGGCAGACGCTTTTGGTATTCGGGGTGTAGTTACCAAGGTCAGGTATCTATATTTGGTTGGGCAAACCCGCATTCATCTGGATGACGTTATAGGGTTAGGAAAGTTCATGGAGCTGGAAGTCGTCCTGCAGCCTGGGCAGGCCGATGCTGAAGGACAAGCCATTGCTGAGAACCTGATGAACGCGCTTGGAATCAGGGAGACAGATCTGATCGATTCTGCATATATGGACCTTATCGATAAATGATACGTGCCCAATGTATTGTCCATCGTGGCAATAGAATACTGATGGTCAAACACAGGATGGAAGGAAGCGAGTGGTGGTGCTTGCCTGGCGGAGGAGTAGAACCAAGTGAGACTCCATCAGTAGCTGCACTACGTGAGCTTGAAGAAGAATGTTGTGTGAGTGGCAAGATCCTGCGCCAGACCGGACATACTAGATGGATTCGGAATTGAAACGGAAACATTTATCATTGATATTGACAACGAGGAACCGCGCCTGGGGGTTGATCCTGACTTTATTGGTATGTCTCAAATCTTGGTGGATATGCGTTGGTTGAGCCTGGCTGAAATTCCGGAACGTGACCGGGCTTACCTGTGGGCAGCGGGTTTGATGAGCATCTCTGTGTTTCTTGAAGAAGTCTCCCATTGGGGTGACGAGCTTAGTTACCCTCCCTGTTGAAATAAATGTATAATTGTTATATGTACAGCCGTTACCACCCTCCCTGTTGATCTGTAATTTCCCCCTACTATGCACGGGCACCACCTCTTTCCCTCCCAATTTGCGCCACCAAAATCGAAAGGAGAGAAAGAGGTTGAAATGGTTAAGCAAACACCACGCAATAAATACATACTATTAGCCAAAATACTTAGGGGAGTGATTCCGCTAACTTATTTGCTTCTGCTCATCGAATTCTTTGATGAGCTGAACTATGGGATTGGAAATGCGGCACTTCCTGCAATCCGCGCTGACCTGGGCATTTCCTATGTACAGATTGGTTTGTTGTTAGGATTGCCTGGCATCATTAATGCGGTAATTGAACCAGTACTGATGCTGCTGGGGGATACCTGTTACCGTAAACAAATTATCTTGGCTGGTGGGATTGTAATCGCCCTATCATTGGTTGCCATCGCCACTACCCAGTCCTTTCCAGTGGTCTTGCTCGCTATGGTAATCGGTTATCCGGCAAGTGGCGCATTTGTTTCACTGTCTCAAGCTACACTGATGGATCTTAATCCAAGCCGTGAGCCACAGATGATGGCGCGTTGGACAGTTTCTGGGTCAGTGGCGAATTTGGTTGGGCCGTTGATACTTGCCGCAGGATTTGCTTTGGGGTTTGGCTGGCGTTGGGCATTTTATGCCATGGCAGTATTGTGTGTGATCCTGGTCGGGTTTACCTGTCTAAAGCAATTCCCAATGAATTTAGGAATAGGATCATCACCTCAATCATCAATCCAAGTGAAAAAATTACTGGCTGGATTCCTTGAAGCGATGCGCAATCCCAGCCTGATGCGCTGGCTGATTCTGCTGCAATTTTCGGATCTCTTGCTAGATGTTCTTACCGGCTACCTGCCATTATATTTCACCGATGTAACTGGTATGTCAGTTGCACAAGCCAGCCTGATGATGAGCGTGTTGATGCTGGCTGGATTGGTCTCGAATATCATGCTTATACCAATGCTTGAAAAATTTCAGGGACGAAATGTAGTACGTATCTCGGCTTGTGTGACAGGAGTTTTATATGTTGCCTGGTTAGTTACACCCTGGTTATGGGCGAAGATTGGATTGATCATCCTGATCAGGCTGGTCAGCCTGGGGTGGTATGAAGTATTACAAGGGGAAGCTTTTGCATCGATCCCAGGTCGTTCGGGGACCGTGATGGCGACCAATTCGATCATGGGATTATTAGGTGGGGGGATTTCCTTCTTCATTGGCTGGTTTGCTGCTCAAGCGGGTTTGCCAGCTGCTATGTGGTTATTATTAGCCGGTCCGATCTGCCTGGTTTTATTTGTTCCAAAACCAAGACCAGTTGTTTCTGTTTCATAAAATCAACCCTGGCAGGCATATAAAGAGGCGGATTGTCATATTGAATTATTGGCAGTTGTCAGTATCCAGTGCTATGTAAGCGGTGTACAATGGAAGACATTAATTACCTATACCAAAGCTACTGCCCTTATTTATCTTTCAATCCGATCGTGTGGAGGCAACTATGCAAGATATTATTGAAAGCATTCTTGAGTTAGTGCGCTTGACGTCAACCGACCTTCCACCCGACGTGGAAGCCTCGATTCATCGAGCTGTTGAGCAGGAAGAACCTGGTTCAGCTGCACGTGGTGCGCTTGAAACCATACTGAAGAACGTGGAACTTTCCCGCCAGAATTCAACCCCCATCTGTCAGGATACGGGAACTCCGATTTTCTATGTCTATTATCCGGCAGGCTGGAGCACGCGAGCTTTGCACCATATGCTTGAAGAAGCTGTGATCCGGGCAACCAAAAAAGCATACTTGCGTCCCAACTCGGTTGATTCAATCACAGGAAAAAACAGCGGCAACAATCTGGGCGGCAAGCATTTTCCAAGCATCCATTTTGAGGAGGTCGAGGGGGATAGCCTCACCATCGAGTTAATGCTCAAAGGAGGTGGCTGTGAGAATGTGGGAGCACAATATTCCCTCCCCAATGATGCCTTGAACGCTGGGCGTGACCTGGCAGGAGTACGCAAAGTAGTACTGGATGCAGTATTTCAGGCGCAGGGGCAAGGCTGCGCCCCGGGCATTCTGGGCATTGCGATTGGTGCGGACCGCGGATCAGGCTACTACGCGTCCAAAGAGACTTTATACCGAAAGCTGGATGATGCCAATCCTGATCCCCAACTTGATGCCCTGGAAAACAAACTGGTAGAGGAAGCCAACCAGCTAGGAATTGGTCCTATGGGCTTTGGTGGAAAAACCACCCTGTTAGGCTCCAAAATTACCCATCAGAATCGATTGCCAGCCAGCTATTTTGTCAGCGTGAGTTACATGTGCTGGGCATATCGCCGGCGCAAGATGACCATCACCAGTGACTTGGTCAAATTCGAGTAAATGGAGGATGATGATGCAATCATTGAATATGCCCCTGGCTGATGAGACCATACGCAGTCTAAAAGTTGGTGATCCGGTTCTTCTTAATGGGATCATGCTAACCGGTCGAGATGTAGTCCACAAATGGATGGTGGATACGTTCATAAAGCAGTCACGCCAACCTCAAGGTGATGATTTAGAAGTCTATGAAGCAATTAAACCATTGTTGGCTGGCAGTGTAATTTATCACTGTGGTCCGGTGGTTGCCGGGTTAGATACCAAGCAATATAAGTTTGTTGCTGCAGGACCTACCACTAGCATCCGTGAAGAACCATATCAGGGAATGGTAATGAAGCACTTCAATATCAAGGGTGTGATCGGGAAGGGTGGCATGGGTTCCAAGACGTTGGCAGCTTGCCAAGAAGTACCAGGTGTTTATCTGCATGCCATCGGTGGAGCAGCTTCGCTGATTGCCCAGACGGTCGTGCGTGTCCTGGGCGTTTATAAACTGGATTTTGGGGTGCCGGAGGCGATGTGGGTGACAGAGGTTAAGGACTTCCCTGCGGTTGTGACGATGGATGCACATGGTGGAAGCCTGCACGTAAGTGTTGAAGCATCCTCCAGAGCGGTATTGGAGGAATTACTGGAAAAAGCATAGTTGTTTCCTCGATCTGGGGTGAGGCGACGAATGTGTCGACTCTTTGAATATAGGCACTGACCTTGCAGTTTATCAAAGACCGTTTCAAATACCTCTTTAAATCTACCATGGGTTTGATCCTGGTGGCAATTGCCATGATCGGACTGGAAACCGCCTTGTTCGGTATGCTGTCCGGTCCCATGGCGGAGTTTGGCGTCCGTGATGTTGTCGTGCGACTTTTCAGGATGGACCTGGTGGAGGCTGAGCGTGAGGGGCGTATCATCATCCTTTACCATTCGATCGCCATGGCTGTGGTTGCCATTGAAGTCTATATAATCACAGGCATGTTGAAGATGAAGGAGTTCTATCGGGTAGCCGCGCGTGTCTTGATCACCATAGGTTACCTTATGACGATGATTTTTGGAATGGGATTTGCCTACTGGGGACACAATTGGGCAATGCATGGCTTGTACATTGCCGGGTTGACCCTCATCTTCTTCGCAGGGCTCTTTTTGACGTTCGCCCTCTGGCCTTGGAACAGAGAGGTCTACCAGCCAGATAAGGCCTACTCGCGCACCAAAAATGGTGTGGATATGGAACGCCTGGCATTCTTTGCTGCAGCAGCCACAACCCTGATATCAGCCTTTTTTGGCGCTATTCCAGGTTCGTATTTTGGAAATGGATTTGAAGTCTTTTTAGCTGAGAACATTCTCCGCTATCCCGAAAAGACGACCATGGAATATTCGGTTATCGGTCACCTGCATATCATGCTGGCACTCATCGCCATCATGATCACACTTATTATCGGTCGATGGATGGATTTTAAAGGAATTCTACATAAAATCGCCATGCCACTGATGATCCTAGGAACGATCGTACTTAGTGTAGGCGTTTGGGGAGTGGTTACCCCGTTAGAACCGATCGCACACATGATCATCTATGTTGGAGCTACCCCATCCATGTTGGCAGCATTAATGCTGGTTATCTTTGGCTGGGATAAGCTCATTCGCACAGGTACTGCAGGTATTGAAAAGCCATCACCCTGGCAAAAGCTGAAGGCATTGGTACGTGACCCATTAAAATTTGGAACTTTGTGGCAGATGGTGTTCATGAATTTCACCGTCAGCGGGATTGGTATATTTATGGCTGTCAAGCTTGATGAGATTTTCCGCCTCTGGCCTGCCCGGGAAGAACGCATCGAGCTCACCGGGCATTGGCATATCCTCTCAGCCATCATTGCTACCATCATTCTGCTTTATTATGGTGACATGATCGGACTAAAGGGGAGGGTCCGCAAGTGGTATGGCTGGTCGATCATTATCCTCTCGGACCTGGCATTTGCCTCAGCGACCATTTTTGAGATGAAGCGTCTCTTCATCAGCGAAGCAGAACAGCAGCCGCTGGTCAATACAGTGATGTTGCTCGCTGATTTTGGCTTGGGTATGCTCCTGGTTATCCTGGCCATAGTCATGATCTGGCGTTTGATCGACCTTTTCAAGAAGAACGGCCGTTGGTTACAAGAAGTTGAGCAAGATGATTTGACTACGGAGGTGGAGTTATGAAATCCACACCGTGGTATCTCATCCTGGCTATTATTTTCATTTCTGCTTGCACATCCGTGAACCTTGACGCACCTATTCCCACGTATGACACAGGTGTGGATTCGGAATCCTGGGCTGTTATCCAGGCGGGAGAATTCTTGTCGGGGCAGTTTGATGAGCCAGTTAAGCTTGACTATGATTACGAAATCATGGTTACGGATGTGACAGTAGCTCAGTATGTCGGCTTTCTAAATGGGGCATTGGCGGATGGAACGGTAAAAGTGGATGTAGATAAAATCGTTGGTTTTTATCCTGGTGATGAGTTTCACGCAGTCAAGCATGAAATCGAGATTTCGCCAGGGGAGTATATCTTTATCCCATTAAATGACCCTGCCTCTCGCTTTACCTTTGACGGCGCAAAGTTCACTGCTAAGCCAGGCTATGAAAACCACCCGATGACCAATGTTTCGTGGTTTGGAGCCTGGGGCTACTGCGGTTATAATAGCTATCGACTGCCAACGGAGCTTGAATGGGAAAAAGCTGCTCGAGGCTCTACGGACAGTCGACCCTTTCCCTGGGGTGAGGAGATTGCCCGGAATAATGCTAATTTTTACTCCAGCCGTGACCCATTTGAAGATATGAGCTCCCTTGGCTCACGAACATCCCCGGTGGGTTTCTATAATGGTCAGATTTATGATGGCTACCAAACCATCGATTCTACCAGTCCATACGGGTTATATGATATGTCTGGCAATGTCTGGCAGTGGATGGGTGATATTTACGAAGGACAGCATTACCGTTACATGCGTGGCGGTTCAAAGGATACCTACGATATGGATCTACGCATATGGGTAAGGAACAATGCCACTCCCACCTACTTCAGTCCTGGTGTAGGTTTTCGCTGTGTAAAGGGCGGAGAATAAAAGAATGATGGTCATTCGACTGATTGGTACAAAGGTTCGGGCTTATTGGCCGCTCATTAAAAGCTTGCAGACTGGTCTGTTACTATCCACTGGAATTGCTGGTTATTTGAGCGCTCACACTACGCTGGACATGGGTGTTCTGTTAGGTCTTATTGGGAGCCTTTTTCTTGCCATCAGCGGCTCGACCATCCTGAACATGTGGTACGACTGTGATATTGATACAGTAATGAACCGGACGCACAACCGCCCATTAGCCACGGGTAAAGTAACCAAGCGAGAAGCATTATGGTTGGGACTAATTCTGTCATTAATAGGGGTGGGCTGGGCGGTTGTTTTAGATGGATTATATGGTCTGGTGGTTTTCGCCGGTCTGTTCTTTGATGTGTTTGTATACACGATCTGGCTCAAACGACGAACAAGCTGGAGTATAGTTTGGGGAGGAATTTCGGGTGGAATGCCAATCCTGGCAGGGCGTGTCCTGGCGATTGGTCAGATTGACATCGTCGGTCTGTTGTTGATGATGGCGGTGTTGTTTTGGATCCCAACCCATATCCTGACCTTCAATATGCGATATTTCGACGATTATCAGGCAACCAGAGTACCAACCTTTCCTTCCGCATATGGATTCGAAGCCACACGTGCCATCATCGCCATATCGGCGATTATCGGTGCAGCTTGCATTGGGGTGGCGGGTGTGATGATTGGTGTCCAAGCGGGTACCCTACGCCTGATGGCTGTGCTTTCCTCTGGATTGCTCCTGCTTTCATTTGCCACCGTATTTCGCCCTTCTGAGCGGGTGAATTTCAGCTTGTTCAAGTATGCTTCTATCTATATGCTGGCGTCGATGATATTGTTGTCCTT